>Ga0102931_1000068_pt1 | contig 43064 bp, 34 predicted proteins | sample SalPonR1_C_D1_MG_FD_79282 | JGI IMG/M metagenome (GOLD analysis project Ga0102931, IMG submission 79282) | Salt pond soil microbial communities from South San Francisco under conditions of wetland restoration - Salt Pond MetaG R1_C_D1_MG | ecosystem: Environmental > Aquatic > Marine > Intertidal... | reverse complement strand
GTGCCGAAGGCCGGGCTCTTGCCCAGCCCCGAGCCCACGTGCCCGCGCGGGCTGCGGGGCAGGCGCCGGCCGTACATGTAGCCGGCGCGCCGGCCCATGGCGACACCGGCGATCACGTTCTCGCTGGTGGCTTCCTCCAGGAAGCCCTCCGGCGCGATGACCCGGATGCCCTGATCCCTGACTTCCTCCGCGCTGGTGATGCCGAGCACGCCGCCGAAGTGATCCGCATGGCTGTGGGTGAAGATGATGGCGCGGATGGGCCGCTCACCGAGTTCGGCGTTGGCGAAGGCCATGGCGGCCGCGGCGGTCTCGGTGGCCGTCAGCGGGTCCACCACGATCCAGCCGGTCTCGCCGGCGATCAGCGTCATGTTGGAGAGGTCGAAACCGCGCAGCTGGTAGACGCCCTCGGTAACCTCGAACAGCCCGTGGATATTGTTCAGCCGCGCCTGGCGTCGGAGGCTGGGGTTGATGGAGGCGAAGTCCGCCTCCTCCAGAAATTCATAGGCAGTCATGTCCCACACCGGCCGTTCCGCCGGACCCACGCGCAGCTCCGGCACGCTGGCGATGAGGCCCCGTCGGGCCCGCGCAAAGTCCCGCTCGTTATCGAACGGGCGCGCGTCCAGGACGCGCCGGTTCGACTCGGCGGTGGCGGCCGTCGGTGCGGTCGCGCCGGCCGCGTCGGCATCCTCGCTGTACGGAATCTCCTGGTCGGCGCTGCAGCCCGCGGCGAGCAGGACCATGACGACGGGCACGGCGAGGCGCCCGGACAATGAGTTCTTCATCGGTTCCCCCGTGGTGATGGCAGACGGACGCCGCGTCCCTGGCCTTCCTGTATTCGCATTATGTGCGGCCCGGCCGTCCCGCGGCCGCGGCAGCGGGTCCCTATGTTGCCAGAGCTTGAGTTGCGCGTCGTGTCCGGCGGATCCTGCCGCTGCCGGCAGGCGGTGCCGTGCGGCCCCGGTTTTTCTGCGCGGGGCGCAGCCGGCGTATACTCCGCGCCGGTTCAGCCGACTGCCGACGACCATGACCGATCTGCCGACCGCCACCGACATCCTGCGTGCCATCGCGGCGGGCGAAGTGACCGCGACCGCAGCCCTCGAGGCCTGCCTGGCGGCGATCGACGGCAGCGAGGACCGGATCCATGCATTCGCCCACGTCGGCGCGGAGCCGGCGCGGGAGCGTGCGCGGGAGATCGACGCGGGCCCCGCCGGCGGGCTGCTGCGCGGCGTGCCGGTGGCCATCAAAGACGTCATCGACACGGCGGACATGCCGACGGAATACGGCTCACCGCTCTATGCCGGCCACCGGCCGTCCCGGGACGCGGCCTGCGTCGCGATATTGCGCGCGGAAGGCGCCGTGATCCTGGGCAAGGCCCAGACGGTGGAGTTCGCCTCGCTCGGCCGCACGGCGCAGACGGTGAATCCCCACGACCACGGGCACACGCCGGGCGGCTCGTCCTCCGGCTCCGGCGCGGCGGTGGCCGCCGGCATGGTGCCGCTCGCCCTCGGCACACAGACCGGCGGCTCTACCATCCGGCCGGCCGCCTTCTGCGGCGTCGCCGGCATGAAGCCCACCTTCGGCACGGTGCCGGTGGAGGGCATGAAGCCGTACGCGCCGAGCCTCGATACCGTCGGCTGGATGGCGCGCAGCGTGGCGGACCTGGCGCTGCTCGCCCGCGCGTTCCGCATCCACCGGGACGACGACGGGAGCGACGCGGAGCCCGAGGGGCGCATCGGCTTCTGGCGCACCCCCTACTGGGACGCCGCGGAGCCCGATACCCGCCGCGCGCTGGAAGAAACGATGACCGCGCTGCGCGGCGCGGGCATCGAGGTGTGCGAGATCGACGGCCCCGCCGGCGCCGAGCGGCTAAACGAGGCCCAGGACATCATCATGCACGGGGAGGGGCGCACCGCTTTCCTGTCGGAGTACCTGCGCTGGCCCCGCGAGCTGCACTCCGAGTTCGTGGCCGAGGTGGAGAACAGCCGCGGCATCGACGGCGCCGCGCTCGCCTGGGCGGCGGACTATCTCGGCAGCCTGCGGCCGCGCTTCGACGAAGCCATGGCCGATTACGACGCCTGGCTCGTGCCGGCCGTGCCGGGGGAGGCCCCGCCCGGCCTCGATTCCACGGGGGATGCGGTGTTCAATCGGCTGTGGACGGGCCTGCACGCGCCGGCGGTCACGCTGCCCGGTTTCAGCGGCGCGCGCGGCCTGCCGGTGGGCATCCAGCTGGTGGCCGGGCGTTTCCGCGACGCGCGATTGCTGGCGACGGCTGCAAGGGTGGAGGAGATACTGGCCGGGCGGCGCCAGGGCTGACCGGCGGATTCCGGGTCAGCCTCGACTCGACGGCGGCAACTCGACGACCGGCAGGGCGTCGACGCCGGCCAGCGAGGCGAGGTTCTGCAACACTTCGAACAGGCGGTCCGCCATCGGCTGGCCGGCGGCCGGCGCCACACAGTCGTCGAACTTCGCCTTCAGCTCTCCCCGGGTCACCGGGTTGTGACCGTGGCCGCGGAAGCGGTGCACCGGTTCGCTCTCGATGCGGCTGCCGTCGCTCAGTTCGATCGCCACGGAATCCGATTTCGCGCCCACCGGGTAGTCCGGATCGTCGTCCGGCCCCACCTCGATCGCGACCCGCTCCATCAGCGCGCGGACGTCGTCCCGGCCGACGAAGTCGTCGCTGACCTCGGCCAGGCCCACCTTGCCGGCGATCAGCCCGGCGGCCACGCCGAACTCGAGGCTGAACTTGGCCTCCAGCGCCGTGGCCGGCCGGTGAAAGCGCATCACCGCCGCGTGCTTCTCGCTCACACGCGCGATGACGCGAGCGATGGCTTTCGGCGCCGGCCCGTGGTCGCGATGCATCTGGATGGCGGCGTCGATGGCGCGCTGGGAGGCACCCACCGTCGGGTGCAGCTTGATGTTGATGCCGTCCGTCGCCGCCAGCCACTTGCGCCCCAGCCAGTCCGGTGGCGTCTCCAGATCGACGTTGCCCGCCGGGGAGAGCGCCGCGAGCAGGCCCCCGTCGCCGTCGATGGCATGGGGCCCGGCGTCGAGACCGGCGAGCGCCAGTTCGACGGCTACCACGCCGGCCTCGGCGGCGCGGGCGCCCTGGAACGGTTTGGCCTGGGTGCCGAAGTTGTCCATCACGCCGCCGCCGGCGGCCGCGGCGAGCCCGAGGGCATTGCGCGTGCGCCCGGCGTCGAGGCCGCGCAGGTGACTGAGGGCGGCGGCGACGCCGATGGGGCCGAACACGCCCGTCGGATGCCAGCCCTTCGAGTGCAGATGATCCGGTTCGCGTTTCATCACGGCGCCCCAGGCCTCGAAGCCCGCGAGGTAGGCGCGCAGCATGGCCGGGCCATCCGCGCCCGCGCGCTCCGCCTCGGCGAGTATCGCCGGCACCATGAGCGCCGAGACGTGATTGGAGTAGGCATAGTCGTCGAAATCCAGCGCGTGGGCGGCGCCCGTCCCGACCAGCGCGGCCTGTGCGACGGTGGCGCGTTCCGCTCCCAGCAGCAGCCGGCTCTGCGGCCGGCCGCCGGTAGCCCGGACGTGGCGCAGCAGGTTCACGGTCACGGGCTCGTGCGCGCCGGCGAGCATGACGGCCACGCAGTCGGTGAAGCCGTTCGCCGCGGTCGCCAGCGCGGCGGCCGGGGGGTCCTGCAGCGCCTCGCCCTGCAGGAAATCGATGATCGAGTCGACGACGGTCCCCATGGTTCGTTCTCCGCTTGCTGTCCCGGTATCAGCCCTGATTGCCGGCTGACGGCCGGTTTGGTATACCAGATTTGCCGGGCGTGCAAGACGGACGTCGCCGCCCGGACCATGGAATCAGTGCGCGGAACCCGGCTTCGCCGAGCCGGCCGGGACGCCCGGCGCAAGGGAGGGAACCGATTTGAGCGTCGCGTCCGAGAAAGCCTACCGCATGCTGCGAGACCGCATCTTCAGCGGCGACTACGCGCCCGGGGCGCGGCTGAAGGAGCGTCAGCTCTGCGCGGACCTGGAGGTTAGCCGCACGCCCGTGCGCGAGGCATTGCGGCGTCTCGAGTCCGAGGGCCTCGTGCAGATCGAGCCGCGGCGCGGCGGCGTCGTCAGTCACATCGACGCGGAGGAGGCCGAAGAGATCTTCGCGCTGGGCGCCGTGATCGAGAGCTTCGCGGCGAAGATGGCCGCGCAGAAGGCCACGGCGGCAGGCGTAGCGGCGCTGGACGACGTCATCGCCGCCATGGCCGCGGTGCTGGAGCGCGGGGACGACACTTCCCGGGCCGACTACATGAAGCTCGACGGCGAGCTGCACAGCCGCATCGTCGCCATGGCCGACAGCCGGCGCCTGTCGTCCGCGCTGCAGCAGGTGGTGGGCGTACCGGTGCTGGTGCAGGCTTTCAACCGCTACACGCCGGAGCACCTGCGCCAGAGTTTCGACCAGCATCGTGCGCTGGTCGATGCCATTCGGGAACGCGACGGCGAGTGGGCGGAGTCGGCCATGCGCTACCACATCCTGTCCGGACGCACCGTCATGCTGTCCAATCTTGCCGGCGACTGACTGCCCGACTGGTATACAACAACCGCCATTATCGGCCTTTCCACACGGTTTTCTTGCCTGAAGCGCCAATTTGGTATACCAATTGCGCTTTAGCGGGATCCGGAGAGCACCATGCAGCGGGCGGGGCTCGACATCGGCGGCACATTCACCGACCTCGTCTTCTGGGATGACGAGTCGGCCGACGTCGTGGTGCACAAGCTGCCGTCCACCCCCGACGATCCCGCCCGGGCGGGCCTGGAGGGCCTGACGGAGCTGCTGCGCCGCGCCGGACGCCGCCCCGAGGATCTCGATTTCCTCGTTCACGGCACCACCGTGGCCACCAATATCCTGCTGGAGAGGAACGGCGCCCGGGTTGGCATGATCACCACCCGTGGCTTCCGCGACGTGCTACACATTGGCCGCAAGGACCGGCCGTACAACTTCTCCCACGGCCAGGAGGTAGCGCGGCAGAGTTCGCCGCTGATCCGCCGCCGCCATCGCCTGCCGGTCAGCGAGCGCATCACCGCACCGGACGGCGAGGTGGCCACGGCGCTCGCCGAGGACGAGGTGCGCGAGGCGGCGCGGCGACTCGCGGACGAGGGCGTGGACGCCATCGCGGTGTGCTGCCTGATGTCGTTCCTGAACCCGGCCCACGAACGGCGTATCCGCGACATCATCGAGGAGGAGGCGCCGGGTCTGTACGTCTCGCTCAGCCATGCGGTGACGCCGCTGTACCGGGAGTACGAGCGATTCTCGACCACGGCACTGAACGCTTACGTGGGCCCTCGTACCGCCCGCTACCTGGACCGCTTCGCGTCCGAGCTCGCGGCCATGAACGTGGCGAGCGATCTGAATCTGATGACCTCCGCCGGCGGCCTCGTGCCAGCCGCGGAGGCGCGCGAGCGCCCGGTGTCGCTGTTGTTGTCGGGCCCGGTCGGCGCTCTCATCGCCGGCATCCGGGTGGGCCGTCAGACCGACAATCCGAGCGTGATCACACTGGACGTGGGTGGCACTTCGGCAGACATCGGCGTGGCGCCCGCGGGCGACCTGCGCATGAAGCACCTGCTGGACACCCGCGTGGGCGGCTACGACGCCATGATCCCGATGGTCGATATCGACACCATCGGCGCCGGCGGCGGTTCGATCGCCTGGCGGGACGAAGGCGGCATGTTCCGCGTCGGCCCGCGCAGCGCCGGCGCCGTGCCCGGGCCCGCCTGCTACGGGCGGGGCGGCAAAGAGCCCACGGTGACCGACGCCATGGTGGTGCTCGGGTGGTTCCGGGAAGAGGCGCTCGCGGCCTCGGGCCTGACCGTGGACGTCGCGGCTGCCCGGGAAGCGGTGCACAGCCGCATCGCCGAGCCGCTGGGGCTCGGCCTGTACGAGGCCGCCGCGGGCATCTACCGCATCGCCGTCAGCAACATGGTGGAGGCGATACGCATCAACAGCGTGACCAAGGGCTACGATCCGCGGGAGTTCGCGCTGGTCCCCTACGGTGGCGCGGGTGCGGCATTCGCCTGTGAGGCCGCACTCCAACTGGCCATCCCGAGGGTGGTCGTGCCGACGCGCCCCGGCGTGGGTGCGGCGGCCGGGCTGCTGGCCACCGACACGAAATACGAGTACCGGGCGACGCTGTGGGCGTCGCTGCAGGAGCCGGATGCTGCACGCATCGAGTCCGCCTACCGCGCGCTCGCCGGGCAGGCAGCGGGACAGCTCCGCCGCGCGGGTTTTGCGGAGGAAGACACGACGCTGCGCTGGCTCGCCGAGTGCCGCTACGTGGGGCAGGGCTACGAGCTGCCGGTGGAGGTTCCCGCCCCGCCGGTGGACGGCGACTGGGTGGCCGCGGTGATCGAGGGATTCCATCGGGCCCACGAGCAGGCCTACCTGCGGCGCTTCGACGACAAGCCGGTGATGATCGTCAACGTCGGCCTCGCCGGCATCGGCCACGTGCCGCCGCCGGTCACGCCGGAGGTGGCGGCGGGCGGCGCGCAACCGGACGAGGCAGCGCTGCTCGATACCCGCCCGGTGCGTTTCGTGCAGGGCAACGAGGCCGTCGGCCACGAGACGGCGTTCTACGCCCGGTCCGGGCTGAAGGCCGGCAACCGGATCGCCGGCCCGGCGATCATCGAGCAGGCCGATACCACCACGATACTGCCCCCCGGCACCCTGGCCGAGGTCGACCGCTACGGCAATCTCATCGTCGGTTTCACGGAGCCGGCGGATGGCTGAGGGTGTGCGCAAGCTGGAGGACGTCGCGGCCGCCATCGACCGCGCCTCGGCCCGCTCGACCGGCATCGGCGCGGACGTGGAGCGGCGCTGGGAGCGGGTGGCCGTGGATCCGGTCACGCTGCAGGTGGTGGGCGGCGCACTGCATGCGGTGGCGACGGAGATGGCCGAACTCCTCTATCGCATGGCGTACTCCTCCATCATGCGCGAGTCGCGGGACATCGGCGCCGGCATCCTGGATTTCCACGGCCGCCAGATCTGCGAGAGCGACTCGACGCCGATGCACTGCGGCTCGCTGCCCGCCTACGTGCGCGGCATCGACCGCAAGCACCGCGGCGGCTACGCGCCCGGCGACGTGATCCTGCACAACCATCCCTATCACGGCGCCTCCCACGCACCGGACTACGGCGTGCTGGTGCCCATCTTCGCGGGCGAGCGGCACATCGGCTTCGCCGGCTGCACCGGGCACATGGTGGACATCGGCGCGGCGACGCCCGGCTTCTCCGTGGACGTGCCGGATTTCTGGGCCGAGGGCCAGGTGATCGACGCCGTGAAGATCTACGAGGCGGGCAGGCGCAACGACGCCGTGTGGACGCTGATCATGGACAACGTGCGCACGCCGGAGGCTAACACCGGCGACCTGGAGGCCATGATCGCGTGCTGCCGTCTCGGCGGACGGCGCTTCGGCGAACTGGCCGCCCGCTACGGCATCGACACGGTGATGAGCGCCGCCGAAGAGTGGATGGACTATGCCGAGGCGCTGATGCGCCGGCGCATCGAGGCAGTGCCGGACGGACTCTACGAGGCCCCGGTCGGCTGGCTGGAAGACGACGGCAAGCACTTCGGCGTACCGTTGCGGGTGGCCACCCGGGTGCTGGTGGACGGCAGCGACATCTACGTGGATCTCACCGGCTCCAACGAGCAGGTGGAGACCGGCTTCAACTGCCCGTTCGAGGGCAGCGTGCTGCCGACCGCCAATTTCTCGGTGCGCGCCCTGCTGCTGGACGAGGCGAAACCGGGCGGCCAGATACCCCAGAACGACGGCGTGTTCCGGCCGGTGCACGTCATCGCGCCGGAGGGCACGATCTTCAACCCCCGGCACCCGCACGGTTGCGAGGCCCGCTTCACCCAGATCAACCGCATCCCCGACCAGGTAATGCAATGCCTGGCCGAGGTCATGCCGGAAGCCGTCACGGCGGGGAATTCCGCCAATGTGTCCTGCTTCGCGTACAGCGGACGCGGCGGCAAGGGTGCGGACGACCGTGCGGACGACTATTGGGTGATCATCGAGGTGAACGAGGGTTCCTACGGTGGCCGCCACGGCAGCGACGGGCTGGACGCCATCGACGCGCTGATGGCCAACACCCGCAACAACCCGGTGGAGGAGATGGAACTCGGCGCGCCTCTCCTGTGCGAGCGCTACGAGTTGCGCGACGAGCCGCCCGCGGCCGGGCGCTGGCGCGGCGGCCTCGGCGCGGTGAAGCGGTGGCGGTTCCTGGCCGACACGGGCATCAGCTCCACCGGCGACAACCGCAGCATCGACCCGCCGCGCGGGCTGTTCGGCGGCGCCGACGGCCGGCCCGGCGAAGTGATACTGAATCCGGGCACGCCGGATGCGGAGTCGCTGCCCGCGAAGGTCTCGAACCGCCAGCTGCGCGCGGGCGACCGGCTGGAGATCCGCCTGGTGTGCAGTGCGGGCTACGGTGATCCCCGCCTGCGCGATCCCCAGGCGGTGTTAGATGACGTACTCGACGGACTGACCACGGCGGCGGAGGCCCGCCGTGACTACGGCGTCGTTCTGACGGACGACGGACGTGATGTGGACAGGGAGGCGACGGAGAGACTCCGCTCCGGCGATTGAGCGGAGCAGCGGCAGGATACTGGCGCGTCCGCGACGGACGCCCGGAACGGGAAGACACCCAGGAGAGAGAAAATGCGATCAGGAACGATAACAATCATGGCGGCCGTGCTGCTCGCTGCGGCGGCAGCGGCGCAGGCGCAGGAGCCGGCGCTGGAGGAGATCGTCGTCACGGCGGAGAAACGTGAGGCGAGCCTGCAGGAGGTGCCCATCTCCATCGCCGCCGTCAGCGGCGACCGGCTGGAGGAACTCAATATCGACGACGTGATGGATCTGTACGTGCAGACGCCGGGCATGTCGTTCAGCCGCGCCGGCGGCGAGGCGCAGATCTACATCCGCGGCATCGGTACCGATGCGTTCGGCGTCACCATCGACCCGAGCGTCGCGCTGCACCAGGACGGCGTTTACCTGGGCCGCCCCCAGATGGGGCTCACCCAGTTCCTCGACGTGGACCGCATCGAGATACTGAAGGGGCCCCAGGGCACGCTGTACGGACGTAACGCCACCGGCGGCGCCATCAACATCGTCTCGCGCATGCCGACGCCCGAGACCGAGGGCTACGTCACCGCGGGCTACGGCGAGTGGGACCGGCGCGAACTGCAGGGCGCGCTGAGCGGCCCGCTCGGCCAGAACTGGCAGGGCCGCATCGCCGCCCGTTACCTGAAGGACGATGGCTTCACCGACGACCTGGAGCCCGGCGGCGCCGAGGAGATCGACGATCAGGACCTCATCGCCACGCGGGCGATCCTGCAGTACGAGGGCGACGACGGGGCGGATTTCACGCTGATCGCCGATTACAGCGACTTCACCAGCGGCAACCGTTCGTCGAAGCCGCTGGACGACCTGTCGTTCGCCGTCGTGAACGGCGCGCTGCCCCAGGCCTTCGACGAGACCCGCAACAATCTGCCGACGTTCCACGACTGGGACACGGCCGGCCTGACCGCCACGCTGAACATCCCGGTCGGCGAGAGCATGATGCTGACCTCGGTGACCGCCTGGCGCGACTACGAGAGCGACTTCTTCTTCAACACGGACGGCACCGAGATCGAGGTGACCCGCTCCTACTTCCAGTACGAGTCGGACCAGCTCTCCCAGGAGATCCGGCTCTCCTCGACGGGCGAGGGGCCGGTGCAGTGGCTCGTGGGCGGCTACTACCTCGACGAGGACAAGGAGGGCGCGCTGGGCCTCGGCCGGGCGACCCACCCCTCCTTCGGCGTGGTGAGCTTCATCATCCCCAACACCGACGAGACCCGCGCGAAGGCCCTGTTCGGCGAGGTGAGCTACGACTTCTCGGAGCAGTGGACGGGTACCTTCGGCCTGCGCTACTCCGACGAGGAGAAGAAGGACTTCACCAGCGTGGGCGCCATCTTCGGCGACAACTCGGGTCTCGCGAGCCCGAACCCGGTCACCGTCTTCACCACCCGCGACTCCACGGAAAGCTGGGAGGACGTCTCCCCGCGCTTCGTGCTGGAGTACCGCCCGCGGGACGCGCTGATGATCTACGGCTCGGTCACCAAGGGCTTCAAGTCCGGCGGCTGGAATGCCTTCGACGCGACGCCTGCGTTCGAACCGGAGGAAATCTGGGCCTTCGAGACGGGCTTCAAGTCCGACAGCGCCGACGGGCGCCTGCGGCTGAACGGCTCGTTCTTCTACTACGACTACACGGACCTGCAGGTTTCGACCTTCCAGGACGGCCTCACCGTGACCACGAACGCCGCCGACGCCACGGTCTGGGGCGCCGAACTCGAACTCTCTGCCAATCCCATACCGGCGCTGGTGGTGAATGCGAGCATCGGCTACCTCAACACCGAGTTCGAGGAGTTTCTCTCGGCCTTCGGCCGCTGCCCCGCCGATGCTACGCCGGCAGAGCTGGCCGGACCCTGCATGGGCGTCGGGCCGGGCGAGACCCGGGTGGTGGACGTCTCCGGCAACAGCCTGCAGAACGCGCCGGAGTGGAAGGGCAACGTGAACGGCACCTACACCGTCGGTCTTCGCAGCGGCGCGGAGGTGCGCATCTTCGGCCAGGTGAGCTACCAGAGCGAGCTGTTCCACACCCAGTTCAACGACCCGCTCATCGGCCAGGATGCCACCACGCTGGTGGACGGCCGCGTGGCCTGGGTCTCTGCCGACGGCAACTGGGAGCTGGCCGCCTACGGCAAGAACCTGACCGACGAGGAGTACTTCCAGAACACGGTGCGCTTCACCTCTCTCAGCGAGGGCAACCCGGCGGATCGCTTCAACATCGGCGCCGGGCTGGGCTATCCGGCTCCGGGCCGTTCCTGGGGCGTGGAAGCCACGCGGAGGTTCTGATCCGCAATACGGACGCGGCGCCGCCGGCCTGAGCGCCGGCGGCGCGGCGCCCGCAACGGGGAATGCGCATGGCCAATAGAGAGGCCAATACCGAGATCCGGGTCCAGCAGGGCGCGGTGCCAGCCGCGCCGCCCATGGCCTGGTATGCCGTGGGCATCCTGACGGTGGCCTACACCTTCTCCTATATCGACCGTCAGATTCTCTCCCTGATGGTCGGCCCCATCCGGGCGGACCTGGGTATCAGCGACTCGGCCTTCAGCCTGCTGCACGGGCTCGCCTTCGCCGTCTTCTACACGCTGCTCGGCGTGCCCATCGGGCGCCTCGCCGACCGCAGGAACCGGCGCAACATCATCGCGCTGGGCGTGGCGTTCTGGAGCCTGGCCACCCTCTGCTGCGGACTGGCCCGCTCGTTCTGGCAGCTGTTCGCCGCGCGGGTCGCGGTCGGCGTGGGCGAGGCGGCGCTCTCTCCCGCCGCCTATTCCATGCTGGCGGACCTGTTCCCGAAGGAGAAGCTGGGCCGGGCCATCGGCATCTACTCCAGCGGCGTGTTCGTGGGCATCGGGCTGTCTTTCATCATCGGCGGCGTGCTCATCGCCACCATCGAGGCGATGGGCGGCATCACGCTGCCGGTGGTCGGCCACCTGGCGGCCTGGCAGGCCACCTTCATCATCGTGGGTGCGCCCGGGCTGCTGGTGGCGCTGTTCATGCTGACGCTGAAGGAGCCGGAGCGCCGGGGCCGGGGCGACCTGGTCGGCTCCATGCCCGTATCGGAGGTGATCGCCTACGCGGTTCGCAACCGCCGGGTGTATGCGCTGCACTTCGTCGGTTTCGCCATGATCACGCTGATGTTCAACGGCATCATGGCGTGGGCGGCCGAGTATTTCATCCGCATCCACGGCGTGGACCGAGGCACCATCGGGCCGCAGCTCGGCCTCCTGACCGTGGTCTTCGGCGGGCTGGGCATCATCTGCGGCGGTCTGTTCTCGGACTGGCTGTCGGCCCGCGGTCATACGGACGCGCCGGTGAAGGCAGCGCTCACGGGAGCCATCTGCCTGACGCCGGTGGCAGTCACGGCCACGCTGGTGCCCGACCCGCGTCTGTCCCTGTTCCTGTTCGCCCCGGTGCTGTTCTTCTCCAGCTTTCCCTTCGGTCCGGCAGCTGCCGGGCTCCAGCTCATGACCCCGCCCGCCATGCGGGCGCAGATGTCGGCGGTGTATCTTTTCGTCGTGAATCTCACCGGCATCGGTTTCGGCGGCACGGCCACGGCGCTCGTGACCGACTTCGTCTTCCGTGACGACATGATGCTGCATTGGTCCATCGCCACCATCGCCCTGGTGGGCGGGATACTCTCGATCGTCCTGCTCACCTTCGCGCAGAAGCCGTTCCGGCGCACCATCGCCGAACTCTCGGCACCCGTCGGGGAGGCCGCCCGGTGACGGCGGCCTGCCGGCTGCCGGTGGACCACGTGGGCATCCTCGGCGAGGCCATCGCGCCCCTGCAGCGGGACTGGGAGGCGCTGGGCTTCCGGGTGGTGGGGCCCGAGGAGTTGATCGGCATCGATGCCGCCGGCGAGCCCCGGGGCCTGGGCCAGTTCAGCGCCCACGTCATGTTCGCGCGGGACTATATCGAACTCACGGCGGTCGAGCGGCCGACCCCGGATCATCATCTCGCCCGCTTCCTCGACAGCGGCAGCGGCCTGCGCCTCGTCATCCTCGCTGCCGGCGACATCGAGTCCCGGCGGGCGGCGCTGGAGGCACGGGGCCTCGCGCCGGGGCCCGTGAGCGAGGCGGCCCGCGACATCCATTACGGCGCCGGCGGCACCGCGCGGTTCCGCTGGTTCCCCGTCGCCGCCGAGGCCTGCCCCGAGGTACTGATGGCTTGCGTGCGCCACGAGACGCCGGAGATCGTCTTCCAGCCGGAGGTCGCCCGGCACCCGAACACGGCGACCGGCATCACCCGGCTCCTGTACACCGGGGAACGTCTCCCGGACGGTTACGCCGCACTCGCTGCCGACGAAGGCATAGCGCTGGAAGCCCGGCCGGTCGCGGCCATGGCCGCCCTGTTCGGCGATGCCGTCGAAGGCTGTCCGCCGTTCGCCGGCATCGGGGTGGCCGTGCGCGATCCGCAGGCGGCGGCGGCCGTGCTGACGGCGAATGCCGTGCCGTTCCGGCAGGGGACGGAAGGGCTGGCCGTCGCGCCGGATCGGGCCGGCGGCGTGGGCGTGGTGTTCGAGCCGGAGCGCCCGTGAGGCTTTTCTACTCGCCGTTCCACGACTTCGCCCACAAGGTGCTCGTGGTGGCGCACGAGGCCGGGCTGGCCGGCGAGATCGTGACGGTGCCGTCCTTCCCGTTCCGCAATCCGGACGGGGAATGGGTGGCCGGCCGCTACGACACGACGCCCCTGAACCCGCTCGGCAAGGTGCCATTCCTCGCGCTGGACGACGGCACCGTGCTGTACCAGAGCCAGGTGGTGGTGGAGTATCTCGACAGCCTGTCCCGCGGCGAGCCCCTGTATCCGGCCGGCGGTCTCGCCCGCTTCGACGCACTGCGCCGGCTCTCGCTGGGCGATGCCCTGTTCGAGTGCGCCGTGCAGATGAGCATGGAATGCTGGCGCGAACCGGCGGAGCGCCGGACCGCCCTGTTCGAATGGCTGTGGCCGAAGGTGACCCGCTCGTTCGACGTTCTGGAGCGGGAGGCTGCGGACTGGCGCCGCTTCGACATCGGCCATGCCGGACTCCTGCAGGGCGTGAGCTACATTGATGGCTGGGCCGGCGGCCGCGACGACATCCCCGGCAATCCGTGCGGCCAGTGGCGCAGCCGCTGGCCGGGCCTCGCCGAGTGGTTCGCCGCGGCCTGCGAACGACCGTCGGTGCGCAGCCATTACCGCCGGCCCTACGACGGCGACACCTCGCCGGAGCAGCACCGGGCAGCGGTGGAGGCGGTGCTCGCCGCCCGGGAGGCCAGCGCATGATCGAGTTCTATTACTGGCCGACGCCGAACGGCAAGAAAGTGGCGATCCTGTTGGAGGAGTGCGGGCTGGACTACGAACTGCGGCCGGTCGACATTCTCAAGGGCGAGCAGTTCGAGCCGGAGTTCCTGGCCATCAGTCCCAACAACAAGATCCCCGCCATCGTCGACCGGGACGGACCGGACGGCGCGTTTCCGCTGTTCGAGTCCGGGGCCATTCTGCAGTACCTGGCCGAGCGCAGCGACCGCTTCCTGCCCCGGGAGACGGCGGCCCGCTACCGGGTGCTCGAATGGCTGAATTTTCAGGTGGCGAGCCTGGGGCCGATGCTCGGCCAGTGCGGGCACTTCCTGGGCTACGCCCCCGAGCGCATCCCCTATGCCATCGAGCGCTACCGCAACGAGGCGCTGCGTCTGTACGGCGTGCTCGACCGGCGGCTGGCGGAGCGCGAATGGCTGGCCGGCGACTATTCCATCGCGGACATGGCGGTGTATCCCTGGATCGACGTGCGCTGGCTGCACGAGATCGATATCGAGGAGTTCCCGAACGTGCGGCGCTGGTTCGAGCGCGCCGGCGAGCGCGCGGCGCTGCGCCGGGGCATGGCGCTGCTCGCCGACCGGGAGGTCATCGGCAACCCCAGCGACGAAACCCGGGAGGCCTTCTTCGGGCGCAGCCAGCGGGAGCAGGGGAAAGGCTGAGCGGCGCTCTTTACGGCCGCCGTATTCGGCGTATGCTAGCGCTCCTCGGCGCCGCGCCGCGGCCGGTCGACTCGCCGCATTGGCAACCAACCTCCAACTCGAGATCGTCCCCCAGCCGGACGACATGACCTGCGGGCCCAGCTGCCTGCATGCCGTCTACGCCTACTGGGAAGATCCCATCGCACTCGACCGCCTGCTCGCCGAGGTGCGTATGCTGCCGGCCGGTGGCACCCTCGACGTGTTCCTGGCCAATCACGCGCTGGCCCGCGGCTATGACGTGACCATCTTCACCTACAACCTGCACGTCTTCGATCCGTCCTGGTTCCCGGCCGATGCGGCTGCGCTGGCGGAACGGCTGCGGCGCCAGCGCGAAGTCAAGCCCGACGGCCGGCTGCAGGCCGCGACGGCGGGCTACCTGCGCTTCCTCGAGCTCGGCGGCAAAGTGCGCTACGAGGACCTCACCACCAGTCTGATCCGCCGTTACCTGAAGAAGGGAGTGCCGATCATGACCGGGCTCAGCGCCACCTACCTGTACCGCAGCGCACGGGAGATTCCGGACACGATGGTCTCGGACGACATCCGCGGCGAGCCCTGCGGTCATTTCGTGGTGCTCTCCGGCTACGACAGGCGCACGCGCCAGGTGAAGGTGGCGGATCCCTACCGGGCCAATCCCTATTCTGCGGACGGCTATTACCCGGTGGACATCCGGCGGCTGATCGGTGCGGTGTTTCTCGGCATCGCCACCTACGACGCCAACCTGCTGGTCATCCGCCCGCGGGGCAAGCGGCCGTGACCAACCTGATCGTCGTCGACGACCGCGAGCGCTGGCCCGGCGAGATCGCCGGGGCCCGGGTGGTGGATGCGCTCACCTATCTGACGGCCGAGGAATTCAGCCGCGGCCGCGGCCTGCGTGTGTTCAACCTCTGCGCCTCCTACCGCTACCAGCAGTACGGCTACTACGTCTCGCTGCTGGCGACGGCCCGCGGCCAGCGGCCGCTGCCGGACGTGGCCACCATGCAGGACCTGAAGACGCGCACGCTGCCGCGTCTCGCCAGCGACGACCTGGATGCGATCATCCAGCGCAGCCTGCACACCCTGGAATCGGACGAGTTCACGCTCAGCGTGTACTTCGGCCGCAACGTCGCCCGTCGCCACGAGCGGCTGGCGAGGGCGTTGTTCAACCTGTTCCCGGCGCCGCTGATCCGGGCCTCGTTTCGACGCCGCGACGCCAAGTGGCTGCTGGAGAACGTGCGCGCGGTGCCGGTGGGCGAGATCCCGGAGTCCCACCGGGATTTCCTGCTGGAGTCCATCGAGGCCCACTTCGCCCGGCGCAGGCCGAGCCGCCGGCGCGAGATTCCGGGCGGCTACGACCTGGCCGTGCTCGTGAACGCCGACGAGGCGTCGCCGCCGTCGGATGCGCAGGGGCTGCGCCGCATCACGCGCGCCGCCCGCCGGGCCGGTTTCAACGTGGAGCTGATCGGGCGGGACGATTTCGGCCGCCTGGCCGAGTTCGACGCGCTGTTCATCCGCGAGACCACCAGCGTGAACCACCACACCTACCGCTTCGCCCGGCGCGCCGAGCTGGAGGGGCTGGTGGTCATCGACGACCCCATCTCGATCATCCGCTGCACGAACAAAGTCTATCTCGCCGAGATGATGCGCCGGCTCGGCGTGCCGACGCCGAAGACACTGATCGTCAGCCGCAAGAACGCGGCGGCCATCGCCGAGGGGCTCGGCTTCCCCTGCGTGCTGAAGCAGCCGGACTCCAGCTTCTCGGCCGGCGTCACCCGCGCGGACGACCCGGCCGAGCTGGACGCCGCCCTGAAGGCCATGTTCGAGAAGTCCGACCTGGTCGTGGCCCAGGCCTTCCTGCTGACGGACTTCGACTGGCGGATCGGCGTGCTGGACCGCCAGCCCCTGTACGCCTGCCGCTACTACATGGTGGAGCGGCACTGGCAGATCTACCGGCGCTCGAACACCGGCCGGGTGAGTTCCGGGCGCTGGGATACCATGCCCGTCGACGACGTGCCCGCCGAGGTCACGGACATCGCGCTGCGGGCGGCCAACGCCATCGGCAACGGCCTCTACGGCGTGGACGTGAAGCAGACCGGGAAGCGCTGCTACGTGATCGAGGTGAACGACAACCCGAGCCTCGACGGCGGCGTCGAGGACGCCGTGCTCGGCGATCAGCTCTACGACCGCGTCATGGCCGTCTTCCTGGCGCGGGTGGAAGCCCGCAAGCGGGGCCGCACGAATGGCTGACCGGGACACGCTGGGCCTGTTCGAGGGCTACGGCATCGAGATCGAATACATGATCGTGGATGCCGCCAGCCTGGACCCGGCGCCGGTCTGCGACTGGCTGCTCACCGAGGCCGCCGGCGAGCTCACGGACGAGTACGACAACGGCGCCATCGCCTGGAATAACGAACTCGCGATGCACGTGGTGGAGTTCAAGACCAACGGGCCGGTGCCCTCCCTGGACGGGGTGGCCGGTCACTTCCAGGCGAACGTCGCCCGCGCCGGCGAGATACTGGCCGGCCGCGGGCTGCGTCTGCTGCCCGGGGCCATGCATCCCTGGCTGGAGCCCGCCACCGACATCCGTCTGTGGCCCCACGGACAGCGCGACATCTACCAGGCGTTCGACCGCATCTTCGACTGCCGCGGCCACGGCTGGGGCAACCTGCAGAGCATGCAGATCAACCTGCCGTTCCGCGGCGACCGGGAATTCGCGGCGCTGCATGCAGGGGTGCGGCTGGTGCTGGCGCTCCTGCCCGGCATCGCGGCCAGCTCGCCCGTCATCGACGGCTTCGTCACCGAGCGCCGTGACAACCGGCTGCGCGTCTATCGCAGCAACTGCGCCCGGGTGCCGTCCGTGACCGGCCAGGTGGTGCCGGAGCCGGTTGCGGGCATGGGCGACTACCACGAGCGCATACTGGAGCGGATCTACGGCGACCTCGCGCCGCTCGATCCGGACGGCGTGCTGCGCCACGAGTGGGTCAACGCCCGCGGCGCCATCGCCCGTTTCGACCGCATGGCCATCGAGATCCGCGTTATCGACAGCCAGGAGTGCCCGGCGGCCGACCTCGCGATCGCGGATCTCGCGGCGGGCGTGATCCGCGCGCTGGTGGAGGAGACCTGGGCGCCGCTGGCGACGATCGCCGCCTGGCCCCAGGACGACCTGGTGCGATTGCTGGCGCTCACCGAAGAGCGGGCCGAGTCCCTCGAGATCGCGGACTCCCGTTTCCTGCGCTGCTTCGGCTACGACGGCAGCTCGGAGACGGTGAGCCACCTGTGGGGCCGGCTGGCCGAGGACCTGAGCGCGCGGGGCTGGCTGCTGCCTGAATCCGAGGAGCCGCTCGAGTTGTATCTCCGCCACGGGACGCTGGCGAGCCGCATTCGCCGGGCGCTGCCGCCCGAGCCGGGCCGCAACGAGCTGCGGGAGGTCTATCGCCAGCTCGCCGACTGCCTCGACGCCGGCCATGGCTTCGTGCCCTGAGACCCGTCTCGTCCTGACCAGCGAGCACGGCACGGCGAGCGTGCCGGCCCGCTATTCGGAGCTTTTCCGAGGGGCTGAAGAGGTGCTGACGAGCCACCGCGCCGTGGATCTGGGCGCGGCGGAGCTGACCGCCTATCTCGCGCGCCGCACCGGCGTTCGGCCGCACCGCGCACGGGTGACCCGGCTGCTGGTCGACTGCAACCGCTCGCCCGGCCACCCGGGGCTCTACTCCGAATTCAGCCGCACCCTGCCGGCCGACGAGAGGGAGCGCCTGCTCGAGCGCTACTATCGGCCCTACCGCGACGCGGTCGAGGCGGATGTCGCACGCGGCATCGACACGGGGCAGACGGTGCTGCACGTCTCCGTGCACAGCTTCGCGCGGGTGCTGGACGGGCGCGAGCGGAACGCGGACGTGGGTCTGCTGTACGATCCGGGCCGCAAGCGGGAAAGGGCGCTCTGCGGCCAGTGGCAGGCCCTGCTCCGGGCAGACCCCGGCCTGCGCGTTCGGCGGAACTATCCTTACCGGGGCGTCGCGGACGGCCTGGCGACCTGGCTGCGCCGGCGTTTCCCCGCTGCGCGCTACCTCGGCATCGAACTGGAGGTCTGCCAGGACATCGCGGCCGGGGGCGATACACGCTGGGGGCGGCTGAAGCGGCTGCTGGGCGACAGCCTGGAGGCCGTCATGGCGAGCGCTTGCTCCGCTTCTGCGCGTACATGAGCGCATCGGCCTCGCGCAGCATGCTGTCGAGATCGTCGTGGCGCTCACGGTCGAACAGGACGCGCCCGACGCTGTAGGCCAGCCGATAGTCCTGTTCCCCTTCCGCGTTGCATTCGGTCACGCGCCGCGCGAGTCGCTCCAGCGGGGCGGCCAGGTCCGCGGCGGAGAGATCCGCTGCGAATACGCAGAACTCGTCGCCGCCCAGCCTTGCCACCACGTCGGAGTGGCGGAACGATTTCAGCAGCAGCCGGGCGAAGGTGCGGATGGCGCGGTCGCCCTGCTCGTGGCCGTGGGCGTCGTTGATCTCCTTCAGGCCGTCCAGGTCGATGACCAGCAGGGCAGCCGGCTTGTCGTGGTTGGCGCACAGGCGCATCAGACGCTCCGCCGTGCGCAGGAAACCCCGCCGGTTGGCCAGCCGGGTGAGTTCGTCCGTGACCGCCAGCGTCATGTTCTCGAGTTCCGCCTCCACCATCTCGCCGAGTTCGCACAGCATCTCCATGTCCTCCACGGAGAACAGACGCGGCACACTGTCGACGGTGAAGAAGGTGCCCACCCGGGAGCCGCCCGGCGCGGACAGCGGATAGCCGGCGTAGAAGCGGAAGCCGGCGCCGTCCGCGAGCAGCGGGTGATCCGCATAGCGGGGGTCCGCCGCGGTGTCGTGGACGACGAAGACGTCGTCGGCCGCCAGCGCGGCGGCCGGGTCCGGTGCCACCGGCACGCCGTCGATGGCCGCGCGCTCGCCGTCGAGGCGCACCCGCGCCACCGGCGTGCCGAACAGGCGCTTTGCCAGCCGGGTCACCCGGTCGAAGCGTTCGTCCTCCGGCGCATCGAGCATGCGCAGGGAATGGAACAGCTGCAGGCGCGTCGTCTCGCCGCTGGCATCGGTGGGTGTCGGCATCACTCGCGGGTACTCCGTCTCGGTCGTTGCGGCCACCCTACATAATCGGTCCCGGCGGCGGTGTGATCCGCGGCACATAAGCGCGCCGGCCGTCGGGGCGGAACTGGATCACGGTTTCGCGACTCACTTCTCAGGTCGGGAACTGAGCGGCCGCTAAGATTCCCTGCGAGACGATGAAGGACGGTGGACACGCCGTCGAGGACCGGCAGCCGGGGCAGCATGGAAGAACAGCAACAACGTATCGGCCGATTCGAGGTGAAGCAGCGTCTGGGCCGCGGCGCCCAGGGCTCGGTGTACCTGGCGCACGACCCGTCGCTGGAGCGGCTGGTCGCGGTCAAGCTGCTGAACGCCAGCAACCCGGAGCTCGCAGCCGTCGACGAGGACGGGCGCACGCCGCTCGAGGGGCGCATCGCGAGCCGGCTGCGCCATCCCAATATCGTCTTCATCTACGACGCCGGCGAGTACAAGGGCCTGCCGTACCTGGTCTTCGAGTACGTGCAGGGCAAGACGCTGCGCCACATCCTGAGCCAGCACGGCGCGCTGCCGCTGGAGCGGGTGTGCGCGCTGATCGGCCCCATCCTGGAAGGCGTGGCGGCGGCCCACCAGGAGGACGTGATCCATCTCGACCTCAACCCCCGCAACGTGCTGCTGGACAAGGACGAGCGGCCCCGCATCATGGATTTCGGCCTGTCGCAGGTGGTGGGCCGGGTCAGGCGCAGCAAGGAGACGGCCACCGGTACCTTGCGCTACATGGCGCCGGAGCACTTCCGCGGCGGCGACCTCGGGCCGGCGACCGACGTATTCGCCCTCGGCAGCACCTTCTACGAACTCGTCGCCGGACGCCCGGCGATGCAGGGCGATTCCGCGCCCGCCATCATCCATCACCTCTGCGAGAAGCCCGTGGACATGTCGCCGCTGCAGGGCTGGCCCGCCGGCGAGCTCTTCGCGGCGTTCCTGAAAGGGGCGCTGGAAAAAGAGCCGGAAGCCCGCTATCGGGACGCCGGCGCCATGCGCGAGGCCTTCCGGCTGTTCCTGCAGGAGTCAGGCCTCGGCGAGCAGGCGCAGTCCCAGTCGCACAGCACCGTGGAATTCCTGCTGCGGCGGATGCAGCGCAAACAGGACTTTCCGACCATCTCGCGCACCCTGGTGGACATCAACCGGCTGACCGCCAGCGGCAGCGACGCCCCGGCGGAGAAGCTCGCCAACGTGATCCTGCGCGACTACGCCCTCACCAGCAAGCTCCTGAAGCTGGTCAACTCCGCCTTCTACGGCCACATCGCCAGCGAGGTCACCAGCATCTCCCACGCGGTGATGCTGCTCGGCTTCGAGAAGGTGCGCATGATCGCCAACAGCCTCACCTTCTTCGGCCGCATGCAGGGCAGCCCGGAGCTGAAAGACGCCACCACCCGCTCGTTCATGTGCGGGCTGATGGCCCGCCACCTGGCGCGGCGCCGAGGACTCGCCGGGGCCGAGGAGGCGTTCATCTACGGCCTGTTCCGCAACCTCGGCGAGAATCTGGTCATCTATTACTTTCCGGAGGAGCACGGCGAGATCTGCCGTCTCATGGTGACCCGCCAGCTGTCCAAGATGGCCGCGTCCCGGGGCGTGCTCGGTGTGAGCTACGAGGATCTCGGCGCCGCCGTCGCCCGGGTTTGGAAACTCCCGGACGCCATCATCGACGTGATCCGCGGACTGCCCAACGACGAGCCGGAGGAGCCGGCCTCGGAGGCGGACCGGCTGCGGGACATCGCGATCTTCGCCGAGGAACTCTGCGACGTGGCGGGCATGGACGACTACGAGGCCCAGGACGCGGCGCTGGTCCGGCTGGTAGAGCGATTCTCGCCCAGCGTCGAGGTCGATGCCGAATTCGCCGGCAGGCTCGTCGCGGCCGGCGCGGACAAGCTGCGCCAGTACGCCCCGGTCTTCGAGATCGACGTCGCCGGCAGCGCGTTCTGCCGCTCCGCCATCGCGTGGTCTCGCCGCTATTGTGAGGGCGCCGAGGTCGGCACGACAGGCACGGCCGTCCAGCAGCAGGCCGGCTGACCCTGCAGCCATGCATCTGACAGCCGCCGGTTTGATGGTATATTCGTCCGCACGGACAACCAAAAACCGGAGAAGGAACAGGCAATGGCTGGCAAATTCGAGATCTACAAAGACAAGAAGGGTGAGTATCGTTTCCGTCTGGTGGCGGGCAACGGGGAGAATCTGCTCGCGAGCGAGGGTTACAAGTCGAAGTCGAGCGCCATGAACGGCGCGGAGTCCGTGCAGAAGAACTGCGGCGACGCCAATTGCTTCGTCAAGAACACGACGCCGACGGGCAAATTCCGCTTCAACATGAAGGCGAAGAACCACCAGGTCATCGGCACCAGCCAGAATTACGAGTCGGAGTCGAGCCGCGACAACGGTATCCAGGCCGTCGCTCGCGCCGCCAAAGGGGCGAAGCTCGTCGATCTGACCTGAGCAGGCGGCGGCTATCCTGCCGCCACTGCATCGGACAGACGGATCGGACGGAGGCGGATCCGGCTGCAGGGTCCGCCTTTTCTTTTTTCGACAGGTCCGCGCTCCGCGTGCAGAGTCGGGCGGGCGTGGCAAAATAGCGGATGATCCCCTTGCCCGAAACGCTCATGACCCGGACCGCCGCATCCCCCGAGGAACCGCCCCGCCTGATCCCGTTCGAGCGGGCGCCGAACTTCCGCGACCTCGGCGGCTACGCCACGGCCGAAGGGCGCCGCGTCGCCTGGGGCCGCGCCTTTCGCAGCAGTCATCTCGGCTGGCTGACGACTGCCGACCGCGAGCGCTTCGCCGCGCTGAACATCGGCGAGGTGTTCGATCTCCGGCGCACCAGCGAGTCCGAGGCCTATGCCAACCGGATCCCGCCGGGCATCCGCAGCCACCATTTCGATATCGACGTCGGCAGCACGAAGAGCTACCGGCGGCGGCTTGAGGCCGGCACGGCCACCCGCGAGTCCACCCACGACATGATGGTGGACGCCTACCGCAGCTACGTCACCGGCTTCGCGGAGCGCTTCGGCCGCCTGCTGAAACTGCTGGCCACCGCCGACGAGCACGCCGTGGTCATCCACTGCATGGTCGGCAAGGACCGCACCGGCATCGCCTCCGCCCTGTTGCTCGGCGCCCTGGACGTGCCGCGTGAGGACATCCTCGAGGACTACCTGCTCTCCTCCACCTATTATCCGCCGGAAGAGATCCTCGCCCGCATCCGCCGGACCATCGAGGATTCACTGGCCGGGCCGTGGGACGACGAGACGGTGGCGCCGTTCTGCTCCGTCCACGAGGACTATCTCACCGCGGCCTTCGAGGAGATCGACCGGCGCTACGGCGACACGGAGGCCTACCTGCGGGCGGCGCTCGGGCTGGACGAGGCCGATCTGGGACTGCTGCGCGAGCGCTTCCTCGAGTAGAGCGGGGACCGGAGCGGGCGCGTCAGCCCAGCATGGCGAACAGCCGCTGCCAGGCACCGGGATCGGTGACGGCCACGAATACCAGACCCGAAAGCGCCCCCCAGAGGTGGGCGTCGTGGTTGATCCTGCCCGCGGCGCGCCGCGCCGAGTACCAGCTGTAGACCACATAGGCCACCGCGAACAGCGGCGCCGGTATGGGCACCGGCAGCGGCAGGATGAAGATCGAATAGGTCGGGAAGTAGACGATGAAGGCGAACAGCACCGCCGAGATGGCGCCCGAGGCGCCCAGCGAGGCGTAGGCGGGATTATCGCGGTGCTTTACGAAGGTGCCGGCATGGCTCGCCAGCAGCCCGATCGCGTAGAGGATCACGAATGGCACGGTGCCGATGTGGCGCTCGAGTGGCAGGCCGAAGAAGAAGAACGTGATCATGTTGAAGGCGAGGTGGGGCACGTCGCCGTGGATGAAGCCGCTGGTGACGGTGGTGTGCCAGTCGCGCCCCCGGCGCAGCCGGGCGGGACGGAACAGGTTCGCCTCGATAATGCGCGGGTTGGCGTACAGGCCCGCCAGGCTGACCGCGAGGGTCAGCACGAGCAGCGCGAGCGAGGCGGGATTGGCGGCTAATGACATGGGTCGGCTCCGGGCTGGCCCGTATGCTAGCACCCGGTCGGCACCCCGATGGGCCGTTCTTGCCGGCGAATGGGCATCTGCGCGGGGCATCTGCTAGTGTCGAGCGGATGGACGAAGGCGACTACAGGGACCTTTTTCGCGACTGGCGCGTGCCGCTGCCCCCGGTCACCGACAACCCGGACGGCGAGCCCCGGCGGGTGGGCGTCGAGCTGGAGATGATCGGTCCCGGCGTAGCCGAGGTGAGCCGGCTGGTAGCGACGCACTTCGACGGCCGGGTCGAGGAGAAGAGCCGCTACGAGCACCTGGTGCACGGCGATCCCGCCGGCGACTGGGGGGTCGAGCTCGACTACGAATACCTCAAGCAGAAGGGCCGGGAGGAAGACCCGGAGTCCGACCTGGCGGCCTTCATCGACGAGGCTGCCGAGAGTCTCGTCCGTGCCGGCGCCGAGGCGGTGGTGCCGGTGGAGGTGGTCAGCCCGCCGCTGCCGATGGAGCGCCTCGCCGAGGTGCAGTCGCTGATCGCACGGCTGCGCCATGCGGGTGCCCGCGGCACCGGGGCCGGCATCTCCTACGCCTTCGGCCTGCAGCTAAACCCGGAGCTGCCGTCCCTGGATGCCGGCACCATCGTCGCCTATCTCAAGGCGTTTTTCTGCCTGTACGACTGGCTGGAGGAGCGCTCGGCGCCCGATTTCACGCGGCGCCTGACCCGCTTCATGGCGCCGTTCCCCGCCCGCTACGTGCGCAAGGTGGTCGACCCGGAGTACCGACCCCGCCAGGCGCGCCTGATCGACGACTACCTGACGGACAATCCGACGCGCAACCGGGCCCTGGACCTGCTGCCGCTGTTCCTCTATCTGGACGAGGAACGAGTGCGGGCGGTCGTGGACGACCCCCGGGTGAAGCCGCGCCCCACCTTCCATTACCGCCTGCCGAATTGCGAGATCGACCGGCCTTACTGGGGCATTCATCTCGCCTGGGCCGACTGGCTGAAGGTGGAGGCGCTGGCGGCTGACCGGGCGCGGCTCACGCGCATCTGCAGGGCCTACGCCCGCTGGCTGGACGAGCCGCTTGGGCACCTGCTGGAGGACTGGGCACGGGAGGTCGAGTCTTGGCTGGGCCAGACGGCAGGCCGCTGATCGGCGTCACCGGCCCGCGCCGGGGGGCGTGGGGACCGCGGATCTGCGTGCATGTCGGCGTGCTGCTGGCCGGCGGCCGGCCCCGGCACCTGCGCCCCGGCGACCGGGTGTCCACGGGCGACCTGGACGGCGTGATCGTGACCGGCGGACACGACGTGGAGCCGGTGCTCTACAAGGCCGAGGCCGAGGTGGAGGGCCGCTACGACCCGGAGCGCGACGCGTTCGAGTCCGAGATCATCGACTGCGCGCTGGCCGACGGCACGCCGCTGCTCGGCATCTGCCGCGGCGCGCAGCTTCTGAACGTGCGGCTGGGCGGCACGCTGTTCCAGGATCTGCGCAGCCGCCGCCACCGCACCTCCCACCGGCGCACGCTGCTGCCGCTAAAGACACTGTGCGTGAGCGCGGGCACCCGGCTGGCCGCGCTTCTCGGCGGACAGGAGCTGAAGATCAACAGCCTGCACAACCAGAGCATCGACCGGCTGGGCGAGGGCCTGGAGGTGTCCGGCCGCGATCTCGACGAGATCGTGCAGGCCGTGGAGGAACCCCACCGCCGTTTCCTGATGGGCGTGCAGTGGCACCCGGAGTTCCTGCTCTACCTGTCCCGCCAGCGGCGGCTGTTCCGCCGGCTGGTGGCGGCGGCGCGGGATTATCGGTCGGGGGTCCCGCACGCTTGATAACCTACCTCGGGCTCTTTTTCACCGCGCTCCTGGCGGCAACGCTGCTGCCGTTCTACTCGGAGGTCCTGTTCGCCGGCCTGCTGGTGGAAGGCTACGACCCGCTGGCGCTGTGGGCCTGGGCGACGGCCGGCAACACGCTGGGCGGGGCGGTGAACTGGGCGCTCGCCCGTTTCTTCCTGCGCTTCGAGGACCGGCGCTGGTTCCCGTTCCGGGAGAAGAACCTGGGCCGCGCCCAGGCCTGGTTCCAGCGCTACGGCGTCTGGTCGCTGCTGATGGCCTGGGCGCCGATCGGCGGCGATGCGCTCACCTTCGTCGCCGGGCTGATGCGGGTGCGCTTCTGGCTGTTCCTGCTGCTGGTCGGCATCGGCAAGGGGGCCCGCTACGCCGTCGTGCTCTGGATGGTGGAGGGCGCGAGCCGGGCCGTCGCCTGAGGCGGCAGAAATTGACAGCCCGGTCGGTATTCTGCATCTTTCGGCGGCGGCTGACTCGGGGGAGCGCCGCCGGGGGTGCGAGCCCGGCACGATCGCGGGGGAAAGACGTGGATGCCCGACCGCCCTTGAGTCTGGCGGATAACCGCTACGCCCGTCGGGTGTTGCTCTGCCTGCTGTATTTCACCCAGGGATTCCCCTGGGGTTTCGCCACCGTCGCGTTGCTGGCCATTCTGAGCGAGGCGGGTCACGACAAGGCCCAGACCGCCACCGTCACGGCCATGGCGATCCTGCCGTGGAGCTTCAAATTCGTCTGGGCACCGATGATCGATTCGCTGCGGTTCCCGGCCATGGGGCTGCGCCGTCCCTGGCTCATGTTCGCCCAGACGGCCATGGCCGCGACCCTGCTGGGCGCCGTGTACACGGGCGCGCTGGAGAGTACCGGCACGCTGACCTGGATCGCCTGGGTGTTCTTCATCCACAACTGCTTTGCGTCGATGCAGGACGTGGCGGCGGATGCGCTGGCGGTGGATCTGCTGGACGACAGCGAGCGGGGCCGGGTCAACGGCTTCATGTGGGGCTCGAAGCTCGCCGGCATCGCGGTGGGCGGCGCCGGCATGGGTTTCGTGGCCGCGCGCTGGGGCATACCGACGGCCGTCATCATCCAGGCGGTGATGGTGATCGCGGTGCTGGCGGTAGTCGTCGCCTGGCCGGAGCGGGCGGGCGAGAAGCGGCTGCCCTGGAGCCCGGGGCAGGCCCAGGGCGTCGGCGCCGCGCGGGATTTCGGGCCGCTGGTGACGCTGAAGGAACTGAAGCGCGCCCTCTCCAACCGCACCACGGCCACCTTGCTGATCTTCGGCATCATCCACGTCTCGACGGAAGGCCTGTTCTATCCCCTGACCACGGAGTTCTTCGTGCAGGGGCTGGGCTGGAGCGCTGAGCGGTTCTCCCGGGCCCAGGGGACCTGGGGCGTGCTCGGCGAGCTGATCGGCGCGCTGGCCGGCGGCTATCTCTGCGACCGCTACGGGCGCCGGCGCATGGCGGCGGCGGGGCTCACGGTGCTCGCCGCCTCCATGGGCGGCTTCGGCCTGCTGTTCGCCGGTTCCTTCGATCCGGACGGAGGCCACGTGGTGCTGCTGCCGGCCTTCAAGGGCGCCATGGCGTTCTCGACCGTCGCCATGTTCTCGCTCTACATGAAGGTCTCCTGGACGGCGGCCGCGGCCACCCAGTTCACGCTGTACATGGCCATGGGCAACCTGGGCTATGCGCTGGGCGCCAAGCTGCTGACCTGGCTGGATCTGGCCGGCTACGACCTGCGCCTGGACGAGCTCTACATGCTGGGCGGGATCATGCCGCTGCTGGCGCTGGCGCTGCTGATCGGCCTGGATCCCGACGGCGTCGAGCGGCGCAAAATCGCCGAACGCGAGGCCCTGGCGGCCAAGGCGATGACCAAGGCGATGACCAGGGCGACGACAAGGGCGCCTGCCGCCGGCTGAGTTAGACTGGGGTCATGGACGACGGGGCCCCAAGACCCTCTTCCCAGGGCATCTACATCCTTGCGGCGCTCTGGGCGCTGGTGATGCTGTCGGCGGCGGTCGCGCCGCGGCTCGTGCCGGCGGCTGAAGGACCGGCATCGGGCGCCACTGCAACCCTGGCGGTGCTGGCGCTGCTGAGCCTCGCCGCGCTGATCGCCGTGTGGCTGCTGCTGCAGACATTGCCCCGCCTGCGCGCGCTGGGCGGGCTCGCGCGGGTGCTCGGCATCCTCCCGGCCGTCCTCAATATCCTCGCCATCGCCTGGGTCTGGCACCTCATCACCGTCTGACGCGGGGCCGATTCTTCCGTATCATTGGGGATTGGCCCGGCCCGCCGAAGGGCCCGAGAACGAAGAACTCAACGTGGAGAACCCTATGAAGATCGGTGTGCCCCGGGAGACATGGCCCGGCGAGAAACGCGTGGCCAGCACCCCCGACGTGGTCGGTCAGCTGGTCGAGCTCGGATTCTCGGTGCAGGTGGAGAGCGGCGCCGGCAGCGACGCGGATTTCGCGGACGACGCCTACAGCGAGGCCGGTGCGAGCATCGTCGAGAACGCACACGAACTCTGGAAAACCAGCGACATCGTCCTGAAGGTGCGCCCGCCGGACGGCGAGGAAGTGGAACTCCTGCAGGAGGGCCAGACGCTGGTGAGTTTCCTGTGGCCGGCCCAGAACGAGGATCTCGTGAGCCGGCTCGCCGAGAAGAAGGTGACGGCGCTCGCGATGGATTCCATTCCGCGCATCTCCCGCGCCCAGAAGATGGACGCGCTCTCCTCCATGGCGAACATCGCCGGCTACCGCGCCGTCATCGAGGCCGCCCAGCATTTCGGGCGTTTCTTCACCGGCCAGATCACCGCGGCCGGCAAGATCCCGCCCGCCAAGGTGCTGGTGATCGGCGCCGGCGTGGCCGGCCTGTCGGCTATTGGTGCGGCCCGCGGCATGGGCGCCATCGTGCGCTCCTTCGACACGCGGCCCGAAGTGAAGGAGCAGGTGGAGAGCATGGACGCCGAGTTCCTGATGCTCGACTTCGAGGAAGAGGGCTCGGGCGAGGGCGGCTACGCCAAGGTGATGAGCGAGGAGTTCATCAAGGCCGAAATGGCGCTGTTCGCCGAGCAGGCCAAGGACGTGGACATCATCATCACCACGGCGCTCATCCCGGGCAAGCCGGCGCCGAAGCTCATCACCGCGGAGATGGTGGAGTCGATGAAGCCGGGCAGCGTCGTGGTCGACCTGGCCTCGGAGCAGGGCGGCAACTGCGAGCTGACCGAGCCGAACGAGGTGGTGGAGCAGCACGGCGTGACCATCATCGGCTACACGGATCTGCCGAGCCGGCTTGCGGCCCAGTCGAGCCAGCTCTACGGCACCAATCTGCGCCACCTGCTGACCGACATGACGCCGGAGAAAGACGGCAACGTCGTCGTCGACTTCGACGACGAGGTGGTCCGCGGCGCCACCGTGGTGAAGGAGGGCGAGATCACCTGGCCGCCGCCGGCGCCGAAGATCAGCGCGGCGCCGCCGCCGAAGGCGGACGCCGAGCCGCCGCCACCGCCGGTCGAGGAGAAGAAGCCGAGCGTGTGGGGACCGGTGATCCTGTTCGGCGTGGGCGCGCTGGCGATGCTCGGACTCGGCGCGGTTGCGCCGCCGTCCTTCATGCAGCACTTCACCGTGTTCGTGCTGGCCTGCTTCGTCGGCTACATGGTCATCTGGAACGTGACGCCGTCGCTGCACACGCCGCTGATGAGCGTCACCAACGCCATCTCCAGCATCATCATCATCGGCGCGCTGCTGCAGATCTCCTCGCCGGTGGGCTGGATCGCCTGGATGGCGGGCTTCACCGTGCTCATCACCGCGGTGAATATCGCGGGTGGTTTCGCCGTCACGCAGCGCATGCTGCAGATGTTCCGCAAGTAGGAGACAGACATGCCACAGGGAATCGTCACCGTCGCCTACATCGGCGCCACCATCCTCTTCATCCTCGCGCTCGGCGGGCTCTCCAACCAGGAGACCGCGCGGCGGGGCAACTACTACGGCATGACGGGCATGGCCATCGCCCTGCTCGCCACCATCTTCGGCATCGTCACCGACAACTACGTGCTGCTGCTCGTGGCGCTCGCCATCGGCGGCACCATCGGCCTGCTGGTGGCGCGGCGCGTGCAGATGACGCAGATGCCGGAACTGGTCGCCATCCTGCACAGCCTCGTGGGCCTGGCCGCCGTTTGCGTCGGTTTCGTCAACTTCGGCGACCCGTCGGTGCACTTCACCGGCGTGGAGAAGACCATCCACGACGTGGAGACCTATCTCGGCATCCTCATCGGTGCCGTCACCTTCTCCGGCTCGGTCATCGCCTTCGGCAAGCTCTCCGGGCGCATCGGCGGCAATCCGATGCTGCTGCCCGCGCGTCACTGGCTGAACCTGGGCCTCCTGATCGGGGCCATCTGGTTCGGTGCCGAGTTCGTGCAGCAGTCGGCGGCCGGCGGCGGGTTCTGGCCGCTCGTCTTCATGACCCTCATCGCACTCGCCTTCGGCGTGCACATGGTGATGGCCATCGGCGGGGCGGACATGCCGGTGGTGGTCTCCATGCTGAACAGCTACTCGGGCTGGGCGGCGGCAGCCACCGGCTTCATGCTCAGCAACGATCTCCTGATCGTCACCGGCGCGCTGGTGGGCTCGAGCGGCGCCATCCTGTCCTACATCATGTGCCGGGCGATGAACCGCAAGTTCCTGAACGTGATCGCCGGCGGCTTCGGCACGGGCGGCGGCGGCATGGCCGCAGCGGGCGAGGGCGAGGAGGGCGAGGTCAATCCGATCAGTCCGGAGGACACCGCTGCCCTGCTGGACGACGCGAAGGAGGTCATGATCGTGCCCGGCTACGGCATGGCCGTGGCCCAGGCCCAGCACATCGTCTACGAGCTCACGCGCATCCTGCGCGAGAAGGGCGTCAACGTGCGTTTCGGCATCCACCCGGTGGCCGGCCGGATGCCGGGCCACATGAACGTGCTGCTGGCCGAGGCAAAGGTGCCCTACGATATCGTGTTCGAGATGGACGAGGTCAACGACGACTTCCCGGACGTGGACGTGTCCATCGTGATCGGCGCCAACGACATCGTGAACCCCTCCGCCCAGGAAGTGCCGGACAGCCCCATCGCCGGCATGCCGGTGCTGGAGGTGTGGAAGGGCAAGACCACGATCGTTCTGAAGCGCAGCATGGCCACGGGCTACGCCGGCGTGCAGAACCCGCTGTTCTTCAAGGAGAACACGCGCATGCTGTTCGGCGACGCCAGGGAGAGCCTGGATGCCGTCCTGAAGGCCCTCTGAGCGCTCCGTGGCCGAAAAAACGATCACGAAGATCCTCGTCGCGAACCGGAGCGAGATCGCGATCCGGATCGTGCGCGCCGCCTACGAGCTGGGGCTCGAGGCGGTCAACGTCTATTCCGACGAGGATCATCTCACCCTGCATCGCTTCAGCGGCCACGAGGCCTACCGGATAGGCCACGGCCTCACGCCCACCGGCGCCTACCTGGACATCGACGAGATGCTGCGGGTGGCGCGCCAGTCCGGCTGCGATGCGGTGCATCCCGGTTACGGCTTCCTGTCCGAGAACCCGGACTTCGCCGAGGCCTGCGCGCAGGCCGGCATCACCTTCATCGGCCCGAAACCGGAGGTGATGCGGCGCCTGGGCAACAAGGTGCAGGCCCGCGAGATCGCCGAGGCCGCCGACGTGCCGGTGATGCCGGCCACGGCGCCGCTGCCGGACGATCCGGCCGAGATCTCCCGCCTGGCGGGCGAGATCGGCTATCCCGTGATGCTGAAGGCGAGCTGGGGCGGCGGCGGCCGGGGCATGCGGGTCATCGAGGACGAGCGCGAGCTGCACAGCCAGATCGACATGGCCCGCCGGGAAGCGAAGGCCGCCTTCGGCAACGACGAGGTGTACCTGGAGAAACTCGTGCGCCGCGCCCGCCACGTCGAGGTGCAGGTGCTCGGCGACGAGCACGGCAACGTGGTGCACCTGTTCGAGCGTGACTGCAGCGTGCAGCGCCGTCACCAGAAGGTGGTGGAGCGCGCGCCGGCGCCCTACCTGGACGACGCGGCCCGGGAGGACATCTGCGATGCCGCGCTGCGCCTCGCCCGCTCGGTCGATTACACCAACGCGGGCACGGTCGAGTTCCTGCAGGACGTCGACAGCGGCGCCTACTACTTCATCGAGGTCAACCCGCGCGTGCAGGTGGAGCACACCGTCACGGAGCAGGTGACCGGGCTCGACATCGTCAAGAGCCAGATCCAGATCGCCGCCGGCGGGCGCATCGGCGACCCGGCCACCTGCGGCATCCCGGCCCAGGCCGACATCCGCATGCGCGGCTCGGCGCTGCAGTGCCGGGTGACCACCGAGGACCCGCGCAACAACTTCATCCCGGATTTCGGCCGCATCGTCGCCTACCGCAGCCCGGCGGGCCCGGGCATCCGCCTGGACGCGGGCACCGCGTATTCGGGCGCGGTCATCACCCGTCATTACGACAGCCTGCTGGTGAAGGTCACCGCATCGGGGCAGAACGACCTGGAGGCCGTGCATCGCATGGGCCGAGCCCTGGGCGAGTTCCGCGTGCGCGGCGTGGAGACCAACCTCGAGTTCCTGCAGGGCCTGGTGACCCATCCGCGCTTCCTCGAGGCCGATTACAACACCCGCTTCATCGACGAGACGCCGGAGCTGCTCGACCTGCCGCTGCCGCAGACCCATGCCACGAAGCTGGTGCACTACATCGGCGAGGTGATCGTCAACGGCAACGCCCAGGTGGAGGGCCGCACGCGGCCGACGAGCCGCCGGGCGCCGGAGCCGCCGCCGCTGCCGGATCTGCCCGTGGCCGCCGGGGTGCGCCAGATACTGGAGCGCGACGGGCCCGAGGCCGTCGCCCGCTGGCTGAAGGAACAGCCGGTGCCGGTGGTGACCGACACCACGTTCCGCGACGCCCACCAGTCGCTGCTCGCCACCCGCATGCGCTCCATCGACATGCTGCGCATCGCGCCGCATTACGCGCGCCTGATGCCGGGCCTGTTCTCGGTCGAGTCCTGGGGCGGCGCCACCTTCGACGTGGCCATGCGCTTCCTGAAGGAAGACCCCTGGCAGCGCCTGGCGGACCTCTCCGAGGCCATGCCGAATCTCATGCAGCAGATGCTGCTGCGGGCATCGAACGGCGTCGGCTACACCAACTACCCGGACAACGTGGTGCGCCACTTCACCCACCGTGCGGCCGAGGCGGGCGTCGACGTGTTCCGCATCTTCGACTGCCTGAACTGGGTGGAGAACATGCGCGTCGCCATCGACAGCGTGCGCGAGACCGGCAAGATCGCCGAGGCGGCCATCTGCTACACCGGCGACATCCTGGACCCGGCCCGTCCCAAGTACGACCTGGCCTACTACGTGGAGCTGGCGAAGGAACTCGAGGCGGCCGGCGCCCACATCCTCGCCATCAAGGACATGGCCGGGCTGCTGAAGCCCGCGGCCGCGACGCAGCTGATCACCGCGCTGAAGCAGGAGATCGGCCTGCCCATCCACTTCCATACCCACGACACCAGCGGTGCCGCGGTCTCCAGCATCCTGGCGGCGGTGGCCGCCGGCGTGGATGCCTTCGACACCGCCATGGACGCGATGAGCGGCCTCACCTCCCAGCCCTGCATGGGCTCGGCGGTGGCGGCGCTGAAGTTCACCGACGACGACACCGGCCTGGACGAGACCCACATCCGCACCCTGTCCAATTACTGGGAGCAGGTTCGCGGCCAGTACGCGGCGTTCGAGCCCGACATCCGCGCGGGCGCCTCCGAGGTCTATCTGCACGAGATGCCCGGCGGTCAGTTCACCAATCTCAAGGAACAGGCGAACTCGCTCGGCATCGGCCGGCGCTGGCACGAGGTGGCGCGCGCCTATGCCGACGTGAACGAGGCCTTCGGCGACATCGTCAAGGTGACCCCTTCCTCGAAGGTGGTGGGCGACATGGCGCTGATGATGGTGACCCAGGACATCACCATCGAGCAGGTCTGCGACCCGGAGCGCGAGATCTCCTTCCCCGACTCGGTGGTGGCCTTCTTCGCCGGCGAGCTCGGCCAGCCGCCCGGCGGTTTCCCGCGCGATCTGCAGAAGAAGGTGCTGCGCGGCAGGGAACCGCTCACCGACCGGCCGGGCAAGCATCTGGAGCCCGTGGATCTCGAGGCGCAACGCGAGAAGTTGTCGGAGGCCATCGGCCGGCCGGCCTCCGAGCTGGATCTGGCCAGCCACAACATGTACCCGAAGGTGTTCGGCGAGCTCGAGGCCCACTGGCAGGAGTACGGTGACGTGAGCGTCCTGCCGACCCACGTCTTCTTCTACGGCATGGAGCCCGGCGAAGACATCACGGTCACCATCGCCGAGGACGGACGCCAGGCGGTGATCCGTTATCTGACGGCCTCCGAGGCCGACCCCGAGGGCGTGCGCCACCTGTTCTTCGAGGTGAACGGCTGGCCGGCCTCGGTGCGCATCGCCGACAACGCGCTGGCGCACGACAAGGTCACGCGCGAGCGCGCCGATCTGTCCAATTCCAGCCACGTGGCCGCGCCCATGCCGGGCCTGGTGGTCTCCGTGGCGGTCGAGCCGGGCCAGAAGGTGGAGCGGGGCGATCCGCTGCTGACCATGGAAGCCATGAAGATGGAGACCGCGGTCTCGGCCGAGCGGGACGGCACGGTCAAGCGGGTGGTCGCCGGCCCCGGCGCCCAGGTCGAGGCGAAGGATCTCCTGATCGAGTTCGAGTAAGGCCGGCTCAGGCGAGGAAGGCGTCGATGCCCGCCAGGCAGGCCGGCTCGTTCAGCATGGGCACGTGGCCCCGGTTCGGCACGGACAGAACCTGCAGATCCGGTTTGGCGGCGCGCATCTTCTCGATGATCTCCTCCGTGAGGATGTCGGAGAGCACGCCGTGGATTACCAGCGTGGGCGTTTCCGCCAGGCTGGCGAACAGCGTCCAGGGATCCTCCAGTTCTCCGCCGACCTCGCGCAGCGCATCGCCGATCCTCGGGTCGCAGTCGAGCCGCGGCACGCCTTGCTCGTCCTCCCGGTAGCCGGTGCGCGCGTAGGCGAGCCATTCCTCGTCGGTGAGGTCCGGATAGGCGACGCCGTAGTTGGCCTTCGACAGGGCGACGGCGTCCTCCCAGGAGCGGATATCCGGCGTCCTGCCCGCGTAGCCCATGATGCGCGCGAGGCCTTCCGGCGCGATCTCGGGGCCGACGTCGTTCAGGATGACCCGGTCCACCAGCTGCGGCTTGCGCTGGTTCAGCGTCATGGAGACCAGCCCGCCCAGGGAGGTGCCCAGGCACGCGATACGCTCGAAGCCGAGATTGGTGACGAGCTTCTCCACGTCGCGGACGTAGGTCAGCGGATGGTAGTTCCGCCATTCGGGGTCGTAGTCGGACAGGCCGCGGCCGCGGAAGTCCGGCGAGATCACGCGGCGTCCGGGTGAGAGGTCGTGCGACAGATGGCGGGCAATGGCCTCGAAGTCCCGGCAGTTGCGGGTGAGGCCGGGCAGGCAGAATACCGGCGGCCGGTCATCGGCGCCGCCCGGCGGACGATAGTCGCGGTAATGCAGACGCAGCCCGTCCTCGCTCTCGTAGTACTCGTCGCTGTAGTTGCCGGCGTCGGCACGGTCACCCGGGTCGCTCATGGCCCTGCTCTCACAATGTCGTGTCGGCGTAGTCCTTGCGCAACTCGCGCTTCAGCACCTTGCCGTTCGGGTTGCGCGGCAGCTCGGCAACGAAGGCCACGCCGGCCACCCGCTGCTGCTTGCCCACCCGTTCGTTGATCCACGCCGCGAGCGCTTCCGCCTCCACGTCGGCGTCTTCACCGCGCACCACCACCGCCAGCGGCGTCTCGCCCCACTTCTCGCTGGGCACGCCGATCACGGCCACGTCCGCCACGGCGGGGTGGCGCGCCGCCACGGCCTCGATGTCGGCGGGGTAGATGTTCTGCGCGCCCGACAGGATCATGTCCTTCTTGCGGTCGACGAGATAGAGGAAGCCCTCCTCGTCCAGGCGGCCGATGTCGCCGGTGCGCAGCCAGCGCCGACCCTCGGCATCGGTCCAGGTGGCCTCCTCGTTGGCATCGGCTCGGTTCAGGTAGCCGGCCATCAGCAGCCGGCCGTAGCCGACGATCTCGCCCGGTTCGCCCGCGGGCATCACCTCGTCGTCGCTCCCCAGGATCACGATGTCCTGGCCCGGGCAGGGCCGGCCCACGGAGTTCATGCGCAGCGCGGCGTCCTCCGGCTGCAGCGTGGTGACCAGCCCCTCGGTGAGGCCGTAGAGCTCAATGAAATCGCCGCAGATCTCGTCGTAGACGCGCTGCTTCAGCGCCTCGTGCAGCGGCGAACCGCAGCACATGAGGCTGTGCAGGCTCGAGAGGTCGTGCTCGCCGAAGGCGGGATGCTCGAAGATGCGCTGGAACTGGACCGGCACCATCGCCGAGTGCGTGATGCGCTCGTCCTCGATGGTCGCCAGGAACTCCCCTACGTCGAAGGCAGGCATGACCACGATGGTGCCGCCGCACCAGAAGGTGGCGAGCATCGCCACCCAGGTGATGTTGGAGTACAGGCCCAGCGAGCACAGCGTGCGCGCGCCGCCGTGGTAGCGCAGCGCCAGCGCCATGTCGTACGCCCAGGCCGCCCGGCATGCGTGGGAGTGCACGATGCCCTTCGGCAGACCGGTGGTGCCGGAGCTGTAGATGATGTTGCACTCGTCGCCGGCGGCCACCGGATGACCGCTCTCTCGGGCGGGATGGTGATCCCGCCATTCGGCGTACTCGACGAAGCCCTCGGCCGGTACGCCGGCGCCCGTGTGGCCGATCATGCGGCCGGCGAGCGAAGCGGGCAGCTCCTCCCCCATGTCGGCCAGCCGCTGCACGTGTTCGTGGGAGGCGATGACCGCCTTCGCGCCGCTGTCGCGGATGAGCGTGAGGATGCCCTCGTCGCTCACGGCGACGTTCAGCGGCACGGCCACGAAGCCGCCGTAGATCGTGCCGAACAGGGCTTCGGCCATCTCCAGGCCGTTGCGCATGAGAACGACGACCCGGTCGCCGGGCTCGAGACCCAGCGCCGCCAGGCCTGCGGCCACGCGCCCGAGGCGCTCGCGGTACTCTGACCAGGAGAGCGTCTCTGCCTCGCAGATCACCGCCGGCTTGCTCGCCAGCCAGCGGGCGTTCAGGTCGATAATGCCGGGCAGATAGGCTTCCCCGGCGCTGAACCAGGTCATATGCGATCCCCCTGTCGCAAATTTCAACGCTCGTTGAAGCGTATTTCAACATTTGTTGAGTTGCAAGGGGGCGGCCCCTAGAATGCAGGAGCACTGAACGCACGGTGATATGGATGGCGAAGAAGCAGCGCAAGACCGAAGCGACCCGGGAACGGATACTGAACGCTGCCGAGGAGTTGTTCGCCCAGCACGGCTTCGACGGCGTCACCGTGCGCCAGATCATGCGCAAGGCCGGCGCCGACGTCGCGCTGGCCTATTACCACTTCAAGTCCAAGCGCGACCTCTTCGACGCCGTGCTGCTGCGCCACGCGGAGGTGCTGAACGGCATCCGCCTGCAGGCGCTGGAGGAGGTCGAGGCACGGCACACCGACGACCTGCCGAGCGTGGAGGAGATCATCGCCGCCTTCACCAACCCTCTGCTGCAGCTGCTCGTGGAGGACCACGAGAAGTGGAAGCACTACTTCGCGCTGATCGCCCAGATCAACAGCTCGCCGGAGTGGGGCGGCGAGCTCATGACCCGCTTCTTCGATCCCCTGGTCAAGCGTTTCCTGGAGGCGCTGATGCGGGCGAAACCCGAGTGGTCCGAGGCCGAGATCTACTGGTCGTATCACTTCCTCTCCGGCGCACTGACGCTCACCTTCGCCGAGACCGGCCGCATCGACAACCTGTCCGGCGGCCTGTGCCGCTCCACGGACATGGAGGCGATCAGCGAGCGCATGCCCCGCTTCGTCGCCGCCGGCTTCCGCGCCCTGGCAGAAGGGTAGGAGGGCCTTCAGGCCCGATGCGCGGTTCTATCCGCGCTGGCCCGCCATCGACTGGGGTGGACTACGGGGGACGCTCAGTCGGACGTCCTGTCCTCCTTCGCTTCGGCCGGGCCTCCTTCCCGCCGTCCTGGCTCCAGTCGGCCCGGACGACCCCGCAGTCCACCCCAGCCGCTGACGGGCCCGGATCGGGCCTGAAGGCCCTCCTACAGCCGTTGGCCTGCGGTCTTGTAATTCAACCAGCGTTGAAATAGGATTCATTCAGCGTTCGTTGAATTTCGGCTGCAACGGCCCGAGCGCGCGGGCACTCCGGTGCCGCTATCACAACCAACGGGGGAATCTGTCATGCCTATACGCTACCGCTATGCCCGGAGATCGGGTGCAGTTCTGGCCGTCGCGCTGTCCGTGACCGGTTTCGGTCCGGCCGCCGTCGCCCAGGAGGCCGAGCAGGGCGCTCGCGCCATCGAGGAAGTCGTCGTAACGGCCAGGCGCCGGGAGGAGTCGCTGCAGGACGTGCCGCTCTCCATCACGGCGTTCAGCGGCGAGGAGCTTGCGCGGATCGGTGCACTGAATATCACCGAAGTCGGTCAGACGACGCCCAACGTGACGCTGGAGGTCTCCCGCGGCACGAACACCACCATCACCGCGTTCATCCGCGGCGTCGGTCAGCAGGACCCGGTACCCGGCTTCGAGGCCGGCGTCGGCATCTATGTCGACGACGTCTACCTGAACCGCCCGCAGGCGGCAGTACTCGATATCTACGACGTGGAGCGCATCGAGGTGCTGCGCGGCCCGCAGGGCACGCTCTACGGGCGCAACACCATCGGCGGCGCCATCAAGTACGTGACGAAGCGTCTCTCGGACGAGCCCGAGGCGAAGGTGAAGGTGGCAGTAGGCAACTACAACCAGCTCGACACCGTGGTCACCGGCTCGACGCCCGTCGGCGATACGCTGCGCATCGGCGGCTCGGTGGCGCGGCTCACCCACGACGGTTTCGGCGACAACCTGAACCTGCCGGGCATCGAGAACTACGCGAAGGACCTGCTGGCCGGCCGCTTCAGCGTCGAGTGGCTGCCCAGCGAGACCCTGTTCTTCCGCCTGACCGGCGACTACCTGGACGACGACTCCGATCCCCGCCAGGGCCACCGCCTGACCGTCGGCAACCTGACCGGCGCTCCCATCCTGGACGACGTCTACGACACCCGCGCCGGCCTCAACAATCCCACCCAGGAAGTGCAGGCGCGGGGCATCTCCCTGACGGCCGAGTGGGACATCAGCCCGGCGTTCACGCTGAAGAGCATTACGGCCTACCGGGACGACGAGACCTACACGCCGATCGACTTCGACAGTCTGCCTGCCGCGGACCTCGACGTGCCGGCCGTGTACGAGAACGACCAGTTCTCCCAGGAACTGCAGGTGCTGTACGAAGGCGACCGCCTGTCCGGCGTGGCCGGCGCCTACTACCTGGATGCCAACGCCTTCACGGCCTTCGACGTCATCCTGGGAACCACCGGCGACCTCCTGGGCCTGCCGGGGCTGAATGCCTTCACGCTGGGTGACGTGGACACCGATACGTGGTCCCTGTTCGCTGACTTCACCTACGAGCTCTCCGACGTCTGGGCCCTCTCCGTCGGCGGCCGCTACACTTCGGACGAACGCAGTTCGCGGGTGCTCCGGCAGACGTTGATCGGCGGCACCTCCAGCTTCTTCGGCGGCTCCGCCGTTCCGATCGCGACCACGTCGGACTTCGAGGGCAGCGAGACATTCACCGAGTTCACGCCCCGTTTCTCGGTGAGCTATGCACCCAGCGATACGCAGAACCTGTACTTCACCTGGAGCGAGGGTTTCAAGGGCGGCAGCTTCGATCCGCGCGGCCAGACCAGTTCGGCGCCCGATCTCGACGGCGACGGCGACGTCGACGAGCAGGACATCTTCGAGTTCATGCTGTTCCAGCCGGAAACCGTCAGCTCCTACGAAGTCGGCGTCAAGTCCTCGTGGCTGGACAACACGATCAACACCAATATCGCGGTGTTCTTCGCCGACTATCAGGACGTGCAGATCCCGGGCTCCGTGGGCATCGACTCGGATAACGACGGCGTCGTGGATACTTTCATCGGCATCACGTCGAACGCCGCGGACGCGGACATCTTCGGCGTGGAGTTCGAGGGTGCCGCGCAGCTGTCGGATGCGTTCCGGGTGAACTGGATGCTCGGCTACATCGACGCGGAGTTCAACGAGTTCATCGACGCGCTCGGCAACGACGTGGCGGAAGAGCGCGTGTTCCAGAACACGCCGGAAGTGACCGCGAGCGCGACGCTCGTGTACGAGCGGCCGATGGAGGTGATCGGACGCGACGCGAACTTCTCGGTCCGCAACACGCTCTCCTACCGGGACGACACCAGTCAGTTCGAGGTGCCGACGCCTGAACTGGACCAGGACGCCTACACGCTGTGGGATCTGAGCTTCGTGCTCGAGGACCCCGACGGCCGGTGGCGGCTCGGCCTGCACGGCAAGAACCTGACCGACGAGGAATACAAGGTGGCGGGCTATTTCTTCCCGAACCTGGGCCTGGAGAGCAGCATCACCGCCTTCTACGGCGACCCGCGCCGGGTGATGGGAACGTTCGAATATCGTTTCTGAGGCAGCTTCCCCCGCCTCCGGAATCGGCCCCGTCTGACGGCGGGGCCGATTTTTTTTGCGGGCGCGGCTAAACTGGCGCTGCCATGTCCGAAGACCGCCCCCGCCTCACCGCCTTCCTGCATCCCCGCTACTGGCCGACCTGGCTCGGTATGGGGCTGCTGAGACTGGCGTGCCTGCTGCCGTACCGCGTGCAGATGCGGCTCGGCCGCACGCTCGGCGGGCTCGCCGCCAGGCTCCTGCCGAAACGCGTGGCGGTGGCCCGGCGCAACATCAGCCTCTGCTTCCCGGACAAGTCGGCGGAGGAGGTGGAGGTACTGACCTGCGCTCACTTCCGCTCCCTCGGCATGTCGCTGATGGAGACGGCGAGCGCCTGGTGGCGCAGCGACGCCTTCGTCGCGCGGCTGGCCACTATCGAAGGGGCCGAACACGTGCACCGCGCGGTCGGGGAGGGCCGCGGCGCCATCCTGCTCACGGCCCACTTCACGACGCTGGAGTTCAGCGGCCCCGTGCTGCATATGAACCTGCCGCCTTTCGATGCCGTGTACCGCAAACACCGCAGTCCGCTGGTGAACGAGATCTGGCGCCGCGGCCGCGAACGCTCGGCCCGGCGCACCATCGAGAAGAGCGACATCAAGAGCATGGTGCGCAGCCTGCGGGAAGCGGTGCCGGTCTGGTATGCGCCGGATCAGAGCTACCGGCGCAAGCAGTCGGAGCTGATCCCGTTCATGGGCGAACCCGCGATGACCAACACCGCCACCAGCGCGCTGGCCAAGCTCGGCAAGGCGGCCGTGCTGCCGCTTTTCCCGCGCCGGCTGCCCGACGATGCGGGCTACCGCATCACCGTCTATCCGCCGCTGGCCGATTTTCCCTCCGGCGATCCGGTGGCGGATGCGGCCCGCTACAACGCGATGGTGGCGGAGTGGATACGCGAGGCGCCGGCCGAGTACTACTGGGTGCACCGCAAGTTCAAGGGCAGGCCGGACACGCTGCCGGATGCCTACGCCGACCTGAAGAGTCCCGAGAGGGTCTGAACGAGACTAACCGAGGCCACGGTAAAGCGTCTCCAGCCGGTCGGCGACGCCGGCGACCGAAAACTCGCCGAGCCGGCGCCGCGCGGCGCCGGTCAGTCGCTGCCGGAGTTCCTCGTCGCCGTACAGGCGCTCGATGGCGGCGGCCAGCGCGGCCGCGTCCCGCGGCGCCACCAGCAGTCCGGTCTCCTCGTGGCGGATCAGCTCGGGAATGCCGCCCGTATCGCTCGCGACGATCGGCGTGCCGGCGGCCATCGCCTGGAGCAGCACGGATCCGAGCCCTTCGTGATGGCTCGGGAAGGCGAACACGTCGAAGGCCGCCAGATAGTCCGCCACGTTGTCCACGAAGCCGGTGAAGTGAACCCCGCTTTGCCCGGCGGCGGCCGCGCGGATGGTCTCGCCGTCGTGGCCGTCACCGACGAAGACGAAGCCCGTGTCCGGATGCCCGGCCGTCAGCGTCTTCGCCGCCGCGAGCAATTCGAGCTGGCCCTTCGCCACGTCCAGCGCCGCGACGTTGCCCACCAGGAAGGGTTCGGGCAGGGCCGCACGGATCTCCGCCACCCGGCGCGGATCCGGTTCGGCCGCGGCCAGTGCGCTGGGGATCACGGTGGCCTCCAGGCCGGGAAAACGGTCCGCCAGCACGTCGGCGATGGCGCGGGAGAGGGCGGTCACGGCGGCCGCATCCCGGTAGATACGTGAGGTCACCGCGCTGCGGGACGGCGGCTTCATGACCCGGCGCGTCAGCACATAACGGCAGCCGCGCAGCTTCGACGCGACCCAGGCCGCCTGCGCGGCCCGTGCCTCGTGGGCATGGACCAGCGGCGCGGCCACCCGGACCGCCGCCCCCAGCACCCCGCCGACCGGCGTGATGGTCAGGCCGTCGACACCCGCAAGCCGCTCGACGAGCGGTTCGCCGCCGCGGCCGATGAACTGCTGCCGCCAGCCGCGACCTGCCAGCTCCCGCACCAGCAGCAGGGTCTGGCTCTCGCCGCCGCGGAAACCCCGGGCGAGGTTGATGTGGGTGATCTCGGGTCGCTCGGCCGGCATGGGCGGAGGCGGATCAGCGGCCGGCTGCGGCCCGTTCCCGGGCCGTGGCCTTCATGTGTTTGTAGAACACGCCGTCCGCGTCGCCCCAAGCGATGACCAGTCCGCGCCAGCCTTCCAGGAAGCCCAGCCGGATGAAGTAGGTCCGCAGGAAGGCCCAGACCGCACGCACGAAGATCAGCGCCGGCGGCTTGGCGGCATGAGCGCGCCCGGCGCGGATCTCGGAGTAGCGGTCCGCCTTCTGCAGGAAGGCGCCTAGGCGCTCGACGGCCCGGTGATACAGCGGCGAGCGCAGGCGCACCACCCTGGTGCCGACCTGGGGCTCTATGCGCTCGTGGACGCTGGCCTGGTTATAGGCGTGGCGGTCGCGGTGATAGAAGCGCGGCAGCCAGTCGTTGCCCCAGCCGGCACGGCGAACCCGGCGGCCCATGAAGTAGTTGTGCCGGTCCAGCTCGTAGAGCCGTGCGGGATCCGAAAGATCCAGCGCGTCGAGTTCCGCGATGAGCTCCTCGCTGGCCGCCTCGTCGGCATCGATGGACAGGATCCAGTTCCGCTCGGCCAGTCCGGCGGCGTGGTTCTTGGTCGGCCCGAAGCCCATGAACTCGCCGCTGAACCAGCGTACGTTTGCGTGCGCGCGGGCGATGTCTTGCGTGCCGTCCGTCGAGCCGTTGTCGTAGACGACCACCTCCGGGAGACGGGCGAGGCTCGCCAGCGTCTCGGCCAGCGTGGCCTCGGCGTCCCGCGTGATGATGACGGCGGCGATATCTTCTAGCGGCATGCGGTGGATCCTTGCGTTGCCGGCGAATGTTAACCCGGAACGGCCGCAGGCGGCGGG
>Ga0102931_1000066_pt1 | contig 43400 bp, 37 predicted proteins | sample SalPonR1_C_D1_MG_FD_79282 | JGI IMG/M metagenome (GOLD analysis project Ga0102931, IMG submission 79282) | Salt pond soil microbial communities from South San Francisco under conditions of wetland restoration - Salt Pond MetaG R1_C_D1_MG | ecosystem: Environmental > Aquatic > Marine > Intertidal... | reverse complement strand
TCCCGTAGGAGTCTGGGCCGTGTCTCAGTCCCAGTGTGGCTGATCATCCTCTCAAACCAGCTATGGATCGTCGGCTTGGTAGGCCATTACCCCACCAACTACCTAATCCAACGCGGGCCGATCTCTCAGCGATAAATCTTTCCCCCGAAGGGCGTATGCGGTATTAATCCAAGTTTCCCTGGGCTATTCCGCACTGAAAGGCACGTTCCCACGCGTTACTCACCCGTCCGCCGCTAAGACCGAAGTCTTCGCTCGACTTGCATGTGTTAAGCCTGCCGCCAGCGTTCGTTCTGAGCCAGGATCAAACTCTCAAGTTGAAAGCCGGTTACCCGGCTATCCTTGACGTTCGAACCTCTGCACATCATCCCGGCCGGCTAAGACCGGGATAGTCATCTGTCTGATGTGCTTCGTTCCAAGGGAACGAAGTCCGTCAAACAGTGAAGCTGACACTTCCATCATCGGCCGAGACCTAGGAAGGTTGATATGCAGTCGTCGATCCATCGAAAGGACCAAACCGCCCACATATCTCTTCAGTAACCAGCGATTTCAAAGAGCGAGAGACAAAATCGACTGAGTGCGCCCTGTGTCTCTGGCGCGCCCCGCCTCATGTGTCTCTGTTGTTTTTCCGATGTTGGCGTGTCCGCCGCGTCGGTGAAGGGGTATTTACGGAGAGCGCCCTGTGTCCGCAAGGGCTTTTTTTGGGAAACATGACATTTTTTTAGCGGACCGGATTCCCCCAACAAAATCTGGTGCTTGCGCCCGAAGCCGCCTACTAGGCGCGCAGTGGCGAGCCGCGCTGACCGAGGGGCAACCGGGGCGACTCGGGGCGTTCGGGGCGGTTTCCACAGGTCTATCCCCAGACTCGGCGCCGGATTCCGCGGGATCCGGCCCGCGACTCGCCCTCAGGTGCGGGCGCGGCGGCGCCCCGGCACCGCTCGCACCGCCAGAAGGGCCAGAATCACGCCGAGATACACCAGCGGCTCGATCTGCCAGCCCTTGGCAAGCATCACGAAATGGACCGATCCGAGAATGGTCGCCGGATATGCCAGCCAGTGCACCCGCTTCCAGCGCGCGGCACCCAGCTTGCGCACCGACCAGTTGTTCGAGGTCAGAGCGAGCGGGATCAGAAGCACGAACCCCAGCATCCCGATGGTGATGTAGGGACGCTTGACGATATCGGCCCAGATCCGCGCCGGATCCTGAACGTCGAGCAGCAGCCACACCAGCAGATGACAGGCCACGTAGTAGAACGCGATCAGCCCGATCGCGCGCCGGAACTTCAGGAGAGATATGCCCGTGAACCGCCGCAGCGGCGTCACGGCGAGCGCGGCGATCAGCGCCTGGAGCGCGATCTCGCCCAGCCGGTGCTCGAACTCCTTGATCGGCTCCACCCCCAGCCCGCCGGTGAGCCCGAGATAGAAAAACCACACCGGCGGCAGCGCACCAAGGACGTAGAGCGGCCACACCGGGAAACGGCGCAGCGCGTCGTTTATCCTCTGAACCACCGGAGCGCCTGCATCAGAAATGTTTCTCGAGATCCATCCCCGCGTACATCGACGCGACCTCTTCCTCGTAGCCGTTGAACATGAGCGTCGGCCGCCGCTCTGCAAACAACCCGCCGCCCACGCGCCGCTCGGTCGCCTGGCTCCAGCGCGGGTGATCCACATTGGGGTTCACGTTCGAATAGAACCCGTACTCGTTGGGCTGCGACATGTTCCAGCTCGCGGGCGGCTGAGTGTCCGTCAGAGTGATCCGCACGATCGACTTGATCGACTTGAAACCGTACTTCCACGGCACGACAAGCCGGATCGGCGCGCCGTTCTGGTTGGGAATGTCGCGCCCGTAGATCCCGGTGGCTAGGATCGTCAGCGGATGCATCGCCTCGTCGAGCCTCAGCCCCTCGCGATAGGGCCACTCGAGCACAGGGTAGCGAACCCCCGGCATCTCCTCGGGCCGAAGCACCGTCTCGAAGGCCACATATCTGGCCGACGGCTGCACGCCCACCCGGTCGAGAAGATCCTTCAGCTCGAATCCGTTCCACGGCACGACCATCGACCACGCCTCGACGCAGCGCAGACGGTATATCCGCTCCTCGATCGTCTGATCCTTCAGGATGTCGGCCAGATCGTAGGTTCCGGCACGGTCCACCAGCCCATCGATGACGATCGACCACGGCTCGGTCGTCAGCGCGCCGGCATGGCGCTTGGGGTCGTCCTTGCCGGTACCGAACTCGAAGTAGTTGTTGTAGCTGGTGATCTCGTCCCAGCTGTTCGGCTCCTCGTCGGTTGAGTAGGCCGTCGCCGGCCCCGTCATGGCGCCGAGCGCCGCCGCCCCCGCCAACCACTGCCGGCGCGTCATCCATACCGCTTCGGGTGTGACATCCGACCATCCCAGTCTGCTCTTGTACCGTCCGGCCATCGCTCAGCCTCCTCTCTTTCCTCGGACACCATCGCCCATCATACGTCGCGCAGAAAGAAGAAGACTGGAATCTCACGCAGGCGTGCATATCGCCGGGAACTCACCACCGCCGCCACATCACGACCGGTAAACCATTCGTGACTGGAAGGCAGGATGCTGCGCGGCTTAGGCGGGAACTCCGGCAAGTCAAGTCGGTTTGGGTGCAATCGCTACTGATCCGGACCCCGAAACCGACCGTAGTGAGCCCCGATGCCACTGAAGGGCATTTTCTACAATTGGAGGACTATACAATGTTCCGCAGAACGCTTCTTTCGATGACCGCCGCGTCCGCATTCGCGTTCCCTGCCTTCGCGCAGGACATGGATATCGTCGACACGGCCGTCGAGGCGGGCAACTTCACGACGCTCGCCGCAGCGCTCGAGGCCGCCGGTCTCGTCGAGACGCTCAAGGGCGAAGGCCCGTTCACCGTCTTCGCGCCGACCGACGAAGCTTTCGCCGCGCTTCCCGAGGGAACGGTGGAAAGCCTGCTCGAGCCGGAGAACCGCGATCAGCTGACCGCGATCCTGACCTACCATGTCGTGCCGGGCAGCGTGATGTCGGGCGACCTTTCGGACGGCATGGAAGCCGAAACCGTCAACGGCGCGCCGGTCACCATCTCGACCGACGACGGGGTCATGGTCAACGACGCGACCGTCACCGCCGCGGACATCGAGGCGTCGAACGGCGTGATCCACGTGATTGACAGCGTGCTCCTGCCGCCGGAATCATAAGACGTGGTTGGAGGCGGGCGCGTTCCGCCTCCGACTCACGCACGCAGAAACCATTTCAACGAGGGAAGATACTTCCAATGAACAGACGCTTCGCACTCAAGGCCGCCGCATTCGCCGGCGTCACCGCACTTCTCGCCGGCTGCGGCGACATGATGATGGGCGGTTCCGAGCCCGACATCGTGGACATTGCCGCCCAGAACGACCAGTTCTCGACGCTCGTCACCGCGGTCGGTGCCGCCGGTCTCGTAGACACGCTCAAGGGTGACGGTCCCTTCACCCTCTTCGCGCCGTCCAACGCGGCCTTCGAGAAGCTGCCCGCCGGCACCGTCGAGAGCCTTCTCCAGCCGGAAAACCGCGACCAACTCGTCAGCGTCCTGACCTACCACGTCGTGCCCGGCGCAGTGACATCCGATCAACTCGCCGGTCAGCGCCTGACCGTCGAGACCGTGCAGGGGCAGACCGTCCACATCGATGGCCGCGACGGCGTCACCGTGAACGGAGCAAACGTCACTGCCGCGGACATCACCGCGTCTAACGGCGTGATCCACCGGATCGACGAGGTCCTCCTCCCCCGCTGAGCGGTCAACGGGAACTGTTACATGGCCCGGCGTCTGCGCCGGGTCATTTTCCGTTGCACCAGGGTCGCCACCCGCGAACGCTCTGCTCACCGCGCCTTAAGGCGACCCGGACTATGCATCCCCCGAAGCTTCCGCGCGGAGTGACAGCCCGCGTGTATCAGTGGTATCCGGCCCCCGAGACAGCCTGACGAAGGCCAAGGGGCGGTCCGCCAGCGCGACGGCGCCCTCGGGCGCCAGGACCTCGGGGGAAACCCCGCGGGTGATCCGCCCTCGGGCGGCGCCGCCCACTCAGGCTCCTCGCGACGCATCATCCACGAGAGACCCGCGCAGCGGCTGGGCAATCACGGCCCCGGCCCCTATGGTCGTGCGATGACGCATGATCCTTACCGCTACTGCGAAGCGCTCCGCGGCAAGATCCGCGATCCCGAGACGTCCTTCTTCCGCGACCTCGACGTTGAAGACGTGAAGCGACAGCTCTCCGAAAACGGTCTCCCGGGCGACTGGCTTCATACCGCAGAAGAGCGCGAGGCGACACGCCACGCAGCACTCGAGGCCTGGTGGGATCGGGACATGTGGGTCTTCGCCTACGGATCGCTGATGTGGGATCCGGGTCTCTTGTTCGACGAGGTTCGCTACGCCCGCGTCACCGGCTACGCCCGCCGCTTCTGCCTCTACGACGACAAGGGCGGGCGAGGCAGCCGCGACAAGCCGGGCCTCATGGCCGCGCTCGATCTCGGCCACCATTGCGACGGCCTCGCCTTCCTGATCCGATCCGACCGCCTCGACGACGAGACCGAACGGCTTTGGCGGCGCGAGATGATCGGGCCGGCCTACTTGCCCGCCTTCGTTCCGATGACCATGGATGGCGACCTCGTCCCGGCCCTCACCTTCACCGTCGACCACGCGGCCCCGGATGTCCGCATCGACCTCTCCCACGACGAGCAGGTCCGGCTGATCGCCACGGGCGAAGGCATGCTGGGCACGAGCCTCGACTACGTCGAGAACCTCGCGGCCCATCTCGATGCGCTCGATCTCGAGGACGAATACATCACGGCCCTCCTCCGCGACGCGCGTGCCTTGGCCCGTCGCGGAACCGTCGCGGGCTGAGGCCGATCCCCGCACTGCACATTGCATCTCCCGCCGCCGTGCCCTAGGGTCTGGCCTACCTCGGGGTGCCCCGCGATGGGGCTGAGATGCGCGAGATCCTGCGTGAACCCGTTGAACCTGAACCGGCTAGAACCGGCGGAGGGAAGGTTGAGTCATCCTCAGACCGTATCCCCCGTCCGGCCATGAATGGAGGATGACATGAGATATCCGATCATCGCGGCAGGACTCCTCGCAACCACTCCCGTGGTCGCGCAGACACCTGTCCTCACCGTCTATACCTACGACAGCTTCGTCACCGAATGGGGCCCCGGCCCCGCGGTTGAGGAGGCCTTCGAGGCGACCTGCGGCTGCGACCTGCAGTTCGTCGGCGCCGGCGACGGCGCGTCGCTCCTCTCGCGGCTTCGGCTCGAAGGCGCGCGCACCGAGGCCGACATCGTGCTCGGTCTCGACACGAACCTGACGGCAACCGCCCGGGACACCGGTCTTTTCGCGCCTCACGGACAGGACGACATGACACTCGACCTCCCCGTCGAGTGGACCGACGACACCTTCCTGCCGTTCGACTGGGGCTATTTCGCCTTCGTCTACGACCAGGAGCGGCTCGGAGCCGTCCCCGCCACCTTCCGCGAGCTCGCCGACAGCGACACCTCGATCATCATTCAGGATCCGCGTTCCTCCACTCCGGGACTGGGCCTTCTCCTCTGGGTGAAATCCGCCTACGGCGACGAGGCCCCTGACATCTGGGCGGGTCTGCAGGACAACATCGTGACGGTCACGAAGGGCTGGTCCGAAGCCTACGGGCTGTTCCTCGAAGGCGAGTCGGACATGGTCCTGTCCTACACGACCTCGCCCGCCTACCACCTCATCGCCGAGGACGACCCGACGAAGGCGGCGGCGCCGTTTCAGGAAGGCCACTACATGCAGATCGAGGTCGCCGGCGCCGTCGCCGATTCCGACCAGCCCGATCTCGCGCGGCAGTTTCTCGCCTTCATGCTGACGGACGCCTTCCAGTCGGTCATCCCGACGACGAACTGGATGTATCCCGCCGTCACGCCCGAGGCCGGACTGCCGAGCGGGTTCGGCACATTGATCACGCCCGAGACCGCGCTGCTCTACCCCCCCGAGGACGCCGCCACCGCCCGGGACGAGGCGCTGGCCGAATGGCTCGCCGCGCTCTCGAACTAGGCGCGGGTCCGGGACTGGGCGCGGCGGGGATCGCCGCCGCGCTCGTCCTCGTCCCCCTCGCCGCCGTCTTCCTGCGCGCCGAGGTCACTTCGCCCCTCGGTCCGGCCGACTGGGCGGCGGTGCGCTTCACCGTCGTGCAGGCGCTGATCTCTGCCGCACTCTCCACCCTTCTGGCGATCCCTGTCGCCCGCGCCCTGGCCCGCCGCCGCTTCCCCGGCCGGACGCTCCTCATCGCGCTTCTCGGCGCGCCGTTCATCCTGCCGACGATCGTCGCCGTCCTCGGTCTGCTAGCCGTCTTCGGACGCGCGGGCATCCTCAGCGACACGCTGGGCCTCTTCGGACTTCCGCCCGTGCAGATCTACGGCCTCCACGGCATCGTCCTCGCCCACGTCTTCTTCAACCTGCCGCTCGCCACCCGCCTGATCCTGCAGGGCTGGCTCGAGGTCCCGGCGGAGCGCTTCCGCCTCGCCGCTTCCCTCGGTCTCGACGCGCGCGACGTCAACCGGCTGATCGAGCGGCCCATCCTCCGCGCCACCCTTCCCGGCGCCTTCCTCGTCATCTTCCTCGTCTGCACGACGAGCTTCGCCGTCGCCCTCGCGCTCGGCGGCGGCCCGTCCGCCACGACGATCGAACTCGCCATCTACCAGGCCTTCACCTTCGACTTCGATCTCGACCGCGCCGCCCGCCTCGCCGTCGTCCAGTTCGCCATCGCGGCCCTCGCCGCCGCCCTCTCTTTCCGCCTCGCCCGCTTCGCCGCGCTCGGCGGCGGGCTCGACCGCCCCGTCGAACGATGGGACGCCCGGACCCCCACAGGCCGTGCGCTCGATGCCCTCGTCGTTGCCCTCGCGGCGCTCTTCCTGCTGATCCCCCTCGCGATGATCGTCGCCCGAGGCTCCTCGGCCCTCGTCTCGCTTCCTCCGGTCGTCTGGCAGGCCGCGCTCCGCTCCATCGCCGTCGCCCTCGCGTCGAGCCTGCTGGCGACTGCCGGAGCGCTCGCGATCGCCCTCGCCGTCCATCGCCTGACCCGTCGCCAGGCCACGGTCGTTGAAGGCGCGGGTTACGCGGCCCTCGCCGTCTCGCCACTCGTCATCGGCACCGGGCTCTTCATCCTGCTCTTTCCCGTGGCCGACCCCTTCGCCCTTGCCCTGCCTGTGACGGCGGTGGTCAATGCGCTGATGAGCCTGCCCTTCCTCCTGCGCGCCCTGGTCCCCGCCGTGGCCGAGACGGAAACCCGCTTCGGCCCGCTCGCCGACAGCCTGGGCCTTGCCGGCCGGGCGCGCCTGCGCCTTCTCCTCTGGCCGCGCCTGCGCCGCGCGCTGGGCTTCTCGGCGGGCCTCGCCGCCGCGCTCTCGATGGGCGATCTCGGGGTCGTCGCGCTCTTCGCGCCACCGGGCGGCGGCACCCTGCCGCTCGAACTCTACCGCCTGATGGCGGCGTACCGGATGGGCGACGCGGCAGGCGCCGCGCTCCTGCTCCTGATCCTCAGCCTCGCGATCTTCTGGCTCTTCGACAGGGGAGGCCGCGCCAATGCTCGGGCTTGAGCGTCTCGAGATCACGCAGGGCGACTTCCGCCTCGACGCCGACCTCGACGTGCCGGACGGATCCATAACAGCCATCGTCGGCCCCTCCGGCGCGGGCAAGTCCACGCTTCTCAACGTCATCGCCGGATTCTTCGCGGCAACCTGCGGACGCGTGCTCTGGGATGACAGCCCCATCGACGGCCTCGCCCCCGGCGACCGGCCCGTGTCCATCGTGTTTCAGGACAACAACCTCTTCCCGCATCTCACCGCCTTCGAGAACGTGGCGCTCGGTATCCGTCCGTCGCTGAAGCTGTCCCGGCAAGAGCGCGCGCAGGTGGACGGCGCGCTCGCGAAAGTCGGCCTGGACGGCTACGGCGCGCGGCGGCCCGGCGCGCTTTCCGGCGGCCAGCAGAGCCGCGTCGCGCTCGCCCGGGTGCTCGTCCGCCGGAAGCCTCTCGTCCTCCTCGACGAGCCCTTCTCCGCCCTCGGCCCGGCCCTCCGGATCGAGATGCTCGACCTCGTGAAGACGGTCGCCGCCGAGACGGGCGCGACGGTCCTCATGGTGTCCCACGATCCCGACGATGCGCGGCGCATCGCGGATCGCACGATCTATCTTGGCGAGGGACGGGCGCATCCGCCCAGGCCGACCGAAGAGCTCTTCGAGAACCCGCCGACAGCGCTTTCGGCCTATCTCGGCGGCGGATGAAGAGGGAAGGCGTTTTGAAACCGTCCGCCGGGAACGACGAAGGCCCGAAGCGGGCGCTTCGGGCCTCCCTGCCGCCGCACGGGCGTCACTCCGCCGGGTGATCCTTCGCGCCGCGCTTGATCGGCGCCCAGATCCGCTTGTTGGTGAGGTAGAGCAGCACGGCCAGCACGGTCAGCATCAGCACGCCGGCAAAGCCCGCCTGCTTGCGCGCCATCATCTTCGGTTCGGACGTCCACATCAGGAACGCTGCCACGTCCTTGGCCTGCTGTTCGATCGTGGCGGGCGTGCCGTCGGCGTACACCACACCTTCTTCCCAGAGCGGCGGCGCCATCGCGAGATAGCCGCCATAGGCGTCGTTGCCGTACAGGAATGCGCCGGCCTCTTCCCGCTCGGACCCGGTGTAGTGGGTCAGGAGCGAGGCGATGTACTCGGCCCCGCCCATGCCTCTGAACAGCTGATTGAGACCGAGCCCGTATGGGCCGTGGAACCCCGCGCGCGCCTTCGCCATCAGGCTCAGGTCGGGCGCGTTCTCGAGACCCGACTCGGGGAAATGGTCGGTCGGGCGCGCCGCGCGCCAGTCGTCGATCTCCTGATCGTAGATCTCGTAAAACTCGGCATAGGCGCGCACCTGATCGGCGGGCAGGTTCGGTCCGCCCTCGTCGGCCAGCGTCCGGAACGGCACGTACTGGAGCCCGTGACAGGCCGAGCAGACCTCGGTGTAGACCTGCAGGCCCCGCTGGAGCTGCATCTGGTCGTAGCTGCCGAACGGCCCCTCGAACGAGAAGTCGTAGTCCTCGACATACCCGCCCGTGGCCGCGGCGAAGGCCGATCCGGTCGAAAGCCCGAGCGCGAGAGCCGCTGTCAGTGCGATGTGTCTGATCATGATCTGGCTATCCTCTTGTCACTCGGCCGGTTCGACCAGGGTGCGCGTTCCGCCCACCTTGTCGGCGGCATGCGCCTTGAAGTCCTCCTCGATGGTCTCCGGCTGCGGCAGCGGCTTCTCGAGCCACCCCAGCAGCGGGAGGATCACAAGGAAGAAGGCGAACCAGTAGGCCGAGCCGATGAGCGCGATGACCGGGTAGATCCCCTCGGCCGGCATCGCCCCCGCCCACATCAGGACGAAGAAGTTGACGACGAAGAGCCAGAACCACCACTTGAACATCGGGCGATAACGGCCCGACCGCACCGCCGACGTGTCCAGCCACGGCGTCAGCGCCATGACGATGATCGATCCGAACATCGCCAGCACTCCGAAGAACTTGGCATCGATGATGCCGCCCGTGATGAACGACACGAACTGCACCGCCCAGACCGTATCGTCGAAGGCCCGCAGGATCGCGTAGAACGGCAGGAAGTACCATTCGGGCACGATGTGCGACGGCGTGACCAGCGGGTTTGCCTCGATGTAGTTGTCGGGGTGGCCGAGATAGTTCGGCATGAAGCCGACGATCGCGAAGAACACCGCGAGGATCACCGCCAGGGCGAACAGATCCTTGATCACGAAGTAGGGCCAGAACGGCACCGTATCGCGCTCGGCCTCCTCCTTCGACGTCCGCCGCACCTCGACACCGGTCGGATTGTTGTTGCCGGTGGTGTGGAACGCCCAGACGTGCACGATCGCGAGCCCGAGGATCACGAAGGGCAGCAGGTAGTGGAGCGAGAAGAACCGCGTCAGCGTCGCGTTGTCGACCGCCGGTCCGCCGAGAAGCCACGTCTGAAGGCCTTCGCCGACAAAGGGGATCGCGCCGAAGAGGCCGGTGATCACCGTGGCGCCCCAGAACGACATCTGTCCCCAGGGAAGCACGTAGCCCATGAAGGCCGTCGCCATCATCGCGAGATAGATCAGGATGCCGATGATCCACGTGACCTCGCGCGGCTCCTTGTAGGATCCGTAGTAGAGGCCGCGGAAGATGTGGGCATAGACCGCGACGAAGAAGAGCGACGCGCCGTTCTGATGCAGGTAGCGCAGCATGTGGCCGCCGTTCACGTTGCGCATGATGTGCTCGACGCTTGCGAAGGCGAGCGTCGTGTCGGGGGTGTAGTGCATCACCAGGACGATGCCGGTGACGATCTGCATCACGAGACAGAAGAACAGGACGACGCCCCAGATCCACATCCAGTTGAGGTTCTTCGGCGTCGGGATCATCAGCGTGTCGTACATCAACGCGACGATCGGGAGGCGGCGGTGAAGCCACTTCTCCCCGCCGGACTTCGGTTCGTAATGGTCGTGCGGTATACCGGACATGACTGTCTCCCTTACCCGAGCACGATGGTAGTTTCGTCGACGAATTCGGCCAACGGAATGTGCAGATTCTCAGGCGCCGGGCCGCGGCGAATCCGCCCCGAGTTGTCATAGTGCGAGCCGTGGCAGGGGCAGAACCATCCGCGGTAGTCGCCCGCCCCGTCACCCAGCGGCACGCAGCCGAGATGGGTGCAGACGCCCATCTGGACGAGCCATTCGCCGGCCTCGTCGAGCGTCCGGTTTTCGTCGATCGCCGGCACGTCGCCCTGAAGGTTCGGGTTCCGCGCGAACGGATCGATCAGATCGCCGAGATCGACGGATCGGGCCTCTTCGATCTCCTCGGGTGTGCGACGCCGGATGAACACCGGCTTGCCGAGGAACTTGACCGAGATCTGGGTGCCGACGTCGACGGCCGAGACGTCGACCCGGATCGACGACAGCGCCTGAACGTCGGCCGAGGGATTCATCTGGTCGATCAGCGGCCAGACCGCGGCGCCGGTCGTCACGACAGCGGCGCCACCTGTGGCGTAGAACAGGAAATCCCGGCGTGTGCCTTCGTGATCTTCTGCGTGGGACACGATTTTCTCCATTTCTGAAGCCCGCGGACGGGGCCCGTGCGCATGCTCTACCGCACATTCGCGGTGGTCCATCGCGCGGCTATCTAGCGGGGACTCCCGGTGGCGTCCAGCGTACAATGACCGAAGCTCGAGGGGCCATTGGTCGCATGACGCCGCTCAGAGCGCGCGGGACAGCAGCGGCGCGGTGAGTTTGACCGCGAAACCCAGGAAGAACACGCCGACGGCCAGGTTGATGACCGGCGCCGCGCGAAGGTAGACGGCGGCGGCAGGCCGGGTCGAGAACAGCGCGGCATAGACTGCGTGGATCGACAACGACAGAGCGCAGGCGCCCGCGGTCAGGAACGCCACGTCGCCCGTGCGCGCCTCGGCCACGGGAAAGATGCCGAGGATGGCGATCCAGGTGGTCAGCGCCTTCGGATTCGTCGCATTCACCGCGAGCGAGCGCAGGAACGACGCGCCTAGGCCAAGACCGGCGACCCCCCTGATCGACGCCTCCCGCCCGCTCGCCCCGCGATATCCCGCGCGCAGATACTTCACGGCGAACCAGACGAGCAGCCCCGATGCCAGAACCGTCAGCGTCTCCTCGGCATAGGGCACGACCGCGAACACCGCCGCCATGCCGAGCGACATGGCCAGACACCAGACGCCGATCCCGATGCCGACCGCCGCCGCCGAGGCCATCCCGGCCGGCCGGCCCGACCCCATCGCGGTCGTGATGGTGTTGAGGACGTTCGGCCCCGGCGACACGATGTTGAGCGCGAGGATCGTCCAGACCGTGATGAAGGCGCCGAGGGGGAGCGTCACGCGGGGGGGACCGTCGCCTCCATGCTCGGCCGGGCCACGAAGCCCTGATACCAGGCCGCGAGCGCGGGATGCGCCGTGCGCCAGTCCCGGTCGCCGTGGCGGAAGTCGAGATAGCCCAGCGCGCAGCCCACCGAGATCTGGCCCGCGTCGAGCTTTCCGTGCAGGTGGCTCATCCAGCGCGCCTCGAGCGTCTCGAGCGCGCGCCAGACCTTGCCCCACTGCGCGTCCGTCCAGGCCTCGTTGCGGTGGTTCTCCTCGCGGAACCGCACTTCGTAGACCATCAGCACGGCGGCATCCATGATCCCGTCGCCCGTCGCCTCGAGCGTCAGCGTCTCCCAGATGCGGTGCTCCGGATACAGCGCGGCGCCCGCGCGCGCATCGAGATAACGGCAGATCACCCGGCTGTCGTACAGCGCGCAGCCCTCCGCCCGGATCAGCGTCGGAATCTTGCCCAGCGGATTGTTCACCCGGTTCAGGTCGTCCGGCGCGACCGGCGTGTTCAGGACCTGCACCAGCTCCACATCCCCGATCAGGCCGGTCTCGTGCAGCACGATCTTGACCTTCCGGCAGAACGGCGAGGCCGGGCTGTCGATGAGCTGCATCAGACGCGCCGGAACCGGATGCGGGTGAGCGCGCTCGCGTCGATCTCCACGCCGGGGCCGGAATGGCCAAGGCGCACCGTGCGCACGAACCGGCCCCCGCCGTTCATCTGGTCGGCCTCGCGGCGGAAATGCACGCCCTCGCCGAGGTCGTCCATCGCATCCTCGGCCCGCTGATCACGCGACCCGCGCTCCTGCGCGGCACGGCTGATGGCGTAGGTCGCGAGCGCGACGGCGCCGTAGCGTACGCCGAGGCGCAGCGCGACGCCCGCGATCGGCGCAATCGGAAGGGGCATGTGACACCTCTTTATAGATGCCTTCAAGGTAGGCACCGTGGGGGCAAATGTCCATTGCGAAGCGCGGTCGGAAACCGCCGTCGCCGGTCCCGAGCCCTCGTCTCGGCGCCGCGCCGCGCGACCGGGTTCCACCGGTCACGCCGCAGGTCCGCGCTCCGCCTCGACATGTCCCGCTTCCATCTGTCCGCAAGTATCCCGGGGGAGTCGCGCAGGGCGCGACGGGGGCAGAGCCCCCTAGACCGCGAGAAGCCTGGCGCCGTCCACCCCGCCGATCCGCGCCTCGACGATCCGTCCCTCGGGCCTCTCCGCCGCGAAACCGACCTCCGCGAACTGCTCGGTCCGCCCCATCCTCGGGCTTTCCATCAGCACCCGGTGCGTAAGCCCCACCTGCGCCGCGAGATGCCGCGCGACCGCCGCCTCGCCCGCCGCCCGCAGCCGCGCCGCCCGCTCGCGGATCGTGCCGCCGTCGACCTGTGGCATCCGCGCGGCCGGCGTCCCCTGCCGCGGGCTGAACGGGAAGACATGGAGCCAGGTCAGGCCGCAATCCTCGACGAGCCGCAGCGAATTGCGGAACATCGCCTCGGTCTCGGTCGGAAAGCCCGCGATGATGTCGGCGCCGAAGGTCATCCCGGGGCGGAGCCGCCGCGCCTCCTCGCAGAACCGGATCGCGTCGTCCCGCAGGTGCCGCCGCTTCATCCGCTTCAGGATCAGGTCGTCGCCCGCCTGGAGGCTCAGGTGGAGATGCGGCATCAGCCGGGGCTCGGTCGCGATCGCCTCCATCAGCGCCGGATCGGCCTCGATGGAATCGATCGAACTGATGCGCAGCCGCGGCAGGTCCGGCACCAGCTTCAGGATGCGCGTGACGAGATCGCCGAGCCGCGGCGTCGCGGGAAGATCGGCGCCCCAAGACGTGAGGTCGACCCCGGTCAGCACCACCTCGTTGTAGCCCCGGCCCACGAGCCGCCTGATCTGCTCCACCACGACGCCGGCCGGCACCGATCGCGAATTGCCCCGGCCGTAGGGAATGATGCAGAAGGTGCAGCGGTGGTCGCAGCCGTTCTGGACCTGCACGTAGGCGCGGCTCCGCGTCCCGAAACCGTCGATCAGGTGCCCGGCGGTTTCGGTGACCGACATGATGTCGTCGACCCGGACCTTCTCCGTCTCGCCGACGAAGTCCGCGCTCAGTCCGCGCCACGTCTCGGGCCGCATCTTCTCGGCGTTGCCGATGACGTGATCGACCTCCGTCATCGCGGCGAAGGTGCCGGGCTCGGTCTGCGCCGCGCAGCCCGTCACGACGATCCGCGCGGTCGGGTGCGCCCGCCGGAGCCGGCGGATCTCCTGCCGCGCCTTGCGCACGGCCTCGGCCGTCACCGCGCAGGTGTTCACGATCACCGCATCGTCCAGCCCGGCCGCGGCGGTCAGCTCCTTCATCGCCTCGGTCTCGTAGGCGTTGAGCCGGCAGCCGAGCGTGGTGAAGACGGGCGCCTTGCGGTCCATCACACCGTCTCCGTGAAATCGGCAGTCAGCACTCCGTCGAAGACATGCGCGGCCGGCCCGGTCATCCAGACCCCGTCCTCGCGCCAGTCCACCGAGATCTCGCCGCCGTCGAGCGCGAGCGTGACGCTCCGCCCCGTCAGCCCGCGCCGCGCCGCCGCCACCGCGACCGCGCAACTCGACGAGCCCGAGGCGAGCGTGATCCCCGCGCCCCGCTCCCAGACCCGCATCCGCAGACTGTCGGGGGCGGTCAGATGCGCCACCTGCACGTTCGTCCGCTCCGGAAAGAGCGGGTGATGCTCGATCTCCGGCCCGAAACCCGCGAGGTCCACCGCCTCGGCATCGTCGACGAAGAAGGTGCAATGCGGGTTGCCCATTCCGGTCGCCACCGGGTCGCCCGGGATCGGCAGGTGCAGCGTGTCCGCGTCAGCGGCCAGCGGCACCTCCCGCCAGTCGAGCAGCGGCGCGCCCATGTTGACCGACGTGAGGCCGTCGCCCACGTTCTTCGCCGTCAGAACCCCCCGCTCGGTCCGGAGCGTGAGATCCTTTCGGCCAAGCCGGTCCATCTCCCACCGCGCGATGCAGCGGGTGGCGTTTCCGCAGGCGCCCGACAGCGACCCGTCCGCATTCCAGAACGTCAGCCGCACGTCGGTCTCTCCGTCCGCCTCGATCACCGCGAGCTGGTCGAAGCCCACGCCCCGGTGCCGGTCGCCGAGGGCCCGCGCGAGCTCCGGCGTGACGAACGCCTCCCGCCCCCGCTGGTCGATGACCACGAAGTCGTTGCCGAGCCCATGCATCTTCATGAAGGCCCGGCCGGAAAGGGCCTGTTCGCCGCGCATGGGCGCGCGTATAGCGCCAGCCATCTCCATTTGGAAGCGGCGGCGCGGCCCTGCCGGGTTTTTGCCTTGACGGGTCACGGGCCCGCCGTTAGCTAGCGCGTCCGAGTGGGCCCGTAGCTCAGTGGTAGAGCAGTTGACTTTTAATCAATTGGTCGAAGGTTCGAATCCTTCCGGGCTCACCACAAGACCGAGAGTCCGCGTGGATGCCTGGACGCGCCCTTTCGCGGGTTTCCCGACACGAACCCGCGCCGGCTCCGACACGCGTCCCGGTGAGCCGTGCGGGGCGATGCCCCAGACGCGACCCAACGGTCCGACCCGGATGCCCGTCTGTCTTGTCTTCTGCGCTTCCCATATACGCAGGGGAGTGACGCGAAAGGACGACCGATGAACGAAGACGCCGGCGCGGCGACCGAAAAGCCGGAGACCTTTACCCCGATCTGCGCCATCGGCGCGTCCGCCGGCGGAGTGAAAGCCCTCCAGTCGTTCTTCGAGCGGGTCGACCCGAAGCTCGGGCTGGCCTATGTCGTGATCGTCCACCTCGCGCCCGAGCACGAGAGCCAGCTGAGCGAAATCCTGTCGAATCGCACCTCCATGCCGGTCCGGCAGGTCGAGGATTCGCCGCGTCTCGAACCGGACTGCGTCTACGTCATCGCGCCCGACCGCGAACTGGTGATCGATGGGAACTCGATACATTCCCGCGCCTTCTCGGAGCCGCGCGGCAAGAGAGCACCGATCGACATGTTCTTCCGCTCGGTCGCCGCCGCCCGCGCGGACGGTCTCTGCGTCGTGCTGACCGGCGCGGGATCGGACGGCGCGGTGGGCGTGACGAAGATGAAGGAGGCCGGCGGCGTCGTCCTTGTGCAGGATCCCACGGAAGCGGAATACGGTGCGATGCCGCGCAGCGCGATCGCCGCCGGCGCCGTCGATTTCGTCCAGCCGCTCGACCGTCTCGTCGAAACGCTGGGCGAGATCGCGCGGCGGAAGGACGCGCTGCGGGAACTCCACGAGGACGACGCCGAACACGACGTGCGCCGGATCCTCGCCTTCCTGCAGGCGCGCACGGGGCACGATTTCTCGAGTTACAAGCGGGCGACGGTGATGCGGCGGATCAAGCGGCGCATGCAGGTCACCCGCAAGGACAGCCTGCCCGCCTATGCCGACTACCTCCGCGACAATCCCGAGGAGGCGCAGGAGCTGTTCGGCGACCTGCTGATCTCCGTGACCGCCTTCTTCCGCGATCCCGCCGCCTACGAGGCGCTGGTCGAGGAGGCGGTGACGCCGCTTTTGCGCGATGCCGGACCGGACGGGCAACTGCGGGTCTGGTCGGTCGGCTGCGCGACGGGCGAAGAGGCCTACAGCCTCGCCATCGCCATCCTCGAGGAGGCCGAGCGGCAGCAGGTCACGCCGCACATCCAGATCTTCGCGAGCGATCTCGACGACGGGGCGCTCGCCACGGCGCGGGAGGGGCGCTATCCGAAGGCGATCGTGGCGGACGTGTCGGACGAGCGGCTGCGGCGGTTCTTCGTCGACGAGGGCACACATTACCGGATCCGCAAGGAGGTACGCGACCTCGTCCTCTTCGCGCATCACAGCGCGCTCAAGGATCCCCCGTTCATGCGGCTCGACCTGATCTCGTGCCGCAATCTGCTGATCTATCTCGAGCGCGATCTGCAGCGTCAGCTTCTGGCGCTGTTCCACTATGCGCTGCGGCCCGGCGGCATGCTGTTCCTCGGCTCGGCGGAAAGCGTCGATACGCGGCCCGACCTTTTCGCGCCATGCGACCGCGACGCTCGGGTCTTCGCGGCCCGACCCCGGAGTTCGCGCGACGTCGAACTGCTCACGCAGCTCCCGCGGGAAAACCGGCCGGTGCTCCCCGGCGGGATCCCGTCGCGGAAGGAGACGCCGGAGAAGGCGCCGCCGAAGATACACGCCGCGGCGCTCGAAGCCCTGGCGCCGCCGAGCGCGCTGGTCGACGAGGAGCACCGGGTGCTCAATCTGTCGAAGAACGCGGGGCTTTTCATCCGTCCGCCCGAAGGTCCGCTCAATCCCGAACTGCCGTCGCTTGTCCACCCTGAGCTGCGCTCGGAACTGCGCCGCGCCCTGCACCGCGCGATCGACGCCAAAGAGCCCACGCTGACGCTTCCGGCGACTGTCGCCATGGACGGCACGCATCGCCGCGTGGTCATGCACGTCCTTCCGGTCCGCGACGACGAGCGCGGCCCGCGCCAGGCGCTCGTGCTGTTCCTCGACGTGGGCGATGGATCGGAGGACGAAGACGAAACGCCGACGGAGGTGGCCGCCGGCGCCCCCGACCGGGTGCGTCAGCTCGAGGCGGAGCTCAAGGCGACGCAGGACCGCCTCAGCGCCAGCCGGCGCGAGCACGAAGGCGCGATACAGGAACTGCGCGTCGCCAACGAGGAGCTGCAGTCGATCAACGAGGAGTACCGCTCCACCGCCGAGGAGCTGGAGACCAGCAAGGAGGAACTCCAGTCGATCAACGAGGAACTGAACACCGTGAACTCCGAGCTCAAGGGCAAGCTCGACGCGATCGCCTCGGCGCACAGCGACCTGCAGAACCTCGTGAACGCCACGGAAATCGGCACGCTCTTTCTCGACGGGGAGCTTCGGATCAAGATGCTGACCCCGGCGGTCGAACAGCTGTTCAACGTCTCCGACAGCGACGTGGGCCGGCCGATCTCGGACTTCACGCACAAGCTGGTCCATGACGGCGTGGAGCGGGAAGCCCGCAAGGTGCTCAGGGATCTCGCGCCGATCGAGACGGAAGTCGCGACGAAGGACGGCAGCTGGCTGATGATGCGGCTGCGCCCCTACCGCACCGTGGAGGACCGGATCGAGGGCGTGGTCGTCAGCTTCGTCGACATCACGGCGCGCCGCGAGACCGAGGCGCGTCTGCGCGAGAGCGAGGCGAAGTACCGCCGGCTTTTCGAGAACATGGACGAGGGCTATCTCCTCGCCGAGGTGATCCGCGACGAAGACGGCAAGGTCGCGGACGTCCGCTATGTCGAGGCGAACCCGGCCGCCCGCCGCCAGGTCAAGGTCGATTTCGTCGGCCACGATCTGAGCGAGGTCCGCCACGAGGTCGAGCCGCACTGGTTCGAGATCCCCGCGCGCGTACTCGATACCGGCAACGCCGAACGGGCGGAGCTTCACTCGGAGGCGCTGGGACAGTGGTTCGAGGTCGGCGCGACGAAGATCGACGACCGGCGCGTGGCGATCCTGTTCACAGACGTCACCGAGCGGAAGCGGAACGAGCGGGAACGCGAGCTGATGCTGAACGAACTCGATCACCGGGTGAAGAACATGCTGGCCGTCGTGCAGTCCATCTCCAACCAGACGCTGCGGGTGACCGAGGATCCCAGGACTTTCGCCGCCGTCTTCGGCCAGCGCATCCGTGCCCTGTCGGCCGCGCACAACCTTCTGACGCAGGAGCGCTGGAGCGGCGCGGATCTAGGGCAGCTCATCTTGGCGTCGATCGCGAGTTTCGTGACCGACGGCAGCGAACGGATCCTCGCGGAGGGCCCGGATATCAGGCTCGCGCCGAACGCGACGGTCTCCTTTACCATGGCGCTGCACGAACTGGCGACCAACGCCATGAAATACGGCGCCTTGTCGAACGGCGAGGGGCGGATCGAGGTCTCGTGGACCATCGGAAAGGCGCCGGAGGGACAGGACAGGCTCGAGGTCACGTGGAACGAACTGGACGGTCCCGAGGTTATTCCCCCGGAACGGGAAGGGTTCGGAAAACGCATGCTCGAAAAAGGGATCGCCCGCGAACTCGGCGGAGAGGTCACGCTCGACTACGTGCCATCCGGCCTCGTCTGTCAAATGAACTTCCCGCTGGACAAGGTCACCACCGATGACGGCGACTGAGCGACTGCGCATATTCGTCGTCGAGGATGAGGCGCTCCTTGCGCTGGATCTCGAGGACCTGCTGTCCGATCTGGGCCACGAGGTCGTCGGCACCGCGGCGAGCGTGGATCAGGCGCTGGGCTTTCTCCGCGAGATGAAGACCCCGCCGGACCGGGCCATCGTCGACGCCAACCTCGGCGGGAACTCGTCGCGCCCGGTGGTTGACGCGCTCGTCACCCTCGGCGTGCCCGTTGTCCTGGCCTCCGGCTACGGACGGACGCAACTGGCCGGCCTCGGCTTCGACCGCCCCTCGATCAACAAGCCCTATTCCTCGCGCGACGTCGAGGCGGCCCTGTCGCGATTCGGCTGACGGCTTCGGGGGAAGGCATCGCCGACAGCCCCCCGGCCGCCTTGCGCGAGCCTCGGATCGGATGGCCCGCCCGGCTACTCCCGCAGGCGGCACACCCTAACGGCCTGGCTGATCAATCGGGCCTCGTCGGGCGTCTCCATGAACGGAACGTCGGTCGCGTCGCGCCCGACGCCGATCACCACAAGCTCGTCCGCCCCGCACATTCCGGTGGGATCGACGAGGTGCCAGCCGTCGTCCAGCCAGACCTCCGCGACGGCATGGAAATCGGGTGGATCGACACGCGCACCGTAGGCCGAGACGTAGCGCGCCGGGATCTGCGAGGCGCGCGCCAGCCCGCACATCATGTGGGCGTAGTCCCTGCAAACCCCCCTCCGCGACGCGAAGGTGTCGAGAAGTGTCGTGCCGCTGTCGGAATGCCCGGACACGTATTCCATCTCACGCGTGATCCAGTCCCGGATCGCGATGATCTTCTCTCCGCCGTGGAGATGGCCGAAGGTGTGCACGGCGAAGGTCTCGAACAGGTCCGACTGGCAGAAGCGGGAGGGTCGGAGAAAGGAGATCTGGTCTCCGCCCAGCGCCTCCACCGGGTTCGCCGAAAGACGGTCCAGCCGGACGGGCGCGCGCGAGACGGTCACGCTCGCACGGTAGCGCAGCCGCATCGTCTCGCTGCCGACGGATGCCCAGACGCGTTGTCCGACGTTCCTTTCCCCGCCGATCCGGCGAAGCGACGCGTTCTCGATCTCGAGCGTGTCTTCGGCGACGGTCTGGCCTTCGCTCCGGGCTGCCTCGAGTGCGAGCAGGGCCGTGCGCCGGGGCCCCAGTTCGTAGGTCAGTGAAACGTCGATATCGATCTGCATGGGCTTTCCCGGGATTCGTCTCCGGATGCTCTCCTGTCAGGCGAGCGCCGCCTCGTCCAGTCGGCACCGGGCCGACCGGCGCCGGGTGGGCGGACGCGGTTGCGCGTCTCTCCTGTCCCGCCTCGTGCGTGACGCGGCACCGGACGGCCGGTCTCCAAGGGGCGTTTCCTCCGCCCGGCCTTCGTGCCAGAACAGTCTGGATGGACAGCACCGCCCCCAGCCGCTCCGGCGCGCTCACTCTCGAGACCGACGCCGGCGAGACCCGGGCGACCCTTTCGGGAGCGCTCGGCCTGCACGACCTGCCCGGCATCGAGGCGCAGCTTTCCCGTCTGCGCGGCGGGCCCGTCACCTTCGATCTCTCTCCGGCGGAGCGGATCGACACGAGCATCGCCTGGGCGCTCGTCTCCACGTGCCGCCGGATCGACGCGGCGGGTGACCGCGCCCGGATCGCCGGGGCGACCGGCGCCGTCGCGCAGATCCTCGCGACGGTCGAGGATGGCCTGCCCAGACCGGAAGAACAGGCGCCCGAACCGCGCGGCTTCAGTGCCTGGCTCGGCCGCATCGGAGAGGCCGTGTCCGGAACGGGAAGCTCGCTGACGGAATTCGCAGGCGTTCTGGGTCTTTTCGTCGTGCGGCTCGCGCAGAGCGTCGTGCACCCCCGCGAGGTCCGCTTCACCGCCCTCGTCGCCCATTGCCAGGCGGTCGGACTTCAGGCGGTGCCCATCGTGGCGCTGATGTCCTTCCTGATCGGCGTTGTGCTCGCCTTCCAGGGATCCGCGCAGCTGCGCCAGTTCGGGGCCGAGGTCTTCGTCGTCGATCTCATCGCGATCTCGATCCTGCGCGAGCTCGGCATCCTTCTCACTGCCATCATCGTCGCGGGCCGGACGGCCTCGGCCTTCACCGCCGCCATCGGATCTATGAAGATGCGCGAGGAGATCGATGCGATGCGCGCCCTCGGCATCGATCCGGGCCACGCGCTCATCGTGCCGCGGGTCCTCGCGCTCGTCCTCATGCTGCCGATCCTCGGGCTGATCGCCAACGTGGCCGGGCTCTTCGGCGGGGCGCTGATGTCGTGGATCGAGCTTGGCATTTCGCCCGCCATGTTCCTCACCCGCCTTCTCGAAGGCACCGACGTGTCCCACGTCTTCGTCGGCATCGTGAAGGCGCCGGTCTTCGCCGTCCTGATCGGCGTGATCGGCTGTCAGGCGGGCCTCGCCGTGGGCAACACCGCGGAATCCCTCGGCCGGCAGACGTCGAGCGCCGTTGTCGCCGCGATCTTCGCGGTGATCCTCGCCGACGCACTGTTCTCCATATTCTTCCAGCAGGTAGGGATCTGATGGCCGAAACGGTGATCGAGATACGGGGCTTGCGAAACCAGTTCGGCAGCCACGTGGTCCACGACGATCTCGATCTCGAGGTCTACCGGGGCGAGATCCTCGGCGTGGTCGGCGGTTCGGGCACCGGAAAGTCGGTCCTCCTGCGCTCGATCGCGGGGCTCCAGACGCCCGCCGCCGGATCGGTCCGGATGCTCGGCACCGACATGCAGAACGCCTCCGAGGCCGAACTCGACCGGGTGTCCGACCGGATCGGCGTGATGTTCCAGGACGGGGCGCTTTTCTCCTCGCTCACCGTCCGGGAGAACGTCGAGGTGCCGCTGCGCGCGATCGAGGGGCTCGACGGCGCAACCCGCGCGAGCCTTGCGCGCCTCAAGATCTCGCTTTCCGGCCTGCCGTGGCTCGCGGGCGACAAGTACCCTTCGGAACTCTCGGGCGGCATGCGCAAGCGCGCCGGCCTCGCCCGCGCCCTCGCGCTCGATCCCGAGATCGTCTTCCTCGACGAACCCACCGCCGGCCTCGACCCGATCGGTGCGGCGGCGTTCGACGATCTCATCCGGAATCTTTCGCGTACGCTGGGGCTCACCGTCTTTCTGGTGACCCACGATCTCGACACGCTCTATGCGACCTGCGACCGGATCGCGGTGCTGGCGGAAAAACGGGTGCTGGCATCGGGAACGCTCGACGACATGCTCCAGGTCGACCATCCCTGGGTGCAGGAGTACTTTGGCGGCCCCCGCGCCCGGGCCGCGCGCGGCGCGATTGAAGCCCATGGCGCGAAAGGATAAGCCGGTTCGATGGAAACACGCGCGAACTACGTCCTGATCGGCGCCTTCACCCTCGCGGGGTTTCTCGGCCTGCTGGGCTTCTTCCTGTGGTTCGCCCGTGTCGAACTGGACCGGCAGTTCGCGTATTACGACATCATGTTCGATTCAGTCTCCGGCCTCTCGAACGCCTCCGAAGTCCGGTTCTCGGGCCTCCCCGTCGGCCAGGTCGTCGACGTCCGGCTCGACCCGGAGCGCAGCGGTCAGGTCGTCGTGCGGATCGAGGTCGCTGCCGATACCCCGGTGCGCACCTCGAGCGTCGCCACCATCGAATCCCTCGGCGTCACCGGCGTGTCCTTCGTCGGAATTTCCTCCGGCGATCCTCGCGATCCGCTCCTCGCGGCCGTATCCGACGAAGCCGTGCCGACCATCCCCTCCGGCCGGTCCATCCTCCAATCGCTGAGCCAGGACGCGCCGCGGATCCTGGAGGAGATCCTCGAAGTCACGCGCAGCGTGTCTGACCTCCTCGGCCCCGTGAACCAGGAACGGGTGAGCGCGATCCTCGCCAATGTCGAGGCCTCCTCGGCAGATCTCGAGCGCGCGCTGGACGACTTCTCTTCGGTCACCGAAACCATCGCCATCGCGACCGAGGACATCGCCGTGTTCACCAGTCGGCTCGAGAACATCTCGAACGCGGCGACCTCCGCGCTCGAGACCGCCGACACCACGCTCCAGCAGGTCACGCGGCTCGCCGAGCGCGCCGGGGAGTCGCTCGATGTGGGGGACGCGGTGCTCGAAACCGGACGCGAGACGCTCCAGTCCGCCAACGCCTTCATGCAGAACGACCTGCCCCGGATCGTCGAGGATCTCGACCAGACTCTCGTGACGCTCCGCGGCGAGATCGAACAGGTCGGCACCGACGCGAGCGCGATGCTCGAGGAGTTCCGCCAGACCGGCGCTGTCGCCACAGAGCGCCTGCAGCAGGCCGAAGAGACGATCGCTGCGACCAACCGGGTTCTCGGCGACGTCTCCGAGGCGGTCGTGGCGGTCGACTCCGTGGCCTCGCAACTCGGCACCTTCATCGAGGGCGACGGCACGGCGCTCGTCAACGAGGCCCGGGTCTTCGTCTCCGACGCCACCGAACTGGTGAACTCGGCGATCGACGTCGCCGAAACGGATCTTCCGGCGATCCTCGACGACATCCGCGCCGCCACCGACACCGCCGCGCGCGTCGTGGAATCGGTCGGCGCCGATCTCTCCGCCGCCGCCGGCCGCACCGACGAGATCACGGCGGAGGTGGCCTCGACCTTCCAGACCATCGCCGACACCTTCGAGAACGCCAACGAAACGCTGGCCCGGCTCAACACCGCGCTGGAAACCGGGGATTCGGCCCTGCAGGCGGCCGAGAGCGCCTTCACCTCGGCCGATCAGGTTCTGACCGAGGATATCGGTACGATGGTCTCGTCCCTGCAGGAGACGCTCGCCCGGCTCGACGAGGCGATTTCCTCCGTCAGCGACGACGTCCCGGCCATCACCAGCGAATTGCGCCAGACCGCCGAGCGCGCGAACGCCGCCTTCGGTCAGGTCGAAAGCACGGCCGAAAGCCTCGGCCCGTCGCTTCGCGCCTTCGCGTCCGAGGGGCTGCCGCAATACTCCCGGCTCGCCCGCGAAGCGCGCGACCTGGTCGGAAACCTCCGGCAACTCGTCCGCCAGATCGAACGCGATCCGGCCCGATATTTTCTCGGGCGGGAAGCCCCGGAGTTCAGAAGATGAGGATGCCCATGCTGCGCGCCTTTCTCGTGTCCCTCGCCGCCACCGCATTCTCCGGCTGCACCGCGCTCGGCGTGCTCGACCGGGCGGCCGTGCCGCTCGACGTCTACGAGCTTCGCGCGCCCGACGCCGCCCCGGTGGCGCGGGCGCAGCAGGGCATCCACTTCATCGTCGAGGTGCCGTCGGCGGGCGGCGCGATCGACACCGACCGCATCCTGATCCGCCCGGCGCCGAGCCAGGTGACGTATCTTCCCGAGGGCCGCTGGAGCGAGGCCGCGCCGGTCATGCTCCAGACCGCGATGATGGAGACCTTCCTGCGCGCGAACGCGTTCCGCTTCGTCGGCCGCCGTCCTCTCGGCGCGGCGGGCGATGTCGCACTGGTGTCGAACCTTACCGACTTCGGGGCGGAGGTGGTCCCCGGCACCGACGGGGCCGTCGTCGAGATGACCCTCATCGCGCGCCTCGTCCGGGAAGACGACGCCGAGGTCGTGGCGAGCCGGACCTTCACCCGGGCCGTCACGGTGCCCGGCACATCGACCCCCGCGATCATCGCCGGATTCGAGGCCGTGTCGGACGCGGTTCTGTCGGATCTCGCGGGCTGGGTCCTGGGCGTCCGGGGCATCGCCGCCGGAGCGTCCTGATCACGCGGGCCGCGGCGGCCTCAGGGTATCGCCCGTCTCGAGCTTCGGCGTCAGCTCGACCCGCTGGCCCGCCTCGGTCACCCCTCCCGACGCGCGCCCGGCGATGATCTCGGCCGCCTTCCGGCCGATTTCCCGCCGCTCGGCGTCCATCGTTGCGAGGCGCTTCGGCAGCCCCCCGAGAAGCTCGACGTTGTTGAACCCGGCAAGACCGATCTCCTCGGGCACGTTCATGCCCTTGTCGAGCAGATAGAGCAGCCCGCCCGCTCCGATCATGTCGTTCGAGTAGTAGAGGAAATCGAGATCCGGCGACCGCTCGAGCATGGTCTCGGTCATCTCGCGCCCCTTGGTGAGCCCCGATCCGCCCGAATAGAATTCCCGATCCTCGACCTCGAGCCCCGCCTTGGCCAGGCCTTCGATGAAGCCCTCGAACCGTTTCCGCGCCCGGTGGTCGAGCGGCATCTTCGTCCCGAGGAACCCGATCCTCCGGTAGCCCGCCGCGACGATCGCGTTTGCCATCTCGCGGCCGGCGCGGCGGTGGCTGATGCCCACGACGGCGTCGATCGGCTCGCCGTCGACGTCCATGATCTCGACCACCGGAATGCCCGCCGCCGCCAGCATCACCCGGCTCGGGTCCGTATGCTCGAGCCCGGCGATGATGATCCCCGACGGGCGCCAGGACAGCATCTCGTAGAGCACCTTCTCCTCGCGCTCGGGCTCGTAGTTGGTGACGCCCACGACGGGCTGGAGCGGCGTTTCGTCCAGCACCTCGGAGATCCCCGTCATCACCTCGGGGAACACCATGTTCGACAAAGACGGAATGATGACCGCGACGAGGTTCACCCGGCTCGACGCCAGCGCGCCAGCGATCTGGTTCGGCACGTAGCCCAGCCGCTTCGCCGTCTCGAGCACCTTCGTCCGCGTCGCCTCCGACACGTCGCCGCGGTTTCTCAGGACCCGGCTCACCGTCATCTCCGAGACGCCCGAGGCCTCGGAGACATCCCTGAGCGTCAGGGTGCGGCGGACGTCCTTGGCGGAGGGGTCGGTCATGGCAACCTCGGCGGGATCGTATGAGCCTGCATATCGCAGAAATTCCCGGACTTCCAACATCAGGATACGTGCGGGTTATCGCTAACGACAGCGCTTTTTCAGAGGCCTTGCACCATGTCTCCCTCGGGATCACGACGCCAAGCGGCAAAAACGCTTTGAGCGGCCGGGACAAATCGACTACTGAACCGGCGAGGCCCCGTGGCTCAACTGGATAGAGCAGCCCCCTCCTAAGGGGCAGGTTGCAGGTTCGAATCCTGCCGGGGTCGCCACGACGCGCAACGGGGAGCCGGCACCTCCGTCAGCAAGCCCAGGCCGGACACCTGCGGCGCTCTCTCGGGGAGTTGACCTGGACACGGCATCTCGGGATGCTTTGCAGTCGATCGACAGGCCCCCTCCTGTCGCTGACGTCGCCCACGAAGGCGTGGCCCCACCGTCTTTGTCCTCGATGCGTTCGACAGGAACGATCCCATCCCAAGCGCGCTCGGGCACAGGTCCGCGAGGCGCGTGCAACGGCTGGTCTTGCTCGTCCGAGAGGAAGCTGGGGGCCCGTTTCTGCGCGGAATAGCGGGCGAGGTATGCCTCTTCCGCATGGAGATGCCCGGCTCACGCTTGCGCCCGCGGCACGACACAGCCGGCGCGCCTCCGTCTCACCCTCCGATCCGCGATCGTCGGAACTGCCACCCTGATAGGTCGTTCGCTACGAGATGCGGCGGTGGTGATGTGACAGGAGGGTTCTGGTCGAGTGAAGCGTGACGCGTTTATCATCTTTACCCATTATCTGAATGAGCGCGTTCTTTCTCTTGTCGAGCGCGCCCAACGTGAGATCTCGCAATCGCATGATGTACGGATAATCGGGTACTTTCCCGAACGCTCGATGATTCCGCCCAACTTCCTGAAGAAGCCTGTCAGCATCGCGTGCACGGCTGCGGATTTGAAGGAGCTGCGATTTCCCGGAGTTGCCGAAGCGGACAACTACAAGATAATTCCGGGCGATGCCGACATGCCAATCCTCTGGTTTGCCTCGAAAAATCCGCAGTATTCTAGGCTTTGGGTATTTGAAGGCGATGTCGAATTCACCGGATCACTGCGCGAATTGGTCGACCACCTCCAGCACAGCAATGCAGACCTCTTGCTTACCCGGCTTGAGGCCGCGAGGCCTGAATGGCCTCACTTCGAGAACAGGATCCTCCCTCCGGGCTGGCCGGATCCCGAAGAGTCGAGGCTTGCCGGCTTTCTTCCGGTCTATCGCGCGTCGCGGCGACTTGTCGACGCGCTCTGCGCTTTCTACGCTGCCGGTGGGCGTGGTCACTTTGAATGGGTATGGCCACAGGTTGCAGTGAAACACGATCTTGAATGTCGTGATTTGATGGATTTCCCGATGAAAGGGAGATCGTTGTATACCCGGTGGCCAGAGTACCGAAGTCGCTCGCTCGGCACGTTCAGATACCGCCCGGCCATCCACAAACCGGGTCGACGCAGGAACACGCTTTGGCATCCCGTGAAGGATCGCAAGGTCAACCTGTTCCGCGAACTGATCGTTCGTCCTGTGTCGCATCGCCTCGCCCAGACTCTGGTCGATCCCGTTCTGAGGCCTCTGCGCCACCATATACTCGCTCATGCCCCGGGGTCTCGGGAGTCCCGCGACCGATAGGCCTCCCCGCGTCTTGTTCATGGCAGACAGGCCGCGCCGCGCCTTGGGAAGGAGATCGCCGCGGCCGGCGAGATACTCGCTGTTCAACGGGTTTTCTCGGCAGATTGCGCAAGAGCCGGTGGCGCCGGTCTGCCACGCAAGCGGCAAAGTCCCTTCCGGTTCAGACGGTGTCCTTGCGCTGCATCCTAGTTGCGCTGCGGCCGGAGAGCGGCGGCGCGAAGCCATCTACGCAAGCCGTTGGGGGCGAGGGTATAGGGAACCCGTGCCCAGACGGATGGAGCCACGGGGCGCTCGGCGAGCGCGCGCAGAGCGAAGAGCGCACCGCGGTGTGCACGGCCCTCTGGTGAACCGATCTCGCGTCGGGCGCTGTCGGCGAGGAAAAGATGCGCGGTGCGTGCGCGCCTCAGGACGTGACGGTTGCGCCGGAAGATCGCTTCTCGTGCCGCCATGTTGGCCTGAAAGCGCAGCGATCGGCGTGGCCCCGGCGCGTCGTCGCGGATGATCGCCAGGGGCTCCGGCACGCAGGCAACGTCGAACAGGCGGGCGGCGCGCTGGAAGAACTCCCAGTCCTCGGCCGCAGGCAGTTCCTCGTCGAAGCCGCCGGTTGCCTCCATCACCTCGCGGCGGACCATCACGGTCGAGCCGCCGCCGTGAAGGACATTTCGAAGAAGAAGCGAGCCGAAGAGCCGTCCTTCGGCTCCGGCCCGGTGAACGAAGCTCCGCCGGTCCGCAGTCGCCGTCTCCGATCCGCACTGGCACATGCCGACATGAGCGGGGGCACGCGAAAACGCCGCGACCTGCCGGGCAAGCTTTTCAGGCCGCCAGAGATCGTCGGAATCGAGGAAGGCGATCAGGTCTCCCCGGGCAGCCGCGTTTCCGGCGTTCCGCGCCGCCGCGACGCCGCGGTTTTCGGGCAGCGCGATGACCCTCAGGCGCGGGTCGGATATGTCCCGGACGCGGTGCAGCGTGTCGTCGGTGGACGCATCGTCGACGACGATCACCTCGACCCGCGACCAGGTCTGCGCGAGAGCGCTTTCGACCGCGGCGACGGTGAGGGCGGGACGTTCGTGCGTCGGGATCAGAACGCTCACAAGCGGATCCCGCGCCGCAGGGCGTATCAAGCCGCTCGGCCGCGTGGGTTGCTCCGGCGCTCTCGGGGTCACGCGCGACTCAGACACCGCTGTGGCACGCGCGGCGAACGCGTAGGCGCGTGTTCGCAGTGCGTCCGACGTGCGTCGGCCGCCTGCCCTGGCGATCAGCGCGCGCGCCCGCGCCTGAACGTCGGGACTTGCACCGGGCCGTTTGGCCACCGCTTCCGCCGCCGCGACGAGCGCCGCGCGATGGCGGCCGGACCCTCCCGCACCGTCGAGCTCCTCGACGAATCGTTCGAGCGCCGCGACCGCCGCGACCGCACCGTCCGCCGTCTTCCCTCCAGAGCTGACGGATCCGGGCACCCGCCTGTAAAGCGCCAGCCCTTCCCTCGTCCGCACGGTATGCACGCCTCGAGCCAACGCGCGTCGCATGAGTTCTCCATCATCGTCGTAGACCGTCACCGGCGCATCTTCCCATCCGCCCGACAGATCGTAGCCCGCCCGTGACCAGAGCACCGAACAGGGGGGTGACCAGGCGTCTCGAAGCCAGGCGGAAAGCGGGTCGGCCCACGGTGCGGCCGGGGCGTTCGTGGGCGGCTTGGCGAGCCAGGACCCTCGGACCTTCTCGTAGCGGTCCCATGGGCAGATCGCGACGGCGGGCTCCACGCGGTCCGCGAGAGCGCGGGCGAGAGCGCCAAGGGTTGTCGGTGTCAGCAGATCGTCCGCGTCGAGGAACATCAGGAAGCGCCCGGTCGCCTCCGCGGCTCCACGCTTGCGCGCGGCGGAGGCGCCGCGTCCGGTCTCAAGGAGCACGCGGACGGGCGTGCCGAAGCTTTCCGCCACCTCGACGCTCCGGTCGACCGAACCGTCGTCAACGACGACGATCTCGCTCGGGGGCTCATGCTGGGCCAGCGCCGACCGGATCGTCTGCGCGATCCACTGCTCGGCATCGCGGCACGGAATGATGACGGAGACGCCGCTCATGATCCGATTTCCCCCAGCGCGGCGACGACATTCTCGGGGTCTACGCTCAGATCCCGGTCGAGCGCGTGCCCCGATCCGACACCTCGCGCGGCGACGATCCGGTAGTCGTGCTCGAGAGCGGCGGCGAGCGCGTAGAAGTTCGGATTCGGGTAGTCGGCATCCGCGATCTCCACGACCACCGTACCTGCTGGACAGAAGATCATGTTGGTGAGCCCCGCGCCATGCGGAGCGACGATCGCTTCCGTTTCTCCCATCAGTCGCACCTGTTCCTCGAAGCTGAGCGTCTCCATCGCGACCGTCTCGAAGCCGCGCGGTGCAAGGAGTGCCATGACGGCCTCCTCTTCGCGGAGGCGTCGCCCCCGCGCGGAGCGGCGGGTGACGAAGACGCGCCGCCGGGCCAAGCCCGGACGGGCGAAGGCATCCCGCACAGACTGGACAAGCTCCGGCCGGAATCTGTCGGTTTCCAGGAGGGTGAGCCTGTCGAAGTGGACCCGTTCCCCCGGCGCAATCGCAGCGCAACGCGCTTGGTCGATCCGGAGCCGGTCGAGCGTCTCAAGGATCACGGGCGTGAGCTCTGCCGGTAGCACGAGATCCCCGAGCCGGTCCCGGTCACGAAGGAGGAGGAGCTTGGGAAGATGCGCCGTCAGCCAGTGGGAATGGTTGTCGTAGACCCGCTCGGCGATCCAGACGCCGCGAGATATGCGGCGTTCTGCTTGACGGGGGAGCGTCGCATGGAGCGGGCGATAGCGTATCTGGTTGAGGTCGAGGCTGCGCCCCAGCGCATCGAGAACTGCGGGATAGACGTCGCAGCGTCCGGTAGCCTCCCTTGTCAGAAGAACATCGGCGCTCTCCATTTCGAGGATGGAGGTCGGTCCCGCATCACGTTCCGGGACGTCCCGGAACGAGAACCCCCACCAGCCCGCATCCCCTGGGAGATCAGCGCGGTCGGTCACGTTGCCGGGAAGCGGTCCCCGCGCGACGGACGGCTCATGAACGACCTCGCGGCGGCCAACGCGTCCGGCCTCCTGAGCCGCATCGACATGTGCCACGTAGCGGTGCCGGACAAGAGCGGGTGGCAGCCCGGACCTGGCGAGCGCCTGTGCCGCGCCCCGGGCGCGGTGTCCGAAGCGAGCGACCGCGCGGCGCGCCAGATCGTCACCGTTCATTTCGGTTTGCCCCGGCGGGCATAGAGGGCGAGATACCCTTCGACCATCGCGTCGGCCGATAACGGCCCCACGCGTTCCCGCGCCGCCCTGCGCCGCTCGCCGGCGTCTTCCGCGAGCGCCGCCCCGAGCGCCTCCGCCAGCGCGTTCGGGTCTTCGGGAGGCACGAGCCGTCCGACGTTCTGCGTGACGATCTCGGGGACCCCGCCCACCGCCGACGCCACGGGCGGAAGCCCGCACGCCATCGCTTCGAGAAGCGTCAGCGGCATGCCCTCGCTCCGCGACGGCATCGCGAGCACCGACGCCTCGCTGAACGCCCGGCGAAGTGTCTCGCGGTTCGCATGCCCTGGAAGGCGGACGCGATCCGCGACGCCCAAATCCCGCGAAAGGGCCTCGAGCGCCCGCCTCTCGGGGCCTTCGCCATAGATATCCAGATGCGCGTCGGGGACACGGGCCATCGCGTTGATGAGAACGTCGAATCCCTTCACGTGGTCGAGCCGCCCGGCCGCCACGATGCTGTTCGTTCGCGTGGAAGCCATGGCGCGCCAGAACCGGGTGTCGACCCCGTTCGGCAGAATGACGATTTCGACATCGGGTCCCGCGGTTTCCACTGCGACGCGTGCAAGCGTGTCCGAAACGACGGTGACGGCGTCCGAAGCACGGAGGAACCGGGGCAGGTGCTTGCCGAGATTGGGCCGTGGGCGGAGAAGGTCGCTTCCGTGAAGCGACAGGATCAGCCGGTAGCCAAAGACGCGCCGCAAAAGCAGGAAGTATACCAAGGCGCCGGTCGCGAAGTGGACGTTTACCACGTCGGGACGGAAGCGGTGGAGCTCCGCCACGAGGCGGGCGAGGGAAGAGGCGGCGCCGGGCAGAGCGCGCAGCGCAGGCCGCCCGCCGGACGCCGCACCCACCGTCGGCGCGAATCGGAGGGTCCACGGGGTATCCTGCTCGTCGGGACCGATCCGAAGCCTAGGGATAGCGCAGCGGCCGAGCTCTGTCTCAATAGACTGCATGACCGCCTGCACGCCGCCCTTGTGCGAGCGCGGGATCGAGGAGAAAAGCAGCACCCGGGGTTGCCCGGCGACAGGGCCGGGCACCGGAACATCGCGCGTCCCCGGCACAGCCGTGGCCGCTTCTGCAGAGCGCCTGCCCGAGGCGAGGGGCGTTTTCGCGCTCGCGGCACGTCCGTGGGTGCCGTGCGATCGCCGATCGAGTCGCATCACTGACCGCTCGAAGTCGTCGACGTGCCGGACGATCCGGATCCCCGTTGAAGAGGCGCCGGCGAGAATGCCGTTGCTGTCGCCGCAGTCAGACATGCGGCACCACCCGATCCGCGAGTCTCGCGGAGTGCCCGGTTCTGCGCTTCTTCGTGCGATGCCAACGCAGTGCGTCGCGGCACATTGCGTCGGTCCCGTGGCGGGTCTTCCAGTCGAGGCGCGCATACGCGCGAGTGGCATCGGCGACCGAAAAAGCGAGATCCCCCGGCCGGCGCGGGGCCGGAGACCACTCCACCGGACGCCCCGCGATCCGCGCCAGCGCCGCAACCGCCTCGAGCACGGTGACGCCTTCGCCGGAGCCGAGGTTGATGATCTCGTGGCCCGGCGCGACCCGGTCGTCGAACAGGTCTCTGACTGCGGCGACGTGTCCCTCGGCAATGTCGCAGATGTGCACGAAGTCGCGCACGCAGCTTCCGTCCCGCGTTGGCCAGTCGATGCCGAACACGGAAAATGGCCGGCCGCTCTCGGCCGCCTCCAAAAGAGCGGGAAACAGGTTCGTGGGGCGCGTGCGGCCATGCTCTCCGATCAGGCCGCTCGGATGGGCGCCGACGGGATTGAAATAGCGCAGCGATATTGCGCGCAGGTCAGGCTGTGCAGCTGCGATATCCGAGACGATCCGCTCGCCCGCGAGCTTGGTCCAGGCGTAGGGCGACGCCGGGCGGGCGGGCATGTTCTCGTGGACGGCCGCGTCGGACGGGCCATAAACCGCCGCGCTCGAAGAAAAAATGAACCGCCGGCATCCGTGCCTCTGCATTGCGCCGAGGAGGGCGAGGATGGTTCCGAGATTGACCTGGTGGTACGCGAGAGGCTCGGCCACGGATTCCGGCGCGCACTTGAGTCCGGCAAGGTCGACAACGGCGTCGATGCCATGTCGCGCGAAAATCTCGTCGAGCGCATCGGCGTCACGGACGTCGCATCTCACGAAGCCGGGACGCCGGCCGGTGATCTCGCTGACGCGATTGATGCCGTCGGAAAATGAATTCGAGAGGTTGTCGGCAATCACGACAGTGCAGCCCGCTTCGAGCAATGCGACGGCCACATGCAGGCCGATGTAGCCTGCCCCACCTGCGAGGAGGATCGACGGCGTGGCTCTGTTTGTCATGTTCCAAGCGCCGGCAAGAGTCGCTGTTGCCGCTGAGAATGCTCGTTCGCCATGTCACACCCGAAATTCAGCACCCGACCGTCGCGTCTCAACCATGGCGGCAAACGTCTCGGTGACCTCACGGTTCCAGTGGGGCAAGAGCGGTGCTGTCGGGAAAGCATCTGGCGCCGCGCTGGCGGGGAACTCCGTTTTTCTGGAACAGTTTTCCGCCCGGCGCGCTTTTTGTCGGCGCGTTGCCCGTGGCCCCGGATGAGGCGTTCGCGTCACTTCGGCCAGCATGGTCGCAAGCGATTGGCGGGACACTCCGGCGCACCCGCCTATTTGATCGCGCAACAAGAGCCCGGCATGGGATGATCCGTCGCGATGCTGCGCACCTACAGAATGCTCCTCGAAATCATGACGCCGGGCGAGAGAAAGCGCTTCTGGCTGCTTCTCGGGATTACCTTCTGCCTTGCCGCCGTCGAGGCCGGATCGGTTATCTCGATCCTTCCCTTTCTGCGGGTGTTGTCCGATCCCGGCCTGATCGAGACGAACGAAATCCTCGCCTTCGTGTACGATGCCTTCGGGTTCCAATCGACGAACCAGTTCCTGGTGGCGGCGGGGGTGGCGGTCTTCCTCGTCACCGTGGTCGGACTGGTTATGAAGATGGCCACGAGCTGGCTGATGACGCGCTTTGCGTTGATGCGGTCCTTTTCGCTCAGTTCCCGCCTGATGAACGGCTACCTGCACCAGTCTTACGAGTGGTTTCTTTCACGTCATTCTGCGGACATCGGCAATGCGATCCTGTCCGAGGTGAACCAGGTGGTGAACCAGTCGCTCCTGCCGGCGATGCGCATTATCCCCGAGACGTTCACGGTCGTCCTGCTCGTCGGCGCGCTCTGTCTGCTGGAGCCATGGATCGCAATCGGTGGCGTTCTGCTGTTCGGGATTGCCTACGGATTGATATACTTCAGCGTGCGAAACCTTCTTTCGCGGCTGGGCCGCGTCCGTCTGGCCGCGAACCGCGCGCGGTTCCACTCGGTGCAGGAGGCGACCGGCGGGCTGAAGGAGCTGAAGATCATCGGGCTCGAGAAGGCCTATCTGACGCGCTTTCGCGACGCCGCCTATCGCATGGCCCGGGTGCAGACCCGCACCCAGATCCTCGGCGAGACGCCCCGCTACGGGCTCGAGGCCATTGCCTTCGGTGGCATGATCCTTCTGATCCTCGTGATGCTGATCCGGGGCGGCGGCGACATCGCCGCGCTCATCCCGACCCTCGGTGTCATCGCCGCCGTCGGGCTTCGTCTGATCCCGGCACTCCAAGTGCTCTACCGGCGGGGAGCGAGCCTGCGCCAGAGCGAGCCGACGCTCCTCCGCATCCACGCCGACATGACGGGCCTTGACCGCGACCAGTCCGCCGCGCGGGCCCGACGGGAGGCGCTGCCGCCGCATCCGCTGCGCCGGCGGCTCGAACTGCGCGGCATCCGCTATGCCTATCCCGGCACCGACCGCTCCGCCCTGAGGGGCCTCGACCTGGACATCGAAGCCAAGACCACCGTCGGGATCGTCGGCAGCACAGGTGCCGGCAAGACGACCCTCGTCGACATCATGCTCGGGCTCCTCGACCCGACGGAGGGCGAGATGGTCGTCGACGGCAAACCGATCACGCCGGAGTTGCGGCGTGCCTGGCAGAAAACACTTGGCTACGTGCCGCAGACCATCTTCCTCTCCGACGGGACGGTGGCCGAGAACATCGCCTTCGGTGTGCCGGCGGAGGAAGTCGACCGCCGCGCTGTCGAACGCGCCGCTAGGATCGCTGCGCTCCACGACTTCGTGATGGCCGAGATGCCGGAAGGTTACGACACCACGGTGGGCGACCGCGGCGTGCGTCTCTCCGGCGGCCAGCGTCAGCGCGTCGGCATCGCCCGCGCGCTCTACCACGATCCGGCGATGCTGATCCTCGACGAGGCGACCTCGGCGCTCGACACGCTCACCGAACGAGCGGTCATGGAGGCGGTGCACAACGCCGCCGGGACCAAGACAGTCGTGATGATCGCGCATCGCCTCAGCACGGTTCGCGAATGCGACCGCATTTTCTTGCTCCGGGAGGGCCGCGTCGCCGCAGCCGGACGCTTCGAGGACCTTGTCCAGACCGACGAGGAGTTCGGCCAGATGGCGGCGGGACTCTGACGTCAAGCGGCAATGGCGTTCGTGCGTGCCGAGTTTCACCGCCGCGGGTATGGATGCCCCGAGGGCCTGCGCGGCGCTACTCCGCTCTGCCCTGCTCCGCTCTGCACGCTCCAGGCCAAGGCCATCACTTCACACTGCCCTGGATCAGCCGCGTCGCTTCACCGTCGCGCAGCCGCCCCGTACAGCGGCTCTTGCCGTGTTGGCGCGCTTCGAGAAAAGACATCGACCAGAACCATGTGAGGGACCGTCAAGGCCGCGAAGGCGATGAATGTGGCCCGCATGCCGGCGGCGCCCGGCTCGACCCCTGAAACCAGAAGGGCCGCAGCCCCGGCAGCGATAGCCAGCAAGGAGACTGTTGTCGGAACGAGCATCTCGCGCCGGAGGAAGCGCTCCTCGACTTGCAGCCGACGCGAAACCCGCCGGACGTGCCCCGGCGCATGCAACCCGCAGAAGTAGACGAAGAAGTATCCAAGCGGAGGCAGGAGCCATGCGAGCGGAACGAATCCCACAAGAATGCCGATGGTCGCGAGGCGTACCCGGTAGGCCCATGTCGCCACGCAAACTGCGATTAAACCGGCTGCGGCGAGGCCTTGGCGCACCATGCTGCCATCCGCGCCGAGCCAGTCGAACAGCATGTCGACGCGGTCGGGGTGCATGACTGCCGGAAGTGCGAGGATGACGACACCGGCGGCGACCGCGCCTTGTTTCGGCGCCGGCCAGTCATCGGCAAAGTGAAAGGCGGAATAGCCGAGAAAGGCGATCAGAGCGAGGTCGGGCGCAAGAAACCATACCAGAACCACCGCAGCCGCAATGGCGAGGTAACCGGCCAGGAAGGCTGCATACCGGGCCGGCCCGATGATCGGCCACGTTCGGCGGGCGAGACTGAGATCCAGCGCCCCATGCGGCATGCCAAGGACAAGGATCAACACGAGGATCGCCGGCAGGAAGAGGCTCGGTGACAGCAGGAGGTGCAGGGCGAACGCGACACCCGCAACGACGGCGAAGGCCCAGGGCCGACTCATGTCGCTCATCGGCCCAGCGCCGTCTTGATGAAGAGTCCGGGCGGCAAAGCGGCGACTGTCGCGAGGCGGTCCGCCAAGGTGGTCGATCCAGAAAGAAACCGCTCCAATCGGTCGGGCGGAGCATGCTCGAACATGTCTGCGAAAAGGTCGGGTGCGCGCCGCGGGTGCCGCTGGAGCACCTTGAGAAACAGCCGGTCCATGTGGCGCGTGACCGGTCCGTCAAGATCCGCGGCCGCTGCAGGACTTCCCGACAACAGCGCGTCGGCGGCCATGTCGGCGGTTTCCTGGATCCGGGCGAAGGCGTATCCCGTGCTTGGTCGGGCCGCACCGCCGCGAACGCCCAGGGGGAGCATTCCGCGCTCGGCCGGCCGACTGTGAGTCCCGTCCATCGGAATCGACCCGGCCTCTTCGCGAAGGACACGGTGCTCCTTGTGCCTCAGCCTCGTCCTGACCGCGCTGTCCAACCGCATGCGAACATCGTCCGGACAGAGACCCGGAGGCCCGAACACCGTCGCCTCGATCAGCGCCCGGTCGCGGGCGAAGGGGAGGACATAGGTGAACGGGATGTGATCGCCGAAGGGTGTATCGAAGGACATGAGCTCCACGGTTTCCGCATCGAAGACGTCTCCGGCAGTTTCGATCTCGTAGCCGATGAAGGTCTGGGCATACGACGGAGAGGTCTCCAGCGGACGCGTGTCCACGACGTGGCGCGCGCAGAACCCCCCGGCATCGGTTTCCACGCGAAACCCCGTCGGTCCCGGGCGGACCGACCGAACCCGGCGTCCTAGATCGAGGCGGACATTGGGCACCGCGTCAATCCGCGCGACGCATTTTCGGTAGAAGAGGCCGCTCGAGACGCTCTCGTAGCTGAGGGTCTGCGAGGAGCGGACGATGTGGCGGCCGCGGGCGCTCGCAGACCAGCGGGCCCACCGGCCGATCACGCAATCCTCGAAAGGATCCGGGCGGGTCCGCCAGAACGACCACACGCGGTCCGCAACGTACGATTCGCGCGGCTCGACGATGCGGACGGAAACCGCGGTGCCGGCGAGCCGAAATGCAAGGCTCAGGCCGCTGCAGCCACCCCCCAGAACGGCGACGTCGACATCCGGCCTCTCGGCGTCGACCCTTACCTGCGCGGGAGCTTGCGCGGACACCTGAACCGGTGCCGGCGATCTTCGAACCGTCGTCACGTCGCCCTCCCGATCGCCGGGACGAGCGTTTCGACCGCTTTGGCCGACTGCAGGACGGCTGGCACGCCGGCGCCGGGGTGCGTGCCCGCGCCGACGAGGAAGAGATTGCGGATTCCTTCTCCGCGGTTGTGGAACCGGAAGAAGGCGGTCTGCAGGAGGTGCGGCGCGAGCGAAAACCCGGCGCCGTGTACGCTCGTCAGTTGGTTCTGGCAGTCCCTGGGGGTTCTCACGACTTCCTCCGCGATCGACCTCGAGAGACCGGGAAGAAGCGTCGCTTCGAGGCGGCGGATGATGTGCGCCCGCAGGCGCGGCGCCTCCGCCGGCCAGTCGGTTTCGGCTTTCTGGAGGTTGCGAACCGGACACAGCACGTAGAGGCTGTCGCCGCCTTCGGGTGCGAGACCCGGGTCGGTTGCGGTTGGCCGACTGACGTAGAGTGTGCTGTCGGGGTCGGGACTGCCGCCGTCGAAGGTGGCATCGAGTTGCCGCCGATGGTTTTCGTGGAAGAGCACGGTGTGATGTGCCACCGAGGGCCAGCGCCGCCGGGTTCCAAGATGAAGGACGAACACCCCCATCGACATCCGCGGCGCACGGAGACGAAGCCGCGGAAGCACCGGCAGGGCGTTCTTTGGGACCATGCGCGCGTAAAGGTGCAAGGGATCGCAGTTCGAGACCACGACCGCCGCCGCGTGTGACCGCCCGTCCTCCAGTCGGACGCCTCTGGCGACGCCATCTTCCACGATTACCTCGCGCACGTTCGTCGACAGCCGCACATCGACGCCGACATCCGCCATAAGCCGTCCGAGCGCCGCGACGAGCGATCCCATGCCGCCCTTGGGAAACCAGACCCCATGCGCCTGTTCGAGATGCGAGATCAGCGTATAGAGGCTCGACGTCCGCGCGGGATGGCCCCCGAGAAGGAGCGGCTGCATCGAAAAGGCCCATTGCAGCCGCTCGTCGCGGAAGTGTCGGCGGGCGACTGTCCAGACGCTCTGCCAGGCGCGCAGGCGGGTCGCATCGACCCCGTGGCGCATCAGGAACGCCGGATCGTGGGAGGGCTGTCCGGCGAGTTTGTCGAAAGCGATACCGTACATGTCCGCAGCCCGCGCCATGAAGGCGCGAAAGCCGGCAAGGTCATCCGGCGACAGCCGGGCTATCTCGGCTTCGGTCGCCCGGGCGTCGGGCCCGTAGTCGAAGCGCGACCCGTCCGGGTAAAGGAACCGGAACCAGGGCGAGGGCGCCGCCAGAGCGATGTTGTCCGAAAGTCGCCTGCCGAACAGGGCGAAGAGTTCCTCGACCAGCCAGGGAGCGCAAAGCACCGTCGGACCGGCGTCGAACCGGAAGCCGCCCTTCTCGATCGTCTGCGCCCGTCCGCCGAGTTGGTCGCACTGATCGTAGAGCGTGACCGCATACCCGCGCGCCCGAAGGCGCAGGGCAGCCGCGATGCCTCCCAGCCCGCCGCCGATGACGACGGCCTGATCGCCGGGGGGTCTTGCCGCGCGCGTGCTCGGTGCGCGCGCGGCCCCGATGTCGGTGCGCGTGCGGCCGGCCCGCCGTCTCATGCGGCTTTCCGTGTCGCGGAACCGGACCCGCCACCGCCTTCCAGATGGCGGGTTCGGATCAGGGCGACGCGGGCGAGCATGATCCCGAAGATCGCTTTCGACGTGACGTCGGCGAAGGTGTAGGCGAGCTGCCGGACCACCACCCAGGTCTCGCTCTGTCCGATAACCGGGATGCCGGGGACCAGATAGACCAAGCCGTAGGTGAACCAGGTGACGAGCAGCAGATACCACGCGTTCCGCATCAGCCCGCGCGCCTCTTCTTCGATCTGGCTCAGCCCCGTCTTCAGCGCCTCGTTGGCGACGTAGAGCAGGTAGAAGAAGACCAGCCAGCTGAGGCCACCCCAGATCCAGAACGGTGCGCTCGGTCCATCGAGAAAGCCCGCGACCTGCGGCTCGTAATACTGACCGATGTAGCCGAGGATGATCATGGCCACGCCGGACACGGTGAGCTTCCACCACCGGGAGAAGAATGCGGCCCCAGTAAACCCGAGCACGACGAGAAACTGCGTGAGCAGCATGGGCACATCGATGAGCCAGTTCGCATAGCGATAGCCGTTCGCGAAGATCAAGCCTTCGGCCCGGCTGAAGGTATGGCTCGCGGCGTCGTACTCGAACGTGCGGTCCCACATCACGAAGAGATGCGCGAGTTCGATCGTCGCCGAGACCATGACGACGGCGGAGATGTAACTCGTGGTCCGGAACTGGGGCGCGGCGTCGCGGGCGGACATCGCGAAATAGACGAGTGCCGCGGCGAAGACCGCCACGGTGAAGGTAAAGGCGTGGCGGATGACCTCGTACTGCCAGTACTCGAAGACAAAGAAATTCTCATAGTTCGGCATGCGTTGCTCCTCTATGTGATTTGGCGGAAAGCCAGACGGCGTTGCGCCATCTTCGCTCCCTTGGCGGCACGTCTTTCTTTGCCGCGAACCGCCCGCTCCTCGTGCCGGCCGCCCTTGCGTGGAAAGGCACCTTCAGGGTTGTCAAACCGGGCGCGCGGAAGGAGGTTCCTGCACAAAGTGCCCACATCTTGTGCATCTCTGCATAAAGGTTCCGCACCTTCGCTTCTGGATGACGGGCCCGTCCGGACCACTCCCGGCCCGCCGAATGCATCCGTGCACGTACCGCAAGGCGCGGTCGGTCGGCGGGCGTCCGCGTGCCGCCCAAAGAACATCGGCCTTCATCGGAGGCTACTTCAGCGCCTGTCCGGGAGCCCCGATCGCGGCCATGTCGATCACTGCGGCATCTATCCCCTGCCGGCGCAGCCAGCGCACGTCGCTCGCCCGTCGGGCGACACCGACCACGACCTCAGCAGAGTACCGCTGACCCATTCGGCGTAACGAGAAGACCGACCACCAGGCGCGGAAGGCAAGCCGTGTCCATGCCCGCTCATCCCAGCCGAGCAGGATCACGTCGGGTGAGAAGGCGGCGGCAAGGCGCGGGATCTGCCAAGGGTACACCGCGATGATGCCGAGCGCGACCGGCCGCTCGCCGTCCATCTTTTGCAGAAGTTCGTCCGGACCGAAGATCACGGAGCGACCGGCAAGACCGCCGGTGGCGAGCTTGCATACCGCCTCCAGGGCGAGACCAGGCTCCTTCAACTCGACGAACGCGTCGAACCGCGTTCCGGAGATGAACCGGACGACCTCGTCGAAGGTTGCCGCTCCGGGTTGCGGTCGGTCATGCGAAATGGCGAGGCGCCCGTCATCGGCGCGACGCAGATCCAACTCGACCCCTGACACGCCCGGTTCGGCGGCGGCGCGTCGCAGCGCGGCGAGCGTGTTTTCGCCGGCGCCGGACGACCATCCACGGTGGGCAATCAGCTTCAAGATCCTACTTCTTTTCTCCTGCAAGAGAGGAACCGGTCTCGACGGCCCGGATCGATGCCTCCCCCCGAAAGGTTTGACCGCCAGCCAGTATGCGCTGGTCGCTGCGGGCTTGACAGCGTTCGGTACGGACTTGGCGCCGACCTTTCCGCACACGGCCTCCGGCTCGTTCATCCGAGCACCGGTCATCCGCCCGTCCCCGGCAGCACAGATCGCGACCGACTTTTCGGCGTTGCCCCGAGCAGCCTTCCCCGGGGGCGGCGCTGGTCTCGTCAGACATGTGGCCTCCGTGATGCGGTCATCCAATGTTCCGACCGCCTCCAGGTTCCGCGGCGACTGATGGCACGGGCGCGCAGGCATGACGTCCTGTTGTAGCGGCCAACTGCGTAGGGCACGGAACAAGAGAGCCATCCCGTCGTTCGGTTGTCCCGAGGCAAGGCCCACCGCGGCGGCCTCGGCATTCTCCGCCAACCGTAAAGCGACGGGGTGAACATGATAGGACGCATTGCAGGTCTGACGGCGGCAACAGCACTGGCTCTGGGCGCCGCCACGCACACGGCGGCCCAAGATCTGAACGCCACGCTTTCGCGGGCGGCTGATTTGTCCGGATTCGCAGAAGGCCTTGCCGCGACCGACCTGGAACCTGAAGGCCCGGTAACGATCTTTGCGCCGACCGATGAGGCGTTCCTCGATCTGCCAGAGCAATTGCGCGATCAGCTGAGGGAATCCCCTGAAACGCTGCGCTATCTGCTGAGGGCTCATGTCGCGGCAGGCGGCCGGCACGAGACCGACGATCTACCCGTCGAGATGTCGACGCTCTCCGGGAACCGTCTCTTGGTCACCTATACGCAAGGCGCGCTGACGGTGCGGCTTGCCCAGCCGGAGGCCACCGTCGATCCGGAAGCGGTCATGCGTGCGCGGGCTGCAAACGAGGCGCGCGTTGTTGCCGGAAATCTTCGGGCGGACGACGCGATCGTGCATGCGATCGATGCCGTGCTCCTACCGCTGGATCTTGATGAGATGCTGGAGCGTGCGGACCGGCAGACGAGCGCAGAGACAACCGACGGCCGCGACGAGACGGCGCAGGAGGCCTCGTCCGGCTATGCCGAGCAGATCGCCGAGAGCGCAGGAGTTGCGGAAGTGCAGGCGACCGGGACAGAGACGGAGACCTACACCGTCGAGGTCGAAAATCCTCGGACCGATCCCGCCACCGAAGTTCCGCAGACCGGCGGAACCGTGACAGTTCCAAGCATCGTGCTCACCCAGCGCGCCACAGACGACGATCTACCATCGCAAGACGAGCGCCGCGAGCAACGTCAGCAGAGCGGCCAAGGCCCCCCAGAGGCGGGTTCAAACACCGTCGATGACGCCACGACCTCCGCGACGGCGATGGAAGGTCTGGACCTGACCGCCGAGACGGTCTCGATCAGCGCGCTTCTCGAGCGGCCGGTTCGCGACGGGGCTGGAACCGAACTCGGCACCGTCTCGGATCTGATGATGTCGCTGGAAACCGCGCGTGTCGAAACTCTGGTCTACGATGCGGAGAACGGCCTTTTCGGGCTTGGGAGCACGCAAGAAAGCGTCGATATCCGCGAGGTCGCGATCGACCCGCTCGATGGCGCGATAATCGTTCCGTCGCAGGCCACCGGCGGCGACGAAACCGAACCCGGCGGCCAAGGCGACTGATCGGCGATGGCGGGTGCGGACACGCAAGAGCAGTCATCGGCCGAGGAGCCATCGTCGCGGGACGGAACAGGGCGTCGTCGATGGCCGTGGGTTCTCGGCGGGATGGCGCTGCTTGCGCTTGCGGGTGGGGCTTTCTGGTTTCTGAGTCGGAGTGAGGGCCGACAGGCGTCGGCTCCGCCGCAGCCTCCCCTTGTGCAAGCCGCGCCGACCGAAATCGCCGATGAGCTTGTGATCCGTCAAACCGGCTTCGTGAGGCCGAGGACGCAGGTGTCCGTCAACACGCAGGCTTCGGGGCGGATCGCAGAGATTGGCGAGACGTTCACCCTCGGCGGTCGCGTCTCCTCGGGCGATCTTCTGGTTCGCCTCGACCAAGCCCGGTTCCGCGCCGATGTCGAGCGCGCCGAGGCGCGTGTCCAGCAGGCAGAAGCGTCTGTCGCGGAGGCAGAGATCGACCGCCGCAGGCAGGAAGAGCTGGAAGAGCGGGACGTTGCCTCGGAAGCAAATCTGCAGCAGGCAATCGTCGGTGTCGCAACCGCAGACGCGACACTGGCCTCCGCCCGCGCCGATCTGACACAGGCGCGTCAGGCACTGTCCGACACGCAGGTCCGCGCGCCTTTCGACGGGCTTGTGATCGAGAAGGACGCCGCGGTCGGTCAGCTTTTGCAGCCCGGCGCATCGGTGGGGAGGCTGGTATCGGCGGATGCCGCCGAGATTGAAATGGGTCTTGTTGCAGCCGATCTTGCAATACTGGGCGATGCCGCGAATGCGATCGGAGGGGAAGTGACCGTCCGTGGAGCGACCGGCACGGTACTTGCCCGCGGTGTGGTCACGGCAGTCGATCCGCAGATCGAGAGACAGACCCGTACGACGGGCCTTGTCATCTCCGTCGCCGAT
>Ga0102931_1000064_pt1 | contig 43555 bp, 29 predicted proteins | sample SalPonR1_C_D1_MG_FD_79282 | JGI IMG/M metagenome (GOLD analysis project Ga0102931, IMG submission 79282) | Salt pond soil microbial communities from South San Francisco under conditions of wetland restoration - Salt Pond MetaG R1_C_D1_MG | ecosystem: Environmental > Aquatic > Marine > Intertidal... | reverse complement strand
CGCGATGCCGTCTTTTTCGACCGAGGCATCGGGGTTGAGGATGTAGACGAATTCGGCGTCGGGACAGATGTCGAGCCCCGCACGGATGCCGAAGTTGTTGCCCGCGCCGAAGCCGCCATTGCGACCCGATTGCAGCACTTGAACGTCTATATGCGCGGGCCAGCGGGCGGCGCGCACGGCCTGCTGCATTTGGTGGAATGAATCGTCAGGGGACGCGTTGTCAACCAGTACGATCACGCCGCCGAAATCAGCCATGGCCGCCGCCGCCGATTGTGCGGCCTTGACCGACAAGTCGGGCGTTTTGTAGTTCAGGACAACCGTGACGATGTTGATCATGCTGCTTACTCTGCTGCCTCCGAGGATGTGAACGGCAGCACCGTGCCCTTGCCGCCAATCTCTGCTTCCGTGGTTTCGATCAGCTTGCGCAGATAGCTGGCAAGCACACGGACATTGGGCTCAAGCACCATGCTGTCATGGTCGCCGGGCACTTCGTAGACGTCGATCTGCGGCGTGAATTGGCCCCAGTCGTTGTCGTCGAACAGGTAGGACCGCTCATGGTTGACCAGGCGGCGGCTCGAGACCGTCCATGTGCCTGTCAAGGGCGGACGGAACAAGGCGATGCGGCCATCCCATCCGGTCATCTGGTAGGTCGCCACGGCATCGAGAAACGCCTGTTCTATCTCCGCATTGTGGAAGCTGTGCGAGGTTTTCGTTGCATCGCTTGGCGTGCGCTTTTCGAGTTCCCAGCGCACACGGTTGCGCAGCCAGACAAACGGGTAAGCGATGCCTTTGCGCTTCGTCTCTTGCCATTGTATCAGCAGGCGGTCCTTGCGGCTCAGCGGGCGGCGCTGCGGCAGTGGCGTGTCGAGCAGAACAACCAAGGCTGCCTCGTCGCCCATTGCCTCGAGCTGATGCGCGATCTCATAGGCGGTGATGCCGCCGCCCGAGAACCCCCCGACGAAATACGGACCTTCAGGCTGAACCTGTTTCATTTCGGCGATGTAATCGCGTGCCGTATCGCGGATCGACCGGTGCGGTGTTTCATCGCCGTAAAGCCCCTTGGCCTGAAGTCCATAGAAGGGGCGATCATCGCCCAGAAGTTGGGCCAGGTGGCGCAGATTCAGGACATTGCCAAACATGCCTGCGACAAGGAAGAACGGGGTTTTCGGGCCCCCCTCACCGTCATGCATGGCGACGACATGCTTGAACCGGCGCGTCTTGGGCTTGGGTCTGTCGGGCGCGCTTTCGGGGGTGTCGCTGATCCCGGTACGGTCGTGGATCAACGCGGCACAGGCGCGGATGGTCGGGGCTTCGAACAGGACCGAGATCGGGAAATCGACATTGTAGGTTTTGCGTATCTTGGCAAAGAGACGCACCGCGATCAGCGAATGCCCGCCCATATCAAAGAAGCTGTCTTCGACCCCGACGTCCTGCACGCCAAGAAGGTCTTCCCAGATGCCGACCAATGTGCGCTCGACCTCGGTTTCGGGCGCGATGTAGTCACCATCGAGCTGTGGACGGTCGAATTTCTGGCCCTCGCCCGTCGTTTCAGACGTGATGCCCGCCTGTTCTATCAGTGCCGGCATGTCGAGCGAGGACACGTAGAGTTGCGGCACACCCTGTCCCAGGGCGCGCAGGAAGGCATCTGCCCCATCCTCGGGCGGGATGCCCTGGGACAGGTTGTGCTGGAACCGTTCTTCGGCAGGCGACAGGGGTTGCGTTGCCCTGCCGAAATCGGCTGGTTCGAATTCGCTCTGGCTCACCTTGATAGGGGCGGACAACGCGGCGGTATCGTCCATCCGTTTGATCGAGAAGCCCTCGATCTCCATACAAATGGTGCCGTCGGGCTTGGCCAGGATGATGTCGAAACAGGCAGTGTCATCCGCGTTCCGGTTGCGCCCGCTGGATCGAACCCAGCTGACAATCTGCCCGCAGACGCGGTGATAGACCTTCACGCTGTCATAAGATACCGGCACCCAGAGATTTTCGGCGCTGTAGCCGTCTATCAGCTCCATCGCCCAGCCGGTCGCGATATCGAGAAGCGCCGGGTGGAAGTGCCAGCCTTCATCGCTTTGTCCTTCGGGGCCGAGGGACAGGTCGGCGATGCCTTCCCCTTGTCCGTAGGCGCAAGTGTCCAGCACCTTCCACCGTGGTCCGAAGGACAGATGGTTTTCCTGCGCAGAGCGGAGCTTTCCGCGATCCCCAGCGCTTCGCGCCACGCCACACCGGGCGCGGATCGCCATGATATCGACCGGTTTAGGCTGCGCCTCCGGGCTCAGCACCAGATCGGCCGCCACGGTGGGGGCAAACCCTGCGCGCCCGCCCAGCGTGTGGCTGCCAAGCACATCCATATGGTACCCGTGATCGCGGCGGGACAGACGGAGCCGGATGTCGCGGTGGCCCGTGTCGGGAACATGCAAGGGGCGCAGGAAGGTCATGTTGCGGATGGTAAAGCACCCGGTTTCCCCTTGTGCGCGCAGCGCCTTGGCTGCCAGCGACAGATACCCCGCTCCGGGGAACAGGGCGTCACCCTGTTTGGTCCTGTGCTCGTCAATGAACCAGTCCCCTGCGGTGTAGCGCGATTCGAAAATCCGGTGGCCAGACGGGTCGAAGCCGGTCTTGTCGAGCAGTGGCAGCGCGATCTCCGTCAATGCGGCTGATCCGGAATCGCCAAGGCGGTCTGACAAGGCGTTTGCAGCCATCCCAACCTCGGACCAGATGCCCCAATTTATGGCAACGACCCGCGTCTTGTCATTTTTGCGCGCATGGGCATAGGCATTCAGGTATTCGTTCGCTGCGACATAGTCGATCTGGCCTGCCGGGGCTGTCCGGGTCGAGGATGATGCGAAAAGCGCGATGAAATCGGTGCTGCCATCAGGGAAAAGCTGATCCAACACCTTGGTGCCGTGGATCTTGGCCGAGAAAACCTGTTCGACCGACCCGGTGGATTTCGCCAGCAATGGCGCGTCGTCCATGACCCCTGCGGCGTGGATCACGCCGTCGATTCGGCCCTCGCGGGTGGTTGTTTCATCAACGACCCGCGTCATGTCGGTCAGGTTGCACACGTCCGCCGCATGGCTGTGAACGGTTGCGCCGAGCGCTTCAAGCTGTTGCACCGCGCGGAGGCGTCGGGCCAGTTTGTCCTGCGGCGCGTGGCGCTCGAGGTAACGGGTCCAAAGATCACGGTCGGGCAGGGCATCACGGGCTGTCAGGACCAGCGTGCAGCCCTGCGCCGCCAGCGATTTCGCGATGGTCAGCCCGATACCACCAAATCCACCCGTGACAAGATAGGTCCGACCCTGCTTTATCAGGGTGTCCTGCGCAGGTTGTAGCACGGTCTGGCGCAGGTCTTGTTCATAGCGCCGTCCCGCGCGCAGGGCGGCAACGGTTGATGCCGGGGTCGCGATCATGTCCTCGAGAACCTGATCCGTGAGAGTTTTCCACGCCTGTGCATGGACAGTCTGATCGCCCCGACCGCCGAGGATCCGCCTGACAGGGGGGTCGGGCAGGGCCAGATCGACAGAAGCGACGTTCAGCTCTTGAACCTCGCGTGGAATGACACGGACCGGGCCTGCAAGAATGGCCTTTTCCGGCATGACAACGGTTTCCGCACCCAGCGCCGCCGCTCCATTCGTGAACACGGTCATCTGCGCCGGTTTGGGCAGGGAGTCGTCCGCGATCGCCTGCGCGATGAACATGAGCGAATAAAACCCGTGTTCCTGCATCCTGTGGAAAAAACTGGACCCGGGACGATGGCTTTGATCCTTGGTCACACCCCAGAAATGCGCGATGCGGCCGGGGACCAGCCCGCGCGAAAGCATGTCGGCAAAGAGCATGTCATACCCTTCGCGCCCGCGTTCGGGGGCCAGAACATAGGTCGTGTCGTCCACGCGCGCAAAGCTGTCGCCGGGCCACACCTCGATGATGGCGTGGTTTGCATCACGCAAGCGTTTGGCGGCGGCGCTGGCGACACCGGCATCATCCATGAAGATCAGCCAGCTTTGCACCTCGGCGCTTGCCAGGTCGTCGCGCACGTCAACGGCGGTCGCGGCGTATTGTGGCCGCCAGATGGGCGTCCAGCCCCAGTGTTCGAGACCGTCGATCCGCGTCAGGAAATGCGATACCGACGGGGTTTGCGCTTCTCCGGGTGCGATGAAATAGCGGGACCGCTGAAAGGCATAGGTTGGCAGCGGCACGCGGTTGCGGCGGGCATCGCCCCAGATCTGATCCCAGTCGAAATCACCGCCAAGCGCCCAGATACGGCCCAGAACTTCGAGCATGTGGCGGTCATCCTCGACGGTTTCGTCGGGGTGGCGCAGACTGGACAGAACCTGGTTCGCGGCGATGCCGGGGGCTTGGCGGGCAAGCCCGGACAGCGCCTTGCCGGGGCCGACTTCGAGGAAGATTCGGTTTGGCCGTTCAGCCAGAGCTTGGAGGCCCTGGTTAAACTGTACCGTTCCGCGCAGGTGGGCCACCCAGTATTCCGGGCTGGTCGCCTGGTCGGCAGTCATCCTGGTTCCGGTGCGATTCGATGTGATCGGGATCTGCGGTGGGTGCAGCGGTATCGCTTCGAGATAGGCACGGAACCGGTCGAGGATCGGATCGAGCATGCGCGAATGGGCGGCGATGTCGATCGGGATGCGCTGGAACTCGATCTCCAGTTCTTGCAGGGTCTGCTCCAGCGCCTCCAGCGCCGCGGTCGGCCCGGATGCCACGCTGAGGCCCGGACTGTTCACCGCCCCAAGATCGAGGTGGTTGCCCAGCAGCGGCTCCAGCTCTTCCGCCGGCAGGGCGACCGAGATCATGCCGCCGGGATCAACCGTGTCAAACAGCGTGCCACGCAGGTGAACAAGGCCGATACAATCGTCAAAAGACATCACGCCCGCAACGCAGGCGGCGGTGTTTTCGCCCATGGAATGGCCTGCCAGCGCGGTTGGCTGGATACCCCAGCTGATCCAGAGCTGCGCCAGCGCGTATTCAACGATCATGATGAGCGGCAGTTGCAGCGACGGCTTGCGCAACGTCTCGGCAGCTTGATCCTCTTCGCCGTGCCGGGGTAGCCAGAGCGCGCGAATGTCCCGATTTTCCAGCGTTTCGAGATGCGCCAGTCCGCGGTCCATCCATTCGGCAAAGACCGGTTCGGTCTCGTAGAGGTCGCGGGCCATGCCGACATATTGCGCGCCGCCGCCGGGGAAGAGGAACGCGATGTCCGGCAAAGACAGCGCGTCATGGGTATGGACGCGGCGCGGGTCGCCGCGTTCGAGCTGTTGAGCCGCGTCGAGAGGGTCGGTCGCGACCACGACACGGCGCTTTTCGAAGGCGCGGCGCCCAGTGTTCAGCGTCCAGGCCACATCCGCCAGCGGTTGATCGGGGTTCGCGCGAAGATGGGTGGCAAGCCGGGCCGCGTTGGCATCCAGCGCCGGGGTATTCCGCGCCGACAGCGTCAGGATCTGGAACGGCCAGTCACTGTCTTCGGACGGTTCCGGTGTTGGCGCCTCCTCGAGCACGAGATGGGCATTCGTTCCCCCGACGCCCAGCGAATTGACCCCGGCGCGGCGGGGATGGCTGGTCCTTGGCCAATCGGTCAGCCGGTCGTTCACGCAAAATGGCGTGGTTTTGAATTGGATGGTTGGGTTGGGCTCTTCGAATCCCAAGCTCGGCGGCATCTGGTGATGGTGCAGGGCCATCGACGCCTTGATCAGGCTGGCCACGCCCGCCGCGGTATCGAGATGCCCGATATTGGTCTTGACCGACCCGATCCGGCAATGGCCTGTCTTGTCGCTTGTGCACTCGAAGGCTTGCGTCAGTGCCGCAACCTCGATCGGATCGCCGAGATAGGTTCCGGTGCCATGACATTCGACATAATCTATGCTTTCGGCCGAAACGCCGGCCATGGCATGCGCCTCTGCAATCGCGTCAGCTTGTCCATCGACGGACGGGGCCAGATAGCCTGCTTTGGCCGCCCCATCGTTGTTGACCGCGCTGCCCTTGATGACGGCCCAGATATGATCGCCATCTGCCAAGGCATCGGACAGGCGGCGCAACACGACCATCCCGGCACCCGATCCGAACACCGTTCCCTGTGCGCGGTGGTCAAACGCATGGCATTGCCCATCCGGCGACAGGATCTCGTTCTCCTTGTAGAGATACCCTTGCCCCTGCGGCAGTTCGATCGTTACGCCGCCCGCCAGCGCCATGTCGCATTCGCCGTTGAGCAGCGATTGACAGGCGTAATGCGTTGCCACCAACGAGGTGGAACAGGCGGTCTGCACGTTGACGGACGGGCCATCGAGATCGAAGATATGGCTAACGCGGGTGGTCAGGAAATCCTTGTCGTTGCCGGTATGGCGCAGCAGGAACATCCCGGTGCCATCGACCAGATCGGGATTGGAACACAGGTTGAAATAGAAATAGCTGCCCATGCCACAGCCACCGAAGACACCGATACGTCCGTCATGCCTCTCTGGCATGTGGCCCGCGTTTTCCAGAGCCTCCCACGCGCATTCAAGGAACTGGCGATGCTGTGGATCCATGATGGCCGCGTCCTTGGGCGACAGGCCAAAGAACTCTGCATCGAAGTGGTCGAAGTTTTCCAGATTGGCAGCGTAGGGCACGTAATCCCGGTGCCGCAACAGGCCCGGCGATACGCCTGCGTCGGTCAACTCCTGCTCGAACAGCTGGCGGATCGAGCATACGCCGTCCCGCAGGTTCCGCCAATATTCCGACAGCGATGCCGCGCCCGGCAAATGGGCGGACATGCCGACGATTGCAACATCCCCGTCCGGGACAGAAATCGGATCGGTTTTTCTATGCGTCATGCGCGTACCTCGGTCTCTCGCGTGAACGGTTATCGCATGAATATGATGAAACTAGGGCAGTCAGCGTTGTCACAGGCGCTTTGGTCGACCGGTCGAACCCGCCGTTTACAGCGCGGCCAGATTGGTTAACGCGTCGGCATTGATCCAGAATGCGAGCAGGATCGTCAAGGCGCCGACGACAGCGTATAACGCATCATGTTTGGGGTCCCACGCCCCGACATGGCGCGACATCCAGACAACAAAGGGATAAGCGGCCAGCCCCGCCAAGCCCTGTCCAACAAGCGCACCGAACAGCCCGCCTTGCATCAGGCCCGCAAACAGGAATCCCAATGTCAGAACCGCCCGCGCGGCTGACAGTACAAAGAAGCGGTGGGAATCACCAGCGGCCAGCGCCGCCTGTTCATACGTCAGGACGATGATGTGGGGTATCTGCATTGCCGAGATCAGGACAACGACCGCGCCAGCCATCAAATATCGTGGATCGTACATCAGGTCGATCAAAAGCACCCCGGCAACCGACACGGTGCCGGTCAGGCAAATCAACGCGCCTGTCAGCAAAAAGCGCATCTTCTGCAATTTTCGAAAATTCTCCGCGCTTTTGGCAGGGGGACGTTCCCTGTAGACGGGGATCAGGACCTTGCGGGTCATCTCTCCGCCCATGAGAATCGGGAAGCTGGCGAGGAAAAAGCCGATGTTGTAAATGCCGAATTGATCGAGTGGCAGGTACGTCCCCAGAATGAGCTTGTCACCTTGCAGATAAAGAAACCCGCAGATCGTGCTGAGGAAGATCCACTTTCCGAATTTGATCAGCTCATCCGCCGCTGCGCGTTCCCAGTGGAAGCGGTTGCGTTCTCCGGGCAGTAAGACATTGTAGAAGACCAGCAACACCAGCGCCGACGAGACGCCGCTGATCACCAGCGCCCAGACCGACTGCAGGTACCATGCGACTACGATCGCGATCACGAGGCCGATCACCTGTGACCCAAGGTTTAATGCGGTCAGGCGGCCCAGCAACAGGTGCCTGTTCGCTGTCACCATCCGTGTCGGATTGAATCCGGCGATCAGCAGGGAAAGCCCCGAAAAGGGCAGCAGCCATGCCAGCAATGGCTCACCGTAAATTGCCGCCACAGGCACCGCGATGGCGCATGCGAAAAGCCACAAGAGCACGCCGCGAATGACCTGAATGGTCCAAGCGGTATCAAGGAATTTTTGATCATCGCCGCGTTTCGATTGCATGATAGCGGGGTTGACCCCGACATCGGAAAACATGGCCAGCCCTTGCATGATCACTGCAACCAGCGCCATGAGACCGAAGGCTTCCGGGAAGAGCAGGCGTGTCAGGATGAGGTTCGACGCAAGACGCAACGTCTGCGCCGCACCGTATCCGGCGAGGGTGAAGACCGAACTCCGCATGAAACGCGCGTTCAGCGATGCTCCGCGAAACCGGGACGACATTGCCATGATCACCGGCCCCGGCTCCAGCCCGAGCGACCGCTTCCCTTGATGCGCACAGCAAGCGCGACGCTCGCGTAGACGGCAAATCCAACCGGGTCCCGAAACGCTTGCTTCACCTTTTCGATCGCCGGATAGGGTGGTTTGTCATCATTTTCGAGCAATTCTGGATACCTGGTCTTGATCTCGTCCACACCCGCGTTTTGCCGTCTGCGCACGCGGACCAGGTTGCGCCACCCTTCGACCAACGGCCACGAGTACGGAGCATTCACGCGCACACGTTCTTCCGGGCGGAAACTCAACCGCACGAAGGTGTCGTCCGAGATGATGTCAGGAAAGGCGCCCCATCGCCTTCGGCCCGCCGCGTTCACCGCGAACAGTCCGGCACCCGGCACGCCCTGCGTCATGAAAGGCACTTGCGCATAAATCCTGGCATAGGCACGTGTCGCCCATGTTCGCGGTGCGAACAGATTCAACTGGCCACTCGCATATCGCGGTCTGGGCGTATCGAGTGCTTCGTACAAATTACCGAGCAAGCGCTCAGATATTTCAACATCTGCATCCAGGTAGACCCGTATCGCACCTCGTGCGACTCGATCGCCGGCGTTCAATGCACCAAGCTTGCTGCCTTCCTCGCGCTCCAGAACACGGAGACACCAGCTTTTGCGCGCGAATTCCTCCTGATGCCGCAATGCGGTCTGCGCTGTCCGGTCTTGGCTGCCGTTGGAAATCACGACTGTTTCCACACCCCCTTCATGGACCCAGTCACTTTGCAAAACGGCGCTCAGGCATGCTCCGATCAATGCCTCTTCGTTCGAGGCAGGGATCAGGATGCTGAGAACAGGCAAGGGCTCAGTCATGGGACCGCGAGGCGGATGCGGCATAATCGGCCATTCCTTGGAAGCGACGCTACGTTCAGGGGTGCTAGGGGTCTTTCACAGGATCATGTCAATTTTAAGGTTGTTCGAGATTTTACAACTTTTGTGCCCCGGTGGGCGGAGTTGACGCGTTACGCGTACCAACAGTCAGCAAGATAAGAATGAAACTCTCGTGGCTCGCCAATCCTCCTAATCCGCATATCTTTCCTCCAACGCCTCTCGCGCCCGGCTACTCTGATCCAACTGATCCTGTGCTATCGCAACGCTCAATTGCTCTGGGCTCCCGGAAGAACCGGCCAAGGCGTCTTGTGAATTCAGGAGCGTCGCATCATCCATCCGCATCGAAGACCCAGCATCGAACCTTGTATCATTTGTTGCGGCAACAGGCGCCGGTTCGAGCAGATCCGCGGTTCTACGGGCTTCGTCCGAGAAACCCTCTTCAATCAGGCGATCAACGACTTTTCTGGCATCAGCCGCGTCAATGCTTGGGTCCAGATCAGGTAACGACGTCAGCGCGACCTGCACGAATGTCGCGCTGTCCGCATGATCAACCAGCGCCTCTATAAGCTGTGAAACAGCAATCTCTTGCACCAGTGGCGGTAACGAGCTGGTCTTTTTCAAGGCGGCCAAGGCGTCAAAAAACCTGTTGTGATCAAGATAGGCATCAAATGCCGCTTCCCAGCTTTCCATCTCTCTTTCGGTACCACGCAACTCCGTGGTGACAGCAGCCAAGCTGTCGGGGTCACCTGTCTTGTCGCCCTCCTTGCCTGCAAGGCCTGTCTTCCTTTTTGCCAGCGACTCTTCCAATGTTGCATGGGTCACAAGCTGTGGGAAAAGGGATTTTTCATCACCTCCGAGTATTGAATTTAATCTTGGATAGAGCTGAATTTGAAGCCCGGGTGACAAAAGTTGAAAATCCTGCAATATTTGTAACTTGATGTTTCCCGGAATATCCGCTTCGCTGGTTGCGGTCGCGAGCAGAATATCAAAAAGGGGACCACAGTCACCGAACCGTCCTGAGACTGAAGGCGCAGGATCGGAAATAGCAGAAACAAACTTGGAAAAGCCTGCGGCATCATCGGGGGAATCCGAGATAAGTTGAAATGTGGCTTTTGCCTCTTCCAATAGCCCGTTTGACAAGAGGTGAACGACCAATTCCCTGGTGATTGCTTTGTTATCAGACATTGCGCCGTCATTGATTGACCGGGCATAATTGCTACCGTTGGTCTGACCAGTAAGCTCAGGTGTTTCTGTGCCGATCACAGACCAAAGGGCTTCGGACCACTGGCACAGCCGGTCAATTCCTTTGATCGAATTACCTCGAGTGATATCCCGTTCAACCGCCTGATGTTCGCCGTTGCGAAGTCCCTTCGGAACGTCAGAAAATCCGACGATATGTGAATTTTGACTGATCTGCGCGGCAATTGAGTTTGACAATCGATCCACGGCAGAAAAATCGAGCGCCAAGGCATCCATGGTTGGGCTTGGTTGGGGTGGTGCCTCAGGTAATTCAGGGAAAGCGCCTGGTTTGAAAGGCAACAAGGGGAGAGTGACTGTCTCTTTCTCAGTGCTCTCGAAAATGTCGATAACGAGTAGATTGTTTGCTTCGATCCGGGTTTTGATATCGCAGTTGCAGGTCACTTGCAATTCAAGGGTAGTTTTCAGCACCCTTATTGCGCCAACCCGATCTGCGCTTAATCTATCAAACATCATATCTGTGTTCAGTTTCGAGAAGGGCGGTGTCAATATCAGGTGGAACTTGGCATCACCCATGGGCGTGTTTTCAAAACTCTCTACTGTTTGTTCCGAAGCGATTGTAAGCCGGGTAAAACTCCCGTGTTCTCCGCCGCGAACGATCCCGGTGTTTGCTTGCGCGACTCCAGCCACGACACAGACCGCAAGCAAGAGCAGGGCTGAAAGAAATTCACGCATGGCTTTTCAAAGACCGCAATGCCTCGTCCAAAGCGCCAAAGCCGGGACGAAAATGATGGGGAATGTTTTGCCGTGCGACCTCAAGGCAGATTTTGGGGGGGTGTTGCTGCATGTGCGAAACAAATACTTCCTTGATGGTCTTGTAGAAGTTGATATCGTCGTCTGCCGCCGCTTTCACCTTGAGTGCGAAAGGGGCGACGAGGCAGTAGGCGAGAAAGACACCGAGAAACGTGCCGACAAGCGCCCCTCCGATCAGTTTTCCCAGGACTTCGGGTGGCTGATCGATCGATCCCATAGTCTTGATAACCCCTAAAACCGCCGCAACAATTCCGAGGGCCGGCAGGCCGTCGGCAACCGATTGGAGCCCGTGCACCGAGTGTTCGAGGTGATGCCGTGTCTCGTCGATCTTCTTGTCCAAAAGCTCTTCGACTTGAATGGGGTCGTCATAGTTCATGGAGGCGGACCGCAATGTATCGCAGATGATATCCAGTGCAGCGTGATCTTTTTGCAGCTTCGGAAATTGCGCGAAAATGTCAGAATCTTGCGGGTTATCAATATGCGCTTCAAGACCGACGGGATTTTTGCGTGCGACGCTGATCAACTGATACAGCACCTGAAGCAGCATGTTGTAATCCTCGGCCCTCCATTGGCTGCCCTTGAACACCTTGAGAGTATCCTTTGCCGTCTGTTTCACGGAGGAAAACGTGTTGCCCAAGGCGAATGATCCGATCGCAGCCCCACCGATCATCATCATTTCGAACGGAAGGGATTTGAGGATGATTCCAAGCTTTCCGCCCGCCAATAGATAGCCGCCGAAAACCATCGCGAATGTAAAGGCGATCCCTGCCAGAGCGATCATGTCGCGTAATCCTTTCTTGTGCGCAAAGCGCTGTTACATCACGACGAATTCGGCATGGAGCGCGCCAGCTGCCTTGATCGTCTTGAGGATATCGATCAGATCATTGGGCGTGATCCCCAAGGCGTTCAGGCCGGTGACGACATCAGACAATGACGTTCCGCCCGGCACCTCGGCAAGCGATACAGCGGGTTCATTGTCGATCTGTGCCCCGGTCCGCGGAACGACAACGGTTTCGCCTTCGGCGAACGGGTTTGGCTGCACTGCTATTGGCTGTTCCTGAACAGTCAATGTCAGGTTGCCCTTGGAAACAGCAACGCGCGATACGCGGACGTTTTCACTTATCACGATGGTCCCGGAACGTTGGTCAACCACAACCCTTGCGAGCGTATCTGGCTCGATTCGCAGATTTTCGATCTGGGCCATCAGGTGCGCCGGCGACCGTTTGCCGGAGGCAGTCAGATTGACCGACACGGTCCCTGAATCGGACATCTTCGCAATGGCAGAACCAGTTGCCAGGTTGATCGCGCGCTCGACGCGGAACGCAGTGGAAAAATCCGGGCTTTTCAGAGCTATCGTGAGAGTCTTTAACCCATCGAAATCGAAGTCCACCTCGCGTTCGACAATGGCCCCGGACGGGATGCTTCCTGCCGTGGGAACGCCCTGAACGGTTTTTGCCGCGTCCCCCTCTGCAACGATTCCGCCGGCGATGATCGACCCTTGGGCAACAGCGTATATCTTGCCATCCGCAGCGTTCAGCGGTGTCATAACCAGTGTTCCGCCGCGTAGGCTGGAGGCGTCGCCAATGGCCGAGACTGTCACGTCAATCTTGCTGCCTGCGCGCGAAAAAGGTTTCAACTGGCTTGTCACAATCACGGCGGCCACGTTTTTGGCCCGGAATTGTTCGCCCGTTACGTTCACGCCAAGGCGTTCGAGGATGTTTGACATCATATCCTCGGTAAAGGGTGAGTTGCGCAGGCCATCCCCTGTTCCGTCCAGCCCGACAACCAATCCGTACCCGACAAGGTCGTTCCCGCGCACGCCTTCGAAATCGGCCATGTCCTTGAGCCGGACTCCCTGGGCTGTGGCAAGGACCGGTAGAAGTATCAGGATGCTTGCTATCAGGAATGATCTCATCTCAGGTACTCCGCCAACGAGGTTCGGCTTTGGCGCGCAGCAACCCTGTAAAAGATCTCCAGCTGCTGCTGCGCCGCTTCAAAATCTGATGCTGCTTCGTATCGATCGATCCCGACCAGCGACACGCGATCAGAGGCGAGGCGGGACAGCTCCGCTTCGGTTCCGGTGCGGGCACGTTCGATGCTTGCTTCGGTCAGGCCAAGGCTGCTTCGCTCTTCCGTCAAGATATTGTCAGATTGGAGCAGAGCTGCGCGTGACTGGCTCAATAGGTCCTTCTGATCCGGTATTCCAAGGGCTATGCTAGGATCAGAGGCCAAGGCAGCCTGCGCCAATGCCTCCAAATGGTGACGCATGGTATCGGAATCCGCCCGCACGCCAAAGGTCGCGGTTTCATCCGAGGATAGCGGAAGGCTTATGAACCCGGTATCGGACCCCTGATAGGCCATGGTTTCAAATCCAGCGCCAGCCGAGTTGAACCAGGTATCCAGCGCAGTTCGAACATCGCTGGCTGTGACACCCCCGGCCACATCGGATCGCAGCATGTTCAACATGGTCTGTCCGTCCGGCAATGGTCGCGTCTGCGTAGCGGTCCCAGAGAAAAGCCTACGTCCAGCGACTTCGGAATTCAGCGCATTGACCGTGTCGATAAACACTTCGGCCGCCTTGTCTGACACTGCCTTCAGTTCCGATCGGTTCTGGAGCTGTGGAGTCAGCGCCAAATCGCCACTCAACTCGGACGCTTGATCCTGGATATGGCCAAATGCGGATTGCGTGGCGCCCGCCAACAAGGCAGCTTCGGCAACTCCGCGTTGATGTTGCTCCAGAAGCTCGCTCTTGCGATCAATAAGGGATACGGCCAGCGTTGAACCGCCAAGGTGGCGTGCCTTGTCTGGTGCCAACCCCGTCGTTGCAGCCTGTGCAGCGGCATCAGCGCTGTTGCGCAGCTGGGTCTGAAACCGGCTCGACAGCATATATGATGCAAGATCACCAATCGCGCGCATGAGAGATTCCTTCAAATTCTGAGAAGTTCGGACAGCATGTCGTCGACGACCTGCACGACCCGCGCGTTTGCCGCGTAGGACTTTTCCAGCTCGATGAGTTGCTGCAATTCTTGGTCGGAGTTGACTCCGCCTTCGGCTACGGACTGCCGGACGCTGTCGAAGTGGGACGAGGCAAATTCGAGTGCGTCGCTTGCCCGTACCCGGTTCGAAGAAACATCGCTTGTCAGAGATTGAATATGTCCGACAAGCGATTGAGGGACGGTTCCCAGAACAGACGATCCAGGCATTGTTGCGCTTGAGAATTGGGAATTCAGGTCAAGGAGCAGGCTTGTCTTTCCAGCGTCCCCTTGGGTGACCGCATTCACTCCCTCGCGCCATCGCCATGTTTCGTCGTTTGATGCTGACAATGACGCGTTGAGTGAGATCCGGGTCGCGATTCCGGTTTCGTTCAATGCATTGAAAGCCATGCCGGAATCGGTGAACACACCTGGGTCACCTGGCAATAGTGTTGCATCAGGGCCGCCCGGGCCAAAGCGTTCGATCGTGTCGCGTGCGATTGCATCGAGCCGTGCTTGCGCTTCGACGCCCAGGCCGTCGCGAAGGTCGAACTGTGCGGCAAGCGCGCCGCCTTCCATCATGCCAGAGCCGGGAATATCGACCGTTTGGCCGTTCACTTCGATCCGGGACAGGAGGCCGTTTCCAACAGTCATATGTGGCAGGACGGCACTGGGCGACTCAAAGGACAGTGTCGCGGCCCGCCCGTCAAGGAGTGTTCGTCCTTGCGTGGTAAACACTGCGACTTCGCCGCTGTCACGTTCAATGACGTGCAGGGGAACATATTCCGAAAGGTTGTCCAGAACGCCATCGCGCTGGTCCATCAGCGCATGAACGTCTCGCCCATCATGATTGGCTGTCATGATTTGCCCGTTGAGTTTTTCAAGCTGTGATAGCCCGGAACTCATCTGGTCAATGGTCGCGGAAATCTGTTGGTCAGCGCGGGTGCGCAGATCCGAAATGCCGGTGCTTGCTTTGCGCAGGGCTGAGGCCACCCCCTCTGCCGCAACGGAGATATTTCGCAACCGGGTTTCGGAGGACGGATCGGATGCTGCCGACAGCAAAGCGGTTTCGAATTTCGTCAACTTGTCCGCGACGGACCCTAGCGTATCGATGCTGCCCACCAATTTCTCAAGCTCGGCGTGGAAGGTGGAGGTTGTGGATTGTGCAGACTGATCCGCCAGTGCCAGCCGTTTTTGATGCGACAGGATCGGGTTCGCATGGCGTGTGACTTGCGCCACGGTGACGCCTCCAGACGACTGGGTTGCATTCGATCTAAGATTTACTTCGCGGCGACCGTAGCCTTCGTTCAAGGCGTTCGCGATATTGGACGATATCACGCTGGTCCCGCGGGCGTTGGCGGTCAGGCCGCTCATCGCGTTGGAGAGTGCGCCAGATAGGTTCATGGCGGTATCCTTCCTGGTTCAAGGCGTGTCATCGTTTGATATTGGTCGCTTCCTGCAACATTTCGTCCACGGTTTGGATGACCTTGGCGTTGGAGGAATAGGCCCGTTGCGTGCGGATCAATTCGGTGAGTTCGTTGGCGATGTCGGTCGCGGATTCTTCCAGCGCGAAGGACAGGATGTCGCCGGTTGATCCGTTGCCCGCGTCCCAAAGAAAGAAACTGCCGCTTTCGGGGGTTGGCATGTAAAGCTGACTGCCTGCCGCAGCCATGCCATTCGGGTTGGGGATATCGGCCAGCGGCACCTGGTATAAGGTTCGGGTCGTACCGGTGTCGTAGAAGGCATTGACCATACCTGTTTCATCAACTTCAACAGAGGTGACCTTGCCAACCGGGGCACCGTCGCGGCCGATATTGAAGGGCGCAAAGATATCGGAGAGCTGCGAAAGGCCCTCGTTCTGACCATAGCGCCCGATATTGATATCGATGGGTCCGCTCGGTGCGGCCACGGTCAGCACCCCGGTGGCCGGATCGTATGGGCCGCCAGAAACATCGACCACATCGCGAAGCGTGCCGCCCAAGGTTCGCGCATCATCGAATTCCAGATCATACTGGCCAATGACGGTCCCCGGATCAGCACTATCGACAATTTCCATGGACCATGCGTTGGACGTGCCGGCGCCTGGCACAGCCGGGGTGAATGTAATTTCAAGCGACTCGGCCCGGCCCAGATTGTCATAGTATTCAACAGACTGGGTAAGCGGGTCCCCTCCCGCACCTGCTTCGGTTTCAGTTGCTGGAAGATTGATCCCGAGTTCGATCCGTGTAGTTGGTTCGCCACTGAACTGGTTGACGTTGACCCTCACAGGTTCGAGCGCTTCGCTGGTGGCGCGCGGATAATTGGGGATGCTGCCGTCAAGATTGGCGGGCCAACCCAAGAGCATCTGGCCGGATTCCGTGCGCAAATACCCGTTTGCATCCGTTCGGAATGACCCGGTTGAGGACAAGAACATTTGCGGTGTCTCGGACCCGGCCATCACCTCGGTTGCTTGCGCGACGGGCAGGAAGCCGCGACCGCTCACGGCCAGATCGGTCGGATTGGAGGTCGTGGCAATCGCGCTTTCGTGGTCGATATAGCGCTGGGTCGTGGCCCGCACACCACCGGCGGTGTAGGCGCCGCCGCCAGAGGTTACGACCATGGAGTGGAAATTGGCATCGACCCGCTTGTAGCCGGGCGTTTGCGAATTGGCGATATTGTCAGAAATTGTGGCCAGACGGGTTGCGTTGGATGAAAGGCCAACAACGCCCGCCGTAAGAGAAGAAGAGATCGACATGAAGCGCCTTTCTGGTGTGGAGACTCGCTGTGCTCTCACCAATAAGGGCAGGGCTTTAACGGGGGCCTAACGGATAAAAGTCGATGAATTTCTCTCGACAGTCACCACCGCAGGAAGACTAGCTCGATCCGGTTGTTCCGCTCGGCCATGGCGTTATCAACCACAGGTTCACGATCCCCATAGGCCGTGACCCGGCGCAACCGTTCCGGGGTGAGACCGTATCCATTCAGGATCTCGGAAAAGCGGAAAGCGCGCTCCGAAGACCAATCCCAGACCGGGTCTTCGCGGCGGACAATCGGAACCTTGGCAACATGCCCTTCGATCGCGATTTCGTTTGTCAGAAGCTTGCTGGCCTCCCGCACGGCATAGGCGATTTCATGCAGGATCCGGGTCGGGGTGGCCTCATCCGTGAAAAGCGGTTCATCGGCGGTGTCATGAAACTCCAGGACAAGCCCTTCATCGGTGACACGGGTCACGACATGGCGCAGCCACTTGTCCTGCAGTCCGCTTTCCCCGCCGAGGCCCAGCAGGACATCCTCTACTTCCTTGAAGGCCCGTTCTTGCGCGTCTTCCTCTCGGGATGATGTGCTTTTGCTGGTCGTGTCTTGCAGTGAGCTGGCCCCGACTCCCATGCGCGGAAGCACGTCCTCGGCGAAGACGCTGTCGCCCATGAACATGCCGTCCGACCCACTGGACAGGCGGCTGATCGGGGCAGTCGGACTGAAATAATCCGAGATCCCTTTGCGCTGTTGTTCGGTTGTCGCGTTCAACAGCCACATCAGCATGAAAAATGCCATCATTGCAGTGACGAAATCGGCATAAGCCACTTTCCACGCACCACCGTGATGACCGCCCGCGGCGATCACTTTCTTACGCTTGATGATAACTGGCGCGACATTTCTGTCGGTCGCCATACCCTACTCCTTACGCCCCGCAACCGGGGTAGCAGGCAGGCGTAAACCGTGGCTTAACAATTAAAAATCGACGGGTGTTTGCGTGGCGGCGTCAAACACCGAAGCGATCCGGCGCGTAGGCGCCCAGATCGAGATTCGACGGCTGATCGGCGATCAACCCGGCAACAAGCCGCCCGGTTTTTGGTCCTCCGGTCAAGCCGACATGCTGATGACCGAAAGCGGTATAAACTCCGCTGCGCCGGACCTGACCGATCAGGGGCAAGCTGTCGGTTGTCGCGGGGCGGTGACCCATCCAGGTCTGCTCGGACGAAAATTCCAGATGCGGGAAGGCCTCGGGGATCTGGCGGCGCAGCAGAGCAAACGGCGCGTCTGACGGTCCGGCCTCCAATCCGCCGAGTTCGACAATCCCGGCACAGCGCAGCCCCGCTTTCATCGGCGTTGCCGCGAATTTGCCGGACGAAACCATTGTCGGCGCGCGCGGACCGCCCGAGGCGTCTTTCATGACGATGTGATATCCGCGCTCTGACTCCAGAGGAATACGAAGACCCAGTTTTTTCATCAACGTCTTGGACCAAGCGCCCGATGCGATCACCACCTTGTCACAGGACATGGCACCTTCGGATGTAATGACGCGCGGTGGTGCATTCTCGGAGGCCTCGATGTCGGTTACATCGGCACGTACAACCCGTCCGCCCATCCTCTGGAATTCATCCGCCAAGCTGGCCACATATCCGCCCGGATCGGTGACAAACCCATGATCCTTGACCACGGCAAGACATCCGATGTTCGGACCGTAGCCCGGATCGAATTCCTGGACGGCAGGTCCTTCGATCAGCGTGGGGTCGAAGCCACGCGCCCGCCTGAACTGCCAGGTATAGGCCTCTGCCTCGAAATCGGCGCGGGAGCGGTAGGCGAAGACATAATCGCTTTTGTTCAGGTAGTCGCGGGCACCCATCCCCTCTGTCAAAGCCCAGTGCTGGGTTACCGTATCACTGGTGATCTCGGCCAAATTGCCGGATATCCGGCGCGTATCGCGGTCGTTTGCATGTTTCATATAGCCGGTCAGCCAGGGCAGCATCCGAGGCAAATAGGACCAGCGCACGAACAAGGGCGAGTCCCGGTCAAGCAGCATTTTCGGTGCTTTGAAAAACAGGTCAGGCGTTGTTTCGGGCACCATCGCACAGGCGGCCAGAAGCCCCGCATTGCCATAAGACGCGCCCTGTCCGGGGTCTGCGCGATCCACGAGGGTCACCGTCTGACCGAACCGGCGCAGCCAGATCGCTGTCGACACACCGACGATCCCGGCGCCGATCACGATGATTTTCTTGCCCATCTGTTTGTCTTTCGGTGGCGCACTACAACTGACCAGTGTTTTGTGCCCGAAACAAGCCGGGCCGCGCAGGAAAATCGGCCTTGAATTAAAAGACGTCGCGCAAAACCGGGGCGCAGCCGGGGTTTTGCCAATCCTTGGGCTTCATGTCCCGGCCTGTGCCAGGCGGGGCGCGCCGAACCGGATGTTCCATGCAAGTATCGCGAGCACAACCGCTACTCCGGCAAGATTGATCATCAGCGCCTCGGGCCACAAGCACGCAAAGCCGGCGGCAAAACAGATGATCCGCATGATCCAGCCAAAGGGTCGCTCCATGCAGCCCTGCAGCCCCGCAGACAGCGCATATACCCCGACAACGGCAAAGCCGAACACCTGCAACATCGCGAGCCAATCACCCGACAGGAATGGCGTATAGGCAAACAGGACCGGCACGATATAAAGGCCCTTCGCCAGCTTCCAACTCTCGACACCAGTGGCCATTGCCGGCGCCTTGGCAATCGCCGCAGCAGTAAAGGCGGCCAGCGCAACAGGTGGGGTCACATTGCTGTCCTGAGACAGCCAGAAGATGATCATATGCGCAGACAAAAGCGCACTTGTCGCGACCTCGGGCGGCACCACCAACTCGCGCAGGGGTGAGGCAACCTCGAGCGGCAGGCTGCGGATGAGCGTTGACGCCTCGGATTGGGTCAGATCGCGATTCAGCATCTCGGCCTGTTCCGGCACGCCGAACATCAGGATGGCGTTCGCGGCATCGGGCAAGGCGCCCGCAGCCAATTGCGCGATCACGAACTGGTCGCTGATCATGCCGGACAGCGCCGGGGCCGACAGCGTGGCCAGAACGATATAGGCCGCCGTCACCGGAAGCCCCATGCCAAGGATCAGGCTGGCCAATGCAACCAGCACAAGCGCGATCAGGATATTGCCACCAGCCCAGCTTGCGATCATCAGACTGAAGGTGTTGCCGACGCCAGCCGTCGCGATCACGTTGACGATCAGGCCCACGGCACAAAGCAGAACTGCCGTCAGCACCATGCCCTTGGTCCCCATCACGAAGGCCTCGAACACCGCTTTCGGGTTCATCGGGTTCTTGGTCAGCCAGCTTGACCCGATCACGGCGAGGATTCCGAAGACCGCGGCATACGTCGGGGTGAAACCCGACACCAAAAGCGCAATCAGGGTGCAGATCGGGATGATGAAGCTGGCCCCGCCTTCGCGAAAGGCCGACCCGAGCGTCTGGCCTTCGTCCGGCATCGGGGCGAGGTTGTTCCGGCGCGCTTCGATCCGCACGAAAAACGCGACTGACAGGAAATACAAGAGCGCCGGCAGGGCCGCGACCGCAACGATGGTCTCGTAAGGGATCTGCGTGAAACTTGCCATCACGAAGGCTCCGGCGCCCATGATCGGCGGCATCAGTTGCCCGCCAGTGGACGCGGCCGCTTCGACGCCACCCGCGAATTTCGATTTGAAGCCAGCGCGTTTCATCAGCGGAATGGTGATCACGCCTGTCGAGGCGGTATTGGCAACCGCCGAGCCCGAGATGGTCCCCGTCAGACCTGACGCGATTACCGCAACGATTCCCGGTCCGCCCACCAGTTTGCCCGCCACGGCGCGCGCCATGTTGATCACGAACTCTCCTGCGCCCGACCGCAGCAAAAAGGCGCCGAAGATGATGAACAGGAAGACATAGGTCGAGGAAATCCGCGCGATCGTGCCGAACATCGCGTCATCGCCATAGATCGACCGGAACGCCACTGTTTCGACGCTCAGGCCCGGAAAGGCAAAGACCCCGCCGATGAACTGCCCCCAGAAGGCGACATAGGTCAGGGCCAAGATGATCAGGATCGGAATGATGATCCCGGCCACACGCCGGGTCAGCTCTATTGCGCCAAGGACACATACGGAAACCGCGATCCAGTCGAGCGGGGCAAGTTTCACCCCTCGGTCATAGATCGCGTTCTCGGCAAGGGTCAGCCAAACCGCTGACGCGGCAACGGCAATACCGATTGTCAGGTCCAATGCAAGCGGAGCCGCCTTGCCGGACCTCCCGCGCCACATGGGATACAGGACGGCGGCCAGCGCGGCGAATCCCGCGAAGTGCCAGCCGTTGCGTTGCAGTTCTGACAGCACCGGGTCGAAGGCCACGTAGATGTGCCCGATGGCGATCAGGAAACAGACCACCGACAAGGCCATATCCGCCGAACCGCTGAACGATCTTATGCGAGCGCTGTCGTCGTCTTTCTCGTTATCTGACATGGACCCACCGATCGTCAGGGGCCAGCCCATGAGGCACACGGGCTGGCCAGAGGATGTCGGATTACTGCGCTATCAGGCGCTCGGGAATGTCCAGCCCGGCTTCCTCGTAATAGCGTTGTGCACCGGGGTGCAGCGGCAGGGGCAGACCCGCGATCGCCGCTTCCAGCGACATTGCCTTGGTAGCGGGATGGATCGCCTGCAGGAAGGCCAGGTTTTCATACATTGCCTTGGTCAGCTGGTACACATGCTCTTCCGGCAAATCGGCGCTGGTGGCCAGGAAGTTGGGCTGTGCCAGGGTCTGAACTTCGGCATCCTGACCGGGGTAGGTGCCCGCGGGGATGGTGAACGGCGTCCAAAGGCCCCGATCGCCGTCACCTTGGGCCATTTCTTCTTCGGTGAAGTTGAGCAGGGTGACGGAGTCGCCAGCCGACGCCATCAGTTGGCTGATCGCACCCACCGGGATGCCGGCGGGAATGCCGACGCCCTCGACCTGACCGTTCTGCAACGCTTCGGATGACGGACCATAACCGCCAAAGACAAGGTCGTAATCGTTGTATATGTCGATGCCGAACCCTGAAAGGATTGCCGCGTTCGACCCGATCGTACCGGAATTCTGGCTGCCCAGCGCCATGCTCTCGCCCTTCAGGGCCACCATGTCCGCCATCGTGCCGGTGTTCACAGCGTCCGAGTCGATGATGTAATGCTCGACATTCTGCCACAGCATCGAGACGGATCGCATGTTCTCTTGCGGTCCGACCTCTTCCAACGGGCCAGTGCCCGTCGCGGCGTAATAACCGTAAAGCCCCTGCATGATGCCGAACTGTGCTTCGCCTTCACGGATCAGGCGCACGTTTTCGCCCGACCCGGCAGAGCTGATGGCCGACATGCCGATGTTCTGCTCCGGCTCGAGCTTGACCTTCGCAAGCGTCGCGAGTGCCACGCCAACCGGGTAATATGTTCCCCCGGTTGATGCAGTCGCCAGAATATAGTTTGCGCCATCGTCCTGCGCCTGGACGGATGCGCCCGACATTGCGATTGTCGCGGCGAATGCCGCGGTCTTGAGGTGGTTCATGAGGTCCTCCCGGTTGATGCGCCTTACCGACGCTTTGGCTACATTAGGCAGAATTCCCGACCGAAAGTAGGGAAAATTTTGGTTGCGTCCAGCACAACCCTGCGAATCATGCCCGGAGCGGTGTCGAAACGGCCGACCTGCATGAGCCGCTCTATTCCGCAGCAACAGGTTCCAGACCTGCATCCTCCTGCGCGCGCCGCGGCGACAGAACCAGACGCAACAGGGGCGGGACCGTCAAGAGTGTGAGGAAGGCCGACATCGCCAAACCGCCGACAACCACCGCACCCAGGCCACGGTAGAGTTCTGATCCCGCGCCCGGAAACAGAACCAGCGGCAGCATCCCGCAGACCGATGTCATCGTCGACATGAAAATCGGACGAATGCGGTTGCGCGTGGCTTCGATGATCGCATTTGCCGGAGACATGCCGCCTTCGCGCAAGAGGTGCAGTGATTGATGCACGATCAGGATGGCGTTGTTCACGACAATCCCGACAAGGATCACGAACCCCAGCAATGTGAGCATGTCCAAGGGCTGCGTCCCGATGAGATTGAGCACGGCAAGGCCTCCGACCCCGCCTGCCGCCGCAACCGGGACCGAGATCATCACGACCAGGGGCAACACGAAAGATTCGAAAAGCACAGCCATCACGAGGAACACGATGACCAAGGCGACGGCAAGGTTGATCTGAATTGCATTCCACGTCTGCGAAAGCTGATCCGCCGTTCCGGACACGGACAGCCGCACTCCGGGCGGCAGCCCTTGCTCTTCGAGCGAGGCAATCACTTCGGTTTCCAGAAGCTCGACAGCGGCCTCGAGCGGTAGCGCATCGGAGGGGCGCACCTCGAGCGTGACGGTCCGAAGCCTCTCCAGGTGGCGAATTTCCGTCGGTCCGGCCGTCACCCGCACTTCTGCCAATTCCGAAACCGGAACGATCCGGCCGGTGGGCGTCACCACCGGGAAACTTCCCACATCCTGCGTCCGCAGCCCGTTCAGGATCGTGCTGTCCCCCTTGAGCGTAAGGTCGAGCCGCCGGTTTCCCACATTGATCTCGGCCACCCGGAGCCCGTCATTGAAGGCGTCCACCGTCGCGGCCAGGTCCTGCGTGCTCAGCCCGGCATCGGCGAGCCGGATGCGGTCCGGGATCAAACGCACCTCGGGCGCGCCCAGTTCGAGCCCCGGTATCGGGCGGAATTGATGGCCTTCGGAGCGCGGCAAAAGCTGGCCGATCGACCCCGCCGCCTGCCCGGCCACGCGCAGGATATCCTCCAGCCTGTCGCCTGAAACATTCAGCTCGATGGTCCGACCACCGCCGACCCCGCGTCCGAACAACGAGGGTTGCGTCATGAACCCGAACGTTCCCGGCTCGGCAAAGATCGGGCGTGACAGGATTGGAATCACGTCTGCGATCCGGTCGCCGTCCACGGCTGCCGCACCAACGAAACTGTTGCCCGGCGTCGCCACGAAAAAGAAGGACTCGAGCGCCGGTTGCCCATCCGCCGTTTCGGCCTCCGGCGCCGCGGACCACATGGGTTCGGCCACCGCCTCGATGCGTTGCGCGATGGTTTCTGTGGTTTGCAGGTTGTATCCCGGCGGCGGAATGATCAGCCCGAAAACGAGGTTGCGATTGCCTTCGGGCAGATATTCGAGCTTGGGCAGGAAAAGCCACGCTGCGGTGATTGCGGTCGTTGCAATGAGTGCGACCATGACCAGACCAACGGCCCGGAATTGCACCGTGAAACGCACATATTTCATGACCAGCCAGGTGAAAGCCCGTCCGAAATGGTCGATGCCGGGCAGAGGCATTTTCTTGGTCTGCCCACCGGCCAGCAGACGGCTCGATAAGGCCGGAATGACAGTCACTGCCACGACAAGCGACAGCAATACGGAGACCGAAATCGCCACCGCGATGTCCCGGAACAACTGTCCCGCTTCAAGTTGCATCACGAGGATCGGGATGAACACCATGACCGTCGTCAGCGCCGACACGAGGATCGCACCCCAGACCTGCTTTGCGCCGATATAGGCCGCCTCGCGCCGCGATTTGCCCTCCTCCCGCAATCGAAAGATGTTTTCGAGCACGACAATGGCCGCATCCACGATCATGCCGACGGCAAAGGCGATACCGGCCAACGAGATCACGTTCAGCGTCCGGCCTGTCACGGCCATCGCAACGAAGGTGGCGACGATGGACACGGGGATCGCCATGCTGATGACAAGCGTCGCGCGCGGACTGCGCAAAAAGATCATCAGCACGGTCGCTGCCAGCAACCCGCCAATCCAGATGTTCTGCGTGACCAGGTCAATCGCGCCTTCGATATAGATCGTCTCGTCATAGACCTGTTCCAGCGTCAGGCCGTTCGTTGCAACCGGCCCTGCTTCGAGGGTTGCAATGACCTCCTTGATCTCTGCCATCGTCGAAATGACGTTCGCGCCCTGCTCGCGCACGATATTGAAGGCCAGCGCAGGTTCACCGCGGAACCGCAGGCGGGCGGTGTTTTCCTTGTAGGAAAACCCCACCTCCGCGACATCGCCAACCCGGACACGTCCCAACGCACCATTGTCACCCAGGCTCTGGCTGCGCAGAACGACGCTGTTGATCGCGTCTATCGTGTTCAGGTTTCCATCCGCGCGGACGGTGTATCGGCGTTTGCCTTCTTCCACATCGCCGGCGGAGATGCTGATATTCTCGGCGCGCAACCGCGCGACAACCTCCGGGATCGTCAATCCAAGCCGCGCCAGTTCCTCGGGACGGATCACGATCTGCAATTCGCGCGACACACCGCCGAACACGTTGACGGTGGAGACGCCGTTCACGCGTTCGAGACGTTCTTTGACAACGTCTTCAACAAAGTCACCGAATTCCGGCAGGGGGCGGGTGTTACCGTCGGCTGCCTTGACCATCACCCATGCAATCGGGCTGTCATCCGCGCCAGACGTGTTCAGCGTTGGCTCACCGGCCTCGCTGGGATAGCCGCCAACCCGGTCAAGACGGTTCGACACCAGCAGCAGGATATCCCCCATCTCCGATCCGATGGCGAATTCGAGCGTGACAGAGGCCCGGCCGGTCCGGGCGCTGCTCGTCATGATCTCGAGACCTTCAAGCCCGCGGAACGCGTCTTCCTGCGGATTGATGATCTCGCGCTCGATCTCGGCCGGTGCGGCGCCTGGCCAAATGGTTTCCACCACGACAACGGGTTTGCGCACATCCGGTGCAAGCTGAACGGGAATGCGGCTCAGCGCCAATGCGCCGAAAAGGACCGCCATGACAACAACAGCGATCACGGCTATGGGGCGTTCGATGGAAGCGCGGATCAGGTCCATGGGTCAGCCCTCGTTCTCGGTCGCAACCGCTGGCCGGTCCGACGCCGCCGCGTCGTTTTCCGAAGCGCCTTCCGGCGGGCCGGAGGGCGCAATTTCCTGCCCCGGTCGCAGCCGCTCATTTCCGCGCACCACCACCGCGTCGCCTTCTTGCAGCCCCGACAGAACCTCGAAAGAATTGTTGAGCGCGGCGCCGATCTCGACCGTCCGCGGCACCGCTTTGCCATCTTCGTTGACGAACACGCTCCAGCCACCGGAGCTTTGGACCAGCGCATCTTTCGGCACCACGAGAACCTCGCGTGGGGTGCTGATGGGCACATCCAGCGTCACGGTCTGACCCACGGCAATCACCGCGGTTTCATCTGTGACCTCGAACCGAACGGGCCGCGTGCGGGTGGCGGCAAACTCGGTTGGCAAGACCGCCCGCAGCATCAGCGCGATCGTATCCCCGATATCCGTCGTCGCATCAACGGTCTGGTCGCTCCGCAGCGCGCTGACGAACCGGGCGGGGACGTTGGCCTCGATCTCGAGCGCAGCCGTGTCGATAAGCGTTGCCACATCGCTGCCAGCGGCGATGAACTGCCCGACTTCCGTCGAGACATCGAGAACAACCGCATCGAACGGTGCGCGCACGATCGCATTGTCCAGACGATACCGGGCTTGTTCCAACGCATTCCGCGACGCCTTCCTGCGTGCCTGCGCCTCTTGCTGTGCGCCGCGCGCCTCGGCAAAATCGCTGGCTCGCTCTTCGAGCTGGGCTTCGGCAATCGTGGAATTCTGTCGCAACCTTTCGGCCCTGCGAAAGGCCTTTTCCGCCCGGTCCAGCCGCGCTTCGGATACGGATATCCCGGCCTGTGCGATGGACAGCTGTGCCTCGGCCTGCGCCAGTTCGATACGCAGCAGTTCGGTGTCCAGCCGCGCGAGCATATCGCCCTGCGCGATCCGGTCCCCGACGCGCACCGGCACCTCTTCGGCAACGCCCCCGACCCGCGCGGCGACCTTGCTTTCGCGTCCCGCGACAACCTCTCCGAACACCGAAACCGTTTCAGCCATCGTGGTGGTGGTGACAGCTTCGGTCGACACGCCGGCAGGGCGGCCCTGCGCGTCCGCAAGCCTCGGAAAGCCCAGTATCGTGACCAGTATTGCAATGGATGCAATCCTTCGCATTGCTCGTCTCCCTCATGTGGCACCAACCGTCCGTTGGGCTAAACTAGCGTGTCTTTGCCGAAAGGCAGGGCCATGGCGTGCCTTTCGGGTGTCAAATGACCTGTGCCGGCGGCTTATGCCAAGAAAACCGGCAACTCTAGGGTTTGAGCCCGGCTTTTACGATTCCAATGGGATGCGGCGCCCAATCCGTGCGCCCCTTTCCCCTTGATCCAATGATCTGCTTGCCTATACCGTTCAAGAGTGCGTTACCGCGATAGCCGCTGCGGGGGGCAAGTCATGTCTCCTGAAGAACGCCAAAAGTGGAGGAACACAATGAAATTTACTGTTTTGACAGGGACCCTCGCGGTCGCTGCCCTTTCGGCGACAATGTCCGTTGCCCAGGATCGCGAAGACTGGCCGGACAGCTTTACCGTCGGCACCGCATCGCAGGGTGGCACGTATTTCGCCTACGGTTCGGGCTGGGCCAATCTCGTGGCCGAGGAACTGGGCCTTTCGGGCAGCGGCGAGGTGACCGGCGGACCGATGCAGAACATGGCGCTGGTCCACACCGGCGACGCGCAGTTCGGCATGACGACGATGGGTCCGGCGGCGGAATCGCTGGCAGGGACAAACCCGATTGCGCCGGGACTGCAGATGACCAATGCCTGCGCCATTTTCCCGATGTACCAGACCCCGTTCTCGGTCACGGCCTTGTCCTCTTCGGGCATCACCTCGATCTCCGACATCCCCGATGGCGCGCGAATCGGGTTTGGTCCGGCGGGCTCCACCTCTGACACCTATTTTCCGCGCATGATGGAAGAACTGGGCGTGGATTTCGAGCGCCGCAACGGCGGCTGGTCCGATCTTGGCGGTCAGCTTCAGGATGGTCTGCTCGACGTGATCGCGTTTGCGGCTGGTGTTCCCGTCCCGGCGGTGAGCCAGCTCGAAGTGCAGACCGACGTGAACATCATCGAGTTCACAGAGCAAGAGCAGGCCGCGATCCTGGACGCGTTCCCGGTCTCGGAATTCGACATTTCGGCGGACATCTATACCACGCTGGAAGAACCGGCACGGTCGGTGTCGATGTGGAACTTCGCCATCGCGAATTGCGATTTGCCGGATAGCTTTGTTCATGCGGTGGTCGATACCGTCATGTCCGACAACGAGCGCATGATGAATATCCACCGCGCCGCCGCGTCAACATTGCCCGAGAACTGGACAAAGAACACAGTGATGAATTGGCATCCCGGTGCAGCCCGCTGGTTCACGGAAAATGCCGGGGCCGAGATTCCCGCTGACATGATCCACGGCGGCTGATCCCGGAGCGCGCCGCCTGCAAGGCTTTGCAGTGCGGACGGGCACCAGAACACCAGGCCGCGCCCCACTTGCGGGCGCGGCCTTTTTTCCACCAGAATTCGGAAAATGCGGTAACGTGCATCATGGCAGAGCCGTTCTTCGGGGGGATGAGACGATGACGGATCCAGGCAACCATCAAGCCGAAGGCAATTTCGAAGGCCCGGTTCTGGCCGACGGGGTCGATGAAGAGGCGATCGAAAGCAATCGGCGGGTCTTTACCGGCTGGTCCTACCTGTTCATGGCCGGGCTGGCGACGTTCTATGCCGCGTTCCACATGATCGCGCTCAACGGGGTATCAATTTCGGACTGGACCGGAATCGAACTGCCGTTGCTGCCACAATTCCCGCTGGAAACCTGGAATTTTCGCATCGTTCACATTTCGGGGGCGCTGGCGCTCGGCTTCCTGCTTTTCTCGGCGCATCGCTTTGTCGAGGACGGGCCGGGGCGAAAGGACACGCGGATCGTCTCGATCCTGTCCATGCTGCTGATCCTTCCAGCGCTCGTCTCCGGCTTCACGGCCATCCGGTTCGGGAACATGATCAATTCGGGCGCCTTGCCGGAAATGGGCGGCCTGACGACCTGGGCTGCCTTTCCCGGGACGGAAATCTATATCAGCGAAGTATGGTGGTTCGGCGTGCCGCTTCTGCTTGCCACGTTCGGGGCCATTGCGCTTGGCTGGATGGAACGGCGGGCGCGCGGGCGTTTTGCCGCCTCGGACGTTGTTCTGGCGGTCTGCGGGATCGTCATCGCGATCTATCTGATCGCCATTTACGGCACTGCCGCACGCAATTCGGTCGGCACGCAGTTTGTTCCCATCGGTGTCGCCTTCGCCGCCACCGCCGGAGCGGCCATGATTCTCGAACTCACCCGCCGCGTTGCGGGGCTGGCGCTGGTCATCATCACCGGGGTTTTCCTGCTCTACACGTTCACGGCGCATATGCTGCCCGGTATCCTTGCCGTGCAGAACGCCTATTCATGGCAGCGTTTCTTCGGCCATGTCTATTCGGACGCGGGTATCCTGGGGCCAACCACCGCCGTTTCCTCGACCTATATCATCCTCTTCATCATCTTTGCCGCCTTCCTTCAGGCATCGAAGGTCGGGGACTACTTCGTGAATTTCGCCTTTGCCACGGCGGGACGGGCACGCGGCGGACCGGCAAAGGTGGCGATCTTTGCCTCGGGCCTCATGGGGATGATCAACGGCACATCTGCGGGCAACGTGGTCGCCACGGGTTCGCTGACCATTCCGCTGATGAAAAAGGTGGGCTATCAAAAGAAAACCGCCGGCGCGGTTGAGGCCGCGGCATCAACAGGTGGTCAGATCATGCCGCCCATCATGGGGGCAGGGGCCTTCATCATGGCCGAGATCACCGGCATTCCATATACCGAGATCGCGGTTGCCGCGATCATCCCGGCGGTGCTTTACTTCGTCTCTGTGTTCTTCATGGTCGATTTCGAAGCCGCCAAGCTGGGTATGCGCGGGATGCGCGAGGACGAGCTTCCCAAGTTCCGCAAGCTAGTGACACAGGTCTACCTGTTCATCCCGATCATCATCCTGATCGCAGCGCTTTTCATGGGGTATTCGGTCATTCGGGCGGGCACCTTGGCGACGGTCGCCGCAGCGGTCGTGTCATGGTTTACGCCGCACCGAATGGGCCTGCGGTCGATCCTCAAGGCATTCGAGCTCGCTGGGATCATGTCGATCCAGATCATCGCGGTTTGTGCATGCGCGGGCATCATCGTCGGTGTGATCTCTCTCACCGGGGTGGGGGCGCGGTTTTCCTCGGTCCTGCTTGACCTGGCCGGGGTGAGCCAGCTTCTGGCATTGTTCTTTGCCATGTGCATCGCGATCCTTCTGGGCATGGGCATGCCCACCACAGCCGCCTATGCCGTTGCCGCCTCGGTCGTGGCGCCGGGTCTCGTGCAGCTTGGCATACCGATGCTGACGGCGCATTTCTTCGTGTTCTACTTTGCCGTTCTGTCGGCCATCACGCCTCCGGTGGCGCTGGCCAGTTACGCCGCAGCGGGCATATCGGGGGCAAACCCGATGGAAACCTCGGTCACGTCCTTCAAGATCGGCATCGCCGCCTTTATCGTGCCTTACATGTTCTTCTATAACAGCGCCCTGCTGATGGACGGGACATGGCCAGAGATCCTGCGGGCAGGCACCACCGCCGCAGTCGGTGTGTTCCTGCTGAGTTCGGGGGTGCAGGGCTGGTTCCTGGGTGGTCGGTCGGCGTGGTTCCTGCGGGTCGGGTTGGTTCTTGCCGCGCTCTTCATGATCGAGGGCGGCTGGATGACCGATCTGGTCGGCATTGGCGCGGCTGTGGTGATTTTCTTCATTCAAAAGGTCCTGCGCCCGGATCCCGACATCGCCATCCCGATACGCGGTGCGGACTGACGGCAGGGCGCGTCCTGAACCGCCTGTTCATCGTGCTGCGCCATGCGGCCGCGCTGGGTCAGGAGAGTCGCATGGAACCGGCAAGGCTCTTTCCTGATCGTCGTCTGGTTACAGTCGATCCAGAACACGCCCAGCCGTTCGGGCCGTATCGGCCCAGGTGGGCAAGTCTTGTCCGGCCGCCAGGGCCGCGTCCGCGTATCTGCAATAGCTGGCCTTGTCCGACAACAGCCTGGCAAGAGCCTTGGCGAAGGCCGCGTCATCGTCTGGTGCAACCAGTTGGCCGGCCGCGGCGGGCACTGTATCCGGGACGGCGCCCGACCGACAGCTGACAACCGGCAGCCCCTGCGCCAACGCCTCGTCAAAGACCAACCCATAGCCTTCGTAGCGTGTGGCGAGCGCGAAGATGGAGGCTTTCGCGTAGAGGCTGGCAAGCTCGGCCTCAGAGAGGTACCCCGCAATCCTGACCCGCGCGCCGAGGCCCAAATCCTCGTGCAGACGGGCCAGGTCCGCAGCGTGTTCGGCATCGTAAGACTTGCCGGCGATCACGGCGGTCCAGTCCAGATCGACAAGGCGCGCGAGCGCCTTCAGAAGGACATCATGGCCCTTGCGGGGATGCAGGATGCCCACGGAGAGGATCAAGGGCGGCGTGATCGGCATGCGCATGCCAGTTGGCTGGTCAGCCCCCGGTCGAACGATGGTGATCCGCTCCGCAGCAACATCGTAGGAATCTGTCAACACGGCAGCCGTGGAAGGGCTTGGCACGAGCACGTGGTCGACATGAGCGAGGTTCGCGCGTTCGGTCCGAAAGAGGTGGTCACGGCGTGCGTCGTCCAACCCGGTTTCCAGCGCCAGCGGATGGTGCACCATCGCCACGCTGGGCACGTGCAGGGCGGCCAGCGCGTCGGTGTCCAGTGTCGCAGAGACGAAGCCGTCGAGGATCAACACCCGGTCGGAGCAGAGCGCATTTAGCTGCGCGATGGCATCGGACATATCGCCGGCACCCGGGTCTGGAAACGTCGTTCCGAGGCGCAGATGCAGGACGTCACGGCCTTGTCCCCGCAGGCCCTCAAGCAGGCGGCGCTCGTAAATGAATCCGCCCGTCGGGGTGGTTATGTCACCGGGTATCGCAAAGGCTGCGCGGCGCAGGCTCATGCGAGTTGCTCCGGCGCATAGATCGCCAGCACCCGCCGCTCCACTGCGCCCACCAGACCATAGCCAAACGCCGATAGCGCCGCCACCAGAACGACAGACGCCCAAAGGACATCATAGTCCGAAAGTGAGGCGGAAAGCGCCATGAGGCTCCCGATGCCGGACCCGGTGGCAAGCCATTCGACAACTGTCACCGCGAGAACCGAGGCAGGCACCGCCATACGCGCTGCTGCGAAAAAGGCCGGCAGCATGGCCGGGATGCGAACCCGGAGCAAACAAGTGAGCGGTCCTGCAGCGTAGCTGTCAAAGACGGACATGACCTGAGCCGGAGCCTGTCTCAGCCCCTGAAGACAGGCCACGAAGGTGGGAAAGAAAACCATGATCGCAACAAGCACGATCGTGCCCAGGGCGCCTCGTCCGATCAGCAGCACGACCAGTGGCGCGGTCGTGACAATGGGAACGGACCGCAGCGCGATCGCCAGCGGCATGGCCGTGCCGACAATGGCTGGGACCAGGGTCAGCAGCATTGCAAGCAGAGCACCGGTCACGAGCCCGGCAAAGTAGCCCGGTATCAGGAAGATCGCGCTTTCCATCAGCGCCATGCCGATGGTGCCCCGCGTCGCCGCGGCATCCGTTGCAAGAAAAAGCGCGTCGAAGACATCTTGCGGACCCTTGGCGAAGAAGGGGTTCAAGTCGAAAAGCCAGATGGACCCGGCCCAGCTTCCAAGCGCCAGAAAGAGCACAAGGCAGATGTCGATCCAGCCATCCTGGTATCGCCGCCCGGTTTGTGCAGGCGTGGCAAGGATCACCGGCGGGTCATCCAGCAACACGCGGCGGGCCAGCACACCGATCGCGAGATAGACAAGAACGGACACGGCGGTCGCCACGGTCGCAAGGCCCCACGTCATCTCGACATCGAGGGCGCGGATCGCGCGGATCGTAAGAACCCCCATGCCACGCTCGGCACCTGTGAACTCGCCCACCATCGCCCCCAGAAACGCCGCTGGCGCAGCGATCTGCAGCCCGGCGAAAAGGTAGGGCAGAGCAGCCATGGACCGCACATGGACCAGCGTGGAGATGCGCCCCCGCCCGTAGCTGCGCACCAGATCAAACCAGCTTTCCGGTGCGGCGCGAAGGCCGATCAGAAGCGGGATGAGCGTGGTGTAATAAACGGCGAGCGCGGCCAGCGTGATCTGTGGACCGGGACCGGGTCCGAACAACACCCGCAGGATCGGACCTGTCGCCACCAAGGGCAAGCAGAAGACAAGAAGCGCGAGTCCGGTGATCACACCCTCGCTGCGAGGCCAGACCAGCGCGATCCCGGCAAGCCAGATCGCGGCGAGATTTCCGATAACAAAGCCGGCGGCTGCATTGCCGAGCGTCACGCCAAGCGCGCGCGTCATGAGCTGCCAGTTCGCAACAAGATAGTGCAGGACCTCGCTGGGCGCGGCCAGAACGAAGGCGTCGGTCAGGACGCGCGCCGCAATCTCCCACCCCGCGAGCACGGCAAGCAGACCAAGAACAGGGCCGACCGCCGCCCGTCCGCGCCGGTTGATTGTTGGCGCCATCGCCGTGTCCAGGGCCGTTTGGGTCATTGCGCTGCCAGGAACGCGGCGCCATCTGCCATGCCTTTCGACAAAGCGGCAAACACACGGTCGGTCAGTGCGATAACGTGATCGCTGCGGGCAGCGTCTCGGGTACGGGGGCGCGGCAGGTCGATTGCGATATCGTCGACGATTTCGGCAGGCCGTGGCGACAGGACGATCACCCGGTCGGACAGCAGGACCGCCTCGCTGACCGAGTGGGTGACAAGGATCGTCGTCGTTCCTCGCGCTTCCCAGATGCGGGGCAAGTCCTGCGACAATTGCTGCCGTGTCAGTTCATCGACCGCGCCGAACGGCTCATCAAGCAGCAGTAGGCCCGGGTGCGTGGCCAGCGCGCGCGCGATGGCTGCACGTTGACGCATGCCGCCGGACAATTCTGCAGGGCGTGTGTCCGCAAACCCATCGAGGCCGACCAGGCTGATCAACTGGTCGATTTCGGACGGCTCTGCCCGGCGCCGTGCGAGTTTCAATGCAAGGTTGATGTTCCCGCGCACGCTCCGCCATGGCAGAAGGGCAGGGTCCTGAAACGCCATCGACAGCCCCGCTTGCCGCCGTGTTGCCAGCGGCGGCGCCCCGGCGATGCGCACTGTTCCGGCGCTCGGGCTTTCGAGCCCGGCCACCATGCGCAGGAGGGTCGACTTCCCACATCCCGATGGCCCGACCAACGCGGTCGTCTGGCCGGCCTGGAATGTCAGGTCGATTGGTTGAACGGCCCTCGTTCCGCCCGCGAAGGTCTTGCTCAGATCGGCGCATAGCACCTCTGGTGGGGGCGTCAGGTCACGTGCCATGGACCTCTTCGAGGATGGACCGGTCCCAGAGGTCCGGTGTGACGGTCTGTCCCAGAAGACCGAGCGTTTCAATATTGGCGGCAACTGTCTCGTCGGTCCACCAGCCAAACCCGTTGGCGTCTGTGAGCCCGGAGAACATCAGAGGGACCTGACGCGCAGCCTGAAGCATCTGGGTTTCCAGGTCGAGGCCCGCGTCGGGATGCATTTCAAGCGTCAGCCGGGCCGCTGCATCTGTGTCGCCGCGATAGGCCTCCCAGCCGCGCGCCTCGCCGGACATCAGCGTGACAAGTTCGTCCCGCCGGTTGGCCAGGCTGTCGTCGGTGGCGATATAGGTCTGCGAGTGTACCGCGTAGCCGTGGTCGGCCATCAGCATCGTCAGGCTCTCGACACCCTGCATCGCCATGGAGACGGGCAAATCGGTTTCCCAACACAGCAGGCAGTCCACCTCACCGGCCAGCAGAGGCTGGGCCGAATACTGGGTCGGAACGATTTCGATGCCGTCGATATCAACCCCGTTCAAGGTGCAAAGCGCCTCAAGCACCGGCGTGTTTGCCAATGCCATGCCGATCCTTTTGCCGACCAGATCGGCGGGTTCGTTCACGGGATTGTCCGGCAATGACGCAATTACGAACGGGTTCTTTTGCATCGCAACGCCGATGATCTTGAAAGGCGCCCCCTGATTGATGGCGGCGGCCGTGTAGTCGGCAGCCGAGATGCCAACAAGCGCTGTACCGGACACCACAGGCGGCTCGACCGGCGCGTTTGGTCCGCCGGGCAGAAGAGAGACCTCCAGGCCGTTTTCCGACCACCAGCCGCGATCGAGCGCTATGTAACTGCCTGCGAATTGCGTGGAATGCAGCCAGGACAGTTGCAGGCTGACAGTGGTTTGTGCCAGTGCAGGGCGTCCGGTCGCCAGGCCAAAGGCGCCAGCACCCAAGGCTGCCGTGCCGGCGCCGAGCAAACTACGGCGGTTCAACGTCGGTCCCATCATCATCTCCCAATCGCTTTTGCCAAAGATAGATTTCACTTGAAGGGAAGCAAGGTGACGGTCCGTGGCGGATCGCCCCCGACCTTTCAATTCGGTGTCTTTTGCCTCGTTTCGTGCAGCTTTGCCGGCGGTTTGACCCAAACCAGAAGAAAGCCTGGTAAAACTGTTGCGATCAAGACGAGTCCAAAAGCGACGCTCGCCGCCAAGCCGTTGCTCGCAGTCGCCCCGGCAACCGGAAACAACGCTGCCGCCGCACCCTCGCGCAAGCCCCAGCCAGAGATCGAGATCGGGATTACCATGGTAAACAGGATCAGCGGCACAAGGCCGGCAATGGCTGCAATGCCAAGGTCCACGCCGATAGCGCGCGCGCAAACGGCGAAGGCGGCAAGATTGCAAAGCGTTGTGCCCAGGCTCAGCAAGATTTGCCGGGTCAAAGCAGGGCGGGCTGCGACCGACTGTAAAAAGCTGGCCCGGATCTGCCGGGCTGCGAGGCCAACCGAACCGGGCAAGTAGAATGCCCCCTGCACAAGCAAGGGCAGGCAAAGGCCGATCATCAAAAACAATGCCACCGGCACAATGAGCCACCGGGGCCATTCCAGTCCGCCCGGAACGACCAGCGTCGCAACAAAAGACACGCCAAGCGTTGCGAACAGTGCCATCTGACCGGTCAGACGCTCGAAAACGACCGCCTGTCCGGCCGCCACGAGACCCCCTTGCCCCCGGGAGCGCACGGCACGGTTTGCATCGCCGATGAAACCGCCCGGCAAGGACTGATTCACCACTTGCGAGATATAGTATTCCGCCAGCGCCTGACCGGTGCCAAGTTCGATACCCAATCGGCCCGCCGTGAGCTGCCAGCGTAGCGCCGACAAGAAGGTCTGAACGCTCAGCAGGATAACCCCGAGTGAAAGCCAGCCCCAGTGTGACGCCGCAAGACTGCGAGCGGCCTCGGGCCCGTCCGCTGCCCGCCAGATCAGGGCGAGCAGGCCAAGGGTGATCCCCACCTGCCCGAGCTTGACAAGCCACCGGGGGATTTGCAGCCCAAGCGCGCTCAACTGTCCGGTCCCGCAGCAATCGGACCTGAATACGCATCAAGGATGAGATCCCGCATATCCGCCATTGACCGCACCCCGAGTGTCTCCACCGGGATCAGCCCCTCGGTCCAGCCCCAGGGCTGAACGGCGGACACCAGCGTCTGCGGCCCGATGACGTGCACCGGCACGTCGGGCCTCTCGTCGCGTGCGACAAAGCCGGCGGCCTGGTGATCGCCGACCACGAAAATCAGGGGCGGATCCTCGGCATGACGCGCCGCGTAGTCGAACACGACGCGAAGCGCATAATCCACAGCCCTCCGATATTGGTCCCGCACCCGATCGCGATCGCGCCAGACGACCTCGGGGGGATCGCCTGACAAGGCCATGGCCTTGAAAAGACTGCCGTCTTCGATTTCGTCCCAATCCACCAGGTCTGGTACCGGCACCCAAGGCGCATGCGACGATCCGAGTGCGAGTTGCACGAACAACGGCCGGTCGGCCGTGTCGTTTCGCAACAGCCGGTCGAGCGCCGCGAAGGTGAATTGATCGGGCATGGTCACCCAATTGAAGGGGGGGCCGGCATAGCCAAGATCGTCGGCCGCCAGGATTGTCTCGAAGCCCATCAGCGCGGCTTCCGGCCATTCGAGGGTAATTTGCGGCATCACCGCGGCGGTATGAAACCCCGCATCCGAGGCGAGGTGGAAAAGCGATCTGCGTTCGCTGGCAAGCGCGGCACCATAACTTGTCTGATCCGCGATCCAGAGCCCGTTCGACAGGGTTGCATGGCTCAGCCAGCTTTGCCCGCCGCGCGTCGGTGCTTTCAGCAGCCCGGACTTCATGGACAGGCCCAACGCGCCAAGCCGGTCCTGCGCCGACCTCAGCGTGGCACGATGGGTGTCCGCGTAGATGGGTGTATCTAGGCTTGCCCGGCCATAGCTTTCCACGAAGACGATCAAGACGTCTCGGTCGATCTTTTCCAGTAGATCCGCACGGGTCGCGTAGGGGTCGTTTGCGGCCGCTGCTTTGAAATTCCGCAAATCGGTTAAAGTCGCATGCGTCATTTGGATCCGCTCTGCCGCCACACGTGCGCTAAAGGCGGCACCGGGCGGCGAGACCGGAAGGCTCCAGCGCCCCATGGCCTCGCCCACTTGTGCAGTGGCGATACCGGCAAAAAGGATGGATGCCGCGGCAAGCCCCCGGGCCACGGGCGCAGGTGCGGCAATCCGTGTCCAGACCGCGCTTGCCCACCACATGGCCCGCACCACGAGCACGGCTGCTGCCAATGCGGCCAAAACGGCCCCGATGGTGAGAACCGTACCCATGGCCCCCGTCGACAGCCGCAGGCCCGCCGTGATCAGCGGCAGGTCGGCCACCGGATTGAACCCGCGGCCCAATGCCGTGAACATCGCCAGATCCGCTGTCTTCAGAATCGCGATTGTCGCAAGGATCGCCACCAGCACGCCGCGCAGGACGACATCCCGGCCGGCGGTCGGGATCGCCGCCAAACCCAGCAGGATCACGGGCAATTCCAGGGGAAACACGAAGAGCGCAGCCCAGGTCATTGCCGCCGGGTGGTTCGGCTGGATCAGCAAAACGTGAAAAAGCAGGCCTGCCAGACCCAGCTCCGTCAGGATTCGAATGACGCGACGCGTCATCTTCGGTGCCGCCAGAGCCACAACAGGTCGACCGCGAAGGACCATGCGATCATGGCCAGGACCAACGGTACCAGAGGCAGCGCAACAGCCTCAGGCAGGATCGGTGCCTGAAGCGCGATCAGGGCGGCCAGTTGCGCCACGCACACGAGCTTGCGGCTAGAACGCTCCGGCAAGTCCCGCCGCATCCAGGGGAAAAACCATCCCCCGCTCGCGAACAGATATCTCGGGACACCCAGCAGAATAGCGGCTGGTCCGACAACGCCAGTCGTCGCCGCGCTGATCGCCAGGATCAGAGCCAGGGCGGAATCGACTTCCATGTCGAAACGCGCGCCGAAGGCGGAGGCATTGCCGTGTCGCCGGGCGAACCAGCCGTCGATGCCGTCCAGCGCCAAGGCGACAAGCGCGACGGAAAAGACGACCCATGAAGGCCCCACGCCGGCCACCAAAGGTCCCGCCAGTGCCATCGTCAGGGCAAGCCGCGCCAGCGTGATTGCATTGCAAACGCCCAGGTGCGCGTGGGGGTAACTGCGTTGCAAAGCCCGGCCCGAAACCATCGCCCCGGTGGCGAAGCACGCAAGTGCGACACCGCCCGGGACAGGCCCGACAGCGGGCATCAGCATGGTCAGCAAGACGATACCCGCAGCCAGCGCAACGGATGTTGCCGCGAATTCGGTGACCGGGTGCCGGACGACGGACTGGGATTGCGCCGGCGTCTGCTGGCCATTCTCTGCTCTGACATATGCCATGGGTAGAACATTGGGCCGTTGCCTGAACAGTCAAGCCCGGCTGCCGACCCTTGAAGCGCTGAGGCCAGACGCTAATCTATTAATCTGGTTTTTGTTTCTCACCGGTCTGGAGACAGCTCGTGTCAGGCCCCGCCTTCCAGTATCGTCGACCCGCGCGGGTGCTCCATTGGACAATGGCCGTGCTGGTCATTGCCATGATTGGCGCGGGTGTGCTCATGGTGCAGCCGGATTTGGACAGGTCGTTGCAGAACGGGCTGTTTATGTTTCACAAGAACGTGGGCGTGCTGCTGCTGTTTCTCTTGATCCTGCGTGCGCGCTATCGCTGGAGGCATCCGCCAGCCGCGCTTCCCGATGATGTGCCGGGCTGGCAGAGGCAGGCGGCCGGGCTGTCCCATGTTTCGCTTTACACTTTGCTTTTGGCAATGCCCATCGCGGGCTACATCCGGGTGAAAGCCGGCGGATTTCCGATCGAGACGCTGGATTGGCTCGGTATCCCGTCGCTGGTGCCGCGCTCGGATGCCGTGGCAGAGACGGCAAAGGTCGTTCACTACTTTTCCGGTATTGCCCTTGGCGGGTTCATTGTCCTGCACATCGGCGCCGCCGCCTATCACGGCATTCTGCGCCGGGACGGCGTTTTCTCGCGCATGTGGCCCCCGTTTGCCAGACGGCATGGATAGCGCATATTGTCAAAACAGGCGTTCGGGTTAGCTAGATTTAACTAATCCTGCCCAATCCAACGGGAGGGCTCGCGAACCGCCATGTCGCTTCAAGAACAACGTTTGGGTGTGGTTGCCACGAAGCCGCCTTGGCATGGTCCACGGGTCATGGTGGCGGCACTGTCACTTGGCATGACGCTTGCGATTGTTGCGATCTTCGCAGCCAACCTGACCGACTGGACACCGTCTGCGGTCATCGCGCTGCCCCTTGTCGCCCTGACCGCGATCTGGATTTCGGGCGGCGCAGCGCTGGCGCTCCTCGGTTATTTTCTGCCTCCGCCGTATTCTGCAAAGGTGCCTGCGCATTGGTGTCCGAATTCCCGGTCGGCGATCCTCGTCACCCTGTGCAAGGAAGATCCGCAGCCGGTGGCGGCGTACCTGGAGTCTCTACACGACGGGCTGGAACGCTGCGGGCTGTCGGAGGCCACTGAAATTTTCGTCTTGTCGGACACGTCAGGCGCAGGTCTGGTCGCTCGGGAAGAGGCGGCCCTTCTGTGCCGGCAGGACGCGGGCGTTCTGACGTACCGGCGTCGCGGCAACAACCTCGGCCGCAAGCCCGGCAACATAGGTGAGTGGGTCGACACCCATGGTGCGCGTTTCGATCACATGCTGATCCTCGACGCCGACAGCCGTATCACCCCGGGCCGCATCGCCCGCATGATCTGGCATATGGAGCGGACCCCGGATCTTGGGCTCTTGCAGGCCGGGATCGGCCTGCTGCGGGGAAGGACACGCTTCGGCCGCCATCAGCGAATTGCGTCGCGCCTTCTGACGCGGGGCTTCGGCCGAGGATTTGCCGCCTGGAGCGGTGAGAGCGGCAACTTTTGGGGCCACAATGCAATCGTGCGCGTGGCGGCGTTCCGCGTCGCCCGCACCCTGCCAGAATTTCCGGGCAATGCCCCGTGGGGTGGCATGATCCTGAGCCATGATTTCGTCGAGGCCGCGTGGATCCGGCGCGCTGGCTGGGCTGTGGCGCTGGACCCCGACACCACTGGAAGCGCCGAGGCGGCGCCACAGACCATCGCCGAGTTTCATGCCCGCGATCGCCGTTGGTGCCAGGGCAATCTTCAGCACATCCGCCTGCTGACTGAACCGGGGCTTGATCCGGTCAGCCGCATGCACCTGATCATGGGCGTTCTCAGCTACCTTGTGGCTCCGATCTGGCTGATCGTCGTCGCGCTTGTGGCCCTTGGTGACGTGCCGGTGGCGGGGGGGCTGCCCTTGGCAGTGGTGGCGGGCGTCCTGCTCATGCCCAAGCTCTGCGCGCTGTTCGACCGCTGGCAGGCGGCCCGGACGGCGCGGCGGCGCGCGGTGATGTTGCGCGCCTCTCTGGGCGAGCTTGCTCTTTCGACCGTCATCGCGCCGCTCGTGATGCTGCGGCAAACGGGTGCGGTGATCGCCGTCTGTCTTGGTCGCGATTGTGGATGGAAGTCATCTCAGGGCGCGAGGTGGCGGCTGCGACCCGGCCTTGGCGAAGCGTCAGTTGGCTGGAGCCTCGTGGCGCTGGCCATACCTGCGGCGGGGCCGTCCGCGATCTGGCTCGTGCCGGTGGCCCTGCCACTCTGCTTCGCCCCGCTGATCATCCGCATGCTGGATGCGCCGGCCTGATGCGGCGGCGCAGCTTCATGGCCGGGGCCGCTGCATCGGCGCTGCTGGTTCCGCGCGGACCGCGCGCTGGGCCGGCTCCCTCGCTTCTGGACAAGGCGCGGCGCCTTGGGTCCCGCCCGTTCGCGAATGAATCGCCATCTTTGCCAGCGCCCTTTGCTGGCTTGAGCTATGATGCCTATCGCGGCATCCGACCTGTCCCGGGGCGCTCGGCCTTACTTCCGCACGGCCCCGATTTCGCCTTCGATCTCCTGCCGCCCGGCTTGTTCTTTCCGGACCCGGTGCGCGTTGAGGTGGACGAGGGCAGCGGACCTGCGCCCGTGACCTTCGCGCCCGGTCTCTTTGAATTCGATGACCGCTATTTCGAAGATGTGCCCGCAGCCGCGCCGGGTGCGGGGTTCTCGGGATTGCGGCTGCGCCATCCTCTGAATGCGCCGGACCGCTTCGACGAAGTTCTGGTGCTGCAGGGGGCGAGCTACTTTCGCGCCATCGGTCAGGCGATGGTCTACGGCTTGTCTGCGCGCGCCGTGGCCCTGGGGACAGGCGGCCCGGAGCCAGAGGAGTTTCCGCGCTTTACCCATCTGCTGCTGCATCCGGCACCCGGCGGCACGGTCCGAATCGAAGCGGTCCTCGACAGCCCGTCGCTGGCCGGACATCTCGACATGACCCTGCGCCCCGGGGCGGACACGGTGACCGAACTTGTTGTCACGCTCCTGCCTCGCCGGGACATCAGCGATATCGGCGTTGCGCCGCTGACTTCCATGTACCTCAAGGGGCCACTTCGTAGCTCGGTCAGCGATGATTTCAGGCCAAGGGTCCACGACAGCGATCTGCTGCTGATCGAAAACGGCGCGGGCGAGCAGCTCTGGCGACCCATTTCCAACCCCGCCCGGGTAGAGACCTCGGCATTTCTGGACGATGGGCCTGTCAGTTTTGGCCTGTTGCAAACCAAGCGCGACTTCGCGGATTTCGAGGATACAGAGGCGCGCTATCACGCGCGTCCTTCGGCCATCGTGCGTCCGATCGGGGATTGGGGGCGCGGCGCGGTGATGCTTGTCGAAATTCCCGCGAACGACGAGTTCATGGACAATATCGTCGCCTTCTGGCGGCCGGCTGCGCCGCTCTTGTCCGGCAGAGAGTACCGCTTCGCTTATGCCATCACCTGGACGCAGGACGCACCGGAGGCCGGCACCGCACGCGCCATTGTCCAGACCCGGAGTGGACGCGAACATGATCGTCCCGGCGCCCGTCGTTACGTCATTGATATCTCGGGCTCACCGGCGGGGGTCATGCCGAAAATCACGGGCCCCGCGGCGGTGGATGTCGAGGGGATCAGCGTTTTTGCCCTGCCGGGGGGCGATGCGACGCGGCTGACTTTTCTGCTTGTGCCCGGAGACATCGACGCCGCCGATATCCGCATCCTGTTGCGCGACGCTCGCAGCCCCCATTCCCCGTCTGTCTGGGTCCATCGCTGGACCCGCGCGCGAGATGGCGGTGTCTAGGGTCCGGACCCTGAGTCAACCAGGTGCATGGACTTCGATTTCGGCCCGCAGCGGTCGGTGGTCCGAGGCGATGCGGATCCCCGCACTGTCCAGCGCCCGAGCGTGCAAGACACGGGCGCCGCCGGCGCCGAGGACGCGATCCAATGGCAGGAATGGACGGCGTACCGGAAACGTGGCCGGCGCAGGACCTGTGTATCGGTCCCCCAGAATGGAACGCGACAGCGCGGCACCGCTCCAGGGGCGCCATTCGTTCAAATCGCCACACAGGACAGTTGGCCGCGCGGGCCTGCGACACAGATGCTGCCCCAGCGTCCGCATCTGCGCGATCCGCAGCACCTGCGACAGCGACAAATGCGTTCCCACGACCCGCAGCGCGCACCCGTTGCTGCGGAGCTCGACAATGACGGCGCCCCGGTGGCAATAGCCAGGCAAGTCGATAATCGTGACGGATTCGACATCGATCGCTTGTCCAGCCAGGAAAAACACCCCGAGAAAGCCGTGACTTTCGCTGCCCCAACGGCTCCAAGTCTCCCGTTGGATATGACGCAGGCCCGTGCGCGACTCGATATCCGGAAGATCGAGGATGCCCCGGTGCGGCACTCGTTCTTCGTCAGCTTCCTGGAGAACGACAAGGTCGGCTGGCGGCGCAACCACGTCCCGGACCAGAACATCGGCCGTTCGGACGGGATCGATCACGCCGTCCTGGCCACGTCCCCGATGAATGTTCCAGCTGATGATCGAAAGGCGGGTCACAGGTTTATCCGGTACCAGTCCATGCGCCGGTGTAAAACCTCAATGGACCCGCCTTACTCTCGTTCCTGTGCCGTGCTCATGTCATGCGGCGATCTGTTCGAGGGGATGTCCGGACGCCATGAACTGCTGTCGATTCACTCGGCTGCTGCGTAGGAGCCGTCTTCGCGATGCACCTCGGTGCCCGTGACCGGCGGGTTGAAACAACAGGCCATCACCAGCTCTTCGTCAGCCACGAGGGTGTGTTTGTCGTGCTGATCGACTTGCAGTTACCCATATGTCTCCGCTGGCGGTGTTTCTGCGATGCGCGCGCCTTCGACAAGGTCGGCGAGGCGAGAGAGGCCGCGCCATATGACGGTGGTG
>Ga0102931_1000060_pt1 | contig 44789 bp, 57 predicted proteins | sample SalPonR1_C_D1_MG_FD_79282 | JGI IMG/M metagenome (GOLD analysis project Ga0102931, IMG submission 79282) | Salt pond soil microbial communities from South San Francisco under conditions of wetland restoration - Salt Pond MetaG R1_C_D1_MG | ecosystem: Environmental > Aquatic > Marine > Intertidal... | reverse complement strand
GGGGGGGAAGAAGCCGACTGGCGCGTACCCAAAGGCGACGCTGGCGGGCGTGCTGAGCCGCAACCGCGACCGCTTCAAGAAAACGGCGCCCGCGACCTTCGACCTTCGACGGCCGACGGTGGAGCCGTGATTCGACCTGGCCGTCTCACGCCGACCAAAGCGGCCCTTCGCGTGATCGAGCGCGACGGCAAGGTCCGCGTGAAGGCGCTGATCTACACGAAGCAAATGCCGACGCCCTACACGATCGAGCAGGAGCTCGAGCCCGGGGTCACGGTGGCGCGGGCGTTCGAGCAGTTCGTGCGCGAGCACAAGCGGGTGCTGCGGGCGGGCAACTGGAAGCCGTTTGGCCTGTTCTGGCTCGAGGACCGATACAAGCGGGCGGTGTCGAGCCCGAATATGCCCGTGATCGAGACAGTGAGCGCAGAACGATGAGACCACGAATCGAAGCGATGGACATCCTCACGCAGGGCGCCGAGGACGATCGGCGGGTGAGCGTGACGCTGCAGCTCGTGGTGTCCGGCATCCCGCGCGTCGACGGCCGAGGGTCGGTCCACACGAACCAGCGCCACGTATTCACCGCCCGGCGGACGTTCCCGCTGCTGGCGTGCCGCGGGCCGGCGGGAAGGCTGTTCGGACCGAAGCTCTCGCCGTTCGTTCGGCTGCTTAACCTGTTCCGGCGCCACCGGATCCGACCGATGCTCGAGGGGCTCGTCGACGAGCTCGACACCAAGATCGGCGAGCACAACCTCATGTTCGAGGGGGCGTACTTCCCGATCCCGCAGCTCACCGAAGCCGACAAGGAGCGTCTTGCGGTCGCGGCGGTGCATCAGGCTCGGGCGATGGCGGTGCTGCTGTGAGCCGGGTGATCCGCTGGGCGTGCGACGCGGGGTGGAAACCGATCGGGCTTGTGCATCGACCGCCGACGCTGCTGCTGGCGCGAGGCTTGGCGTTGTCGCCGTCAGGCGCCGAGACGATCTACTACCTCCCCGTGGTCGCCCACCTCGAGCGGGGCGGGGTGATCTTCGAGCTGTTCGCGCCGCACGCGCACGTGTCGACCAAGGAGATGCGGCACGCCAGACGCCCGGGGTGGGCCGCGTGCCTCAAGGCGTGGGTGGAGAGCGACCTGGACCCCGCCGGGGTCGCTTGGAGCGAGGACGAGCTCATGGCGGCGGTGTGGCAGCCGCTCGGGGAAACGGAAGTGTGGGACGATGACGACTGAACGAATCGTGGTGGCGTGTCCGGGGCCGAGCCTTCGGCTCGCGCTCGCCTCTCATCACCGCGTGGAGGCGCTCGAGCAGGGGCGACAGGAGCTCGTGACGGTGAATCGGGCGGTGGAGCTCGTCCGGCCGCACACGTGGACTCCCCGCGTCGCGTGGATCCCGCTCGAGGAGGGTGAGCCGTGGTGGTGGTGCTTTGGCGACCACCAGACGCACGACATGTTCCGCATCGCCGGCGGGGTGCATCGGCCCCGCCTCTTTGCGCCTCGCGGGGTGATGGAGGCGTGGGAGCGGCGGTCGCCCGCGAGCTGGGAGGCGTGGGGACGCGGGGTGTATGAGCGCGGCGAGTACGACGCGTGGGACGACCGCGTCGGCGAGCGCGAGACGCCGATCTTTCACGGCTGGCGAAAGAAAAGCGGGACGGCCGCGATCGTGCTCGGCGTGCGGCGAGCGCTCGCGCGAGGCTTGACCCGCGTGGACGTGCTCGGCGCCGACATGGTCGGCAAGAACGACTGGACGGGCGATCGGGCCGACGGTCGCTCCCGCGAGCGTTGGCAGTCTGAGCGGCAGCAGTACAACCGCGTCCGTTATTGGGCCGAAAAGCAGGGTGTGCGGCTTGTGCGATGGCTCCCCGAGGGTCGCGGCGAGCTGTACCCGAGCGACACGGCCGTCGTCGACGTGCTCCCCGAGGAGTAGCGGTCTCGCTATCGTGGACGCTCACACTCAGCAAGGAGCATCCACGATGAGCGATAAGCCGATCCCCGACGCCGTATTCGAGGCGACCGAGCCCAACCCCGAGCACTGGCGGAGCCTCTCAGGCCCGGAGCTCCGCGAGCGCGTGATGCACATGGATCGCGCGATCATGGTCAAGATCGAGGCGCTCGCGAAGAAGATGCGTGTGCTCGACGAGCTCGAGCCTTTCATGGAGAGCGTCAAGGCGACCGGCGGCAAGTGGCGGCAGGTGCTCGAGGACCGGCTCGACCGGCAGGACGGACGCATCGACGCGTATCAGCGGCGGATGGATTCGATCCTCGAGCTCGGCGTCGAGGAGATCGACCGTCGGATCCAGCGGCTCCCGAGCGACGATCAGCCGATCCCCGACGCGTTGCAGGGCCGGCTTGACTCGCTCGATGACAAGATCGGGAGTCTCGGCGACGACCTGGGCGAGCTGGCGCATGACGTGGGCGCAATCGCCGCGAAGCTCGCCGAGATCGAGGGTCGCGTGATCCGCCTCGAGACCATCACGGGCGTCACGCACGAGACGCCGTATCGCGGGCCGACGGGCGAGAAGATCGACCTTCGGTATCAGGATGAGCGCGTGCAGGAGCAGCACAAGCGGCGGATGGACCCGGGCGGACAGCTCGTCCGCCCGCCGGACGGCGACTTCGGCATCCCCCCCGAGGACAAGGCGAAGCTCGACAAGATCCTCGAGGAGGCGAACCGGACGAACGCCGAGGCGATGATGGTCCCGGTGTCGGTGCTCGAAAGGGCGATCGAGACGCGAGACACGCACGAGCAGGCGCAGAGCCTCGCCCGCGGCGTCGGCGCCGCGCTCACCGCCAGCATCTCGCCGGTGCATGGCTCGATCCGCGAGCTCGAGAGCAGGCAGGAGACCGCTCGGAAGGAGGTGCGCAACCTGGCCCGCGACGTGACGCTCCTCATTGACGAGCACTCAAAGAAGTCGGACGCCATGGCGAGCCGGGCCGAAGCGATGCTCGAGAAGGGGCGGGAGCAGTACTCGCATCTCGTCGGGCTTATGCAGGGTCTCGCGTCGCGGCTCGAGCAAATCGAGCGGCAGGCCAGCCCTGTGAGCGAGGATTCAGTGGACACCGCGGGACCGCCAGCCGATACTGAGACCGGACCCAATGAGCCCGAAACGGGCGGGGAGGCGTCCGATGAAGTGTCCGAAGTGTCAGAACAAGGACATGAAGGTGATCGACAGCCGCCAGCAGGAGAAGATGAACGCGATCCGGCGTCGTCGTGAGTGCAGCGATCCGGAGTGCGGATACCGCTGGACGACCATGGAGACCGCGTACAATCCGCGGTCGACAGCGGGCCGGGCGTGCGGCCCGCGCCACGGACGCGCCGACTTCGGCCGCGCCAACACCATCGCCCGCATCTGCCGCGACGTGACGCGAGCCGCGGAGGCTCAAATCCGCCAGCAGACGGGCGACAGTGAACCGATCTGTGTGTGAGTGAGGACCGATCCCGTTGAGCTCGAGCGACTCGACGCCAGCGAGCTTCGAGAGCTCGCCGAGTTTGACGTGGAGAACCCGCCCGAACCCGGGCGCCGAGTCACGGTGTACGTGCCTCCCAAGGAGGGGCATCGCTACGCGGTGGGCGTTGACTGGGCGCTCGGGCTCGCCGGGCGGGACAAGGACGCCGCGTGCGTGATCGACGCGGACACCGAGCCGCCGGAGCAGGTCGCTCAGCTCGTCGGGACGTGGGGCGAGCGATTCGATCGAGTGGTGTACGCCCTGTGCCGGTACTACGGGCGGTCCTTCCTCGTGGGCGAGGCCAACAGCGTGGGGCTCGGCCGGCTCCAGCGGATCTATTTCGACTACGGGTGGCGGTGGATCTACTTCGAGAACCGCGGGGGCGATCGCAAGCGTCGCCGCCTGCGATCCGACAACCTCGGCGCGTACCGTTCGCAGCCGGCGAGGCTCGATCCGATCATCAGCGCGTATCGCCGGGCGGTGATCGACCGGAGCGTTGTCCTTCGCGATGAGGAGCTCATCGACCAGATGATGCGGCTCCAGTGGGCGCCGCAGAGCGAGTCGATCGAACACGACGACGCGGTCGATTCGGACCTCGTGATGAAGCTCGCCGGCGGCGGCTCGCCCGACATGATGATTTCGGGGGCCATGGGTGTGTGGGGCGTGCTCAGGATGCCGCTCTACAAGGAGCCGGACGCCCGGGAGGCTCACCGCTACGAGAAGGGCACCGCGGGTGATATTCTCGACCACAAGGAGGCGCTGGCCGATGATGACGACGACGAGCCGGACGCCCCGACACCGTCAGCGAGGCGGCGTCGGCGCCGCAGGAGGTAGGCGATGCTCGACGTAAGCCCGGACAACCTGTTCCGCGAGGTGGAACAGGCCGAGAAGCTCAGGGACCGGATCCTCACCATCGGCGAGGACATGATCCGCGACTACGCCGGCGTCAACTACCGCGACGATTGGGAGCCCGACGACCCGGTCCGCGAGAATCACCCGTGGGAGTACGTCGTCAACACCGTTCCAAAGCTCGTCTACAACAACCCGCAGATGAGCGTGAGCTCGCGACGCCCCCGGATCCAGCGCGAGCTCGTGCAGGCGATGCGGCACGGCCTCAACCGATGGGTGGCGGACGTCGACCTGGCCGACACGCTCAACGCGATCGCCTACGACGTGATGTTCGAGTTCGGCGTCGGCATGGTGACGCTCGAGCCTGTCCCCGGGACGCTCGAGCATGAGGACCGCGAGAAGCGGCTCCGCCCGCGCTTCGACCGCGTCGCCCCCGAGCGGTTCTTCATCGACCCGCAGGCCACGAGCTTCCGCAACGCTCGATTCATGGGGCACGCGTGGATCGCCGACCGCGAGGATTTGCTCAAGGCCCGACTCCCCAACGGCAAGCGCAAGTACAACGCCAAGGTGATCGAGAGCCTTCCGGCCGACGGCATGGTCGACGAGCTCCTCCGCCGCGGCGGCACCGCCGATCGCGACATGCACGAGCGGGTGTCTCGCGATCAGGTGGTCGGCTATGAGATTTACGTCCCCGAGACGGGGATGATCTACACGCTCACCGCCTACCCGACCGACGACCCCGGGGGCAAGGATGGCGAGATCGGCGGGCGCTACCTCCGGGCCCCGCGGAAGGCGTTCTGTCCGCCGACGGGCCCCTACTGGATGTTCGGGATGTACCTCGTGCCGTCCCAGCTCTACCCGCTAAGCCCGCTCGCGGTGACAAACGAGCTCGTCGACGAGATCAACGCTCACGCCGACTACCTCGCCCGCACGGCCGAGGAGTCCAAGACGATGCACATCGTCAACGCCTCCAACAAGCAGCTCCTCGAGACGATCAAGCACGGCGAGACGGGTCACGTCTACCCGGTTGAAAATTGGGAGGGCGAGCTGCAGACGATCGAGATCGGCGGTCCCTCCGAAGGGGCGTTCCGCTACATCCAGATCCTCCGCGAGCGGCTCGACCGCCAGTCCGGTCTTACCCAGCTCCAGCGGGGCCAGACGACCGGCGACGACACGACCGCGACCGAAGCCACGATCGCGAGCCGATCGGGCGACGCCCGCCTCAGCTACATGCAAAACCAGTGGCGCGGCGACGTCGTCGAGTGCATCCGCAAGGCCGCGTGGTTCATGTTCTCGACGTCGGCCGTGGCGTTCCCTGTCCCGATCCCGCGAGAGGGCTTCGCCGGATCGACCGACGAGACGGAGGGGCTCGAGGACGGCGAGTTCGTCGGCGGGCTCACCGATGAGCAGAAGGCGCAGGGCTTCGAGTTCGACGACCTCGAGCTCGAGATCGAGCCGATGAGCATGGAGCTCGTCGACGAAGCGCTCCTCCAGCGCCGCACGCTGCAGGTGTTTCAGCTCATCGTCAAGGAGATCGCCCCGGCCATGCTCCAGTTCCCGTTCCTCAACTGGCGGAAGCTCTATCGCGACCTCATGGAGGCGTTCAACATCCGAGACGGGGCGAGCTACATCAACTTCGAGATGCTCGAGATGATGCTCACGCTCAAGTTCGAGGCCGGCGCGATGGATCAGATCCCGGGCATCGACGGCGCCGCGCCCGTCGACACCGAGGGGATGCAGGCGCTCCCCGGCCCGACCTCGCCAAGCGTGAGCATCGACAGCGAGTTCGGCGGGGGCTCGGCCGTCGCGGAGCTGGCTGGAATTCTCGGCGAAGCGAACAATGCGGCGGCGTGAGCGGATCTACCGAAGCGGGACGGTCCGCGATCGTTGCGAGCAGCTCCAGCGGGGGCAGATGGTCCGCGTCCGCTACCGCACGCTCGAGGAGCGGGCGGGCGAGCCGAGCGTGGGCACGCGACAGACGCTCGGCGAGGCGGTCGGATACTTCGCTCAGTTCTGGCGCGACCGTCTGTGCATCGCCCTTCGGAAGGTCTGGAACGCGGAGGAGGGGCGGACCGCCTACCTCTCCACCGTCAGCGTTCCCGTCGAGCTGATCGAACGTGTCGATTGGCTCGAGCCGCGCCCCGACGACCGGCAGCCCGCATCGAGCGAGCTCGGCGAGGTGCGGGTGAAGTTTCAACTTGGCGGGTGAAGGAGGCTCCGATGAAGGGCAAGCGCTACGGCGGCAAGATGAGCAAGAAGGGCAAGGGCCCGAAGATGGGCAAGAAGGGGAGCGGCGGCGGCTCGATGGCGCCGAACACCAAGGGCGGGGGCAAACGCAAGAAGTAGCGTCCCGCTCGTCGATACCCTGTTCATCTCTCCTTGGAAGGAGGCGCCTATGGCGAAGTACGGGATGGGAAAGACGCGGTGCAGCGGCGGCAACAAGTACGCCGTCAAGCCCGCGAAGATGCCCAAGGGCGGCGGTCCGAACGCGATGAGCGGTCGGGCGCCGTCGATGAAGGGACACAAGAAGGGCGGTCCCGCCGGCGGCTCGTACTGATACACTCGAGCCGCCACAATCGCTCATTGTGTGCTGATGCTCGCCCCCGTCGCTCCCGCGGCGGGGGCGTTTTCTATGCTCCGCCCATGGCCACCTACATCTTTCAGTCTGAGACCGGCGAGCGGATCGAGCGGGACTTCCCGATGACGGAGGGTCCGCCCGAGTCGGTCGAGCACGAGGGCCAGCGATACCGCCGCGTGTTCACCGTGCCGGGCATGAAGGTTCCCGACTACGGCGTCCAGTACGCCGACCAGAAGCTCCCCGTGTCGCGAGCGCTCCCGAGACGCAAGACGAGCGAGGGGACAGAACGCGGCGGCATCATCGAGTACCGTGACGGTCTCAGGACCGACCGCGAAGGGCGCCCGATCGTCGCGAACAAGGCCGACGAAAAAAACTGGATCGCCAAGACCGGGTACACCAAGGAGGATTGACATGCACCTCAGCGAGCGCGTCGAGCTGGCGCGGCGTGGGCTCATCGGCAGCACGGTTCACTTCTTCGACCCCTACCTCAACGACCCGCGAGCGCCGCGACCGGCGATCGTGACGGGGCTTGGCGAGGCGACGGCGAATCTCGTCAATCTCAGCGTGCTCACGGACCACGAGCGAGATATCAAGGAGGGGCGACCTCCCATCCTCACTCGCGCGAACATGCTGCTGCTGGGCCCGCTCGACAACGTGCCGCCCGGCGTCACCGCCTACGCCCGCGTCGTCAGGCACACTGACGGGGAAACCGCCTGGGCGAATCTTATCTCGGCGATCAACGGCGACGAGGAGGGCGAGCACGAGGAGGACACCGAGGAAGATGAGCACGCCGAGGAGCCGGCGCGGGCGCCGAGCAAGAAGAAGGTCGGCAAGAGGCCAGCGAGCAAGAAGAAGGTCTCGAAGAAGGCGCCGAGCAAGAAGAAGGTCTCGAAGAAGGCCGCGACGAAGAAGAAAACGAGCAAGAAGCCCGTGAAGCGCGAGCCGCCCGAGGCCGAGGGCGTCACCGAGGCCGACGTGATCGCGATGCCTCAGACCGAAGGGCCGATCAGCGACCTGCTGCGCCAACACGAGGCGCTCATGGTGGAGGTGAAGGCGTTTGGCGAGCTGGGCTTTACGGTCGGCGCGAGCGAGGACGGGTCCGAGCTCAACGTCCGCTGGGCCGCGGATCCGGCGGGCGACGACGCGCTCACGCTCCAGACGCGGGGCGACTACTTCGCGGTCTTGGCGCACGGCATGGACGGCGAGCAGAACAAGGTGGTGTGGCTCGCCGAGCAGGACCGCGAGGGGCTCGCCGAGTGCCTCCGCCAGATCAAGCGGATTCTCCCGCTCATCGCCGACGCCCACGAGCCCTACGAGGAGCAGTACCCGATGATCCAGACCGTGCTCGAGCAGCACGGCGCCGGACTTCTCGAGCTCGAGGACGAGTAGACCACCCACCGTGGCGGATCGTCACCGCGCGCGGAGGCGCGAGCGACGATTCGATAGCCCCCCGCCGGTTCTCAGGACGCCGGCGGGGGGCTTTTGCATGGATGAATCCGGATTCAGCCGATACACTTCGCGCGATCGCCCGACGGTGCGTGACCGGATGGGCGAGCTGGTTTGGAGCGACGATGGCCGGTACAGCCGCCGAGCACGACACCGACGCCCGCGAGACCGAAGCGGTCGAACGCGATCCGTCCACGCTAAGCCAAAGCGAGATCGACGAGCTCGCTTGGAACAGGCTTCAAGCGGGGAACGATCCGCGGTCGATTCGCGACGAGTGGACCGGGCGACAGGACGGGCAGGAGCGAGCGGGTGACGGAGACGTCGTCGATGACGAGACGCAGGCAGGCGCAGACGACGCCGGCGAACAGGAGGAGGAGGGCGAGACGCCCCCCGAGACCGACGCCGACGGCGGGGCGAAGCCGACGGCCGAGAAGCCGGCGGACAACCCCGAGGCTCTGATCCTCGCCAAGCGCCGACTCCGGCGGGACTACAAGCCCGAGCAGATCGAGAAACTCCTCGAGACGCTGGGCCCCGATGAGCTCGTTGCGATGAGCGAGCGCGTCCACGAGAAAAACGTGGAGCTCGATCGTCTCAAGAACGAGATTCACAACCCGCAGGCCAAGAAGAAGGGCGCCGAGCCCGACGACGAGGCCGAGGAGGAGGACGAGCGCGACGCGAGACAGGACGCTCTCGACTCGCTGAGCCGCCGAATCAAGCGACTCCGCGACGAGGGGCTCGACGACGAGGCCGATGAGCTCGAGCACGCCGTCAAGCAACTCGACGAGGAACGCAGCGACTTCGCGAAGCAGTCTCAACAGTCATGGCTCCAGATCGCCGAGGCCCAAGTTCTGAAAGAGCATCCTTCGCTCAACACAGACGAGGGCCGGGTGGACCTCTACGAGGCGGTGAAGAAGTTTGCCGCGTCCGGCGATTACGCCGCGACGCGGGACGGCATCACGGCCCTCATGGAGGACGCCGCAGCGTTGTGTGTCGGAAGATCACAGCGAGGCCGGCCGAAGAAGCTCGCCACCGACGAGCCCGATCCGCTCGAAGGTCAGCCGGAGCACGTCCGAGACGAGAGAGCCCCCAGCCGCAAGCCCCTGTCCGGCATGGACAGGGACGCCGAGGCGATCCGGCTCCTCCAGCAGGGCTATTCACCGGCGGACGTCAACAAGCGGCTCGCGGCCCGCACCGCGTAGCTCCTAGCGGTCGGCCCCGCTCCAAGGAAGGAGCCGGGCCATGCCAGCCCTCCCCACCTTCGCCGACTTCGTCGCCGCCACGCGCGAGCGAAAGATCACGAGCCCCGAGGACATCCTCAACGACGCCGTCAACCAGCGCACCTGGATGATCGGCGAGATGCTCAAGGGTCAGGATCCGTCGCTTGTCGTGCAGGGCGGTCAGAAGATCAGCGACCGCATCAAGCTGGACAACTCCAACACGTTCCAGTTCTACAGCCCGAACGAACGGTTCAACCCGACGTCGGTTGACACGCTCACCACCATCGAAGCCAACTGGCGATTCGCCAAGGCTCACTACTCGTTCTCCGAGGAGGAGATCGAGCTCAACCAGACGGGCAGCCTCGAGCAGTTCGTCAACCTGCGCACCAAGTACGAGCAGGACGCGTACACCGACATCTACAACGGCATGGAGGACGCCCTCTGGGCGGTCCCGTCGTCGTCTGCGATGGAGGCGTCCGGCGGTCTGCGGCCGTACTCGATCCCCGCGTTCGTCACCGAGGACACGACGGACTACCACCCGTCGGGCTTCACGACGATCATGGGCGTCGATCCGGCGTCGTCGACGCGCTGGCGGAATCAGGTCGAGACCTATCTCCCGTCGGCGCTCGACGATCAGGACAACGGCATCATCGCCGCGTTCGACTCGATGTTCCTGTCGGTCAAGTTCGAGAGCCCGGACACGGCCAGCCAGTATTTCGAGAACGACCGTCTGCGCCGGATGAAGATCCTCACCAACAAGGACGGCTTCAACATCTACCAGCGGCTCCTGCGGGCGGGCAACGATCGCTACGCGGTCTCGCCACAGGATCCGGCCTACATGAACCCCGTGTTCAACGGCATCCCCGTGAAGTACATCTCCGCGCTCGACACCGCGGCCCTGTACTCCGGTTCCGCCGCCGCCACGGGCCAGCCCCGCTACTACTGGCTCAACTTCAACTACATGTTCCCCGTGTTCCATGCCCGGCGGTACATGCGGATGAAGGGCCCGATCGAGGGCGGCGTCGAGCAGCCCTTCAGCGCGGCCGTCTACTTCAACCTCTACTACAACCTGTTCATGCGGTCCCGGCGCCGTCAGGGCATCGTCGCCCCGGCGGCCTAAACCCATCACCCCTCACCAGCTCGGGCGGTTCTCGCTCGAGCAGAAGGAGCAGCACATGTACGTTGCCAACCTTGCACGGATCGGGGCGTGGGTCGAGCTCTCGCGGCTGCAGGCGTACAACCGCACCGGCGCCACCCTCAACAAGGGCGACGTCGTCGCGGTCGACATCCTCGCCAGCTCCACGGAGGCCACCAAGGTCGCCGAGGGCGGAGAGACGTCGGGATTCGCCAACGTCATCTCCATGGCCACCGCGAACATCGGTCGCATTCTCGTCGTCTGCGACGACGACGCGGTCGAGGACAACGGACTCGGCAACTTCGTGATTCACGGCGTTGTCGAGGTCGAGGTCAACGGAGACACGGGACTCGACGCCGGCGAGAAGCTCGTCGGCACCGACGGCCAGACGTACCTCTCGGAATGGGCCAGCGGCGGAAACGTCGTTGGGCTCCTCCTCGAGGACGCTGAGGCCAGCGCGACCACCAAGCTCGCCATTTTCGATGGCATGGCGTGGCGGTCCGAGGACACGTAAACCCCACCGCGGGCGGCTCGGAAGGGTCGCCCGCGTCTTATGGCACGCACCGCCGACAGCTATCTCAAGCTCATCGAGCACGCGCTCCACTCGACGCCGCCCGATGCGCAGGCCCTCAAGACGATCGACGTCCTCAACGACGCCGGGCGGGCGCTCTTCGGCCTGCACGACTGGCCGTGGAAGCGTCGCACCGCGACCGTCACGACCGACGCCGCCGGCGAGAACCTCATCGTTCCCGCGGACTTCAAGGAGTTCATCCACCTGGACGAAGGCGGCACGTCGACGCTCAAGGTGATTCAGACGACGATGGAGGAGATCCTCAACGTCCGCTCGAATACCGCCTATGACCCGCTCGTCGTCTACGTGTCCACCGACGTCGCCTACAACGCCCCGTCCGACGACCAGAACATCGAGACCGATCGAGCCCCGAAGCTGCTTCCCCTCGCCCCGACGCCCGCGCTCACGAATCAGGACCAGCTCACGCTCTACTACGTGGGCGGCTGGCGCGAGCTCGAGGAGAACGACGCGAGCGTTGTTCCAAACATCCCGGTTGAGTGCGAGCGGCTGCTGGTCTGTCTCTCTCGCGCGTTCGTCATCCATTGGGAGGACGGCGTCAAGGCGATCGACGATGAGGACGTGCAGGTCGAGCTCAGCCGGCTCGTCGGGGAGTTCGGCCGACGCCAGCGCGAATACGGGCCCATGCGAAACACCGTGCGGACGCGACTTCGCGGCGCCCGCTACCCCCACGACGGCATCACCAGACAGACCACCTAGGAGACACAGCTCATGCCCTCACCGACCAGCACAGAACGGCTCGTCACGCGGCTCCTGCAGGGGCCCACGAACATCGGTCGCAGCCCGATCAACACCGGCGACAAGATCCTCGAGACGATCGAGGGCGGGCTCTTTGGCCTGCAGATCGAGGTGGCCGCGTTCACGCAGGCGGTGACGACCGCGGACCTCAACTTTGGTCGCCAGATTTTCACGTTCGCCAAGGCCGGCCGACTCAAGATCGTGCAGGCCCGCGTGGACGTCTCGCTCGTCTCCGACGGCGTCGCGACGCTCGTGAACGGTGAGGTGGGGCTCGGGACCGCCCTCGCGTCCGGCGCCGCCGACACGCTCGCGAGCACGGAGGAGAACCTCTTTGCCGGCGGGAACGCGACGTTCACGGCCGTCGCGGCCGGCGCGACCGAGCGCGTGCAGGGCACCGACATCGACAAGACCGCCGTGGACGCGACGAGCGCCGCCCCGTCGATCTACCTCAACGTCGGCATCGACGGCGGCGTCGCGGGGGACTTCACCGTCAGCGGCACCGTTGAAGTCATCGGGCACTTCGTTCCGGTCCACGACTGAGGCTCATGCGTCGCTTCACGCCGCTCGAGCTCCCGTTTCCGGTCCGCGGAATCCATCGCGGACTGCCCTTCGCGGATCGCCCCCCGGCGACGTGCGAGGTGTGTCGCAACGTGCGCGGGTTCGAGCGGCGGATCCGGCTCGGCGGCGGGAAGCGACCTGGGATCAAGCGGGCGTTCGCGACCGCCGCGGCGTCGCAGATCAACGCGATGCTCCCGTGGCGTCTCACGCAGCAAGCGGCGACGCTCAGCCCCGACGAAAACCCCGGGCCCGGCCCCCCGCCGGAACGATGGATCGGGCTCGGGGTCGGGGTCAACAACACGGTGAACGCGATCGCGGGTTTCAACGATCCCCGCAACCCTCACTTCGCCGGGCAGTTCACGACCGCCGGCGGCGCCAGCACCGACGAGTTCGCCGTGTGGAACCGGACGACGGAGCTCTGGTCGAGCATTAGCGGGCTCCTCGCGACAGCGCAGGCCATGGTGGCGGGCGACATCGGCAACGGGTTCAGGCTCTACGTCGCGACCAGCAACGCCGTCAATGACATCTTCGAGTGGGACGGCTCGACGCTCACCGCGATCGGGAACATCAACACCTCGAGCGTGCAGGCGCTCGCGATCTACGACGACGGCGGCGGACCGAAGCTCTACGCCGGCGGCAACTTCGCCAGCATCAACGGCGAGACCATCGCCCGACTTGGCGTCTACGACGCGGGAACGGGGAGCTGGGCACAGGTCGGTTCGGGCGTCGGCGGGCAGGTCAACAGCCTCACCGTGTACAACGACGGCTCGGGCGACGTGCTCGTGCTCGGCGGCTCCTTCACGACTGCCGGCGGATCGGCGATCGCCCGCATCGCGACATGGGACGGCTCTACCTACGGGGCGCTCGGGCAGGGCGTCGACGGGAACACCGTGGAAGTCGTCTTTGCGGTCGATATCTCCGACGGCGAGGGTGAGCAGCTCTACGTGGGAGGCTCCTTCGTCGAGGTCGACAACGGAACGGCCGCGAATCTCATCGCCCGATGGGACGGAAGCGCGTGGTCCGCCATGCAGGAGGGCCTGTTCGGCGTCGATCACCGCGAGACGACGAGCGTGGACACCGTGAACGCCATGGCGCTCTATGACGACGGATCAGGTCCGGCGCTATGGGTGGCCGGGCAGTTTGCGATCGCGAGCACGGCCGACGGGCTCGGCGTCGCGTGCTCAAACATCGCGAAGTGGGACGGGACCGCGTGGAGCAGCCCGGATCGCGGCATGGGCTCGGACGTGAACGCGCTGAGGGCGGTCGGCACCGTGTTCGAGTCGACGCTCTACGCGGGCGGCGAGTTCGAGGTGGCGAGCTGCGTCCCGGTCGGCGGCATCGTCGCGTTCAACGGCACGTCGTTCGCCAACCCCGGATTCGTCATGACGTGCGACCCGACCGAGCCGCCGGGCGAGGGCACGCCCGCCCTCATCGCCGCCACCGTCGCCGGTCTCAGCGGACAGCGGCTCTACCTTGGCCTCCTCGATGGAGTCAACCCACAGTTCGGGTCAGGAAGCGGCGAGATCACCGGGAAGGTGGCCGCATGGAACGGCACGACGCTCGTGGAGGTCGGGAGCGACTCGTGGACGGCCGCGTCGAGCGTCCTTGGGCTCGTGGCGTGGGACGATGGGCTCGGCGGCGGAACGCAGCTCTACGCGGTCGGCGACTTCACGACGCCGGGCACGCGCTTCGCGGTGTACGACGGCACGACCTGGGGGACCGTCGGCGCCGGGACGAACAACAGGACGCGGAAGGCGAGGGTGTGGGACGACGGCGCAGGCGAGGCGCTCTTCATCTGCGGCGCGTTCACAAACCCCGGGAACCGCATCGGCGGATGGGACGGCTCGAGCCTGTTCAGCCTCACCGCCAGCGGCGAGACCGCCAACGGCGTGAACGGCGAGGTGTACGACATCCTCCCGACGACGCTCCTTGGATCGGGGAGCAACGCGCTAGTGCTGGGGGGTCAGTTCTCGACGATGGGCGACGGCACCAGCGCCGCCCGCGTCGGGTATTGGGATCCGGCCTCGATGGGCTCGTGGAACGCCATGGGCGACGGGTTCAACAACGACGTTCACGCCCTCATCGAGTTCGACGGCTCGATCTACGCGGGGGGCGAGTTCACCGCCGACGGCAACACGGGATCGACGACCCTCAACCGCGTGGCGAGGTGGAACGGCACGGCGTGGGTGGCGGTCGGCGACGGCTTCGACGGCGACGTCACGCATTTCGTCATCTACGACAGCCGGCTTTACGCGATCGGCCGGTTCGACATGAGCGGTTCGCTCACCATGGTCGGCGTCGCGAGGCTCAACGAGGCGGGCACGGCGTGGGAGGCGCTCATTGACGAGGACTTCGCGGGCATCTGGACGCAGGAAGTGAACGGGAGCCCCGCCAACAGCAAGGGGGGCGCCGGAGCGGTGTACAACAGCCAGCTCTACATCATCGGCGAGGCGGAGGGCGCGGGCGGCGCCGAGGTCGGTTTCGTGTGTGAGGCCGCGAGGGAGGCGTCGGCGTGACCAGCCTCAACATCGACCGAATCGTCGCGTTCACCACCAACCGCGTCTACGCGGGCGAGGTCGGCGACGATATCGCGCAGATCGGATCGGGCGGGCTCAGCGGGCGCGGCGTCGAAGCGGTGACGAGGTTCGACCCGCGCGACGGGAAGAACAAGGTGTGGGCGGTCGATGGCACGGGGGCGATCATCGTCGACGTCGACGGCGATGAGGTCGAGACGTGGGCGAGCGCGGTGAGCAACGACGGGACCGGCACGCTCCCGCAGGGATGCGGCCTCATCGCCAACTACCGGGGCTCGGTCTACCTCGCCCGTCAGCCGCTCAACCCGTCCGCGTGGTACAAGAGCCGGTCCCTCAACCCGCTCGATTGGGGCTTCGCAAACGACCCGCTCGCCACGGCGCCCGTCGCGGGGGCCGGGTTCGACGGGGGCGAGGTAGGCGACGCCATCAACGCCCTCATCCCGTTCTCGGACGACTATCTCATCTTCGGGTGCGCGTCGAGCCTGTACGTGCTCGAGGGCGATCCCAACTTCGGCGGCGCCGTCACGATCATCAGCCCCAAGACCGGGATTCTCGGCGCTCGCGCGTTCGTGTTCGACGAGTACGGCACGCTCTACTTCGTCGGCAGCTCGGGTCTGTTCAAGATGCCCCGCGGCTCCTTCACGCCGGAGCCCCTGTCTCACGGGAAGATCGACGAGCTCGTCGGCCGGCTCAACCCGGAAACGCTCGAGATCGAGATGGGCTACGACGAGGTCGATCAGGTGGTTCACTGTTTCCTTCGCCCCGCGGACGGAACGACCGTCGGCGAGCACGTCATCTACGAGGTCCGGGCCGACGCCTTCCGGACCGACAAGTACCCGCTCGTGGTGGGGCCCACCGCCGTCACCACGCCCAGCGGCTCGAGCGACCCGGAGGACCGCCGCGTCTGGCTCGGGGGATCCGACGGGTACATCCGCCGCTTCGATTCCGACACGGTCAACGACGACGGCTCAGCCGGCGCGGAGGCGATGGAGTGCGTCGTCCGCTTCCCGGCGATCGAGGCCGAGGGCGGCGTCAGACAGATCATGCTCAACGAGCTCATGGCGTTCGGCGCGACCGGCAACGACCCCGTGACCTGGAACATCTACGCCGGGTTCAGTCCGGAGGAGGTGAACCAGCAGACGACGCCCGCGCGTACCGGGACGTGGTTCGACGACGGACAGCCGGACGGGTTTCAGACCCCGCAGCGCGTGCGGGCTCGGGGCGGGGCGATTCAGTACGAGATCACGCAGAACGCCCTTGACGACACGTTCAGCTTCGAGCGGTTCATCATGTTCATGGACATGGAGACCGGCGGCATCCAGCGTCGGCGGAGGGCGAGCTCATGAGCCGTTTCGACCGCTCGGCCGGCACGAGCACCCGCAAGCGCCGCGGGATCCAGCAGCTCACCGCGCAGATCGCCCGCGGCGAGCTCATCGACGTCGATGAGGCGACCGGGCTCGCCTTCGTGGGCGACAACCCCGCGCTCCTCTCGATCATCGCGGTGTCTCCGCTTTCGGTGAGCGGCTCGGGCGTCGCGCTCGACCTGGCCGACCCTTCCGGCCTCGAGGTGACAACCAGCGGCCTCCGCGTCGACGTCGTCGCCCCGATCAGTCTCGCGAGCGCGGGCGTCGGGCTCAGCCTCTCGAGCACCGGCGGGCTCGAGGTGGCGAGCTCCGCTTTACAAATCAGCTTGCCGAGCGTCTCCGGTTTACAACTCTCAGCGTCAGGGCTTGCAATCGACCTCGACGCGGACTCTCAGCTCGCGCTCGGCGCCGGCGGGCTCAGCTTCGACGACACCGACGCCCTCAGCTTTGGATGGTTCGCGCTATGAGCTTCATTCCCGGCGGACAGGAAACGACGGTTTCGACGACGGCCGCGACCACGGTGGTTTCGGCGCCGGCGGCGAGCACGCAGCGGCTCGTGCGGAACATCCGCATCACCAACACGGGCATGAGCGCGATCGGCGTCGAGCTCCAGCTCGTCAAGAACGGCACGCCGTATGTCATCTACACCAACGCGACGCTCGCCGCGGAGGAGAGCGTCAACGTCGCGGGCCCCTTTGTGCTCGACGCGACCGATGAGACGATCCAACTGGACGCGGACGCCGCCGGCGACATCGACGTCGTCGCCGCTTACGCAGACCGGAGCTAGCCATGCCGTACAACATCGAAAGCGTGCTCGACGAGCTCCGCAGCGCTCAGGAGCAGGCGAATCAGGCCAACGAGCAGCGCTTCGCCGAGGTGCGCGAGCTCCTCGAGGGCAACCGCGCGAACATCACCTCAAGAGGCGAGGCCGCGCTCGGCGAGCTCGACAATCTCGGCGGATCGGCTCGCGAGCGCGTGCGCCGGGACTTCCGCGAGGGGACCGCCGAGGACATCACGGGCCTGCTTGGGCGCGGGCTCGGCAACACCACCGTGTTCAACCAGCTCCAGAACCAACGGCGGAGCGACCGCGACCTCGCGCTCACCGACATCGACGAGCGCGTCGCCCAGCTCCGATCGGGCGCTCTCGAGCGGCTCAGCGACCGCGAGTCTCAGGGCACGCGCGACCTGGCCGGCGCGATCGAGCGAGTCACCGACGCGGCGCCGTACCAGCAGACGCTTCAGACCCTCCTGCAGCAGCTTGGCGAGGCCGAGGGCGCCGAGCCCGATCACGCGTACAACGTCATCGGCGCGAGCGGGACAGGCGGGGGCGGTTCGGGCTTCGGCCGTTCCGGTGCGAGCGGCGGAGGAGGCGGATCCGGGGGCGGGGGGTCCGGCGGCGGAGGCGGCGGGCGCCGAAGCGGCGTCCAGACGCACCGAAACACCGGAGCGCCAGCGCACATCGGGCCGCAGACCGTCCGAAACATCCCCGGCGCCGGTCGCCCGGGCCCCGGATGGGTGCTCCGCGCCGGACAGTGGCAGGCCCCCCCGGGCACGCCGATCACCAACAACCGATACGGGTAAACCACCATGCCGATCATCCGCACATACGGGGACGCCGCCGCCGTCGGGCAGGTCGCTTACGACGTCGGCGAGCAGCAGGGCGAGACGCAGGCCCGCCAGCGCCAGCAGCAGCTCGACGCGCGGCTCGTGCTGCAGGCCATGGAGCACGCGCATCAGGCCCGCATGAACGCGGGCCCGAGCTTCGCCGAGCGATCGCGGATGCAGGACGCCCGCGCGGGGCTCAGGGGCCCGCGTCCCGAGGGCGTCCGCTCCTACCGTCAGGCGGTCCGCGAGGGCGACCCCTCCTCGAGCCCGCTTGAGCGGCTCCGCTCGATCCGCGAGAAGCGCCGCATCGAACAGGCCGACCGGCAGCAGAAGCAAACCCTTCTCGAGGCGCTCGATCAGCAGGTTCCGCCGGACGCCCGCGGGCTCGACTACGAGATCGCCAAGCAGTCGATTCTGTCAGGCGAGAAGCCCACCGACGCCGTGCTCCGATCGGTTCGGCCGAAGCAGGACGCCGAGGAGGGACAGCCGGAGGCGGCGGAGTTCCGCCCGTCCACGGCGTTCGGCAAGTCGGTCGATCAGCGGATCCGTTCCGGCAAGGTCGACGAGCTCGTCGGCGTGTTCAGCCAGCGCGAGAAACCCGACACGCTCACGAGCGATCAGCCGGGCCCACTCACCGCCCGCGCCCTCGAGGCTCGCGCGACGCTCGACTCATGGGCCCGCAGCCCGACCACGAGCGACGCCGACCTCGCCAGCGCCGTGCAGAAGATGCGGGATGCCCAATCCGACCCCGCCGCGACGCGAATCCTCGAGGAGGAGCTGGACCGCCGCGACGAGCTCCGCCGCGAAGTGCAGTGCCCGATGGTGCTCGATCAGGCCCGCACCGTCGCCGCCGACCGCGCCGCCAAGATGGCGGCGAAGCAAGGCCGGAACGTCACCGCCGGCGAGTTCCGCCGGATTCTGGGCTCGGCCCTGCAGGAGCAGGCCGAGGCGCTCGAGATCGACGCGCAGGATTACCGCTCGTGGATGGCTCGCCAGCAGGAGCAGGAGAATGTGGCGCGGGCGGCGCGGCGGGAGCAGCAGGCGATCGAGGAGCAGCAGATGCAACGGGCCCTCGAGCAGCAGGCCGCGGAGAACGAGCGTTCCCGCGGGGGCGGGCAGGAGCCCCGTGGATCCGATAATCGCCAGCGCAGCGAGCAGCGCCAGCAAGCCCGCCCCGTGAGCGGGCAGAGGGGGTTCTGAGATGGCCACCGTCACCGAAAACGGGTTCATCGACGTCGTGACCGGAAGCGAGACGGTCCGGGTGAGGTGGACGAATCTCCAGCGGACGCTCACCGACCCGGTCGAGAAGCACGATCGCGTGCTCTCGATCGGAACCGAGACCACCGCAACGCTGTGGAGCTCGTCGGACTCTCCGTCGACCTTCGAGCTCCTCATCGTCCAGGTCGACCCCGACGAGGAGCTCGCCAACACGGCGACCGACAAGGTGCTCGACGTCGAGATCACCGCCGATTCGGTGGTGCAGACGTTCCGGGTGGGCGTCGGCACGCCGCTTGTCCTGAACCGCGACGACTCCGGCGGCGCCGACATCGCGAGCATCGACGGGCTCGTCACGCAGGTTCGGGTGAGGAACAACGGCACAACGAACGCCGTCAAGGTGCGTTGCCTCGCGCTGAAGGGGGCGTAAGTGAGCCGCGTTCCGCTCAGCCAAGCCGTGTTCGATGGCGTGCTCCCAAACCCTCGCGGGTACGAGGAGCGTCAGCGCGAGCTGATCGCGCGTCGCGGCGGCAACTTCATCACCCAGCAGGAAGCCGACTGGCAGCGCGTCGCGGCGGACGTGATGTTCGACCTCGCCGAGGAGGGCGCCGTCCCGCTCAGCGAGACCGGCAACCCGTGGGACGAAGTCGCCGACGACGTCATGACCCGCGACGCGATGCGCACGCTCCAGCAGTCGCAGGAGGAGCGGGCTCGGATCCAGCGGGACGCAGGAGCGGCGATGGCGGATCCGACCGCCGACCTCGCCGGGGCCGCGGCGGTGCTCACCGATCGGGCGGCTCGCCAGTCTCAGAAGATGCTCGAGGCCGAGCGCGAGCTCGCGAGCATCCAGCGCGAACCGATCATGAGCATTCGACGGGCGGTCGAGATGAACGCTCACGGCGCCCTTCCGAGCGAAGTCACGGCCGAGCTCGAGAGCGGCGGGTGGCTCGAGGACCGATCGTTTGACGCCTCGCTGCTTGGCAAGATCGACACCGAGATCGAGATCCTCAAGGAGCAGGGCGAGTTCAACCGGGCGATGCTCCTGCAGACGGCCAAGATCAACCTCATGCGGACGGGGAAGGTCGAGCGCGACGTGAACGTCACGCCAACCGACGTCTACATGAACGAGATGCTGTCGCAGAACGCCGAGGACGCGCCCGCCTACGAGCATTTCAGCGTCGGCGCCGCCAACGCGTTCACCGCCACGACGCGGGCGCTCGCGCGGATGATCGGCGTCGCGTCGATCCCCGATCGAGACCGGGACATTCTCGAGCAGATGACGGCCGCGTCGATGGCGGAGGCGCCGCTCACGACCATGGGTGGCATGTTCGCCGGCGGGATCGCGGATCCCGTGTTCTTCGGGCTCGGCGAGTTGGCGTCGGGGCTCCGCGTCGGGAAGAAGGCGAGAGACGCGTGGGCCGCTCGCCAGATCGCCCGGGGCATGAGCGAGCGCGAGGCGGCGAAGATGGCGGCGAACCTCAGCGTGCGCGATGTCGTGATGGACCGGACGGCCCGCCACTTCACCAAGATGGGCATGAGCGAGAACACGAGCCGCATGGCGGCTCGCGTCGCGACGACCGCGATGGAGGGAGCCCTCGCCAACGCCGCGGCCGAGGGGATCACCGAGGGGGCGTACACGGATCAGCCGTGGGCGATCGCCCGGCGGATGGCCGAGGGGGCGCTCGTCGGCGCCGTCGCCGGTCCCGTGCTCGACCTTGTCGTCCAAGGCGTGAGCGTCACCGGCCGCGCCGCCCGCAGCGCTCGCCAGCGCCAGATGGACGCCCGGCGCCAGCGCCTGCAGCAGGCGGACGCCGAGGCCCAGCAGAGAGTGACGGAGACGCTCGAGCAGGGCGAAGGCGGACCCGAGACCCCCCCGGAGCCCGCGGAGCCGCAGGGGCCGCCTGAGCCCCGCCAGAGCCTCGCCCAGCGCCAGCTCGTCAAGCAGATCGAGCAGCGATACGCCGAGATCGACGACGAGCAGCTCGTCCAGGTCGCCGCCGAGCTCCGCACGCGACTCAACGCGGGCGAGCAGATCGAAGGCGGGGAGGAGCTCTACGCGGCCCTCGAGACGGTGTATCGGAATCGCACGGGCGGCGACCTTGTCGCCCCGCTCGAGGAGCCCGACGCCGGCGACTTGCCGGCGGTCGGCCCGGATGAGCCCGAGACGCCCGCGGAGCCCCCGCGCCAAGAAGTCAACGACACGGCGACAGAGCCCGAAACGCCGAGCGCTCCAGCGCCGGAGGACGTCGCAGGGGGTGCGGAGATCGCCGAGCGAGGGCGGCGCGTCGCCGAGGAGAGGCCCGAGCGCGTCGAGCCCGACGACATCGTCGCCTACATGGCCCGCCAGACGGACGAGCCCGCGCGGGCGGGGATGAGCCCCGAGGAGCTGCGGGCGGACATGGAGGCGGAGGCCGAGCTCCACCGCGGCAACCTGCAGATGCTCGAGGGCGCGGGCGAGCCGTTCGTCAAGGTGAGCATCCCGACGACCGAGCTTGGCTACACCGGGAACATCATGGGCAACCCCGCCGAGCGAGCGATCGCCGAGCGCTACGCCAAGATGCCAGCCGAAACGAGCCCGCCGATCGTCGCCGGGTTCTCGACCGACCCCGAGATCGTCCCGGGCCAGCTCCTCACCGTCGACGGCAAGCATCGGCTCGTCGCCGCCGAGCTGCGGGGCGATCGCAACGTCGAGGTGTATGTCCCCGAGAGCGCCGCCAAGCGCCTGCAGGGCCGCGACGCGCCCGAGACCCCCGCCGAACCTGAGACCCCGCCGCCCGCGCGAGAGGAGCCCCCCCGTGAGCCGGATGAACCAATCGACGACGCCCCCGAGCCCCTCACCGACGACGAGTTCCAGCGGTACTACGCCGAGATCAACGACAAGGGGCGGAAGCGAGGAATCAACCAGATCCGCGAGGACGCGATCGACCCCAAGTACCCCGACGCCGGAGTCCAGCGCCCGTACTACGCGAGTGATTTCCGCGTTGGCGACCGCGAAACAGCCGAGTCTGTACGCGCCAACTTCCGAAAGATCGTCGAGCTCGCCGACCGCCTAAAGCTCAAGGTCAACCGGAACGACGAACGAGCGTTCGAGCAGGCGATCGACGTGCTCATGGTCGATCGCGAGTTGCCGGGCGGCGGGCGAGCTCGCTTCTTCGAGGACGTGCCCGAAAAGGACATCCAGCGGATCATCGACAAGGCGGAGCGCATCGAGCGCGAAGCGGCCCGCATGGGCAAGACCACGAAGAAGGCCAAGACCGCCGGCAAAAGGCCGACGCCGCGGGTGCTTCCCGCGAAGCCCGACCCGAAGGCGTGGGCGAAGAAAGCCTCGAGGATCGTCCACAAGAAAACGCGGGCCACCGAAGCGATCAAGGGCGCGGGGCCATACGTCGGCACCCACCGCGACGGTACGCATGAGGTCATCACCGACGGCATCATGGCGGTCCGTCGCCCTTCCGACGCGTCGCCGGGTTCCATCGGCCCTAACGGCGAAACGGGGATTACGGGCGAGGATCGACGCAAAACCATCATCGGGAGCGTGAGGCCAGCGCAGAAGGTGGTGGCCGTTCACGAAACCACCGACCTCGAGGGGCTCGCGCGGATGGTCGATCGAGCTTCGACCTTCACCGACGACGGCGAGGGCGTCATTCTCGGCGCGACGCCGGATGGGCGGTTCGGCGCGATCGGCGGCGGGTTCAAGGGCGTCGCCGAGCTTGGCAGCGCGGGTGAGGCGGGGTTTGTCCCGCTGACCGTCATCGACGCCGCCGAGTTCAACAAGATGCTCGGCGCGATGAAGCTCAACGGTGAGGAGTTCGTCGCGATCCACTTCGGAGACGTCACCGACACGGCCCCGTACCGGCGACAGGTGTACGCGCAGGGACGCACCGCGGGATCCGAGGGCGTCATCATGCCCAAGCAGGGCGACAACATCGACGCGCTCATCGAGCTGTACCGCCAGCAAGCAGCCGATCCCCCGACGCTCACGGCGCGAGGCCCCGGGATCGCCTACCGCACCGACGACGGCCCGAGCGGTGGCGTTGACGCCTCGCCGATCAGGAAAGAAGGGGCGCCGGGTGGTCCGGAGAGACCTCGCAGGGATGCGAGCCCGGCCCCCTCCTTGGAAAACGACCTCGAGCCGGCGCGATGGGGTCCGCTCTATGACTCGGCCGACGACACGCCGGTCACGCTGCATCGGCGAAAGACCGAATCGGAGATCAAAGCCGAGGATCGCGCGATGCGACGCGCCCGCCGCGACGCCAAGGACATTGCCCCGAAGGACTCCCCGCACGCGCTCATCACCGACCTGTTCACCGACGTCGGCGTCGCCGCGCCGCGTGTGGGCGGGTTCCGGACGCTCGGCAAGCAGGCCGCGGGCTTCTACCGGGCGTGGAGCGAGGGCGTCCGGCTCTGGAAGAAGGACAGCGTCGGAACGGCGATTCACGAGCTTGGGCACGCGATGCACAAGATCATGTTCCCGCAGACGACGACGCTCAAAGATCCGCGGCGGGGTCTCAGCCCCAAGGTGTTCCCGACGAGCTGGCGCAAGGAGCTCGTGCAGCTCGGCCGGAATCTCTACGGCGACAGGAAGCCCAACAGCGGGTACGCGAGCGAGGGGTGGGCGGAGCTCTGGCGCGGCATCGTCGCCGACCCCGCCTACATCAAGCGCGAGGCGCCGACGGTCTACCGCGAGGCCACCGCGTTCATGATGAAGGAACACCCGTCGACGTGGGCGGCGCTCATGAAGGCGCGTGGACGACTCCGCGCCCTGCGCGATGATCTTCGCCCGGTCGGGCAGTACATCGACCGGGCCCGGGGCAAGGCTCCGACGCTGCTTGCGAACGTCTACGACGACATGCGGACGATTCTCTTTGACCGCCTCGAGCGAGTCGTCCGTCTCAAGCGCGACGCCGGCTGGATGGACGTCGACCCGGCGAAGGATCCCGAGATCGCGATGCGGCGAGCGTTCGGGACCGCCCGGGGGCATCACGAGCTCGTGCTCGGCCACGGCGCGTTCGACCCGAGCGACCCCACCAAGCTCGTCGGGCCCTCGATCAAGGGCATCCTCGAGCCCATCTACCGCGAAGGGAAGCTCGACCTGTTCGAGGAGTACCTCGTCGCCAAGCGCGCGGTGGAGAAGCGCGGTCAGGGCTTCACGCTCACGCTCGGCGAGATGAGCGATAGCCGGCTCGCGCGGTTCATCGACGACATCGAGACCAACGAGCCGGCGCTCAAGCAGGCCGCGGAGGACTTCCAAGGGCTCAACGAGTGGCTCGTCCGCGAGTACGCCGTGGCGCACGGCCTCATCGACGCCGAGACCGCCGAGCTCATCATCGACAAGAACCTCCACTACGTGACGTTCCGCCACGTCAAGGGCGAGGACGCGATGGCGCCCGCCAAGCGAGGGCGCGGGAAAGCGGGCTTCGGGGGCCAGAAAGCCGGTCTCGGCCGGTTCCGCGAGGGCAAGGGCGAGCAGCTTTTCCCGCCGCTCGAGACGTTCATGGTCAACATGGGCGACGTCATGCGGCGCGCGCAGCTCAACCGCGCCGGCGTGCTCCTCACCGACCTCGTCAACGAGACCCCGGGGATGGCCAGGTGGATCGAGCGCATCGAACGCCCCACTGAGGCGATCAAGGTGCGGGCGGAGGACATTCAGGACCGATTCAAGCGAGCGCTTGGGATCCGCGAAACGGCTGCGGGCGCTCAGCTCCCGGCGTGGATGGCGGACCTCGACGAGACCGCCTTCCAGAACATCATGCTGGCGATCGACGGCATGGGCGACGGCGTGTTCTTCAAGCCCGGGATGCGCGTCGACAAGGAGCTCGGACAGTTCACCGTGCTTCGCGACGGACGCCCGGACTTCTATGAGGTGGCAGACCGCCGCCTCCTCGAGGTGATCGACGGCCTCAACAACATGCCCACCGTCACGTGGGTTCACCGGCTCATGCACATCCCGGCGGTGACGCTCAAGCTGGGAACGACGCAGCTCTCGCCCGAGTTTTTCATCCCCAACGGGCTCCGCGACCTGTTTCAGGCGCTCGTGATGAGCAAGCGGTCGATGGGCGACCTCCCAAGCGACGTCCGCGCCCGGCTCCGCGGCGTCCGCGCCGCGTTCGTCGACGGCGGGTTCGGCGACCTCCTCCGCGTCTTTGGCGTCCGAGCGAGCGATGCGGACACGCAGGAGACGATCCGCGGGGCCCTCGCCGGCGGCGCGTTCTTCTCCGGCGAGTTCGACGAGTACCTCGACCGGGCCACCGGCGCCGTCAACTTCGACGAGATGTTCCGGCCGCGGTCGATGCTCCGGCGGTTCTACAGCGGCGACGTCCGCGGCGGCACGCGCGACCTCCTCACGCTGGGCCCGGTCCGGCGGCTCAACAACGCGATGGAGATGGCGAACCGTCTGGCCGAGTTCGAGGCGGTCCGGCAGGGCTCAGCGCGCCCGACGGGCCGAGCGGCGATCGCGGAGGCCGGACAGGCCGCGGCGGACATCACCCTCGACTGGACGCGGGGCGGGACGCTCAGCCGCGAGCTCAACTACATCGCCGCCTTCTTCAACGCCGCCATGCTCGGCACCGACAAGCTCGCCCGCTTCATCCGCCGCAACCCGGGCAAGGCGGCGGGAACGATCATGGCCTACGTCGTGACGCCCTCGCTCATCCAGTGGGTGCTCAACCGCGACAACCCCGACTACTGGAACAAGGACTTCAAGGAGCGCGATCGTCACTGGATGTTCCCCATCCCCGGGAGCGAGAACAGCCAAGGCCAGCCTCGCTATCTCCAGATCCCCAAGCCCTACGGTCTCGGCTTGTTCGGAATCCTCGTCGAGCGCAACCTCGCCCGCCTCGACGGGATCGACCCCGTCACCGGCCGGCGCGGCGACACGCGGGCCTACAAAAATCTCGCGGACACGATCACCGACGAGCTCCTCCCGAGTCTCAACATCATGGGCGTGCAGCCGCTTCTCGAGGCGCAGGCCAACTACTCGTTCTTCTTCAACGATCCGATCGTCAAGCCGTGGGAGCAAGACCTCCCCTACAGCGATCAGGGCCGGGAGCGTTCGTCCCAAGTCGGCCGCATCATCGGCGAGCTCGCGGACGTCTCGCCCGCGAAGGTCGATCACGTCATCACGGGTCTCACCGGCGGTCTCGGCCGGACGGGCCTGCAGCTCTCCGACCCCCTGCTTCGCCCGCTCACCGGCGCCGAGGCCGACGAGCAGCGGCCGCTTCGCGTCGACGACTATTTCCTCGTGCGGCGATTCCTCGAGGGCCCGGCCAAGAGCGGCGCTGAGGTGCTCACGCGCTTCTTTGACGAGTACGAGCGCGTCGAGCGCCGCGTCCGCGGGCTCCGCGCGAGAAGCGAGCAACCCGAGCGCCAGCGGGAGTATCTCGAGCGCTACCGGCCCGAGATCGCCCGGTACGAGACGCTGCAGCCCTATCGGCAGAGCATGAGCGACCTTTACGCCCGGCTTCGGGCTTTCTACAGCGACGACTCGCTAGACGGTGATGAGCTCAACCGTCGAGTCGACGAGACATTCACCGAAATGTTCGAGCTCGCGCGTCGCGGGCTCCTGCTTTCACGGCCGACGGAGGAGTGATGGAGCTGCTTGTGTACAGATTCATGGATGAATACGGCGGCATCGCGTTCGGCACTGTGGCGGCGCTGATCCTCATGGCGGCGATCTACGCGATCTTTTCGCGCCTGTGGGACAAAGTCGTCTCGCCGACGATCAACGCGCTCGCCACCAACGGCCAGCAAGTCGAGAACGCGTCGCGCGAGATCCACCTTGGCGCTCAGGCTCTCGAGCGAGCGGCCGAATCCAACGCGAAAGCCGCGGAGCAGGCCCGGTCGATGGTTGCGGAGCAGGCGGAGGTGACAGACAACATGCGGGAGCTTTGGAACGACATCCGCCTTCACCACAAGGAGACTCAGGAATGAACGACACGACCAAGCGATGGGCCGCGAGGCTCGCCGCTCTCGTTGGGGCGGCCGGGATCGCCGGAGGCGGGCTTGTCGCCTGCTGCAGCGGGCAGGCCGACCCCGTGAGGCTCGGCTACATCGAGGCGGCGCAGGACGGGTACGACCCCGTGCTCGAGCACGCGCTCATCGGCCTCGACGCCCGGGCCGACCCCGAGACCGCTCAGCGTCTCGGCCTCCAGCCGCTCCCGCCGTCGATGCGCGAGTCGCAGGAGACCAACTTCCGCCGGTACGGCGAGATCCTGCAGGAGCTCGAGGACTACGAGCGCGGGCTCCTCGAGGCGGACGATCCCATCACGCCCCCGGGCCCGGCCGAGGGCGGTGAGTGATGGACTTGCGGGAGATCATCGAAGGCGTGTTCGAGGACGTGAAGGAAGCCGCCGAGCTCGACGCCCGGCAGTTCGCCGCGGACATGGCGGCGACCCTCACCGCCCTCAAGCAGAACCTCGTGGCGGCGGGCGCGGACCCGCGCGAAGCCGCCGACCTCGCCAAGCGTGAAGCCAAGGCGATCGCCGCCCAGCGCTTCGCAAGGGCGACGGTCCGTCAGCGCGAGATCCTCGTCTCGCGGGCGTGGTCCGTCGTCGACCTCGCGGTCACGCTCCTCACGGGGCTCGCCGCCAACGGAGACCAGAACGATGGCGCAGACCAAGCCTAAGCGGGACACCGAGGGCCTCGACTTCAAGGAGCTTTCGCTCGACGAAGCCGTCGCCCGCATCGAAACGGAGCTCGAGCATGCCGAGGCATCCTTCACAGCTAACCGGAAAGACCCATCGGAGTCGGTCGCGAAGGTCCGAAGGACGCTCAAGCAGTTCCGTCGCCAGCTCCGCGCCGGCGCGTACTCCGGCGCTCTCTCCGGCAGCGCGGTCGCGTTCGTCAATCCGGACGGCCTTGCGGATCAGATTGCTCAGCGACGCGGCTGGGACGACGAAGTCGGTGAGGGGCTCGTAGCCGACGTCGTGGGCGACGTGCTCGGCGTCGTCAACCAGATCCGCAAGACCGTCGACGAGCGGCCCGTCACGCTGCACTCAGACCGCCGGCGCAAGGCGCCCGTGCTCCTGCACATCGAGGACACGGACGACAAGCTCGCCATGGAGCTTGACGCCGACGGGAAACTGACCGTCGCGGGCGACGTGGATCCCGAGGACTACGAGCCGGGCGGTGAATCGTCCGATGAGACGTCCGGCGGGACGTGAGCGCATATCCCCTGTGCAACGCGAGCGCCCGGGCGGGGGAGACCCCGTCCGGGCCATTAGGAGACGGCCATGGGCGAAACACCCGGATTCGGCAACAGCTTCTCAGGCCCCGTGTATCGCGACGCGTTCCGCCTCGCGTCGTACTCGGAATCGACCACGGCGATCAACGCGGCGGACCCCCTCTTTGCGATCGAGGTGGGATCCAAGACGCCGAGCCCGCAGTACGCACCGGGCTCAGACGCGAGCACCCGCATCGACACCGGATCGGACGTGTTCAGGATGGGCCCGGGCGACCGCCTCGAGGTGGTTGGCGGAGGCGCCGGCGCGAACGACTCGACGGTGATCGCGCTCATCACGAAGCTCGACCCCGTCATCAGCGACGCGGGCGTCGTCGTCGCCTTCATCGAGCGGGAGTTGGCGCGAGCGACCTTCACGCTCTCGACCAACACCATCGGCACCGATAACCCGCTCGTCGACGCGTTCGACGACATCGACGCGACCGATCGCATCGCGGACGCCGCGAGCGTGTCGGGCACGATCGACGGCGTCGCGACGATCAGCCCGGGCGCGAACAACTACGCCGGAACGGTGCTCTGTCAGGCTCGCCAGTCGATGTTCATGCGGGCGCAGGTGTACCGGGGCACCGCCGGGACGCACGCGTGGATCCTCGCCCGCCGCCTGCAGGGCGACGCTCGCCCGATCGTGAGGTGATCCTCGTGACGCTGCTTCCGATCGGACAGACCGGATCGCACGCCGGACCCGTGTTTCGCGACGCGTTCCGCGCGGTGACGCCCCGCGTGACGGGCTTCATCGGGAACACCATCTCGGACCCGCTGGGCGTGGTCGACGTCGGCTCGGCCGGATCGCCTCAATACTGGCCCGAGGATCCATCCAGCGCCGGAGAGCCGTGGACGGACGCCAACGTCGTTCACATGGGGGCGGGTGACGGGCTCGAGCTGGTCGCGGGCGGCGCCGACGCCGACAACGAGATCGCGGCCGTCATCATCTACGTGCTCGATCCGATCATCGACAACGAGACAGGCGCCGTCGTCGCGTTCGTCGAGCGCCGCCTCGTCGCCTTCAACGTCACGCTCGGCGCCGCGCAGGTGGGCGCCAGCGACCCGCTGGCCGACTTGGACGTCGTGAGCGTTGGCGATCACCTCGCGGACACGATCGCGGTGTCGGGCACGGCGCCGGATGGGGTGTTCACGGTCAGCGCGACGCCGTGGGCGCACGCGATCATCGAGGCCCGCCAGTCGTTCTTCATCCACATCGGGGTGCTCAACGCGTCGACCGCCGCGTTCTGGTTGCTCGGGCGGCGGCTGCAGGGCGACGCGCTGAGCGTGTCGCGATGAGCTTCGAGCCGCGCGGCTCCTTCTCGGACCGGCTCTACCACGAGCCGCTCCGGATTGTCGTTCCCCGCTCGGACGCGACGACCTCCGCGACGATCCCCGGGCAGTACGGCGCCGTCGATCGAAACCCCGGCAGCCCGCGCCGGCGCGTGTGGTGGCCGGAGGATCCCGCGAGCCCGGGCGAGCCCCTCGAGACGCCCGGCCTCTTTGTCATGGGCCCCGCCGACGGCCTCGAGCTCATCGCCGCCGGCGTCAGCAAATCGCCAGACGACGAGATGCGAATCATCGTCACCCGCATCGACCCGATCGTCGGGCCCGCGGGCGTCGCGGGATTCCTCGAGCGCGTCGTCGTCGACGCGACGGGCGTGAGGACGTCAACCGCCGGTCACGCGTTCGCCTTCGCCAACGACGCGGCGAGCAACCTTCCCGACGTCGAGGTGGGCGACGACCCGTTCGTCGGCTGGACGTTCTCGGGCGAGGGCGGATCGAGCTACGGCGACACGGGCACGTGCAGCGCCCTCGAGGCGTTCGCGGAGCAGGCGGCGTTCATGCGCGTCTACTGCGAGCTCGGCGACGTCTCGGCGCGATGGGTGTACGGTCATCGGGTGCAGCGGGACGCGGTCCCGGTCTGGCGGTGAGATGGGGTATTTCCGACCGAGGCTCGGCTACGACTACGGAACGCCCGTCGCGCGCGGCGCGTGGCAGCTTGTCGACGAGCAGCCGTCGCTTCCCGTGACGTTCGGCGATCCAACGTCGCCCTTCACCGACCCCGCGACCTACCCCGACTCCAACGGGCACCTGGTCGACGTGCGCGGGATCGGTGCCCTCGAGCTCCTGTGCGCGAATGATTCGACGAGCCTCATGCAGGTGCGAATCGGCGGGTTCAGCCCTGTCGACGGCGTGTACCTCCCGTCGGGGATCGACCTGCAGATCGACGTTTCGTTCTCGAGCGCCGGGACGAACGCGCAGATCGGCTCGCGCGTCGCGGCCCTCAACCCGAATCTCAACGCCTCGTGGTACTGGTCGAGCGACTGGACGCCCGCGATCACGCCCGGCCCCTCGTTCCTCTCCATCGAGCAGCCCGCCTCGAACGTGCCCACCTTTGTTCGGCTGTTCGTCGACCGCTTCGACTTCATCGCGTTCGGCGACCGGGCGTCCGCCAACGGCGTGGCGCCGTTCTTCATCCGCCCCGTGCAAGGTCTGTGGTCGACGCCCGGGTCTGAATGGTGGCGGAACTGACGACGTCCTATCAACGTGCGCAAAATTGAGCGCCGAACTGACGACGTCCTATCAACGTGCGCAAAATTGAGCGCCGATTATTCCAATTTTGATTCCCGCGCCTGTCGCAAACGCCGGAATCGCCCCTGAGAGCGCACAAACGCGGACCGTTTGTTTCAGCGATCCGAACAGAAAACGCCCCGCGACACCGCGCCGCGGGGCGTGACGACGGGCCTTGCGGTCCCGCAGAGGCACACCCGCCGCCAGCGCAAAGATAAGGCCCCCGGCGAGAGACATCGCCGAGGGCCTCGCCGCTCCGAGGAGGGCGCAGAGAAAGACAGTCGCTCAGCCGCCGAGGCTCTTGGGCATCGACGCGCCCGGTTCCTCGCGGACGGGGTGCTCACACTCGGCGGCGCCGCGCCCGCCGGCGTTGCACATGGAGTCGTCCCGCTGTGAGCTCGAGGAGCGGCATCGGCACCCGCTGTAGTTGCAGCAGGCGTAGAAACCGTCGCGGCACGTCACGTCGCAGTTGCCCTCGCCCGCGGCGTCTTGGTCGGCCTGTTCCCAATCGACCGACGGGCCGACCGCGACCATCGCGCCCGGGAGAAGCTCGAAGGGCTCCATCTCGCCGCCGGCGACGACGACGGGATGCTCGGACGTGTTGAGCCAAACGCCGCGGTCGATCTTCCCCGTTCGCGTGCCTTCGCCCGAGCGGTGATCGTAGGGGACAAGGCCCTCGGTGATGAAGTACACGGGCTCCTCGACGATCCAGTATTCGGGAGCGTCGCGCCACTTCGCGACGCGGTGAATCTCCTCCATCGTCCAGACCTCCGCCTGTCCGACGAGCTCGTGGATGGGCCGGACGTCGTCGGGCGCTCGCGCCCCGGGAGGCGCGGCGAGGACGCTGGCGAGCGTCGCTGCGTAGAGAAGGGCGGCGATCATCGTGAAGATTCGCATGGTAGGAGCTCCTTTCCGCCGGGATCGCATCGTGCTCGCCCGGTGGGCGGTGGGGTGGTGTCGCTTCCTTGCCCCTTGAGCGTACTCCTCCGGTCTCACGTTGCAAGGAAAATCCCGGTGGGTACGATGGTCCTCATGAGCACGAAACGACGCCAAGACCCCGTGACAGTCCTTCGGCCGATCGACCTGGGCAAGGAGGAGCTGATCCCGCTGTGGGACAAAGGCGCCCGCCGCAAGGGTGAGAAGCGGCTCAAGGGCGGCGGGTTCATCTACGACGCGGCCGACCTGCTCGCGCAGAAGGTCGGCGAGTCGATCGCCCGCGCGACGATCTACAGGTACGCCAAGACCGGCTACCCCGTGCAGCGAGGGGGGCCCTTCATCAAGCTCCCGACCGTGTACGTGGGCGGGCAGATGAAAACGAGCGTGGAGGCCATGGAGCGGTTCGTGAAGGCCATGGCGGAGGCGGCGGAATGAGCCGTCGACCGGAGCATCAGCCGGAGTACCTGCTCGTGGGCGGGCCCTTCTCAGGCAAGCGAATGCGATTCAACGCCGGCGGCTCGCGTCCGACCGTCCTGCTCCGCACGATGTGGGACGCCCCGACGACGGAGGCGATCGGCGGGGCGACCGTAAGCTCCGGCGAGATCCACGAGTACCGCTTCCATCCGGTGTCGGTTGTCGGCGCGGGGCTCACGCTCTCCGGCGAGGTGATGATCTACGGCCCGGACGCCGACGGGATGTCCACCGAACAGATCAACGCCGCCGCGCTCGGCTTCCTCATCTCGAACCTCCTTGCGCGGGGGGACAAGCAGGGTGGTTGACCTCCGCGACGTCTACGACAAGCCGTGGTGGAACGCCGAGAGCTTCGAGGCGTACCTCCACGAGCACGGCCTCAAGCCCGAGGAGGGGGCGGTGTTCACCATCTCCGAGTGCAAGGAGATCAAGACGTGGAACAACCAGAAGCAGCGTGAGGAGGACGGGCACGCCGTTTACTTCCACGAGACGCACAAAGCGCTGATCCTCACCACGGGCGTCGCGCCGGGCCTCTTCAACGTCATCGGGAGCGAGACCGAGGAGTGGCCGGAGAAGCGAATCCGCCTGTTCCTCTACAAGCCGAAGAAGGACAACACCCTTTGGATCCGCGTCGCCAACCAGCGACTCCCGGCCGCGAGCGACCCGATCGGGGATAAGCTGGCGGCGGTTGTGGGCGAGCGTCTGAGCACCCGCAGCGCGACGCCCGACGGCTTTCTCCGCTGGGCCGACTCGACGCGACACCCGATCCTCGAGCGGTTCCCCTTCATGAAGCCCGACGCCGTCGCCGCGTGGCCGCTCGGCGTGATGGACGCCCTCAAGGAGTACGTCGACCACCGCGAACGCGAGCTGGCGCGGGAAAGTCAGGACACGGCCCGCGCCGCAGCGGAGACGGCTCGAGACGCCGGCGAGGAGCCCCCGCCGCCCGCCAAGGAGGCGAAGCCGGCCGAGCCGGACAAGCAGGGCTACACGCCGCTCTCTGAGGCGAAGCATCAGCCGATCACCGACGACGACATCCCGTTCTAGGACGTCGATCGGGTGTCGCTCGCCCTCTCCACAACCTCCGGAAAACCTGTCGCTCGTTGTCGCAGGCTGTCGGCTCGCAAGGCTCTGGTTCCCATGCGTTTGCGACAACAAGTGAGTTCGTCGTCACCTTGCGTTCGGACGCGCCAAGGCAATCCACGGGTTATCGAGACCGCGGAAAACGCGCTAACCCGCCTTCCCACGGGGGACTACGCCGCTAAGCTGAGACCCTATCCACAACCCGCCAACCCTTACTGTTACGACGACGAGTCTTTTATTTAGTCATGGAGATAAGAGTGGCCAGACGCCCACGTCGCGGACGGATCTTCTCGCCTCACGCCCGGCACGTCGCCCGCTTCGGCGGTTTCCTGCTCGTGCTGCTCGTCGTGGCGCTCATGCTGCTCCTGTTCAACGGGTGCGAGGCGGTCGCGATGGCGCAGCCGTACCGCACGGGGTACGTCACCGATCCGCCGGACCCGCTCGAGGGCATCGACGAGCTGGCCGTCACTGTTCGCGGCATGGACGCCGACGTCGGGAACGGGCACCCGGCGTTCGTGTTCACGCTGGAGATGACGCTGGGCGTGTGGGAGATCCCGTCTCTGATCCCGGGCGACGGGTTCGAGGGCGAGACCTCGGCGACCGATCCGCTCCCGCCGCAGCCGGCGACGCCGACGATCCGGCACCTGAGCGTGTACGCGTCCGACGTCCGGGCGTATCGCGTCCCGGCGCCGCTGCTCGAGCCGTGGATCCCGGGAGACCTGGACTTTGACGGCGACGTCGACGCCGCGGACATGGCGCGTCTGGTCTCCAACTGGACAGGGGCTCGCGATGCTCAGGAGTAAGCGGGGGGGCGTGCAGCAGATGGTGGTGTATCAGCCGACGTTCATCTCCGGGTACATGATCGGCTGGTTTCTCGGTTTCGTCGGGTGCGCGGGGCTCGAGTTCGGCGAAGCCCTGCTCCGGTGGCTCTTGGGATGAAGCGCGCGGATCGGTGGATCCTCAAGCACGCGCCGACGCGGGACACGCTGCTGTTGCTCGGCCGGTGCGTGCCGTCGCTGGCGATCAAGGATGAGGAGCTCCGCCTGTCCGCGGGAGCCGAATGGCGCGAGGCGGTCGAGCTGCTCGCTGATTATGGGTATGTTGAGACCGCCCCGAACGACCCGAGCGGTTGGCGACTCCGACGGCCGGAGGGCGAAGCCGCGTATTCCGCCGCGCTCGAAGCGGCGATGGAGGTACACCGTGCCCAAGCAGAAGCTCGACAACGCGTGGTCGCTGACGACGTGCGAACGGATCGCCGCCCTTCGGGTGACGCAGAAGGAGCGGGAGGCGAAGCTCAAGGATCTGGTGGAGGACCGCAAGGACAAGCTCGAGACGTGGAAGGCGGCGGAAGCGGAGCTGGCGGCGGAGCTCGACGAGGCGGAGACCGAGCACGGCAGCAAGGAGGCGTGGCCGATCGAGACGGCCAAGGCGATCACGAAAGCCCGCGTCCGGATGAAGAAGGCGGAGAGTGAGTACGACAAGGCCGCGGCCAAGGTCGACGACGCCCGCGACGCCCTCAAGACGACGACCGGCGAGCTCGCCGAGCTCCTCGACGACGCGATCGACGGCTCGGATCTGTTCGAGAACGCCGTCAAGGAGACCGTGGCGGAGGTCGAAGCCGAGGAGGAGGCCGAGGGCGGTCCGGCGCCGCTCAGGCTCACGCCAGACGAGGAGGAGGACATCGACCCCGAGGGCGGCAACACCGAGGGGCTCCCGGTGTCCGCCGCGGCGTTCGCGCGCGGGCGCGCGAAGCGCAGCGCTCTCTGGCGGAACGCGACCTGGCCAACGATCTTCGAGGAGATCGACAACGAGTGGCCGGCTGAGGACGTCGAGACTCTTTACTCGAACCTCAAGTCGCGAGACATCCACACGTTCTACGACCTCACGCAGAAGCTCCGCTCGACCGACCGCGGCACGCTCTCGGAGTGCATCCACGGCGAGGCCACGCTCGAGAGCGTGTTCAACGAGGACGAGGGCATGATGGAGGATCTGGTCGAGTGGATGGGCCGCATGTACGCCGCCGCGCCCGACGCCGCGATCGCCGACGACCTGCACGCGCTGGCGCACAAGATGGGCCGCACGGCCTGCGAGCGCATGTTCTACGGCAACGGCGACATCGCGAGCATCATCGACGACGGCAAGGAGCGAGCCGCGGCGCGCAAGAAGGCGCCGAAGAAGAAGGGCTCGCGGAAGAAGAAGGCCGCGGCGACCGCTTGACCCGCTCATGCGCCGCAAGTAGAAGCCGAGACCGAAAGGAGCATCACGCCATGGGCATGAAGCTGTACGACGAGACCGCGGCGCAGGTCGGCGCCCGCATCAACAACTTCCAGCACCATCCGCCGGTTCATCCTCAACAGGCGCGGAAATACGAGGCGAACCGCGATGCGTTCGGAGCGCTCGCCGGCGAGCTCAGCCGGCGGTGCCCGATGAGCCGCGAGCTGAGCCTTGCCCACACAAAGCTCGAGGAGGCGATGTTCTGGGCGAACGCCGCGATCGCCCGGAACGAAACGTCCGAGGATTACGGCGGCAAGCTCTAAAACCCGCCCCGCCGGAGCGATCAATCCGGCGACCCGCCCGCGTAGCTCAATCGGCGGAGCGCCCCATCGCCGCCTCCCCCCGCGGGAGGCGGCCGTAAGGGGAAGGTTGGAGGTTCGAGTCCTCCCGCGGGCTTTGGAGCATCACACATGGCACGAGCGAGACCCGGACGCCGTCGCGCCTCACGCGCCCGCATGAGCGACGACGAGCTCCTCGACATCCGCGAGGACGTGTCGCGTAGCCAGCGCGGCGCGAGCGCCGCCAAGACGGGAGCGAAGTACGAGCGGGCGCTCGCCGAGGCTCACGAGGTGTACGCGGCGCTCGGGCTCGCGCACCTCGAGCAGCGCCCGGTGGACACGTCGCCGATGCCAAAGGGGTGGCTCAACCACACGGGCCAACAGAAGGCCGGCGGCGCCGCGCGGATTCTCGCGAAGCGCGCGGGCTATGACTTCTACGGCGTGCTCGGCCCTCACGCGGGCCCCGCCGGCGACCGCTCGCGCTTCTTCGGGCTCGCGCTCGCGATGGAGGCCAAGAGCACGAGCTCGCGCAAGAGCCGGCTCCCGATCGCGGGCGACCACCTCAAGAAGCGAGGCGGCGGGCTCCAGCAGCACCAGCTCGAGGCCCTTCTCGCCCACACCCGCGACTTCGGGGGCGTCTCGGCCGTCGTCTGGAACAACGGCGGGCGTCGGCTCGTCCTGCTTCCCGACCGGATCGAGATGGCGTGGCACGATTTCCGCGAGGCGGGCAAGCGGAGCATCCCCGAGTCGTATTTCGAGGAGTACCCGGTCAAAACGGATGTTCGCGTGCGCGCTCGCGGCGCGACGCTGGCGCGAAGGTATCTTCACGTCGAGGACTGGCTGGAGCCGATCCTCGAGTACCTCGAGAAGCAGGGGGCGCCGAGCCCCAGCGCCAGCAGGATCCCGAATCCGTTTGGAGTCGACGATGAGCGCGACCGTCACACCCGCGAGCGGACGTCTGGCGTCGATGATTGAGCCGGCGCAGATCGTCGCGTTTCTCGACGGGTTGTTCGCGAGCTTCGACCGCATCGACTCGATCCTCATGGCGCCAGCCGCCCGCCTCGCCTACGCCCGCCACGTCGCCGAGATCGAGCGATGGGAGCTCGACCCCGGCGACGAGCTCGAGCTCCTCAGCTACCGCGGCGTCGACGTCGAGTCGATGCCGACCCACATGGGGCTTGTCGCCGCGATCGGCGCCGTCCGCGGGAGGCCCATGGTCGCTCACATCAACATCAACGCCGCTTTCCGCGAGTGCGGGGAGTTTCTTGGACCCAACGGAGAGAGAAAGGAACCCACTATGAATCAGGAGTCTCACGACACCCGGCCCGCCCAGCCCACGGGGACGATCAGTCAGGAGGGCCCGGCCTCGAGCCAGCAGTCGCCCACCGCCAACCGCTACGCGTGGTTCTCGCCGAGCCAGCTCCTCGAGATCGCCGGGCGTCTCAACGCCGAGCTCCCCTTCGAGTCGCTCCCCGCCGACCCGCTCGAGCAGGCTCTCCGCGCCGACGTCCAGTCGATCGCCGGGACGCTCGCGCACGTCGCGATCAACGGCCCGACGCCGGCGGGCAAGAACGACCCCGCGATCAACATCTACATCTTCCACCCGGACCAGCTCCACTACGTCGCGAGCCGCATCATCAACCTTCTCGACATCGACAATCCGGACTACGCCGACGTGCGCTCGGCGAGGGCGCTCGCGCACCTCGCGGCCGACTGGTGCATCTACATCTCTCAGGTGAACAGCAACCCGATCAGCATCCCGCTCCCGGTCCCGACGCCGACGGGCCCATAATCGGACCTCAAAGCGAGGACCACCGGCTCTTTTCGTGGTGGCCCTCATCATCAGGCCCCGGGGCGCGTGACCCCGGGGTTTTTTCATGCGCTCGATCTGCTATCGTGAGACCGCATCGCCACGAAAGGAGCGACCATGGACCATGACCAGCGAGCCAGCGTGCTCTCCGGCGAGCTCAGCGAGCTCGCGGAAAACTACTACGACCGGCACATCAACATCGTCATCGGGCTTGTCGAATGCGACTGCGGCAAGGACGACTGCTGCGGTGAGCGGATGATCGCCTCGGTCGGAATGACCCCGGGCGGGGACCGGATAAGCAAAGAGAGCTTCACCGCCGGCGCGTCGATGCTGGCGCAGCTCGGCATCGTCTACAACAATCTCGTCCGCGAGCACGCGACGCGCCACGGCGTGGACCCGCTCAAACTGAACGAGTTTCTCGAGGAGGAGGCCAACCGGCTTGCCCGCATCGGCGCCGTGAGGGTGGAAGCCCCGGACGTTCGCGGGGGTGGATCGTGAACAGCCACCACATCTTCGGCGACGAGCTCAACCGGATGCTCCGCGAGCAGTACCCGACGGGCTCGGTCGCGATCGTCGTCGGCCTCCAGCCGTGCCCGTGCGGGAAGGATTGCGGGGGTTTCCAGTTCGAGCCGACGATCGCGCTCGGGGCGCCGCAGAACGATCGCGAGACGCTCGTGGCCGGGCTCGCCCAGCTCTTTCTGCAGGTCTCGGTGTCGACCATGGAGCTCGGAAAGCTCCTCGGCGAGGACGCCGTGAAGCTCGCGAACGAGGTGCAGGCGCGAGCGCATTCACAGGCGACGGTGGAGCTCCTGCAGTCGATGGGCGCGGTCGATCGCCCCGGAGAGGGGGCCGACGATGCCCGGTGACGATCACGAGCTCGAGAACCGGACCCTTGAGATGCCCGCGCGCGTCAAGGAGCTTCTCGGCGAGTCGGTCGACGTCGCCGGCGAGCACGCCGTGGCGCTCTGCGTCGTCCCCCGCGTGCGATCGGATGGTCTGACCGTTCCGGTGATGGCGATGGAGTCGCGGCTCCGAACGGCGCTCACCGTCAAGGACAACTACCGGCTGGCGACGATCACGCTCGCGGGCGTGCTCCTCTCCTACGACCGCTTCGCCCGGGACGTCGCGCATCACGCCCGCCGTGAGTTTCGGGAGCTCAACGGAGCGATATGGGGGCGGTTCGCCGAGCTCGACATCATGCTCGGCGGCGGCGAGGAGCCGCCCGAGCCCGAGCGGAAGGTGTGGACGCCATGAGCGAGCACATGACGCCGGAGCAGATTCAGGACACGTTCCAGCGATGGTTCCGCGAGATGGCCGAGCAGCTCGAGGGCAGGCTCCCCGCGGGCTTCTCGATCATGGCCGCGGTCCCCACCGATCAGCACGCGGAGGCGTGCGCCACGATCTGTTTCGACGGCATCGAGCATGACGCAGATGAGGCGGAGCACAACGTCGCCGGCCTTATCGCCGTGGTTCAGGCCGCGATGAGCTTCGAGGCGGGCGTGATGGTCGAGCGGAAGATCCGCGAGTACCACCGCCGGGGCGTGATGCTCAAGGCCGACGGCATCGCTCGGATCGCCGAGTCGGCGCTCCAGCGGATGCAGCAGGCCCACCTCGAGAACGATTACGACGGCGCGTACCGCGTGATGGACCGCTCGAGGGATCGACCCGATAATCCGGGCGATGGGTCTCAGGAATGAACAAGGCAAGCTATGGGAACCGCCGAAGGGGCGGCTTGTCACGATCCACCGCCGCTACCGCGTCATCCGCTGGAACGGTTGGTTCTACCCGGCTCGCCACCTCCCGCCGGACTCGATCGAGGCCCGCGTCCTCGAGAAGCCCGGCGACCCGTGGACGCTGACGATCACCGACGTCCACGGCGAGAACGCCAAGGACGTTCACGCCCTCAGCATGTAGGAGCATCACCATGCAAATGATCCATCACCAGCTCGAGCGACCGATCGCCCGGCCCAAGGGCGGGTATCTCCGAAACCGATACCGCATCGGGTACAACCAGTCGCTTCAAGAGTTGGAGCGCGAGCTCGAGCACATGAAGGCCGAGGAAGTCACGCTGCACGTCGACTTGGGCGAGCGGGACATCCGCCTCGACGGACACCCGCGAAGCGGCGCCAAGCCGCGGACGCCGGGCGTCATGCTCACCTTTTACTCGCGCGAGACGAAGCAGCGCCACGAGTTCGTCGGCAACAAGTTCGACGATTGGCAAGGGAACATCCGCGCGATCGGGCTCGCCCTGCAACGTCTCCGGCTCGTGAACGACACCGTCGAGACCGGAGGGGCTCAGTACGAGGGCTTCAAGGCGTTGCCCGGGGGCAACGGGGCCGCGGGGCCCTCGAGCAAGCGAGACGCGGCGGATCGTCTGCTCGAGCTCGCGCGGATGGACCGCGGGCCTCTCTCGATCAACGGCGTCATCGCAAGCGCCGAAACCCGGCGGGCGGTGTACCGGCAGGCGATGAAGTTCGCGCACCCAGACGCCGGCGGGAGCGATGGGATCGTGAAGCAGGTTCAGCAGGCGATGGAAGCTCTCCAGTGAAGCCGACGCCTGCGACGGAGCTGGCGCGGCGGATGGTGTCGATCACGGAGTTTCGGCACGGCGGCGGAGTCACGTGGTTCGTCACCATCGGTGGTCGCCGCGTGGGCTCGGGCTTGAGCTCTCGCTACCCGAGGGAGCGGATCGAGCGGCAGCGCGACCGCATCCGCCGCGCCGTCGCCGCCGAGATTCGGGGGTGGAGACGTGACGGGCTCATCTGACAGCCTGTTCCCGCTTCCCCGCTTCTACAAGCGGCAAGGTCACGCCGCGGACCCCTGCACGGGGCCCGCTGGCGAGACCTGCGGCTCGTGCGGGCATCTCGCCCGAACGGAATCGCAGACGGGCCGGCGATACTTCAAGTGCGGGCTCATGCGGGCGCATTGGTCGAGCGGAGGGGGCTCGGACGTGCGGAAATCTGATCCAGCATGCGCTCGGTGGTCGGCCAGCGCCGAAGCGGGAGCTGACTGAGCATCCGCGCCTTCGCCGCGATGGCGTTGAGCTTGCCCACGAGCGCCAGCAGATTCGCGTGCCTGGCGGTGGTGTGTCCGACGCCGAAGGTCGGGCCGAACGCCGCGATCTTCGCGAGCCGCTCCGGGTCCGCCCCGTCACGGTGCAGGTTGAAGATCACGATGTGCAGGTTGTCGGGGTGCTCGAGCGTCGAGTAGTCGATCTCACGCGTGCGAAACTTGTGGACCGCCCACCGCCCGGTGCAGAGGCCAAAGCCGAGGTCCGTCCGCAGGCGATCGCCGTCACGGGGGATCGGCTCCATGCCGCATCGGACGCGGTAGCCCATCTTCTGGCACCACTCGTTGAGCTCGAGGATCCCGTCGCGCCGGGCGCCGCCGCCCACCCATCCGGGGCGCTGCTCCGCGTTCCAAGAGGTCGCGTCGAAGTACACGCGGTCGGCGCCGAGCGATTCCCACCGCGCCAGCTCCGAGAGGTAGGGCTCGCGCAGACCCGGGACGACGTCGACGACCTGGCCGTTTTCGACGGCGAGCGTGCCGATGTAGGCGGACTTCCGCACCGTCTCGCCCACCAGACGCCACACCGTCTCGAGCGCGAACCACTGGTTCGGCGTGAGGCTCGCCGCCTGCTCGATCGGTCGATTCCAGCCGGACGCGTGGCGGATGTTGTGGAGCCCCGGCTCAAAGAGGCACCACTCGCCATAGCCGGCGGCGAGAACTTCACGGTATTTGCGGATGAGGTAGTACACGAGCTCGATCTCGCTCGCGTCGTCGCGCCACTCCTCCGCGTTGGCGCCGGTGAGGAGGTTCGTGATCGCGATGGGCTTGGGCTCGGCTGCTTCGGTCATGGGGCGGGTCTCCTTCGCCTGAGCCTACCGCGCCCGATAACGCGATCTGACGGGGTTTTCATGGTTTTGCTTGGAACGTGAGACCGGAGGTTGTAGCGTTGGGGTACTTCATGGGTCGAGCCGAGAGGCTCACCTCACCACAACGCGGATCGGGTCCGCGACTCGCTCGCCCGGGAGATGACAGGCCCGGGCGGGTTTCTCGAAAGCATCACCACCCTTTGAGGAGCGATCCATGAGCACCATCGAATCACGCGACATCATCACGGCGAGCGACTGGCGGGGCTACCGCGACAAGCTCGCGGACCGGCTGCAGCGGTTCACCGGGACCAGCCAGTATTTCCGGGGCGGTCCCCTCCACGGGAACATCGTCTACACCGACGGCGTGCAGTACCTCCTGCAGATGGCGGCGGAGGGCCGCGGGGCGTACTGGCTGCTTGACGCGATCGCCTCGCACCGCCACACGATCCGCCGCAACGCCGAGGGGCTCGTGTTCTGGCGCCTCACGCGAGAGAGGCCGGACGAGGCGTCGTCGCCCGCTCGCTTGGTCTGCGCTCGCGACTTTGACAGCAAAGGCGAGCCCGTCGACCTGATCGGCTCGCAGGACATCGAGTACACCGACATCGGGCTCGCGAGCGTCGAAATCTGGCAGGCGCCCAGCGTGCTCGATGGCCGCGACGTCGACGTCCTGTATCTGCGGACGGAGCATTGAGCGGCGCTTAGACAGACTCTCCCTCTCCTCCACGACCGGCCCCGGGCGTCCCCTCTTACCGCCCGGGGCCGTGTTCGTTTTGGCGTCCGCCGGCGTCACTGGCGTACAGTGGGGGCGGTCTCAGCGGATGAGCGGTCCCTCATGCCGATACGGTGGTGGTGATGAAGCACGTTGCAGCGCTCTACGTCCGTTCCGACACGGTGTATCAGTCGATCGCCGGCGTCGATTGCTGGGACGTCGAGCGTGACGCCCGGCTCTACGACGGGCCGCATCCCGTGGTGGCGCACCCGCCGTGCAAGACGTGGGGCCGGTTCTGGTGGCGAGCTCGAGACCGGGACACCGGCGACGGCGGTTGCGGCGAGCACGCGGTCCGCGCGGTGAGGCGATGGGGCGGCGTGCTCGAGCACCCGAAGGACAGCGGGCTCTGGCATCGGATGATGCTTCCCCGCCCGGGGTACTTCGATCATCTCGGCGGGCACACGCTCGCCGTCGAACAATGCTGGTGGGGCCACGAGGCCGTAAAGCCAACCTGGCTTTACGTGGTAGGCGTCGACCGTGTGGAGCTCCCCGCTCGGTCGAGAGCGACGGCGACGCGGCCGATCAAGTCGATGGGCAAGCAGGAGCGAGACATCACGCCGCCGCGATTCGCGAGGTGGCTTGTCGAGCTGGCGCGGGCGTGCTCGGTGGAGGCCGCGGCATGAAGCGCAAGGACGTAGTCGAGTACGCCAACCAGCCGCTTACCGACGAGGAGAAAGCGGCGATCTGGCTGCGCTATGAGGAGACCGGGCTCCTGCGGGGCACGGCTCGCGACCTGGGCGTCTCGCTCCGCACGGTCCAGCGAGTGCTCGGCGAGGATCCGCTCCGCCTGCAGGGGATCAAGCAGGCCCGCGCCGAGGAGCGCGCCGCCCGGTGGCGCCGGATCGAGGACAAGAGCCTCGACGAGCTCGAGCGGGCGATCGACGACGCGTCGTCGGCGTTCACCCAGCTTCGCGACCTTGGCGCCGCGAAGGGCCGCAAGAAGATCGACGCGGCCCACGAGGCGATGCTCAAGCTCTCCCCCCGCCGGCTCACCGCGCTCCGCATGGTGGCGGACTCGGCGACGACCAAGACGAACCTGCTGCAGGGCTCGGCGACGGAGAACATCAAGCACACGGGCGGTCTGCTGGTCGGCGAGATGACGGCCGAGCAGATGGTCGAGAAGGCGCAGGAGCTCGGGCTCGATGAGCTCATCACGCCGGCGATTCGGGAGCTCGTCGATGGTGGCGATGACGCCGGAGACTGAGCTCGACCTCCGACGGCTGCAGGAGGCGATACTCGTCGTCGAATACTGGCGCCAGCGGGGTCTCGCGAGGCCGAGCGAGACCTATCGCCCGCACCGACTCGGCCAGCTCCAGTTTCACGAGAGCGAGCACACGATCCGGTGTCTCTTTCCCGGCAACGGCTTCGGAAAGACGCGCTGCATCGCCGAGGAGGTACACGCGTGGTGTTCTCACTCGTGCCGGTGGCAGAACACGCCCGAGTGGCCGATTCAAGCGGTGTGGCTCGCGCGCAACCGCAAGCAGTTCGCCCTGCTTCGCGATCAGCTCGAGGTAGAGACCTTCGGGGACGAGGCGGAGTACACGTCCGGCGAGGCCGGCGGCGTCTACACGTGGGAGGACGGGAGCAAGCTGCACCTGGGCGTGGCGGCGCGGTCCGGCGACTGGAAGAAGTGGGAGGGGATCAACCCCGATCTGGTGGTGTTCGACGAGCTCCCCCGACAAGACGTGTGGCGCGAGATGATGATGAGGCGCCGCGTCCGCAAGAAAACACGGTTCTGTGTGGCGGCGACGGCGACGAGCTCGGGCGTGTGGGCGGAGGCGGAGATTTACCGCCCGTGGCTCGACCATCACCTCGAGCAGGGTCTCGAGCTCTGGCGAGAGGATGCCCATCCGACGCGGAAGCGAGACGGGGGCTACGTGTTCCCGCTCGTGCCCGGCCAAGACGCGCACTCGGTCAACAACCACCCGACGATGTGGGTCTGGACTCGGGGCGGGATCTACTCGAATCCGGCGGCGGACGAGGACGACTTCCGGTGGTACGAGGATCGGAAGTGGACGAGCGACAAGGAACGCGAGGTGAGGCTGTGGGGCGGCTTCGCCAACTGGCTCGGCGATTCGGTGTTCGATGAGGCCGGTCTCATGTATCTTCTCGAGCAGGCCAAGAAGCTGAGACTGCAGACGCCCGGCGTGAAGCAAGGTCGGTTCGTCGGATACCGGAGGGCATCGTGAGCTATGCAGGCATGACGCACGCGGACGCGACGGCGGCGATCCTCGAGAAGGAGGG
>Ga0102931_1000056_pt1 | contig 45162 bp, 44 predicted proteins | sample SalPonR1_C_D1_MG_FD_79282 | JGI IMG/M metagenome (GOLD analysis project Ga0102931, IMG submission 79282) | Salt pond soil microbial communities from South San Francisco under conditions of wetland restoration - Salt Pond MetaG R1_C_D1_MG | ecosystem: Environmental > Aquatic > Marine > Intertidal... | reverse complement strand
CTGGAGCTGGTCCCGATGGCGAAGACAGCATCAAGCCATCGCAGCCCTCGCACATCGGAAAGCGCGGCTCAATGTGCAACTGTAGTACTAAGCCCGAGGGCCTGCAAGCCATCACGCAGAACGTCGCCTTCCAAGTCTTCGGCGCGCAGGTGGATCGCAGCGCGGGGAAAAGCTTTGAGCAGCAAACCGCTCCATAGGCTATTAACCAGATCAGACGCCGGAATAACTGCGATGAGATTTGGGTTTCTCGCCCGTGCAACTTGGAACAGACGGCTGATACCCTCGTCGCTTGGTTCCCTCATCACATATTGGGCGTCCATGTAAGCGGGATAGCGCGGCCAGTGTTTGCCAATACGTTCACCCGTTACATATGCGATCTCGTCGTGGGTCAGAACACGCCCGAGTTCCGGGTCTTTTTCGATCAGTGGCGGCAGGATAAAGTAAGGACGCACATGCTTTTGCATGGTCGGGCGGATACGCCCCGCTGCGTTGTATTCACCTTGCTTAAACCTTAGTGCCGGACGATATGGCAGCATCGTTGCGCTCCTCGGGTTGCTCAAAAAGTACCTTCCTCACAGTGTTCCTCCCGATCTTCTTTGAGAACAACGCGTAGTCGTTTCTCTCTTTTTGAATCCTGCCGAAAATGATGGCCGGATTAATCCCCAGTTCTTTCGCCAGCTTCTCTGCCGGCTGTACTGTTTTGGCGATCCGAGCAGTGGATTTACGCCAACGTTCTTCTGGTATTAGCATGTTAGAAGCAAAAGCATCCGCTTCCTCCTCCTGTTCGTCAACAGACGACGCATCAAACTGATCAAAAAAACCACTAGCGAGACCCGTCAATCGGTGCAGCACCACATGACCCACTTCATGAAGCAGGCTAAACCAAAAGTTGCCAATATCATCTTTTCTGAGCGTAAGGCCGATAACCGGCACTCCCTCTTCAATGAACGCGGCACCGTCGATGGTAAGGCCCGGGATTTGCCTCTCCGCGATGATGACGATACCCGCCTCATAGAGTTGCTGTTGGGCGCGACGCGGGCCATCTGAAAAAACACTGAGCTTGGGAAGCTGGTTCAGCCAGCCCGTTTTCACAGGGTCATAGCGTGGAATGCCTTCACGAATGATTTCCTTTGCGCGCGTTACCACTCGAGCGCGCCACGCGTGGAGCAAAACATCTTCGCTATGATCCTGAACGTTCAACCCTGTCCGCAACAAAGTGGGGCTACCAAAATCAATTCTGTTTTCTGCGATGTATTGTCGGAGCTGCGCCTCGTCCATGTCATCTGCAAACCAGCCGTTCGTGCGGCCATGTTTCAAGATCTTCTTGATACTCTCTTTGGAGACATCATCAATCACCTTGTCCAACCCCCGAAACTGAGGGTTGGGCTCGATGGTCGCGCTCAGGCGCACACCCAAAAGAGCAGCAACGCGAGCGTAGTTCTTTACGCTTATGGAGCTGTAGCGGTCAGCCTCATATCTCTGAACCTGCTGCTCTCTCACGCCCAAGCGCCAAGCGAGGTCTCGCTGTGTATAGCCCTTGGCAATTCGCGCAACGATCAGCATTAGACCTGGGTCGCTTTTCGCACGACGCTCAAGGGGCGCTGGCTTGCCTGTTCCCTTGGCGACATCATACGCTACGATAGCATCATTCAGGTCATCACGTTCGGCTTTCAAAGTCGCGGAAAGCTGTTTCACAACCTCAGGCGGCAAACCCTCGACGACTCGCTTAAGGGATGCATCTGTCGCTAACGCCTCATCAAGCGCGGCTACGCGCGAGCGAGCTTCGCGCAGTTCTTTTTCATTGAGGATGATGCCTGTGTTCATGCTCTCCGTATACCCAACAAATATGTTGTGATCAAGGGGCCCAACAAAATTGTTGTGACGCTATGGGTTTGCCAGCACCCGGTGGCTGGCCTCAAACCAAACCTTCTGGCTTCCCACCGAACCCCAATGCGCGCGTCTGGATGCGCAATAAACACAGAATGCGGCTGTTGAGGGGTGGTTCGTTTCATCGGATAGACATAGTAGCCTTGTCATCCAACCGACCGAGTTGGGCAGGTGGACCTTTGGCGCTAATCGCTACCCCAGTGATACCCAGCAAGGCACGAGCAAGAACGCGCAACAGGAGTCGTTGTTATAACTCTCTGATATTGCTGTATTTAATGGTGCCCGGGGGCGGAATCGAACCACCGACACGAGGATTTTCAATCCACTGCTCTACCCCTGAGCTACCCGGGCACGGGTGAACGATCATTGTTCAGGTTTCGGCGTTCTATGTGACGGTTCGGGGCGTGTCCAGTGGGTTTTCCATGGAAAAATGCAAAATCCGGGGGAAAGGCGCGCGTCGGGAGCGGAGTGGGCCTCTCAGGAGTGCATCTGCTTGCCAAACGGGTCCGGATGCGCGAGCTAAGCACATGATGCCAAACTATGTTTTCGAGACGGAACTGATCGGACGCGGGCTTTCGCGTGTCGCCGGTGTTGATGAGGCGGGACGGGGGCCTTTGGCAGGGCCCGTGGTGGCGGCGGCGGTTGTGCTCAGGCCAGGCGGGATCCCGGATGGGCTGCGCGATTCAAAAACGCTGACCGCCCCGAAGCGCAGCGAAATCCTGCGCGATATCATCAAGATGGCCGTGATCGGCATCGGCGAGGCGTCCGTTGAAGAGATCGATGCCCTCAATATATTGCAGGCCAGCCACCTGGCCATGTGCCGTGCCATCGACGCGCTGCCCAGCCCCCCGGATCATGTGTTGATTGACGGCAATCTGCTGCCCCGCGATCTGGCGTGCCCCGCCACGCCGATCGTGAAAGGCGACAGCCTGTCATTGAGCATCGCGGCAGCGTCAATCGTAGCCAAAACAAGACGCGATGCGCTCATGTGGGATTTGGCGCAACAGTATCCGGGCTATGGCTGGGATACCAACCAAGGCTACCCGACGAAATGTCACAAAGATGCGCTCCGAAATCTTGGTGTGACCCCTCACCATAGACGTTCGTTTAGACCGGTCCACAATATATTGTGACAAGCTAATTTCTTAACCACATGATTCAAAAAAGAAATTGACCACGAATCAGCTTTGACTCATCTTTCGTTGCAATCACAGAGCGCAACAATTGCGCCGGGACGATAGGCAGAGAATGACAAAAATGACCAAACCCAACAGCGCTGCGGCGTTGCCCGTGAACACGATCCTGAACGGTGATTGCATCGAGGCAATGAACGCGCTGCCCGCCGCGTCCATCGACCTGATCTTTGCCGATCCCCCGTACAATCTTCAGCTGCGGGGCGATTTGCACCGCCCGGACAACTCCCGCGTTGATGCGGTTGACGACGACTGGGACCAGTTTTCGAGTTTCAAGGCCTATGACGAGTTCACGCGCGCGTGGCTCAAGGCGGCGCGCCGCCTGCTCAAACCCGATGGCGCGATCTGGGTGATCGGATCCTACCACAATATCTTCCGCGTCGGGGCCGCGCTCCAGGACGAGGGATACTGGATCCTGAACGACGTGGTCTGGCGCAAATCGAACCCGATGCCGAATTTCCGCGGCAAACGGTTCACCAATGCGCATGAAACGATGATCTGGGCGTCGAAATCCGAAGGCGCGAAATACACCTTCAATTACGAGGCGTTGAAGGCGTTGAACGACGGCATCCAGATGCGATCCGATTGGGTTTTGCCGATCTGTAACGGCGGGGAGCGGCTGAAGGATGAGGCCGGCGAAAAAACGCACCCGACACAGAAACCGCAGGCCCTGTTGCATCGGATTCTTGTCGGCGCGACCAAGCCGGGGGATATCGTGCTCGATCCGTTTTTCGGTACCGGCACAACCGGCGCCGTTGCCAAGATGTTGGGCCGCGACTGGATCGGCATCGAGCGCGATGAAAAATATCGCGACGCGGCGGCGAAACGGATTTCGGCAGTGCGTCGTCTCGACAAGGCGGCGCTGGAGACCAGCGTCAGCAAGCGGGCTGAACCGCGCGTGCCCTTCGGGCAATTGGTCGAACGCGGCATGCTGCGCCCCGGTGAGGAATTGCTGAGCATGAACGGTCGTCACAAGGCCAAGGTTCGCGCCGATGGCACGGTGATCGGCAATGACGTGAAAGGCTCCATCCATCAGGTTGGCGCCCATCTCGAAGGCGCACCAAGCTGCAACGGATGGACATACTGGTGTTTCAAACGAGATGGCAAGACCGTCCCGATTGACGTGCTGCGCCAGCAGATCCGGTCTGAAATGACCTGAGAAGTTACAGAAAACCGCCGGTGCCTGCGGCCATCTCCGCGGCACACACCTTGCCCCGCTGGTGATCCAGCGGGGTTTTTCATGTCACGCGGCGTGGATCAGCGGGCCGACCCGACCCGGAAAACAAGCTTCCAGACCTTGCGTCCGGCAAGTGCCCTTGCCACTGCCAGACCGATGAGACCGCAAAGCGCGCCCTTCGAAATCGTACCCATGGTGCCGTGGATCTGGACCGCATGCAAAACGCTGCCTGCGACGATCACCACAACGAGGCCGGAATGCGCCAAGCGAAAGCTCCGCGGCCGCAAACGAAAGCGCAGCCCGGCGAGGACAACCGACGCAAAGATCGCCCACATTGCGATCACGCCCCAGGCGGAGAACGGTGTGGGCGACCGAAAGAGCAGGGCATCGACGATATCCGGCGGGCTGGTGACCCAGAGTCCGACAACATGCACACCAATCAGCCCGGTGATCGCAAGGCCCAGAAATACATGTGCGCGTCGCCCCCTCCGTCCGGAAAGCAGGGGCACATCGCCGATCACCAACAGAGGTTGCAGCAGCATCAGTGACAATGCGACGATCCCGGCAAAGCCTCCAATAATGTAGACCGCGTCGCGCCATTCCAGCAACGGGCTTTGCGCCGCAATGGCCACCGGACTGCCCACCGCCACAAGAACGACGGTCCAGATCATTCCGTTCCGGAAAACTGCTCCGGGCGCGCGCATGCGGTCAGGCGGGTTTCAAAACGAAGTCGACCTTCAATTGCGTATCGCCGGCGCTTTTCATCACCGGCCGCAAGAAGACGGTCTCGAAGCGGCCATCGCCGCGCTCGGCATCATGGGCAAGGTGTCCATGCGGCTGCCCGAAGGCCGGCACGATCTGCGGCATATCCATGCGGAAGACCCCGTTTGCGTCGGTCAGCGTCGCGCCATGGCTGTGCGGATCGCGCTCGTGGCCTTCGGTCGTGTGCGCCCAGATCTGGATGCGTTGGTTCGGTAGAGGCATTCCATCTCCTGCACGCCGGACGGTGCCCGTCATCAGGAAGCCGCCACTGCCAATTCGTTCCACGATCGGTGCCCCGGGGCGATAGTTGTTCGCCCCGCCGCGCATCGTCTGGGTTGGAGCGATGCCCTGCGCGCGGGCCGGATGCAGCACGGCCGATACACCTGTTGTTGCCGCCGCTCCGACAGCGGCCCCGGTCAGGGCAAGCATCGTTCGACGGGTGGGACGAAGGACGGGCATGTCATATCTCCTGTCGAGGTATCTCGGATCCGTGTGTGTGTCGTTTTGCGGGATTATAGCGCCTTGGGGCGACGTCCGGGACCGGGCAGCACGGGATTGTGAACATCGCCGCTTGGTCAAGATTCGCCTTCGCGCGCCCTTTCCCCTGCGTCGCATGGCGTCTATCACACCCCAGGAACTGACCCGGAGACCAGTCTTGGACATACGCGCAATCCTGATGGGGATGGCCTTCGCGGTCATGTGGTCTTCGGCCTTCACGTCGGCCCGCATCATCGTGGCAGATGCGCCGCCTTTGATGGCGCTCGCGCTGCGGTTCACCATTTCCGGCGTGCTCGCGGTGATCGTGGCGCGCTGGATGGGCCAGAGCTGGCACCTCACGCGGATTCAATGGCGCGCCACGATCATTTTCGGTATCTGCCAGAACGCGCTTTATCTTGGCCTGAATTTCATGGCGATGCAGCGGATCGAAGCCTCCTTGGCTGCCATAATCGCGTCCTCCATGCCGTTGTTGGTCGGGGTGGCAGGATGGGTTTTCGCCGGCCAGCGGATCTCGCCATTGGGCATCATCGGCCTGGTCGCCGGGTTTTGCGGCGTGGTCATCATCATGGGGGCGCGGCTGGAGGCGGGGGCCGATCTTTACGGCATCGGCCTGTGCATCCTTGGCGTGCTGTCCTTGACGGCAGCGACGCTGGCGCTCAAGAACGCCAGCTCGGGGGGCAATTTCATGATGGTTGTCGGCCTGCAAATGCTGATCGGCAGCGCCGTCTTGTGGCCGGCCGGACTGCTTCTGGAAGTGCCAGAGGTCACATTGTCGTCGCGGCTGGTGCTGGCATTTGTCTACACCACGCTGGTGCCGGGCCTTGCGGCGACGCTGGTCTGGTTCTGGCTCGTCAATCGGATCGGAGCCGTCAAGGCTGCGACTTTCCACTTCCTCAACCCGTTTTTGGGCGTGGCGATCGCGGCGTTAATTCTGTCTGAACAACTTGGGGCTGCGGATATGGGGGGCGTGATCATCATCGCGCTGGGTATCCTCGCGGTGCAAATCTCTCGCCAAACCCGTTGATCGTGCAGGATTTTTCACTGTCCCATGCATGGGACGCTCAACCGATCGTACCGCGATTTTCCCCGACCTGGCCGCGATGCAGCAGCATGTGATCCAGGATCACGCAAGCCATCATCGCCTCGCCCACCGGCACGGCCCGAATGCCCACGCAGGGATCATGCCGCCCCTTGGTGACAATCTCGGTCTCTTCGCCGGACTTGGTGATGGTGCGTCGCGTGCTCAGGATCGACGAGGTTGGCTTGACGGCGAAGCGCACGACGATGTCCTGCCCGGTTGAAATGCCGCCCAGAACGCCGCCTGCGTGGTTGGAACTGTATTCCGGCCCGGTCGGCCCCATGAAGATCTCATCTGCATTCAACGTCCCGGTGAGCATGGCCGAGGACATACCCTCACCGATCTCGACGCCCTTGACGGCGTTGATGCTCATCATCGCGGCGGCCAGATCGGTGTCCAGCTTGCCATAGATCGGCGCGCCCAGTCCCGCCGGCACGCCGCGCGCGACCACCTCGATGACAGCGCCGACGCTTTCGCCCGACTTGCGCAGCCCGTCGAGATATCCGGCCCAGTCGCTCGCCGCGGTGGCATCCGGGACCCAGAAAGGGTTGTTCTCGATCTCCTCCCAGTCGAACCGGGCGCGGTCGATCCGATGCGGCCCCATCTGGGTCATGTAGCCGGTGATCTGCACACCCGGCAGCAGCGCCCGGATCGCCTCGCGGGCCAGGCCACCCGCCGCCACCCGCGACGCCGTTTCGCGCGCCGAGGACCGACCGCCGCCGCGATAGTCGCGGATACCGTATTTCTGCCAATAGGTGATATCGGCATGGCCCGGCCGGAATTTCTCCTTGATGTCGGAGTAATCCTTGGACCGCTGGTCGGTGTTTTCGATCATCAGTTGCACCGGTGTGCCGGTGGTCTGGCCTTCGAATACACCCGACAGGATCTTGACCTCGTCCGCCTCGCGGCGCTGGGTCGTGAACTTGTTCTGCCCGGGTTTGCGCCGGTCCATCCAGTGCTGGATCATGCCCGCGTCAATCGGAACCCCCGGCGGGCAGCCGTCCACCGTGGCCCCAAGGGCAGGCCCGTGGCTTTCGCCCCATGTGGTGACACGGAAGAAATGTCCGAATGTGTTCAGGCTCATGGCGGTCTCCTTGGCTGAGACGTGTCCTAGGGCAGGGCGCGATCGGTCTCAAGGTGTTTCGAATGGGCTGCGCCCATCCGACAGGTCGGGGGCCAGCCCCCGAACCCCCGGAGTTTAGGGGCAAGATGAAGCAGAGCGGTTTTCGTCTTGAAGGCGGGCGCCGGCAGCCTTACGTATCGTGATACCTCGGGGTGTCAAGAAGCTTGGCTGAGATGCGTGATGCGAACCCGTTGAACCTGAACCGGTTAACACCGGCGGAGGGAAGGTTTGGATATGCTCCTGCTTTGCCCGCTCGTCGCAAACCAGGAGGATGCCATGAAACCGGCCCTGATCTTTGCTGCGGGACTTCTTGCCACGACCACGACGGTCGCCGCGCAGGACCGACCCGTTCTGACCGTCTATGCGGGCGATTACATCGTCTCGGAATGGGGTCCCGGCCCCCGGATCGAAGAGATGTTCGAGGCGCAGTGTGACTGCGACCTGCAATTCAAGCCGGGTGATCTGTTGCCCCGCATATTGCTGGAAGGCGATCAGACCGACGCGGATATCGTTTTCGGCCTGAACACCGATGTGACCAAGCGCGCGCGGGAAAGCGGTCTGTTTGCGCCGCATGGACAGGATACCGGGGCGTTGACCCTGCCGGTCGATTGGACCGACGACGTGTTCCTGCCGTATAATTACGGGCACACCGCATTTGTCTATGACGAAGAGCGGATTTCCGATGTCCCGGAAAGCTTCGAGGCGCTGCTGAACGCGCCAGACGATTTGAAGATCGTCATTCAGGACCCGCGCTCATCGATTTCCGGACTGGCGCTTGTGCTGTGGGTGAAGGCGATCTACGGCGACGCGGCCGAAGCGGTCTGGGAACAGCTTGCGCCGAAAATCCTGACCGTGACCAAGGGCTGGTCGGAAAGCTATGGTCTCTTCACCGATGGTGAGGCAGACATGGTGCTGAGCTACACCACATCGCCGGCCTATCACATTATTGCCGAGGATGACCGGACCAAGAAGGCCGCGATTTTCCCGGAAGGGCATTACTTCATGGTCGAGCTGTCGGCCAAGGTGGCCGGAACGGATGTGCCGCAGCTTGCCGATCAATTCCTCGAGTTCCAGCTATCCGAAGCATTCCAGACCATGATCGCCACGGGCAACTGGTCTTTCCCGGCCAAGCTGGACCCGTCCAGGTGGCCAGACGGTTTCAAGGCGCTGGACCTGCCGGACACCGTGCTGTTCTACACCGAGGATGAAGCCGCCGCCCTGCGCGACGAAACGGTTGAGGAATGGCGCCGCGCGCTGTCTCGATAATCGCAGCGCTGAGCGTGATCGGGCTGGTGATCGGCCCGGTCACGGCGGTTGTCCTGCGGGCCGAGGCGTTTTCCGGCTTTCGGCCCGCCGATTGGCAGGCGTTTCGGTTCACGCTGGTGCAGGCCACGCTGTCGGCGCTTTTGAGTGTCGCATTCGCGGTGCCTTTGGCCCGCGCTCTGGCCCGACGCGACTTCATTGGACGTGGGCTGTTGGTTGCGCTGTTGGGGGCCCCCTTTATCCTGCCGGTCATCGTCGCAGTGCTGGGCCTTTTGGCCGTGTTCGGGCAAACCGGAGTTCTCAACCGTGCGCTATCGCCACTGGGGGTGCCCGAGCTGCAGATCTATGGCTTGCAGGGGGTGCTGGTGGCGCATGTGTTTTTCAACCTGCCGCTGGCAACCCGGCTGATCCTGCAAGGCTGGCTTGGCATCCCCGCAGAGCAGTTTCGCCTTGCCGCGACGCTGGGAATGGGCCGACGCGCCATGTGGCGCTGCATCGAATGGCCGATGCTGCGACGGCTCGTGCCAGGTGCCTTTGCCGTGATCTTTGTCATTTGCCTGTCGTCCTTTGCCGTGGCGCTGACGCTGGGCGGCGGGCCGCGGGCGACAACACTGGAATTGGCCATCTATCAATCCATGCGCTTTGATTTCGATCTTGCGCGGGCCGGGGTTCTGGGGGTGGTGCAGATTGGCTTGGCGCTGTCCGCCGGGTTGATTGCGCTGCGCGTGACCTCTGTGCCTGTCGCGGCCAAGGGGTTGGACCGGCATGCCCCGCGCTGGGACACGGCGGGGCGCATGATGGTCCTGGTGGATGCGGCGTGGATCGTGCTCGCGGCGCTTTTCCTGCTGACACCGCTTGCCATGGTGGTGTTGAACGGTGTCGCGGGCCTGTCCGATCTGGGAACATCGGTCTGGCAATCAGCAGGTCATTCGATCCTTGTGGCCCTGGGATCGACCGCGCTGTGCCTTTTGTGGGCGCTCCCGCTCGCGACGCGTTGGGGCGAATGGCTCGGCCTGTCGGGGATTGCCCTGTCGCCGCTGGTTCTGGGAATCGGATTGTTCCTGATTGTCCGGCCGTTTGCCAATCCGTTCGACTTGGCCCTGTATGTGACGGCGACGGTCAACGCCTTTGTCAGTCTGCCATTTGTCCTGCGCATCCTGCGCCCCGAGGCCGAGACAATCCGTGCGGAGTATGGCCGCCTGCGCGGCGCGCTGGGCCTGTCGGGGTGGGCATGGCTTTGGTGGGTGTTTCTGCCGCGCCTCAAACGCCCGCTGGGGTTCGGTGCGGGGCTGACCGCGGCGCTGTCGATGGGGGACCTTGGTGTGATAGCCCTGTTTGCCGATCCCGACAGGGCGACCCTGCCGTTGAAGGTGTATCAACTGATGGGCGCGTACCGGATGGACCAGGCGGCGGGCGCGGCGCTTTTGCTCTTGCTGCTGAGCCTTGGCATGTTCTGGCTGTTTGACAGGGGAGGTCGCGTTGGCCCTGCAGCTTGACTCCATCCTCGCCTGCGCGGGTGACTTCGAACTGGCGGCAGACCTGACAGTCCCGGAGGCGGACCGTGTCGCTGTGGTCGGCGCGTCCGGGTCGGGCAAATCGACATTGCTCGATGTGATTGCCGGGTTTCGCCTGCCGGAGCGTGGCACGGTGCGCTGGGCGGGACGGGATATCACGCGATTGCCGCCCGGCACCCGACCGGTCAGTATCCTGTTTCAGGACACCAACCTGTTTCCGCATCTCACGATCCGTCAGAACCTTTCGCTTGCTTTGAACCCGGCGACGGGGCGGCGGCGTCCGGGAGACGCGGAGCGGATCGACGCGGTGCTGGAGCGGGTCGGCCTCGCCGGCTTTGGCGGGCGGTACCTGGCGGAAATGTCCGGCGGGCAGCAAAGCCGGGCGGCGCTGGCCCGAGTGTTGATCCAGGCGCGTCCCGTTGTGCTTCTTGATGAGCCTTTCGCGGCGCTGGGACCGGCCTTGAAGGACCAGATGCTGGATCTCGTGGCCGAGATTGCGGAGGCCGAAGGCCTGACCGTGTTGCTGGTCTCGCATGATCCCGATGACGCGAAACGCTTTGCGCGCACGGTTATCGTGGTCGAGGCGGGGCAGGTGACGGCGCCGCGCGACACGGCAGCGCTGTTCGACAATCCGCCACCGGGTCTGCGGGCCTATCTGGGTGGCGGATGATCGCGACGCGTATCCGCCCTGCAACAAAAAAGCCCCGCCAAGATGGCGGGGCTTTTCGCGATACCAAACAGAGCGAAGCTTGACGCTTACTCTTTGCCGCGGGCCTTGACCGGCGCCCAGAGGCGCTTGTTGGTCAGGTAGAGAAGCACCGACAGCACCGTCAGGAAGATCACGCCGACAAACCCGGCTTGCTTGCGCGCCATAAGCTTGGGCTCGGCGGCCCACATCAGAAATGCGGAAACGTCTTTGGATTGCTGCTCGATGGTGGCTTCCGTGCCATCGGCATAGTCGACATCATCGCCCCAGAGCGGCGGCGCCATGGAAATCCATCCGCCCGGGAACGCCGTGTTCTCGTAAAGAATGGCTCCCGCTTCTTCCTTGTCCTCCCCGGTGTACCCGGTCAGCAGGGAGGCCATGTACTCGGGTCCGCCCATACCTTTGAAGAACTGGTTGATGCCGAGACCATAGGGGCCGTGGAATCCAGCACGTGCCTTGGCCATCATGCTGAGGTCGGGGGCACCGGCCGCTTCGTTGGCCGGGAAATTGTCGGTTGGCCGCGCCGGGCGCCAATCATCGATCTCTTCGTCGTAGATTTCGAAGTTCTGTTCGGCATACGCCCGCACCTGATTCTCGGGCATGCCGGGACCGGTTTCGGACGAGAGGGTCCGCAGTGGCACATATTCCATGCCGTGGCAGGCCGAACAGACCTGGGTATAGACCTGAAGACCGCGCTGAAGCTGAGCCTGATCGAAGGTCCCGAACGGACCTTCGAAGGAGAACTCGTAATTCTCGACATGGCCGTCGGCCCCGGCGGCAAATGCGCCGGAGACGGGAGCCATGGCCAGTGTGGCCGCGAGGGCAAGTTTCTTAAGCATCTGTGCTTGTCCTTTCTTACTCGGCCGGGGTCGCTACGGGAGCGCCATCTTTGGACGAGGACTTGCCAAGGTTTGCTTTGAAATCGTCTTCGATCGTGTCTGGCTGCGGCAGCGGCTTTTCAAGCACGCCGAGCAGCGGCAGGATCACGAGGAAGTAGGCAAACCAATAGGTTGATCCGATCAGGGCGATGTAAGGGTAGATCCCTTCGGCCGGCATTGCTCCGACCCACATCAGAACGAAGAAGTTCACGACGAAGAGCCAGAACCACCATTTGAACATCGGGCGATAGCGACCGGACCGCACCGAAGACGTGTCGAGCCAAGGTGCAAGCGCCATCACGGCAATCGCCCCGAACATGGCCAGAACCCCGAAGAACTTCGCGTCGATGATGCCCCCGGTGAGGAAGCTCGCTGCGATCACGACCCAGACGTCGCCGTCAAAAGCACGCAGGATCGCGTAGAACGGCAGGAAGTACCATTCCGGCACGATGTGCGCCGGTGTGACCAGCGGATTTGCCTCGATATAGTTGTCCGGGTGTCCGAGGTAGTTGGGCATGAAGCCGACCACGGCAAAGAACACGGCAAGGATGATCGCCAGCGCGAACAGGTCCTTGATCACGAAGTACGGCCAGAACGGAACGGTGTCCTTCTCGGCATCCGCCTTCGATGTGCGGCGCACTTCGACACCTGTCGGGTTGTTGTTGCCCGTGGTGTGAAAGGCCCAGATGTGCACGATCACGAGGCCGGCAATGATGAACGGCATCAGGTAGTGCAACGAGAAGAAGCGGTTCAGCGTGGCGTTGTCCACGGCAGGTCCGCCCAGCAGCCAGGTCTGGATCGATTCACCGATGAACGGGATCGCGCCGAACAGGCCAGTGATCACGGTGGCACCCCAGAAGGACATCTGACCCCAGGGCAGAACATAGCCCATGAACGCGGTGCCCATCATCAGCAGGTAGATCAGCATGCCGATGATCCAGGTGACCTCGCGCGGGGCCTTGTACGAACCGTAGTACAGGCCGCGGAAGATATGCGCATAGACGGCAACAAAGAACAGCGACGCGCCGTTCATGTGCAGGTAGCGCAGCATCGCGCCACCATTCACGTTCCGCATGATGTGTTCGATGCTGGCAAAGGCCTCATCGACATGTGGTGTGTAATGCATCGCAAGAACGACACCCGTGATGATCTGCAAGACAAGGCAGAAAGTTAGCACGATGCCCCAGATCCACATCCAGTTCAGGTTCTTGGGTGTGGGAAGCATCAGGGTGTCATACATCAGTCCGACGATCGGCAACCGCTTGTGCAGCCACTTTTCGCCGCCGGATGACGGCTCGTAATGGTCGTGTGGAATTCCAGACATTCGCGCGTCTCCTTATCCCAGCAGGATGGTTGTTTCGTCGACGAATTCTGCCGGGGGCACCGGCAGGTTTTCAGGGGCTGGCCCCCTGCGGATTCGACCGGACGTATCATAATGCGACCCGTGGCATGGGCAGAACCAGCCACCGACACCACCATCGAGTGCGTAATCACCGGCATTTCCAAGCGGCACGCAGCCAAGGTGCGTGCAGACGCCCATCTGAACCAGCCATTCGCCTGTTTCGTCCAGGGCGCGGTTTTCGTCGGTCGCGTCTGCGCCGTCTTCGATGTTTGCATTGCGGGCAATCGGATCGGGCAGGTCGGACAGGTCGACCGAGCGGGCGTCCTCGACTTCCGTCTCGGTGCGGCGGCGGATAAAGACCGGCTTGCCGAGCCATTTGACAGTGATCTGCGAGCCTTCCGACACGCCCGACACGTCCACTCGGATCGAGGACAATGCCAGCACGTCTGCCGACGGATTCATCTGGTTGACCAAAGGCCAAACCGCGGCGCCGGTGGCGACTGCACCTGCTCCGGCCGTGGCGTAATACAGGAAGTCCCTCCGGGTGCCTTCGTGGTGTTCTGCGTTGGACACGAGGTTTTCTCCATTTATCGGCCGTTGTACTGGCCACAATACGGGTTGAACCGCTCACGAGCGGTGTTCCGACACGCTATTTAGCGGGCCACCCCCTAGCCGTCCACCTCCAGACGACCTAGGTTGACAATAAGCGCCGAAGTGTCGCGGCAGTCGCCCCTGACGGTGCAACATTGGCGTGCTAAGCCAGCCAGAACAGCAGAACGGACGGCCCCCCATGCAAATAATGATTCTGTCAGGTATTCTCGCAGCCATCTCCACCGCGGCGGCCAGTCCGGCGCTGGCGGAAACGGAACTGTCGATCTATTCAGGTTGGCAGACCGCACCACACAGCCGTGTCTACGGCGACTATCCGGGGACTGGTGCTGAAATCGACGCACTTATCGGGTGGGAAGGAAAATCCTTCGAAATGCCCCCTTACTACGGTGTGCGCGGCACGTGGTGGAAAAATGAAAATCTTGGCTTCGGCCTCGAATTCACCCACACCAAGGTATACGCGCCGGATGATGAAAAAGCGGCGATCGGCTTTTCCGACCTCGAATTCACCGACGGTTTGAACATCCTGACCGCCAATGCCTACCAGCGCTGGCCGGGTGCCTGGGCCGAAGGCGCGATCACGCCCTATGTCGGCGGTGGTCTCGGCGTGGCAGTGCCGCATGTCGATGTGGACACGACCACCGGTGTCGAAACTTTCGAATACCAGTATACCGGTCCCGCAGCACGCCTGACTGCCGGGATGAGCTATGACCTCAACGACCGCTTCGCGGTATTCGGCGAATACCAGTTCACCTATTCGAGCAACACAGTGGACCTGCCCGAAGGCGGAGAGCTGGAAAGTGATATCAAGACCAACGCGATCAACCTTGGCTTGACGCTCAAGTTCTAGGCCGCATCTCGCACAAGCGGCCAGTCGGTGTGCAATGCCCCGACGTGGCTGATCAAAAGGTTACTTGGGCGCGGGAACGAAACTGGACGCGACACGTCCCAAGGGACCTGACGCTAGTCTTTCTTGCTGTCCGCCGAACGCGCCTGCGCTATGGCGCGGCGGGACCCGGGCAGCATCCAGACAACCGCGCCGACATATATCAGGCTCAGCACGACCAGAGCGATCCAGGTGTAGATCGCGACCGCCGCGCCGATGGCGGCAAATCCGACCAAGAACATCTTGACCCGCCGCTGGCTGATCCGCGTGGTCTTGAACGACCAGACCGGAAACCGTCCGATCATCAACAGCCCGACCCCTGCGATATATCCTGCCAGAAGCACGTCAGGAACGATCTGCGGGCTTTCGACGGCGAAGGACATGTACATCGGCAGCATCACCAGGATGGCCCCGGCCGGGGACGGGAACCCGATGAAATACGCGCCTTCGCCGCTTACGGTTTCGGCCTTGCGGGCGACGTTGAACCGCGCGAGCCGGGTCACCGCGCAGACCGCATAGACCAGAACGGCCATCCAGCCCAATTGCCGCGTGTCCTCCAGCGCCCAGACATAAAGAAGCATCCCCGGCGCGACGCCAAAATTCAGGAAATCGGCAAGCGAATCCAGTTCCGCGCCCATCTTGCTGTCACTGCCAAGCGCGCGGGCCAGTCGCCCGTCAAGCCCGTCCAGGATGGCGGCCAGCAATATGAGCTGAACCGCCAATTCGTAATTGCCCTGCAATCCGAACCTGATCGCGGTCAATCCGGCGCAAATGGCGGTCACGGTCAGCATGTTGGGCAACAACTGGACCAGTGTCAGTTTCTCGCCATTGCGCTGTTCACTCATGCCGAAAGGTCCGCGATGACCGTCTCGCCGGCGATCATGGTCTGGCCGATCTTGACCGATGGCGTCACCCCATTGGGCAGATAAATGTCGAGCCGCGATCCGAATCTGATCAGGCCAAACCGTTCGCCCCGGTCCAGAACCGCGCCGTCCTGCGTGAAGGTCACGATGCGGCGCGCGACCAGCCCGGCGATCTGGGTCACGGTCAGGACCCGGTCGTCTTCCATCCGGATGACCAGTGAATTGCGTTCGTTGTCATCGCTGGCCTTGTCCATCGAGGCATTGAGGAATTTGCCCGGCCTGTAGGCGATCTTTTCCACCTTGCCCGCAACCGGTGCGCGGTTCACGTGACAATTGAACACCGACATGAACACGCTGACCCGCGTCAGGGGGGTGTCGGAAAGACCAAGCTCGCGCGGGGGCACCGCCGGACCGATCAGCGACACAACGCCGTCCGCCGGGCTGACCACCAGACCCGCGCGATCCGGCACCACGCGATCGGGGTCGCGGAAAAAGTAGTAGCACCAGATCGTCAACCCGACGCCGATCCAGCCCAGCAGGTCTTCGAGAAAGAACAGGCCAAGCGTGATCGCAGCGAATGTTACGACGAATTTGCGGCCCTCCGGGTGCATCGGCTTGATAAACGTGTCAATCATCCGCATCGCGGCGTCATCCTTTCGAAGAGTTGCTGCGTCGGTACCCCCGGCAGGACGCGTGCGCAAGACACAGCGATGTTGTCTGGGGCCCGGACGCTATAAGGATGCGGGATCCGTGGCCACCATGCTGTCGCGTTTGGAAAAAGACTCGAACCAGTCAGCAAGGCCATCGCGTCCGGTGCGCCAGCTTCGCACCGGGTGGCGCAGGTCAAGATAACCGAGCGCGCAGCCCACGGCGATATGGCCCATGTCCAAGCGTCCGTTCAGATGACTCATCCAGCGGGTGTTCAACGCATCCAGGGCGCGGGACACCTTGCCCCATTGGCCCTCGACCCAGGGCATCATCACCATGTCTTCGGGGCGGAACCGGGTCTCGTAGACCATAAGCACGGCGGCATCCAGGATCCCGTCGGCGGTCGCCTCGAGCGTCAGAGTGTCCCAGATGCGGTTTTCGGGATAAAGCCCGCCCTTCGCGCGCGCATCCAGAAAGCGGCAGATCACCCGGCTGTCATAGATCGTCGGCCCGTCCGAACGCACCAGTGCCGGAATCTTGCCGACCGGGTTCGCCGCGATCAGTTTGGAATCCGGCTCCAGCGGCGTGGAGGCCACATTGACGTGCTCGACATCGTCGTATTGATCGGTTTCGTGCAGGGTCACCAGCACCTTGCGTACAAACGGGGAGGGGCCCGAGCGAAGTAATTGCATCTGTGTGCTCCTGGTATTCGAGGTGTGTCACTGGGATCTGGACTGTACGCGCGTCGCGGTGCAATTGAAAAGCGGCGTGTTGCCTGAATCATAACGGGGGCGGATCGGCCATAGCGGCCGCGAGAGTGTCAATCTCGCATCCGGCGGTCGGTGGCAATCGTGCCGCCGCCCTCGCGCGTCGCGGACCCTCGTTGTTCTGGCCACGCTTCCAAGCTGCCGCGATCTCCGTGAGCTGCGTTCGGAACGGTACACTCATCCGCATCATCTATTCCTAGACCTCGGGTGTCATCTTGCCTGTGGTCCAGGGGGCCGAATTCCCACGCGCGGACAACGGCGATGTCCTTGGCGGGATGCTGGCTGCGAAAGCTCGGGTCGGGAGGCCTGTCGGGACCCGAAGCGCTGCGGCGCTGCCCGGACCATTGCACCGCAATGCCCGGATTTCCCGCGAAACCTTGTATCTTGGACAATCACTTCGATTTGGGATGCGAGGCCTCGTAGACCTTCATCAGGTGTACCGTATCGACAGAGGTATAGGCCTGTGTCGTCGACAGGGATGAATGACCGAGAAGTTCCTGGATCGCGCGCAAGTCTCCGCCCGCGGACAGAAGATGTGTCGCAAAGCTGTGCCGCATCGCATGTGGTGTTGCCGTGGCTGGCAGCCCCAGTTGCATCCGCGCCTGTTCTGTCGCCTTCTGTACGATCCGCGGGCTGAGCGCCCCGCCCCGCACGCCGCGAAACACCGGCGACCCCGGTTCCATCTCGAATGGACATGCCTCGATGTAGGTGGCAAGCGCCTGCCGCGCGACGGGCAGGACAGGGACCACCCGTTCCTTGCCGCCCTTTCCGGTGATGCGTATCGCCTCGCTGAGGGGCAGGTCCTGCCCTGTCAGGCCAAGCGCCTCGGATATCCGCAAACCGCAGCCGTAAAGCAGCGTCACAACTGCCATGTCCCGCGCGCCGACCCAGCCTTTGCGGGATTGCTCGCCCACCGTGTCGATCATCGCCCGCGCCGCATCCTCGTTCAAAGGGCGGGGCAGTTTCTTTTCAAATTTCGGCGCGCGGGTGGACAGAACCGCTGTCGGCTCGAAGCTTTCACGCTCAGCCAGCCAACGGTAGAAGGATTTGACCGCCGAAAGCTTGCGCGCCAGCGACCGTGCGCTTGCCCCTTCGCTTCGGGTCCGGGCCATCCAGGCCCGCATGTCCGGCACCGTGATCCGCGCCAGCGGAGCCAGGCCCTGCGCTTCGCCCTTGTAGTGCGTCATGAAGGCGATGAAATCGAGCACGTCGCAGCGATAAGCGGTGAGCGTGTTTTCCGATGTGCCATTGAGCGCACGGCTCGAGGCCAGCCACCCCTCCAGAGCGTCCCGCGCCGCCGGATAGATCGTCAGGGTCACGACAGCCAACGCCGCATCTGTCGCTCGAACACACCGGTGAAGAAAGTCAGAAGGTCGGTGCCTTGCTGCGGTGTGAACTGATGTGGGTCTTCCGCGCCCATCACCAGCAACCCGGGCAAACGGCCAGGTCCGAAGTCGAGCTTCAGGCACGCCTCGGAGCGAATCCAGTCGGCCTTTTGGCCGTAGATCGCGCTTGTGCCGGTCTCGACTTGGCGCAATGTCACCTGCCGGGGCGGCGCATTGCGTCCCGTGCTCAGGTAGTCGTCGATGAAACCGGGGGCGGCCACCGACAGGACCGTTCCCAGCCGCTTGATCGCGGGATCGTCATCGTTCTGCACCGATTCCAGAACCAGCGTGACGACATCCACGCGCAGGATCTCGGCCACCTCGCCGCCGAGGTCGCGCAGGAAAGATTCGAATTCTACCGGATCCAGCATCCGCAGGATCGCCCGGTGCACCTGGTTGGTTCCGGCCAGGTTTTCATAGGCTGCGGCGATCACCGACCGGTGCGTATCCTCAAGCCGGTCCAGCCGGGCTTCGAGACGGTCCATCGCGATCCCGCGCAGATCGACGATATTCCCGCCCATCGCACGCTCATTCGCCGCGATCAGCGCGCGCATCAGGTCCTGATCCTCGAGGATCACATCAGGGCGCGTCATGATCGTTTCGCGCAAATCATCGTCGATGCGGGGGCTGCTCATGCCGACCTCGTGATGTTGTATCTTGCTGGACATTAACAGGAGCCCGGCCAAGATGCCCGCCTTTTTTCGCTAAAAGTGGAGCATCTGCAGGACCTGTGACAGCCGCGCCGGAACGCCCTTCGAAGGGCGTTTCAGAACGCGGTTTGAACCGCGTTTTCAAAGCCGCTTCGAACCCGCTTTGTCCAAGCCGCTTCGAAGCGGCTTGGACCAAACTCAGACGATCTTGATATTGGCCGCCTGCGCGTCTTTCACGAACTGGTCCAGACCCTTGTCGGTCAGAAGGTGGTTCGCCATTGCCTTGATCACCGCTGGAGGCGCAGTCGCCACATCGGCCCCGATCTTGGCGCAATCGCTCATGTGATTGGCGGTGCGGATCGACGCGGCAAGAATGTTCGTCTCGAACCCGTAATTGTCATAGATCTCGCGGATGTCCGCGATCAGGTCGAGCCCGTCCATGTTCAGATCATCCAGGCGTCCGATGAAGGGCGAAATGAACGTTGCACCCGCCTTGGCCGCCAGAAGCGCCTGGTTGGCCGAGAAGCACAGCGTGACATTCACCATCTTGCCTTCATCGGTCAGCACCTTGCACGCCTTCAGCCCGTCCCAGGTCAGCGGCACCTTGACCGCGATGTTCTCGGCGATGCCGGCAAGCTTACGTCCCTCCGCGATCATGTCGTCGGACTTGAGCGCGATCACCTCGGCAGAGACCGGACCCGCCACCATGTCGCAGATTTCCTTGGTCACTTCCAGGATATCGCGGCCCGATTTCTTGATCAGCGATGGGTTGGTGGTCACGCCATCCACCATGCCCAGATCGTTCAACTCGGCGATGGCATCTATTTCTGCGGTATCGACAAAGAATTTCATGGGCTGGGTCCTCCGATGGGTTGGCCTTTCCTACCCGGCCATTTACCCCATGACAATGATGATCGAAAGCCCGAAATGATGGCGCTAACATCCAGTTACTTTGACGCAGGTGCGCTTGTCGGCGTGCTCACCACTCAGCCGCTTGACCGGGTTCTGGATTATCGCGCGCCCGAAGGTGGCTGTCACCTGGGAGCCTTTGTCGAAGTGCCGCTTGGTCCGCGCAAAGTTCTGGGTGTGGTCTGGGGGCCGGGCAAGGGCGACTACGACATCTCCAGGGTTCGGTCCGTCATCCGCGTTCTCGACACCGCGCCCATGCGCGAGGAGCTCATGTCGTTCCTCACCCGTGCGGGTGACTACACGCTCACGCCGATGCCCGCGATGCTGCGCCTGGCCACCCGCGCACCGGGGCTGGGCGATCCACCCTCGATGCGCAAGATTTACCGTCTGGGTGACACCGACCCCGAGCGCATGACAGACGCGCGCCGCCGTGTGCTCGCGGTGCTGCGCGACATGGGCGGCCTGTCGCTGACGCTCAAGGAGCTGGCCGAGACGGCAGGGGTGACGAGCTCTGTCGTCAAGGGGCTCGCCAAACTCGGAGCCGTCCGCGAAGAGGATAGCCCGCGCGACACGCCGTTCCCGACGCTTGACCCGGCGCATGCCGGCAAGGATCTGACCGAGGATCAGGCCACCGCATCCGCCACCCTGCGCGGTGCTGTCGCCAGCCGCACCTATGGCACAACCCTGCTCAAGGGTGTCACCGGCTCGGGCAAGACCGAAGTTTACCTCGAAGCGGTCGCCGAATGTCTGGCCCAGGGACGACAGGCACTGGTCCTGCTGCCGGAAATCGCGCTGACCTCGGAATTCCTGATGCGCGTCGATGCGCGGTTCGGCGCGAAACCGGCCGAATGGCATTCCGGCGTCACCATGACCGACCGCCGCCGGGTCTGGAAAATGACCGCACAGGGCGGGGCACAGCTTGTCGTTGGCGCACGCTCGGCGCTTTTCCTGCCGTTCCGCGACCTGGGGCTGATCGTCGTGGACGAGGAACATGACACCTCCTACAAGCAGGAAGACGGGGTTCTCTACAACGCCCGGGACATGGCCGTGCTGCGTGCGTCGATCTGCGACGCGCAGGTGGTCCTTGCCTCTGCAACCCCAAGCCTTGAATCCTGGGCGAACGCGGATGCGGGCAAATACGCGCGGCTTACCCTGACCTCCCGCTTTGGTGCGGCGGTCATGCCCGACATGCACGCCATCGACATGCGCAACGAAAAGCTTCCGGGATCAAGCTGGATTTCACCGGCACTGCAACGCGCGGTACAGCGGCGGCTGGACAACAAGGAACAGGCCCTGCTTTTCATCAACCGCCGGGGCTATGCGCCGGTTACAATCTGCCGCGCCTGCGGTCACCAGATCGGCTGTGAGCACTGCGACGCGCGCATGGTGGAGCATCGGTTCCTGAAGCGTCTTGTCTGCCATCAATGCGGGGAGACCAAACCGCTGCCCACTGTCTGCCCCTCTTGCGAAGCCGAAGATCGTCTCGCTGCTGTCGGACCCGGTGTCGAACGCCTTGCCGAAGAGGCGCAAACCCTGTTTCCCGAGGCGCGCCTGGCGGTGCTGTCGTCGGATATGTTCGGCTCTGCGCGCGCCTTGAAGGCGGAGATCGAGACCATTGCAGCCGGGGGCGCGGACCTCATCATCGGGACGCAGCTTGTGGCCAAGGGACATAATTTCCCGTTGTTGACACTCGTGGGCGTGATCGACGCGGACCTGGGCCTGCAAGGATCGGACCTGCGCGCGGCCGAACGCACGTTTCAGCTCATGCGCCAGGTGGCCGGACGGGCAGGGCGCGCCGAGAAAGCCGGGCAGGCCCTGATGCAGACCTTTCAGCCCGAGCACCCGGTGATCCGGGCGATCCTGTCGGGCGACGAACAGGACTTCTGGAACGCGGAAGCCGGCGAACGTCGTGCCGCCGGGGTGCCACCCTACGGGCGCCTTGCGGGCATCATCCTGTCGTCGACGGATGTGCAAGAGGTGTTCGACCTGGGGAATGCGCTTGCCCGGAACGATGCCCCGCTGCGCCGCATCGGGGCGAAAGTGTTTGGTCCCGCGCCGGCCCCGATCGCCCGCGTCCGGGGGCGCCACCGCGTGCGGCTTCTGGTCAAGGCCTCCAAGGGCACGCCGCTGCAACCCGCGCTGATGGATTGGGTCGCACCGTTCAAGCTCAAGGGCGATCTGCGCATGGCGATCGACATTGATCCGCAGAGTTTTTACTAGGGCGCAGCGGCGAAACGTTCCGCTCCTGAAACGCCGGCCTGCCAGCCAGGTTTTGCGACGAGTGCCGGAGCCATGAAGGCACTTCGCGCGGGCCAATGGGGCCGCATTTTCAAACACTTTAACAAATGGTTAATAGGTCCGATCCGGCCCCAATGTTTCGCGCGCGAAACACATCGGGTCAATCCGGGCCCCTTGTCTGACGCGTCCCGCAGCCCACACCCAGGGCCATATTTCCGGACACGCCTTGTATGCCTCTCGGCCGCAATCTAAATGAACGTGATGAAGCGCTTTATCCCATTTGTGAAATCCAACCCCACAGTCGCCGTAATCCGGATGCAGGGCACGATCGCCTCGGGCACGCGGGGAACTCTGAGCGACGCAAGCTTGCGCCCGCTGTTGGAAAAGGCGTTTCGCAAAGGCAAACCCGTGGCCGTCGCGCTCGAGATCAACTCGCCCGGTGGCAGCCCTGTCCAAAGCTCGCTCATTGGCGCGCGCATCAGGCGCCTGTCCGAGGAAACAGAGATCCCGGTCTACGCCTTCGTCGAGGATGTTGCCGCTTCGGGTGGGTACTGGATCGCCAGCGCGGCCGACGAGATCTACGCTGATCAGGCGTCGATCCTTGGTTCTATCGGTGTGATCTCGGCGGGGTTCGGGGCGCATGTGTTCCTGCAGCGACAGGGAATCGAGCGGCGCGTTTATACCGCCGGAAAATCGAAATCGATGCTCGATCCGTTTCGCCCCGAAAACGAAGAGGACGTGGCCCGTCTGAACCGCCTTCTGGGGCAATTGCACGAAACCTTCATCACTCAGGTCAAAACCGGCCGCGGAGACAGGCTGGCCGATAACCCGGATCTGTATACCGGCGAAATCTGGGTCGGGCAGGGGGCGGTCGATGTCGGGCTTGCTGACGCGCTTGGCCACCTGATCCCCGCGATGAAAGACCGGTTCGGCGACAAGACCGAATTCCGCCGGTACGAGCAACGCCGACCCCTTTTGAGCCGCTTGGGCGCCACGATGGCCAAGGATGCCCTCGGCGCCATCGAGGACCGCGCCGAGTTCGCGCGCTACGGGTTGTAACGTGATCACCAAGATCGTCTTTCTGTTCCTGATCGTGATGGGGGGGCTTGCCATGTTCGGCAAGCTGCGGGTGCCGGGGGCCAAGCGTCTGGCCAGCGCCAAATGCAAAAACTGCGGCCGGTACCGGATCGGAAAAGGACCGTGCCCCTGCACACGGAAGGTGCGCTGAATGGTTTTGGTCTGGGGTGGCGTGGTTCTTGGGTTGGTGATCCTGCTTCTCGCGGGGGACGCGCTGGTGAAGGGAGCCGTCAACCTTGCGCTGCGGATCGGCATCCCCGCGCTCATCGTCAGCCTGACAGTGGTGGCGTTCGGGACCTCCGCGCCGGAGCTTCTTGTCTCCATCAAGGCAGCGCTCGAAGACGTGCCGGGTATCGCAATGGGCAACGTCGTGGGATCGAATACGGCGAACATTCTGCTGGTGCTGGGTGTGCCCGCGCTCTTGGCCGTGATGCACACGAGCGAATGCAACACGCGCAAAAGCTATGTCATCATGCTGGGCGCGTCGGTGCTGTTCATCGCGCTGGCGTCTCGCGGGGTGTTCGACTGGATCGCGGGCATTGTCCTGCTGCTGGTTCTTGCGGCGATCCTTGGCGATTCGATGCGCGAAGCGATGGCCCATCGCCGCGCCGGCAAGGCCAACCCGCAAGAGGAAGACCTCGAAGGCGCCGATCCCGACATGCCGTGGTGGAAGATCATCCTCAACCTTCTCGTGGGCCTCGTGGGTCTGCCCCTGGGCGCGGATTTGCTGGTCGACAATTCGGTCGAGATTGCCACGTTGTTTGGCGTCAGCGACGCCGTGATCGGCCTGACACTGGTGGCCCTGGGAACGTCCCTGCCGGAATTGGCGACCACCGTGATGGCGGCGTTGCGCAAACAGGCGGATGTGGCGCTGGGCAACGTGATCGGGTCGAACATGTTCAACCTCCTGGCCATCATCGGTGTCGCGTCGCTCATTTCACCGGTCCCGGTGGATCCGGCATTCCTGCGCTTCGATCTGTGGGTCATGCTGGGCGCGTCGCTGCTTATCTTTCCGCTGGTGTTCCTCGGCCGTGACCTGACCCGTACCTGGGGTGTGGTCTTGTCCGCGCTCTATCTGGGCTACATTGCGCTTGTCATCATGTAACGACGAGGCTTCTCATGAGCAAAGCACTGATCACCGGCGCAGGCAAACGGCTGGGGCGCGCCATGGCGCTCTATCTGGCGGAGCGCGGATTTGATGTGGCGGTGCATTATGCCAGCTCTGACGCAGCGGCAGAGGAGGTGGCGGCGCTTGTCCGGTCCAAAGGGCGCGACGCTTGCACGGTCCGGGCTGACCTGTTGCGAGAAGATGAAACACAGGCGCTCATCGATCATGCCGTCGATGGCATTGGCGGGCCTCTGACCGTCTTGATCAACAATGCGTCGATCTTCGAGTATGACACCCTCGAAACGGCCACCCGCGAAACTTGGGACCGGCATATAGAAAGCAACCTGCGCGCACCCTTCGTGCTGACCCAGGGTTTCGCGGCGCAACTGCCCGCGCCGGGTACCGACGACATGGGTGAACCCGTGGCATCCGGGTTGGTGGTCAACATGATCGACCAGCGGGTGCGCAAACTGACACCTGAATTCATGAGCTACACCATTGCCAAAATGGGCCTGTGGGCCCTGACCCAGACCGCGGCGCAGGCGCTGGCACCCCGGTGCCGGGTCAACGCGATCGGTCCCGGTCCGACGCTTCGCGGCGGTCGGCAGAGCGAAGCGCATTTTGCCAAGCAGCGCGCCGCGACCGTTCTGAAACGAGGCGCGAATACATCGGATATCACGGCGGCACTTGGCTATTTCCTCGACGCCCCGGCGCTCACCGGGCAGCTCTTGTGTGTCGATGGTGGACAGCACCTTGCCTGGCAGACGCCGGACGTGATCGGGGTGGAATGATGCCGGGCGGCGGCAAGTTTTGCACCGGTCACGCAGGTGTCACGAAAGCGTTACGAAAGGTTTAACGTTTTCAGCAACTTGCCGCGTGTTAAGAAAAATGATAAACGATATCAATGACTTAATTTACTGCCTAAATTTTAGGCAAATCTGGGAAGGCGCCGGAAAACAAAGAAAATTCGCTAACTTCCAAAACTTCTCCGCAGAGTTATCCACAGAATGCGTGGATGCCTTAACAGTTGCACCAGCCTGCGCGATCATGCAGCGACGCGGATAGAATCGCAGCGCCATGCCGGATAAACAGCCGATCACAATATGACCACCGAACCCGACACCGAAAGCCCGACAGGTCACGCCTGCATCCAGAGCTATCTCAAGACGCTGGACGCCAGTCCGGGCGTCTACAGGATGCTCGATGCGCAGGCTCGCGTGCTCTATGTCGGCAAGGCGCGCAACCTGCGGGCGCGGGTGTCGAATTATGCGCGGCCCTCGGGGCATTCGGGGCGGATCGCGCGGATGATCTCGGAAACCGCGTCGATGATGTTCCTGACGACACGGACGGAAACCGAGGCGCTGCTGCTGGAACAGAACCTGATCAAGCAGCTCAAGCCGCGCTACAATGTTCTTTTGCGGGATGACAAGTCGTTCCCGAACATCCACGTCACCGATCACGCCTACCCGATGATTCACAAACATCGTGGTGCGAAAAAGGACAAGGGCGCCTATTACGGTCCTTTCGCCAGCGCCGGCGCGGTGAACCGGACGTTGAACCAGTTGCAGAAGGTGTTCCTGTTGCGCAACTGCTCGGACGCGATGTTCGACAGCCGCACGCGACCCTGCCTGCTGTACCAGATCAAACGCTGCAGCGCGCCTTGCGTGGGCAAGATTTCGGAAAAGGACTATGCTGAAACCGTGCGCGATGCCGAACGGTTCCTGTCCGGCAAGTCGACCAACATCCAGGAAACGCTCGCCAAGCAGATGGCACAGGCCTCGGAAGATATGGAATTCGAACGCGCCGCCGCCCTGCGCGACCGTATCCGCGCGCTGACGCAGGTCCAGACCGCGCAGGGGATCAATCCGCGCGGCGTCACCGAGGCGGATGTGATCGCGTTGCACCTGGAAAAGGGGCAGGCTTGCGTTCAGGTCTTTTTTATCCGGGCGAACCAGAACTGGGGCAACCGGGATTTCTATCCGCGGGTCGGCCCGGACGTGGAAGAGGCCGAGGCGCTGGAGGCGTTCATCGGCCAATTCTACGACACCAAGGAACCCGCGCGACTCTTGTTGCTGTCACATCCGATCGAGAACGCGGACCTGATGACCGAGGTTCTGACCGAAAAGCTCGGCCGCAAGGTCGAGATCGCGGTGCCGCGCCGGGGAGAGAAATCGGAGCTGGTCGACGGTGCCCTGCGCAATGCTAAGGAATCCCTGGCCCGCCGCATGGCTGAAACCGCAACGCAGACCAAGCTCTTGCGGGGGCTGGCCGAGGCGTTTGATCTGGACGCCCCGCCGGAGCGGATCGAGGTCTACGACAACAGTCATATCCAGGGCGCCAGTGCCGTCGGCGCGATGATCGTCGCCGGGCCGGAAGGATTCGTGAAAAGCCAGTATCGCAAGTTCAACATCAAAGGCGATGAGCTGGTTCCGGGTGACGATTTCGGCATGATGAAAGAGGTGCTGACCCGACGGTTCAAACGGCTTTTGAAGGACGACCCCGACCGTGACAGGGGACTGTGGCCGGATCTGCTTCTGATTGACGGGGGCGCCGGGCAAGTATCCGCCGTGCAGGAGATCATGGAGGACCAGGGCGTCGAGGACATCCCGATGGTCGGTGTCGCGAAAGGCGTGGATCGTGACGCGGGGAAAGAGGAATTCCATCGCTCGGGCAAACGTCCCTTCGCCCTGCGCCACAATGATCCGGTTCTCTACTTCGTACAGCGGTTGCGGGACGAAGCGCACCGGTTTGCCATTGGCACGCACCGGGCGAAACGGGCGAAGTCGCAGATGTCGAACCCGCTGGACGAGATCGCCGGCGTCGGCGGCGCGCGCAAGCGGGCATTGCTGGCGCATTTCGGATCAGCCAAAGCGGTGAGTCGCGCCAATCTGGCTGATCTCAAGGCAGTGGAGGGGATCAGTGCGGCCCTCGCTGATCGAATCTACGCGTTTTTCCACGAGAAATGAGCGTGCTGTCGCACGCACAGGATATCTCGGCGCTCGCGCTGCGCGCTGCGGCCTCGGGTTTGCCTCCGGCGGGGATATTTTTGAACCGAAGAAGGTCAGGGTATCAGTTGCGTCAGCACTGCGCGGATATCCTCGGGCAGCAGGGACGGGCGGCTGTCGGCACCGACATGGACCTGTGTGAAGAAGCCTTCTGCACCGGCGCTGTCGCTGTCATTGCGAAACAGGGCGATCTCGAAACGGACCGACGATGTGCCGATATGGGCGACCCTGATCCCCGCGGTCAGGATGTCGGGAAAGCCGAGTTCGGCATGGTAGCGGCAGCCGCTTTCTACAACGAGGAATTTCGTTGCCTCGGGGCCGCAAATCATCATCCCCTGGTCCATCTGCCAGAGGCTGACGGCCGTGTCGAAAAGTGCGTAATAGGTGGCGTTGTTGAGATGGCCGTAGGCGTCGTTGTCCTGCCAGCGCGTGGGTAGCATGCGAAACGCGCGATACCCGGCGCGGGTGCCTGGCGGCGCGCGCATCAGCCCGACCGCATCAGCCGGAAGGCGGCCGAAGCGCCCCATCCGGCGGCGATTGCGATGGTGAGCGACAGAAGGCCGTAGAGCAATGGCTGTTCACGCGAGAGATTGAAGAGCCAGCGTTCGAGGCCGACCTTTCTGACGTCGATGCCGGTTTCGTAGACCGACACGACCTCGCCGCCGCGGGTGAGGATGATGCGGGTGGCGTAATCGCCTTCGGTCAGGTTTGCGGGCATTCGGATCGACGTGTTGAACAGGGTCGATTCACGCAGCTCCACCGCCCCCTCTTTGAGGGCGTAGAGTCCATTGTTGCTGCGAATGCGGATCACTGCGTCGGTGAAGGCCTGTGGCTCGTCCACGCCCATCGGTGCGCCAACCGACCGGATGGCGCGGGGGATGGAGACGGTGTGGCGCAGGTCCTCGGTGTTGGTGATGACTTCGTCCCATGGCGCGGAGGTGGCCACCGCGTAGAAGCTGGGCGCGGCGTCGACATCGACCGCATCGACGTTGATCCAGATGCCGAAGCGGCGGTCCTTGCGGCGCACGGTGACCGGGACCAGCGGACCGGAAACAGTGACGATGACTTGCAGCGGGTCGCTTTCAGGGATCGGCGTTTCCCGTTTGATGGCACCGTAGATGATGATCTCGGAGCCGTCGAAGTTGGTCGAGATCGATACCTGGTCCTGGCTCAGGCCCAGAACGACCTCCTCGGCCCGCAGGGGCGCGGTGAGCAGGGCCAGCAGCAGGAGGAGCAGCCACCGCATCAATGATCCCCCGCCGTGCCGATCGAGAAGAGCTCGGTCGGTTGAAGGAGCAGGTCGAGCGCCAGTTTGCCGCAGACGCCCAGCACCATCATCGCCAGAAGGATGCGGAGTTGTTCGGCTTTCAGCCGTGCGCCCAGAACCGCGCCGAATTGAGCACCGATCACACCGCCGACAAGCAGCAGCACGGCAAGGACCATGTCGACCGTGTAGTTCGTTGTGGCGTGCAGAAGCGTGGTGAAGGCGGTGACGAAGATGATCTGGAACAGTGATGTGCCGACCACCACCTTTGTCGGCATGCCCAGTATATAGATCATCGCGGGCACCATGATGAAGCCACCGCCGACCCCCATGATCGCGGCGAGGATGCCAACCAGCACGCCTACGATCAGTGGCGGGATCACGGAGATATAAAGCCCCGATGTGCGGAAGCGCATCTTGAAGGGCAGGCCGTGCACCCAATTGTGTTTCTTGCGCGCCAGCGGCTTGCCCGACCTCGTGTTGCGGATCGCGTTGAGGCTTTCGAAGAACATCATCCCGCCGATGATCCCCAGGAACACGACGTAGCAAAGCTTGACCAGCAGGTCGACTTGGCCAAGGCTTTTAAGGTAGTTGAACACGCCGACGCCAAGCGCCGCGCCGACAAGTCCGCCAACGAGCAGAACGGTCCCCATCTTCAGATCGACGGTCTTGCGCCTGAGATGGGCCAGAACCCCGGAAAAGGAGGAGGCGACGATCTGGTTGGCCTCGGTTGCGACGGCGACTGCGGGCGGGATGCCGATGAAGAACAGCAGCGGCGTCATCAGGAAGCCGCCGCCGACGCCGAACATGCCGGACAAGACACCGACCATGCCGCCCAAGCCAAGCAAAAGGAAGGCGTTGACCGATACCTCGGCGATGGGCAGGTAGATCATCATGTTTGTGCATAGACCCAAGTTTTGTCCCGTTTCAAGCGGTGCAATGCCGCAATTGCAAAAAAGAACTTATGAAAACGGGTCAACTGGACTCAGGTCTCCTGCGGTGATGCGCAGGCGCATCACCGGGTTTCAGCGCATGGAAACAGGTGCTTTAGCCGAGTGTCAGCTTTCCTTGACGTAGGGTTGGCCGCCCGCACGTGGCGGAATCGCCTTGCCGACGAACCCGGCAAGGATCACCACGGTCAGGATATAGGGAAGCGCGTCCATGAATTGCACCGGCACGACGAAGGCGCCAAGGTCGATATTCTGGTACCGCAGCGCGACGGCTTGCAGCAGGCCGAACAGCAGGCAGGCGTAAAGCGCGTGCCAGGGTCGCCACTTTGCAAAGATCAGTGCGGCAAGCGCGATAAAGCCACGCCCGGCGGTCATGTCTTTCACGAACCCCGCTTGCAGCGCAGTGGCCAGATAAGCGCCGGCCAGCCCGCACAGGATACCGCAAATGCAAACTGCGACGTAACGCACGCCGACGACCGAGACCCCGGCTGTGTCCACCGCTTCGGGCGCTTCGCCAACCGCCCGCAGCCGGAGACCAAAGCGCGTGCGAAAGAGCAGCCACCATGTGAGTGGCACCATGAGAAAGGCGACATAGACGAGGATCGAGTGTCCCGAGATCAGCTCGGAATAGATCGGGCCTACCAACGGGATGCCGGCGAGCATCTCTGCTCCGGGGAGGGTTAGCGGTTCGAAGCGCCCCGTGCCGATCAGGGACGGGGTGCGCCCTCCTTGGCTGAACCAAGCCTGCGCGATGAGGACGGTCAGACCGGCGGCGAGAAAATTGATGGCCACACCGGAGATCAGCTGGTTGCCCCGAAACGTGATCGAGGCCAGCCCATGCACGAGGGACAGCGCCATGGAGGCCACGATTCCGGCTCCAAGGCCAAGCCAGACATCACCGGTGATCGACGCGGTGGCAGCGGAAAAGAACGCGGCGGCCAGCATTTTGCCTTCGAGACCAATGTCGAGAATTCCGGCGCGTTCGGAGAACAGGCCGGCAAGGCAGGCCAATAGCAGCGGCGTGGCAAGGCGTATCGCGCTGTCCAGGACCTGAAGTGTCGTCAAGAAATCCATGTGTCAGGTCCTGTTGGTTGCGATCTTGAATGCGGCGAAGGTGAAAAATCCGCCCAGTGCTCCTTCGACCCAGCCTCGGCTGCGTTGATAGGCTGCGCGCACGGGACGGGCCGACAGGAGAAGCGCCCATGCGACATGGCAGGCGAAGGAAATCAAGAACCCTCCCAGAACAAAAAGCGCCTTTATCGACCATCCGGCACCGGCTGTGGCGGCGACCGAGGCGATGGCGAGCCAAAAGGCGATGGCCTTGGGATTGGTGATCTGCAACGCGTAGCCCTTGGCGAAGGCCTGTATCGCGGATGCCGGGACCGACGCATTCGCTGCGATCTCGGGGGGCGTGACGGCTTTGCGGAACGCGCCCCATGCCAGCCAGAGCAGGTAATCCGTCCCGATCCAGCGCAGCCCGGTCATTGCCCAGGCCGCCTGGGACATCAAGTATCCGACCCCCAAGAGTGTCAGCAGGTTCAGCGTGGCAGAGCCGAACGCAATCCCGGATGCGCCCAGCAGCGCCGGCTGCCGCCCCTGGTGCGTCGCCATCCCCAAGAGCATCGCAACGGCAGGTCCGGGCGATGCAGCGCCAACGATGTGGATCGCGTAGGCGGCCAAGATGCCGGGCAGGTAGACAGCGAGATCGATCATTCTGCGGGTCCGGACCGGGCGGAGCGATCTCCCGGTCGTTCTGATTTGCGCAGTGCGGCGAACATACGTTCCAGCGGCATCCGCACCATGTTGTCGAGCGCCCCGGTGAACAGGATCACAAGCGCCTGGATCACAACGATCAGCTCGCGCGGGATGTCGGTCCAGAGGGCCAGTTCGGCGCCGCCCTGATAGAGGAAGCCAAAAAGCAGCGCCGCCAGCAGGACGCCAAGCGGATGCGACCGGCCCATCAGCGCCACGGCGATGCCGATAAAGCCGGCGCCTTCGGTTGCGTTCATCACGAGGCGCTCTGCCTCTCCCATCGTGGTGTTGAGTCCCATCATTCCGGCCAATCCGCCGGAAATCAGCATGGTCACCACGGTAATCTTGATCGGGCTGATCCCGGCATATTGCGCCGCGGAGGGCGAATGACCGAATGCGCGGATTTCATACCCGAGCCTGGTACGCCAGATCAGCATCCAGACCAGCAGGCACGCCAGCAGGGCGACAAAGAACGTCACGTTCGCAGGCGCGCCGCGGAACAACTGGTCAGAGGAGGTCGAGAACATGTCCTGAAATGTCGGCAGATGCGTGGGTTCGGGGAATTTTGCAGAGGACGGATCCATCGCGCCCTGGGGGCGCAGCTGATTGACAAGGATGTAGTTCAGAACGGCTGCCGCGATAAAGTTGAACATGATCGTTGTGATCACGATATGGCTGCCACGTTTGGCTTGCAGATAAGCCGGGATCAGGGCCCAGAGCGCACCAAAGATCGCGGCGGATACGGTGGCCCCGACAAGCGCCACGTACCAGTTGGGCCACGGGATATAGAGGCACGCCAGCGCAACGCCCAGGCCTCCGATCATCGCCTGGCCCTCGCCGCCGATATTGAAGAGCCGGGCATGGAAGGCAACCGCCACAGCGAGGCCGGTGAACATGAAGTTTGTCGCATAATACAACGTGTAGCCCCAGCCCGCAGACCGCATCAGCGCGCCATCGACCATGAGCTTGAACGCGGCAATCGGATCTTCGCCGATGCCGATGATGACCAAGGCCGACAGCAGCGCGGCGAGAAAGAGCGAAAACAGGGGGACAAGGACCGCATCGGCCCAGCCGGGCATCTTATCCATTCGGGTCACTCTCCTGCGGGTCCTGTCGGGGGGGCGGTTGCCTTGGTACGGATGCGGTGGATTGCGGCAGCGTCGCGCTCAGCGAGGCAACGCTTTCCGACGGTCTGGGCTTTTCTTGATGATCCTTGGATTTGCCCGGCGCGTCTTTTGCTTTTGCAGACGGCTGTGTGTCGCTTGCAGCCTCGGATGGGGGAGGCGCGGGCGGCTCGGGAGTGGTTGGCTCCGGGGCCTCCACTGCCGCTTTCTGCAACTCGGCTTCGGACATCGCCATCGGAGACGCTGGCACATGCGCATGCGCCGTGTCCGTGATACCGGCCATGAGCAGGCCCAGTTCCTGTTCGTTGGTCTCCGACGGGACGCGTTCGCCCATGATCCGGCCATCGAACATCACGGCGATGCGGTCGGAGAGTGAGAAGATCTCGTCCAGTTCAACGGATACCAGAAGGATCGCCTTGCCTTCATCGCGCAGGCGGATGATCTGCTGGTGGATGAATTCGATTGCGCCGATGTCAACGCCGCGGGTCGGTTGCCCCACCAACAGGATATCCGGGTTGCGCTCGATTTCGCGCGCGAGAACGATTTTCTGCTGGTTGCCGCCGGAAAAATTGCGTGCAGCCAGCCTCGGGTCGGGCGGGCGCACATCGAAACGCTCCATCTTGGCAGCCGCCTCGGTCTTGATGGCGGCATTGTCCATCAGCGGTCCGGACTGAATGCCCGGGTCGCGGTGATAGCCGAAGATCATGTTCTCCCATGCCGTGAACGGCATGATCAGCCCCTCGCGGTGCCGGTCCTCGGGCACATGGGCGATGCCGTCCGCGCGGCGTGACTGGCCGTCTGAATGGCGCCCTGTCAGGTCGATCTCCTTGCCGCGCACGCGGATCGTCCCGGTGCCTTCGGCATATCCGCCCAGCACTTCGAGCAGGTCGGACTGACCGTTGCCGGCCACGCCCGCGATCCCGAGAATTTCTCCGCCGCGCACGTCAAGAGAGATGCCCTTGAGCCGCTCGACGCCCTGCTCATCGACATGGCGCAGATTCTCGACCTCGAGGATCGGCCCGGCCGGCTCAGCGGGTGTCTTTTTGACCTGCAACAGGACCTTGCGGCCCACCATCATTTCGGCCAGCCGTTCGGGACTGGTTTCGGATGTCTGCACTGTTGCTGTCATCTCGCCCCGTCGCATTACCGACACGGTATCGGTGGCATCCATGATTTCGCGCAGTTTGTGGGTGATCAGGATGATCGTCTTGCCTTCTTTGCGCAGGTTCTCGAGGATTCGGAACAGGTGATCCGCCTCGGCCGGCGTCAGAACGCCTGTCGGTTCGTCAAGGATCAGAATATCGGCCTGGCGATACAGTGCCTTGAGGATCTCGACCCGCTGCTGGTGGCCGACGTCCAGATGTTCGACGACCGCGTCGGGATCGACATTCAACTCGTATTCCTCGGCAAGCTGTTTCAGCACGCCGCGCGCCTTGTTCAGCGACGGGCGGAGCAGCGGGCCGTCTTCGGCGCCCAGGATGATATTTTCCAGGACGGTGAAATTCTGCACCAGCTTGAAGTGCTGAAACACCATCCCGATGCCGGCGCGGATTGCAGCCTGGCTGTCGGGAATCTGGGTTTCCGCGCCGTTGATCAAAATCTGGCCGCTATCGGCTTTATAAAACCCGTAGAGGATCGACATCAGGGTCGATTTTCCCGCGCCGTTCTCTCCGATGATGCCGTGGATCGTGCCGGGTTTGACACTGATCGAGATGTTCTTGTTGGCCTGAACAGGACCAAAGGCCTTGGAAATGCCCTTTAGCTGGATCGCCGGCGCCACGGCATCCGTGAGCAGGTCGGCTTCGGGCGTATCGGCGTTGGACATGGGGACAATCCCTGTGTTCGGCTTCGGGCCGGTGGCCTGACATGGATGGAGCGGCCGTTTCCAGCCGCCCCGAATCTTAAGGCGCTTGCGTGTGAAATCAGAAGCTGATCGCCGGGCAGCTGTCGTTTGCATAGTAGCTTACGACGTCAAGATCGCCATCGATGATCTCCTGGCGTGCCGCCTCGACTGCAGTCATCATCTCTTCGCTGACCAGCTGTTCGTTGTTCTCGTCCATCGCGACCCCGACGCCGTTCTCGGCCAGACCAAGAACGGTGCTCGAGCCGGTTTCGAGATCCTCGCCAGCTTCCATCGCGTTGTAGACGGCGACATCGACGCGCTTGAGCATGGAGGTCAGGACCTTGCCGGGATGAAGATGGTTCTGGTTGCTGTCTACGCCGATCGAAAGAATGTCTTCGTCCGCGGCTGTCTGAAGCACGCCGACACCGGTGCCACCGGCGGCTGCGTAGATCACATCTGCGCCCTGGCTGATCTGCGCACGCGCCAATTCCGAGCCTTTGACCGGGTCGTTCCACGCGGTGGGTGTCGTGCCGGTCATGTTCGCGATAACCTCGGTGTCCGGGTCTACCGATTTGGCACCTTGGGCGTAACCACAGCCGAAATGCCGGATCAGCGGAACATCCATACCGCCGATGAAACCGACGGTCCCGGTTTCGGACGCCATCGCGGCCATCATCCCCACGAGGTAGGATCCCTGATGCTCCTGAAAGCTGATCATCTGCACGTTCTCGGGGATGTCCTGCAAAAACCCGTCGATGTTCACAAACTTCGTGTCGGGATAGTCGGGTGCGACATCGCCAAGGATCGACGCGATGGCGAAGCCTGTTGTCACGATCGGGTTGGCACCGGCTTCGGCAAAGCGTCGCAAGGCCTGTTCACGTTGCGCTTCTGATTGCAGTTCGATGTCGCGATAGCTGCCACCGGTTTCCTCGGCCCAGCGTTCCGCGCCGTTGAAGGCAGCCTCGTTGAAGGACTTGTCGAACTTTCCTCCAAGATCGTAGATCAGCGCCGGTTCGGCGACAGCCGCGCCAGCGGTCAGAGCCAGTGTGGCGGCTGCACTGCAAAGTTTGGTCATCAGGGTCATTTGAAGCTCCCGGGTGTTGGACGGCGGCGAGTTTGACGCGCCGCTTGATTGGATCATGTGATCAGGTGCAATTAAGGCCGCAGGCGTGCCAGAGGGTCAACCGCTTTTTGCCTCGCCGCGGTGTTACGTTGGCGCAACTTTTCGGGAGGCGGCGTCAATGGCATGCGAAAGCAGCACGGCATCGTCGCGCGTGCCATCGCGCAGAGTGTAATAGCCCGGACGGGTGCCGACCCGGACGAATCCCAGCGCGGCATAGAACGCGCGGGCATGGTCGTTGTTGCGCGCCACATCAAGGAAGATGCGTCGGGCGCCCTTGGCATGGGCGAGGCTGACAAGTTCTGCCAGGATCGCGGTGGCGACGCCGCGCCGCTGTGCCGCCGGATCGGTGGCGAGGGCAAGGATTTCGCATTCATCGGCCACAATCTGGGCGATCATCCCACCGTGATCGCGGGTCAGGAAATAGACATGGGAATTTTCCAGGGTCCGGGCAATCTCTTGTGATGACCAAGGTCGCATGTCCACATAGGCGCGGTCCATGATCCGGGCAAAGACCTCGGGTGTCACGACAGGATTACCGGGGCCGTGTCGCGCGACGGCGCGGCATCCGCCGCTTTGATGTAAAGTGGTTTGGGCCGCTCGGACATGGCGGCATCGGCGTCTGCCGCGCAGGACGCGATCGCGGCGATCAGGGCATCGGGATCGGTCGCGAAAACGGCATCCGGAACGTCGGCTGCGGTTGCAATCCGGGCTGATTCCCCCGGCGCCTGGACGTAGATCATGTCACGCGGCGCCGCGACCGCAGCGGTCACGTCAGGCCGCATCCGGTGAATCGCGTCGAGCGCCGAAACGCCGATGGCCGGGACACCCAGCCCCAGAGCCACCCCCCGTGCGGCCGACACGGAAATGCGAATGCCGGTGAAATTGCCGGGTCCCACCCCGACACCGATCCGTGTGAGGTCGTGCCATGTCACGCCATGCCGTGTCAGAAACGCGTCGAGCATGGGCATCAGGTGTTCGGCCTGCCCGCGTGACATTTGATCGACCTGCGTTGCGATTACGCGGTTTCCTGAAACCAATGCGGCCGCGCAATGCGCAGCCGATGTATCGAAGGCCAGTAACGTCGTGTCAGACGGCAACCGGGCGCACCTCTGTAACCTCGGGGATGTAGTGGCGCAGCAGGTTTTCGATGCCCATTTTCAGTGTCAGGGTGGACGAGGGGCAGCCAGCGCACGCCCCCTGCATGTGCAGGTAGACGACACCGCGTTCAAAGCCGTGGAACGTGATGTCGCCGCCATCCTGTGCAACGGCAGGGCGCACGCGGCTGTCAAGCAGTTCCTTGATCTGGACAACGATCTCGCCATCCTCGCCGGTATGCTCTGCATGGCCGGAGGGCGCTTGCGCATCGTCGGTCATCACGGGGTCGCCCGACTGGAAATGCTCCATGATCGCGCCCAGAAGGGCCGGTTTCAGGTGGTCCCAATCGGTTTCATCATCCTTTGTCACGGTGACGAAATCATGCCCGAAGAACACACCTTTCACGCCGCTGACGCCAAAGAGCCGGGTCGCCAGCGGTGACGCCGATGCGCCTTCTGCTGTCGGAAAATCCGCCGTTCCCATGTCGAGCACCGTCTGGCCGGGCAGGAACTTCAACGTCGCGGGGTTGGGCGTGGATTCGGTCTGGATGAACATGGCGTCGCCTCCTGATAGGATATTGACTATATGCGACCCCACGCGCGCAGCGTCAAGGTTTAGAACCGTTCTAAGATTTTTCGGGTGTCATCTCAACAGATCGAGAGTCACATCAAAGCTCCCGGAACCTACAATGATTTGCGACAAATCGATATCACGTCTGAAAGCGTCACTCGGGTTCAGCCGGCGCTCGTCTGCGCTGCTCGGTTTTATTCGGCCATTGCGGCCCGTGAGACCAGCGCAAATGAAGTTGCCTGGGTTGTATGAAACATCGGATGTTTCAACCAAACGCGTTCAAACCCATCGTCGCACCAAGCAGAGGCCCGGTCAGGTTATCGCTTCGAGCCGTTCCTTGGACAATTCACCTGGTACAATCGTAATGGGTATCGGCAGGCTACCCGCGTTCTTGGTCAGTTGCGTGACAAGCGGGCCGGGACCTTTCTTGTCGGTGTTCGCACCAAGGACAAGCACGCCGATGTCGGGATCGTCCTGCACAAGCGCTATGATCTCGGCAACGGCTTCGCCTTCGCGGATGACCAGCTCGGGATCGACATCCTGCTTGTCGCGCATCCATTTCGCGAACACCTCGAAATGCGCGTGAATCCGTTCGCGTGCTTCTTCGCGCATCACCTCGCCAACGCCGATCCAGTGGTTGAACTCGTCCGGCGCAATGATCGAGAGAATCTGCACGCCCCCCCCGGTGTGCGACGCCCGCATCGCGGCAAACCGCATGGCGTTGAGGCATTCGCGGCTGTCATCCAGCACGACAAGAAATTTACGCATAGACATTCTCCCGTTGCGGATCATGCCGCAGGAACCGGACCCGTGCAATAGACCATACGGCTGCGTGCGTGTGTCCCGATTGGTGCATCAGCAAGGGGCAACGGGAGGCACGCGCACGGCGTGTTCGAGGTATCCGTGATGTCTGGCCGATCGACGTTACCCGGAATGCGCCCAGTCCCAATACATCTCGCGGACCCGGCGGGTGACCGGGCCGACCTGGAAGGACATGTCTTCGAACCCGACCACTGGCGTGACCTTGTTCATGTTCCCGGACAGGAATACCTCGTCCGCGGCTTCAAAATCCGCAAAACTCAGAACGGTTTCGTGGACCTTGGTGCCATCGGCGGCGAGGTTGGCGATATGCCGGGCGCGGGTGATCCCGGCCAGGAACGTGCCATTGGCAATCGGTGTGAACACTTCTCCGTCCTTCGCCATGAATACATTGGCGGTCGCACTTTCTGCGACATTGCCCATCGCGTCGGTGACCAATGCGTTCTGGAACCCGCGCGCACGCACTTCGGCCAGCATGCGCGCATTGTTGGGATAGAGACAGCCCGCCTTGGCATTCACCACCGCGTCCTCCATCACCGGACGCCGGAACCGGGTCTTGCCCAGCGAGACGCTGGCGGTGTCAGGAGCCATCGGGATTTCTTCGAGGCTGATGGCGAAGCCGGTCTTGTCCGGCTGCGGAACGATCGCGGTCTGATCGCCGTCGATGGCCCAGTACATCGGACGGATATAGACGGCGCTATTCTCTGGAAATGCGCGCAGGCCGTCCCACACGATCTGCACCATGTCCTCGGCGCTGACGGTGGGGGTGACCATGAGCGCCTTTGCCGAGTGGTTAACGCGCTCGCAATGGGCCAGCAGATCGGGCGCCACACCGTTGACATACCGGGCACCGTCGAACACGCCGCTTCCCAGCCAGGCGCCATGGTCTGCGGCGTTCATCACGGCCACGTCGCCCGCATGCCAAGAGCCATTGAAATAGGTATGAATGTTGGTGCCGGTGGCCATCGTGTTCTCCTTCTTTGGCGCGCACGTTAGGTCCGGTCAGCCCGAAGGTCCAGAGAGCGTCTCTGCCTGTTATCCCTGAACCATGCCGACGATATCATATGTCTTTTTCAGGATCGGGGTTGCGATCTCCCGCGCCCTGTCCGCGCCGCCGCGCAGGATTGCATCGATCTCGTCGGGGTGCAGCATCAAGCGTGCCGTTTCCCCGGAAATCGGTGAAAGCCGCTCCACCGCGAGGTCGGACAGCATCGGCTTGAATTCGGAGAACGGCTTGCCGCCCACGTCGCGCAGCACCGCCTCTACCGATTGTTCGGCCAGCGCTGCATAGATATTTACAAGGTTCCGGGCTTCGGGCCGACGCTCCAGGCCCTCTGCCTCGGACGGCAGCGCGTCGGGATCGGTTTTGGCCTTGCGCACCTTCTGGGCAATCGTGTCTGCATCGTCTGTCATGTTGATGCGGCTGGCATCCGAGGGATCCGATTTCGACATTTTCTTGGATCCGTCTCGCAGGGACATCACCCGCGTCGCGGCGCCTTCGATCACAGGTTCGGTGATCGGGAAGAATTCTGTCCCGTAATCATGGTTGAACTTGATCGCGATGTCGCGGGTCAACTCAAGATGCTGCTTCTGGTCCTCGCCCACGGGCACATGGGTGGCGTGATACAACAGGATGTCCGCTGCCATGAGCGCCGGATAGGCAAACAGTCCAAGAGACGCATTCTCCTGGTTCTTGCCGGCCTTGTCTTTCCACTGGGTCATGCGCTTCATCCAGCCCACACGCGCCACGCAGTTGAAAATCCACGCAAGTTGCGTGTGTTCGACCACCTGGCTCTGGTTGAAAAGGATGGATTTTGTCGGGTCGATCCCGCTGGCGATATAGCCGGCGACCAATTCACGTGTCTGCTGTCGCAGCGCATCCGGTTCGAGCAGTTTAGCGGTGATCGCATGCAGGTCCACGACGCAGTAGATCGTCTCGAAATCGTCGGCCTGCATGTCGACAAACCGCTTTATCGCGCCAAGGTAGTTTCCCAGTGTCAGCCCTCCGGAGGGCTGGATCCCCGAAAAGACACGGGGGGTGAACGCGGGAGAGGTTTGGACCCCCTCAGGCTGGGCCGCAGTCATGGCGAAACTCCATCTGGCAAAAACGCTTGCGGTGCCTTACCCATGGCCCCAACTGCCGTCAAGCAAGGGCCTTGCCATGACCGATCCGCATAACGAACCCCCGTTCAACCCTTTGCCCCCGGTGGTCATCGCGCTGTTTCTCGTGATTGTCGGGATCGAGGTCGTGTTCGGGCTTGGTGCGCGCGGGATAGTCGGCGGGCCGGGGGCCGTTGGCTGGCGGCTGGGCACGCTCGAACGGTTTGCGTTTTCCTCCGAGATCTTCAACTGGATGCTGGAAACCGGGCGGTGGCCGGTCGAGCATGTGATCCGCTTGGTGTCATACCCGTTTGTTCATGCCAGCTTTACCCACGCGCTGTTTGCCGGGGTGATGCTGCTCGCGCTGGGCAAGATGGTTGGAGAGGTGATGGGAACACGCGCCGTCGTGCTCCTGTTCTTTGTGCCATCCGCCGGTGGGGCCGTGGCTTACGCGCTTTTCATCGGCGCCCCCGCGCCCCTGGTCGGTGCGTTCCCGGCTGTCTATGGCCTGATCGGTGGGTTCACCTATATGCTCTGGCAGCGGCTCGGGCAGCTTGGAGAGAACCAGATCCGGGCGTTTGCCCTCGTTGGCATCTTGTTGTTTATCCAATTGATTTTTGGCCTTTTGGTTGGGGCAAGTGCCGAATGGGTCGCGGATATCTCGGCCTTTGTCATCGGGTTTGGCATGTCGATGCTGCTGGTGCCGGGTGGCTGGACCAAGCTGGTCAACCGCTTGCGCCAGCGAAATTGATCAGCCCTTTCGGCGACGAAACGCATCGTGGAAGTCACGCAGCGAGAACGCTCCGATTGACTGGCCGATGATCGCGTAACTGACCATGCCGATGCCGATCAGCACAGCCAGGGCGACAAAGCGAAGCCCCGCCACCTCGAGCAGCGGCCCAAGGAGAAGCGTGCCCCCCCAAAGCGCGACACCCATCAGGACCGAGGCCACGCAGACTCGCCACAGACGCCGCCGGAAGCGCGCGTCGAACCGCGCGACATCGCCCAACCTGCGTCCCCCCCGCGCCAGCATCCACACCATGACCCAGCCCGCCAGCGTGGTCGCAATCGCGGGGGCCAGCCAGCCCAGAACCGGGGCCAGCCCGACCGCCACAGCCGCGTTCACGATCATTGCCCAGACGGCGTATCGAAACGGAGACCTCGTGTCCTCCCGTGCAAAGAACAAGGGCTGCAGGACCTTCTGTAGAACAAAAGCCGGAAGCCCCAACCCATAGATCGCCACCGCGAGGGCAATCGCCGCACTGTCATCTGCCCCGGTTGCGCCGCGCTCAAACAGGACCGACACCAGCGGCAGCGGGATCACGATGAGCGCGACCGCGGCAGGCAGTGTCAGCGCAAGCGACAGCTCGCCCGCGCGTGAAAAGGCATGTTTGGCCCCGGCCTCGTCCTGTGCGCTCAGCCGCCTGGAGAGGTCGGGAAGAAGCACGATGCCAACGGCGATGCCAACGACGCCCAAGGGCAATTGATAGAGCCTGTCCGCGGCATAAAGCCAGCCGACGGCCTTGTCGAAATGTGACGCAACCTGTTGACCGACAAGAAGATTTATCTGCATGACACCGCCCGCTAGGGCTGCGGGGATGGCGACGACGACAAGGCGCTTCATTTCGGGCGACCATCTTGGCCAGCTGGGCCGCAGATGCACTCCGGCGCGGTCCGCCGCGACCCAGACGAACACCAGTTGCGCCAGCCCGGCCAACGGCACGGTCCAGACCAGCCAAAGAATCACCTCACCTCCGATATATGCGGCCCAAGCCATTGATATACAAACAAAAATATTCAAAAGCACGGGCGCTGCCGCAGCGGCTGCAAAACGGCCCGTGGCGTTGAGAACACCGGAAAACAAGGCCGTGATCGAGATCAGAAGGATGTAGGGAAAGACGATCCGGCCATAGGTCACGGTCAGGTCGAAGCGCGCGTCGCCAGCAAACCCGCCTGCCGTCAGCCAGACCAGCACGGGCATGAAGATCATGGCAATGGCGCTCAGGATCAAAAGGACAAAGGCCAACCCGCTGAGCGCCTGTGTGGCAAATCCGGTCGCGTCCTCCTCGGCCTCCAAGCGCTTGGAAAACATGGGAACAAATGACGCGTTGAATGCGCCCTCGGCGAAAAAGCGGCGGAACATGTTGGGCAGGCGAAACGCCGCCACGAAGGCATCCATCACAGGGCCGGGTCCGATGAATGCAAGGATCATCACCTCGCGCAGAACACCGAGAATGCGGCTCATCAGGGTCCAGAAGCCGACGGTGAGAACACCGGAGATGAGGCGGATCGGTTTCATGCGGGCTCCTTGCGCGTCGACTGTGGCGTAGAGCAGATTTCGTCCGGCGAAAAGTGCCAGTTGTCCGGTTCGGCCGTACGGACTGTACGGTTCAAACCGGGTTTTTGCCGGTTTGAGGCTGAATTTCGAGGGTTTGCCAGGCGCGGCGCCGGAACCGTACGGGGAGGCGGGGCGCACCGTACGGTTGGATGGGACAGATGCCAGACGCTGGAAACCCGCGCGGCGGGGTCACGATTTGTCAATATCTTGCTGCCAATCTCGGATCACGCGACGATTGGCAAAGGACGTCTCTTGTGTACCGCTACAACCTGTCTTTGATCGAGGATATCAGCACGGACTGGCTGCGCAGCCATTTGCGGCAGGTGCTGGATGACGTGAATTTCAACGAGGCCCGGTTTGCAATCCTGCGTCGGGGCCGGCCGGTCGCCGGGTTGGTCCCTATTACCGAGGCACGCGCCCTGTTCGAAGCAACCCGCGCGGACAGGGCCTACCGAGACATTTACCGGGACCTCGAAATCCGCGACGAAACGCGGCTGCGCGAGGCGGTAAAAGACGTGGCATTGCGCGAGAGCGATGCCAAACCCGCGCCATGACGTGCGTGGCATTCGCCACCAGCCGATCTGAGGCTCGGGCAGCAATGTCAAACGCCCCGCCCGATGATGGGGCGAGGCTTTGGAGTGTCGTCCATACCGCCGTGATGGTCCGTCTACGCCATATCGCCAAATGGATTGGCGACCACGCCAACCACTGGCATGAGCAGCTCCGTACTGCTGTCGAGGGCCGTGGTATAGGCGGAATCGGCCAGCGACAGCGCATCCTGGAGGCTTGCCGCGCTGCCACTGAACGCCTCCATCACCGAATTCGCGGTATCCAGATTGTTCTGGCCCTGAAGCACCGCGAAGTAGAGACCGATATCGGTCTTGGTCTCGATATAGGCCACGTCATCCGGCGAGCCTGTGTCGGCGCGGGCCCCGGCAAGGAAATCGAGGATAAAACCGCTTTCAGTCACCTCGCCGTCGGCCAGTTGACTGGTCCAGAAGTCGAGCCCGTCCTGATCAGGGCCGCGACCGAAGACATTTTGATAGACTTCCGTAACAAATGCGCTGTCGCTGACATCGGAATACAGCGCGACCGTCTCGTCCTGCGTAAAGAAATCGTCGGCGATCTCTTCGAAGGACAGCCCGTCTTCCTCGAAGGCTGTGGCCCAGAACGACAGGCCCAGCGCGTCCGCGGCGCGGTTGAAATATGCGATATAGAGTTCTGTCAGGGTTGTCAGGTCCCCGGTCGAAATTTGGCCGATCCCGTCATGCTTGTCGAGTTCCAGTTCGACCCCGTCCCGGGTTTCGAGCGTTTCGATACTGAACATCGCTGTTCTGTTGTCCGCTGCGCCGCGGTCACTTGCGACTGTCACGGCGCCTTGGAATTCCAGCGTCATCTGGCCCTGTTGCGTATCGGCGAAGACGACGCGGTCGGCGCCGGCACCACCGTCGATGCTGTCTTCTCCGGATGTGTCTGCAACGAAGACATCCGCGCCTTCGCGGAATTCGACATATTGATTTCCGGGGCCATCGGTGAACTGGTCGGCATTGTTCGTTGCAAGGAAGACGGTTCGGTCCGGTGTGCCGGTGATTTCGAAGGTTTCGGCAAAACCAAAGCCGTCATCGGCAATTTCGCCCGTCTGCAGGTTGATGTCGGCACCGGATGTCGCACTTGCGGACCGGAAATCGAAGATCGGAATGGCACCCTCTGCTGCGACGGTATAGCTGTCGGCGCCGTCTCTGCCATTCATGGCGACCACTTGATCCGGCTCAAGCGCGATGTTGTAGGTGTCGCCGTTTTCCGTGCCCTGAAGGGCCAGGAAGGGTTGCAGCGCGCTGGCGATATTTTCAAGCGTGTCGGTAAAACCCGGTCCGTCCACTGTCGCCGTGCCGGATGTGCTGTCGATATCGAAGGTGACCGGTGCCCCGATCGTGTCGTAATCGAGGACGAACCCCGCGGGGGTCCCATCGTCCGGCACGTCGAAGATGATCCGGTCATCGCCTTCGCTGGCCACAACCCGGTCGCCGTTTTGGACATTGGTCCCGGTACGGATCGTATCATTCGCGGAGGTGCCTTCGACCGCATCGTCAAAGGAGGAACCTACAAATGTGATCGGTTGCGTGATCAGCGGCAGGAGCTCGGCCCAGGTCGTCTCCTGGTCGAAACCGCTCAACGCCTCTTCGGCATTGATGGTGATCGGGCCGGAACTGTTGAAAAGGCCGGCCAATGCGGTGAAATCCGGAGTCCGCGCGACATCGAAAAGGGCATTCTGAAGCTGCGGAGCGCTCCAGCTTATGTCGGAGATCGTGGCTTGGGTGGTATCAAGCCCGTCGAATTCAACGGAAGTGATCGTGCCGGACGTGAACAGACCTGTCTCGCTCAGCGCGAAATTCGTTCCTCTGAAGGTCACGCTGACATTTGCCTGTGTGTACTCTGTGTGGCTCAGCACGACTTCGGTCGGAGAAACGGAGGTGACCTCGACCGCAAGGGCGCCGTCCTGATCGAAAAACGATTGTTCGAGAAAGAAGGTGTTGTTTCCCGTGAATGTCAGTTGCATGAAAATCTCCTGTGACAAATGGAGGGACAATGATTACTCGGTTGCGCGGGCCGTCCCCTCG
>Ga0102931_1000045_pt1 | contig 49247 bp, 50 predicted proteins | sample SalPonR1_C_D1_MG_FD_79282 | JGI IMG/M metagenome (GOLD analysis project Ga0102931, IMG submission 79282) | Salt pond soil microbial communities from South San Francisco under conditions of wetland restoration - Salt Pond MetaG R1_C_D1_MG | ecosystem: Environmental > Aquatic > Marine > Intertidal... | reverse complement strand
TGCAGAGATTGACTTGCTGGGTGCCTTGTCGGCCTGTCCCGGGGGCGATTGCTCTTCCGAGCATTCAAGCGATGCCGCGGTGTGTTACCCTTTGCGGGTCGAGGTTTTAACGCCTGCACACGGTGCGATGGACGGATGGCAGCCACCTGAAGTCAATGGCTATAACCGTAGCCACGGACGCTAGGGCCCAAACTCTACTAGTCTGGCCAGCCTGCCTTATCATGCGGGTGGGTGGCATAGATCGTCCAGTACATCAGGTAATGCAGGGAAATCGATCCGAGTGTTATGGCGATGATCCAGTCGAACGGCGTGCCATGTTTTGCAACGATTTCGTTCAGCAGGATCACGGAAACCAGGCGGATCACATGCCAGTTGGCGGCGTTGCGTTTTCCATCGTCCCAGTCACATGCGAACCAACTGATCTTGCTTCCGTCACCCATGAGATAGAACACCACCATGAACAGGCACAGATATAGCAAGACGCCAATACTGAGCGCGGATTGCGCCATCGATAATGTCGGCAGAGCCATCAGCCCCGCATAGGTTGCGATCAGGATCAGAACCAGCTTGCCGCCAGGATTGGCCATGCCGATCCGTTCAAGCGAATCGATGGTCGATGGCAAACGTACGCTGATCACCGCGAGTTGTCCGAAAAGGGCACACATGACTGGCAGGATCAAACCGACCTGCGCCAACGTGGCAGCGTGATGTGCCGAAAGGGTAAAGAGCGACAGCGTGACGACGCTGAAAAGAAACAGCATGCGTGGAATGGGCACGCGGCTTGTCAGAAGGACATGAATATCATTCAACCATTGCGGCATGGTTTTGATTGTGCAGCGAAAATGTGGCGGGAGTTGGAAACCGGCTTGGCGGTTTCCAATCTTTTGCGCGGTTTTATGCCGAATCAAGCAAAGGCGGCTGTGAGGGCGATGTCGATCATATCGCCAAAGCTGCTCTCTCGATCTTTCGAGGGCAAGGCGGCGCCGGTTTGCAAGTGGTCGGACACTGTCAGCACGGCAAGGGCACGGACAGAATGGCGCGCGGCGAGATTGTAAAGCTCGGCGGCCTCCATCTCGACCCCGAGGATGCCGTGGCGGGTCATCTGTTCATTCAGGTCCGGTCGTTCATCGTAGAACACGTCCGATGAATAAATGCCGCCGATATGGGTTCTTGTGCTCTTGGCCTCTGCTGCATCCGCAGCCGCGCGCAAGAGACCCCAATCCGCACAGGGTGCGAAGTTCAACTCGCGAAAGATGCCACTCGACGGCGTTGACAGGCTGCTGGCGGTCATGGCCAGAATCACATCGCGCAGTCCAACATGTTCCTGCATCGCGCCGCATGATCCAATCCGGATCAGGGTCTTGACCCCATGGTCGCGGATCAGTTCATTGGCATAGATTGACAGCGAAGGCATTCCCATACCCGACCCGTGAATGGTAACGGCATGCCCGCACCAGGTCCCGGTGAAGCCGAGCATACCACGCACGTCATTCACACATTTCGGGTTATCAAGGAATGTCTCCGCGGCCCATTTCGCGCGATACGGATCGCCGGGCATCAAGATCGTTTCTGCAATTTCACCCGGCGTCGCACCGATATGGAGTGTCATCTCAAATCTTCAGATCTTCCATAGTCTTGCCGGACTCAAGAGCGTCGTTCACCCAATTCGGTTTGCGACCCTTTCCCGTCCAGGTTTGTTCGGGATTGTCTGGATTTTTGTATTTCGGAGCGCTTTTGGAGCCTTGCTTGGGCGCGCGCCCAAGCAATTCATCCAGCGAAAACCCGTATTCCTTCGCAGCCGATTCCGCGGCTTGTTTGGCTTCATTCAGCCGACGGGTTTCAAGTGTCTTGAGTGCTTTCTCGGCGTCCTTGATCAGTTTTTTCAGCTCATCCTTGGACATATTATTCAGATCGATGCTCATGAGTGTCTCCCAACTAACTCGAATTATTTGATCGGGATGGGCATACGCGACTATTTTGCGAAGTCAATTCGCAAATCGCTTTCCGCTTCTGGCAAAAAGTTTGCTCAATTGAAAATTGTTGCACAGCTCCGAGCTGTTGGCCGACGCTGTTGCGCGTCAATTTCCTCTCATGGCCTGCATCATTGCGGCAGAAAAGCCGGACTCCTGCATGCGCTGCATCATGATTTCCGGCAAACCGCATTCGGAATTTACCTGAATGGAATAGTCTTCCGAAATGCCTGCCGGAAGAAAGTTCATGTCCTCGTCGGCGTTTTCGAGATCCATCGTGGCAACTTCCGGGAGAAAGGCTTCCATCTCGTCCAGCATTTGTGTCACCGCCTCTGGACTGGATTTATCGGTGAATCTGTCGAGCATGCATGCTCCTGCCGCGCGAAAGTCCTTGTCCCATGTGCTGGCGGGCATCGCACCGCGCAATGGCGCGGGATCGCCTCCCTGGCGTTCCACCATGCTGATCATGGCCTCGTACATCGCGTCGGTCATCTCTTCGGAGATGCGCTCAAGGCGTTCAAGCTGGGTCTCGGCGATGGCGCTGACGGGCAACGTGGCAAATACGAACGCGGTAAAAAGCTGTTTCATTGGATCAATCAGGCCTTCTTCGTTAAGATTTATCGATATCCGGATTTCGAAGTCTGATACCAGATCTCGCAGGCAGGTCCAGCAACACGACCCAATGACATGACGTGAGGCTACTCCGCCGCCACCGCCTTGGGATCCACGAGCGCCACGATATCCTTCATGATGGTGTTCAGCTCGAAATCCTTTGGCGTATAGACCCGTGCCACACCCATGCCCAGGAGGCGTTTGGCATCGTCTTCGGGAATGATACCGCCAACGATGACAGGAATCTGCGCGAGGCCAGCCTCCTGCATCTTCTTCATCATATCCTCGACAAGTGGCGTGTGACTTCCCGACAGGATCGAGAGGCCGACGACATGCACGTCATTGTCGCGCGCGGCCGCCACGATTTCATCGGGCGTGAGCCGGATACCTTCATAGTCGATATCCATGCCGCAATCCCGGGCGCGGAAGGCGATCTGCTCGGCGCCGTTGCTGTGCCCGTCAAGGCCCGGCTTGCCGACAAGGAACTTGAGGCGACGGCCCAGCTTGTCACTGACGGCTTCCACCGCGTTTCGAATGTCGTCGAGCCCCTCGGTCTTGTTGCTTGCGGCCTTTGAGACGCCGGTCGGGCCGCGATATTCGCCGTGCGCTCTCCGCATCTCGCCCGCCCATTCGCCGGTGGTGACGCCGGCGCGCGCAGCGGCAATGGAGGCTGGCATGATGTTTTCGCCGTCCTTGGCAGAGGCGCGCAGATCGGCTAGGGCCCTTTCGACGGCTTCGGCATCCCGATCCGCGCGCCATGCATTCAGGCGGTCGATCTGGTCCTGCTCCACCGCAGGGTCCACGACCATGATGCCCCCGTCTTCGGTCTGGAGCGGGGAGGGTTCGCATTCCGTCCATTTGTTCACGCCGACGACAATGGTTTCGTTGCGTTCAATCCTGTTCAGGCGGTCGGCATTGGAATCGACCAGGCGGCCTTTCATGTAGTCGATGGCCCCGATCGCCCCGCCCATGCTGTCAAGATTTGCCAATTCGGCGCGGGCGCCCTCCTTGAGTTGTTCGACCTTGGCGTCGACCGCAGGGTTGCCATCGAACAGGTCGTCGAATTCCAGAAGATCGGTTTCATAGGCGAGGATCTGTTGCATCCGCATGGACCATTGCTGATCCCAGGGGCGCGGCAGGCCAAGCGCTTCGTTCCAGGCCGGGAGCTGCACCGCGCGGGCGCGGGCGTTTTTCGAGAGTGTGACGGCCAGCATTTCGATCAGGATGCGGTAGACGTTGTTTTCAGGCTGCTGTTCGGTAAGGCCAAGAGAGTTCACCTGAACACCATAGCGGAAGCGGCGGAATTTCGGGTCTTCGACGCCATAGCGATCCTCAAGGATTTCGTCCCAGAGATCAACGAAGGCACGCATCTTGCACATTTCGGTGACGAAACGGATACCTGCATTTACGAAAAAGGAAATCCGGCCGGCGAGCGCCGGGAAATCCTCGTCGGGAACGCGGGGCTTCAATTCATCCAGAACAGCGACGGCAGTGGCAAGCGCGAAGGACAATTCCTGTTCCGGCGTCGCGCCGGCCTCTTGCAGGTGGTAGGAACAGACGTTCATCGGGTTCCATTTGGGGATATGCGTGTAGCAATATTCGGCCACGTCGCCGATCATCTTGAGCGAGGGTTTTGGCGGGCAGATATAAGTGCCGCGTGAAAGATACTCCTTGATGAGATCGTTCTGCACGGTGCCTTGCAGTTTCGACACGTCCGCGCCCTGCTCCTCGGCCACGGCGATATAGAGCGCGAGAAGCCATGGGGCGGTCGCGTTGATCGTCATGGAGGTATTCATCTGGTCCAGCGGGATCTGGTCAAAAAGCGTGCGCATGTCTCCCAGATGGCTGATCGGGACGCCGACCTTGCCGACTTCGCCGCGCGCGAGCACGTGATCGCTGTCATACCCGGTTTGGGTTGGCAGGTCGAAGGCAACCGAAAGGCCGGTTTGCCCCTTTGCGAGATTGGAGCGATACAGCGCGTTCGAGGCGTGCGCCGTGGAGTGACCCGCATAAGTGCGGATGAGCCAAGGGCGGTCGCGGAGCGGGGTCTGTGCGTCGGTCATGTCGTCCTCGTCAGGCGGGCTAGGATGTGTAATCTTGTTGCGTCGTGTTTTGATTAAATGAAATATTATGTCTCTGTCAATTCGCTGCGCCGCGGCGTCCGGTTTTCCGCTGCAAAACAGCATAGGTCCTCTTTTTGTCAAAGGGCGCTGGACTTGGAACTGTGCCGCAGGATCGGGCATTTGTATATTGTGTGATGCCATGCTGCGGTAGCTTTGTGGTGGACTGCTTTGCCATTTACCATTCGCTGAACCGCTGCAAGGGTGGGTTATGACATCTCAGGTCACCTTGCCCTTCTGGGCGTTTCTACTGATTTTGCTGTTTGCGGCAGTAACATTTGCGTCGCATTTCCTGTTTCCATCGGTGCGCTGGTTCTTTCGCCGCAGAATGGAGCGCGCGGTCACACGGTTGAATGCGCGGCTCGAGCGGCCGATCCAGCCGTTCAAACTGCTTCGGCGCCAAGACATGATCCAGCGGCTGGTTTATGATCCGGATGTGACACGGGCTATCGTCCGACACGCCGAAACGCATGGCGTGCGCGAAGACGTGGCGTTCGAACGCGCAAAACGCTACGCGCGCGAGATCGTGCCATCTTTTTCGGCCTGGGCCTATTTCGGCTTTGCAATCCGGGCGGCCAAGTTGCTGAGCACATCGCTTTACCGCGTGCGGATGGTGCATCAGGATCCGACCCTGTCAGAGGTGGACCCAGAGGCAACCGTTGTGTTCGTCATGAACCATCGGTCGAATATGGATTATGTTCTCGTCACCTATCTAGCGGCAGACAGGTCCGCGCTGTCCTATGCCGTTGGAGAGTGGGCGCGGGTCTGGCCGTTGTCGCGGCTGATCCGGGCGATGGGGGCGTATTTCATCCGCCGCCGGTCGCGTGATGCGCTGTATCGCAGCATCCTCGCGAAATATGTGCAGCAGGCGACGGGGGCCGGTGTGACGCAAGCGGTTTTCCCCGAAGGCGGATTGAGCCTTGATGGCAGTCTTGCGAAACCCAAGGTGGGCATCCTGAAATACATGCTGGACGGCGCGGCTGCGGCACAGCGCGATGTCGTGTTTGTGCCGGTGGCGCTGAATTACGACCGCGTTCTGGAGGATACGATCCTTCTGCGGGCACGAGACAGTGGGGAGCGCAAGTTCCGGGCGCGGATCAGCGTCGTTTTCCGAGCGATCCTGAAACAGGTATGGTTGCGTGTCACCGGCCGGTTTCAGCGCTTTGGCGATGCCGCTGTCAGTTTCGGGAAACCCTTGGTTCTGAGTGATCTGGAAGGCGTGCCGGGTGATGCGGATGCGCTGTCGGATAAGATCATGACGCGGATATCCGAGGCGGTTCCGGTGTTGCCGGTGCCGTTGATTGCCTTCCTGTTGCTGCGTCATGGAACGATGACATGCGCCGCGTTGGAGGTTGCTTTTGAAAAGACCATGAAGCAGGTCGCGGAGGTGAAAGGACATCTGCCCCGCACCAACTGCGATTCTGCGGTCGAGGTCGGCCTGCGAAGCCTGATCGAGAGGGGCGTCGTTGTGAAAGAAGGCGATGTCTTGCGACTCCCGGAAAGTCAGGTGGCCCTGGCAGAATTCTATGCCAATTCGATCAAACACTTGATTGACTAGGGCGCTGCGACTGGACCGAGTTTCTGCAACTGCTCGGTTATAAAGTTTCAAAAAATACGCTAATCTTGTTGCATAATTTCAATATTGCTCATATCTCATTCTGAGACGTCGCGATTCTGCATTGCGGCATAGTAACGACTCTACCTTATGGAGGCACCGATGGCTCTTGATCAGCAAACCGGCATCGCAGATTACAATGCGCCGGAGAAGGACTTGTACGAAATCGGTGAGATGCCGCCGATGGGCTATGTTCCCGACCAGATGTACGCGTGGACGATCCGCCGAGAACGTCACGGTGAGCCAGAGCAAGCCTTCGAAGTTGAAGTTGTCGACACGTGGGAAATCGACAGCAACGAGGTGCTGGTTCTCGTGATGGCTGCGGGGGTTAATTACAATGGCGTCTGGGCCGGTCTTGGACAGCCGATCAGCCCGTTCGACGGTCACAAACAGCCGTATCACATTGCCGGTTCGGACGCGTCGGGCATCGTCTGGAAAGTCGGGGACAAGGTGAAGCGCTGGAAAGTCGGCGATGAGGTTGTCATCCATTGCAATCAGGACGATGGCGACGACGAACACTGCAACGGTGGCGACCCGATGTATTCACCGACGCAGCGCATCTGGGGCTATGAAACGCATGACGGGTCGTTTTCGCAATTCACACGCGTGCAAGCACAGCAGTTGATGCCGCGCCCCAAGCACCTGAGCTGGGAGGAGTCAGCGTGTTATACGCTGACACTGGCGACCGCGTACCGGATGCTTTTCGGTCATGAGCCGCATGATCTGAAGCCCGGTCAGAACGTGCTGGTCTGGGGCGCGTCGGGGGGGCTTGGATCCTATGCTATCCAGTTGGCCAACACGGCCGGCGCTAACGCCATCGGCGTGATATCGGACGAAGACAAGCGCGATTTCGTGATGTCGATGGGCGCCAAGGGCGTCATCAACCGCAAGGATTTCAAGTGCTGGGGTCAGCTGCCGACGGTCGGCACCCCCGAATACAATGACTGGCTCAAGGAAGCGCGCAAGTTTGGCAAGGCGATCTGGGACATCACCGGCAAGGGCGTGAATGTCGATATGGTGTTCGAGCATCCGGGGGAATCAACCTTTCCGGTCTCGACGCTTGTCTGTAAGAAGGGTGGTATGGTCGTGATCTGCGCGGGCACCACCGGGTTCAACTGCACGTTCGACGTGCGGTACATGTGGATGCACCAGAAGCGCCTTCAGGGCTCGCATTTCGCGCATCTCAAGCAGGCGGCCTCGGCCAACCAGCTTATGGTGGAGCGCCGTCTGGACCCGTGCATGTCCGAAGTGTTCCCCTGGAACGAGATTCCGCAAGCCCATACCAAGATGCTGCGCAACGAACACAAGCCGGGCAACATGGCGGTGCTGGTGCAATCCCCGAAAACCGGGTTGCGTACCTTCGAAGACGCGTTGGCGGCCAAGTCGTAACGACTTGATTACTTCTGTCAGCTAATCGGGACCCGTGGGCCAGACAGGCCTGCGGGTTTCGTGATTCTGGCGCCGGGCACTGAAGATCAAGACACTAGAATTTACGCCCTCACCAGATGTGGGGAGTTGGAATCAGGGAATTTGTTGAAAAAAGAATACATGCTAGAGTTGAATTAACCTATCATTAACTAACTGGAGGTGACGGTGAGATGGGACATGACTGGATCATAGACGTGTTGACCGACCTCAAGACGTTTGCAATCGCAAACGATCTGGATGCTCTCGCTGCGAAGCTGGACGATACCCAGTTGGTGGCGCGGGCAGAGATTGGGTCGCACGGCAAGGGGATGGGCCGTGGGCTTTTTGAAGAAAGTACCTCAACTGGACGATGTGATCGCACGATTGGAGTGCGCAGACCAACTTGAGGAATTGCAAAACGTCATCGAATGGCTGCGGCACCACTACGCCGTCGACCACATGGTGTATCACTGGGTCGCCAGCAGCGGCACGCAATACGGCTGTGGCACCTATGATCCGCAATGGGTCGCACGGTATGTTGAAAAGGGATACCTTCGGATCGATCCGGTTGTTCTGGGGTGTTATCAGCGCTTCCACCCGGTAGATTGGAAACGGCTGGATTGGTCCGGCAAAGCGGCCCGCGCCTTTCATAACGATGCGATGGCGCATGGTATCGGCAACCAGGGCTATTCGATTCCGATCCGGGGGCCGAACGGCCAGTTTGCGCTTTTCACGGTCAGCCATAGTTGCAGTGATGCGGAATGGGCCTGCTTTACCGAGCTGAACCGCCGGGACCTGATCTTGCTGTCACATTACTTCAACCAGACCGCGCTCAAGCTCGAACCGGGCCGCGCGCCAGAGCCGACACAACCCCTGTCGCCCCGCGAGGTCGAGACCATGTCTCTCTTGGCGGTGGGGTATAGCCGCGCACAGGTCGCCGATACGTTGTCGATCTCGGAACACACGTTGCGCGTCTATATCGAAAGCGCACGCTTCAAGCTCGGGGCGATGAATACGACGCATGCAGTGGCGCGCGCAATGGCCAGAGGTCAGATCGTGGTCTGAGGCGCCGCGAGGCCGTTCGAAAATACACATTACGCCGCAGCGCAACACCCAACGGTCGCGGCGACAAGAAACAATTCACCTTTGGTCTCCAGCCTTCCTCCACCAATGGAGGGCAAGCTGATGATTCGGTATCTGTACGGCGATCAATTAAACTCGCATCGATTGCTGGAGCGCACGATGTTCGAGGATCGCGCGGACCAGTTCAAGACACGATTGGGATGGGAGGTCAGCGTCGATGCGACTGGACAGGAACGCGATGAATACGATGACCTTAATCCGCTCTACGTGATTTGGGAACGATCCGACGGGACACATGGCGGGTCGATGCGGTTCCTGCCCACCACGGGCCGCACAATGGTCAACGATCATTTTCTGGCCCTGACAGATGGTGTGGCGATCCAAAGCCCGGCAATTTGGGAATGCACCCGCTTTTGCCTGTCGCGCCAACCCGATTCCGGCACTGCGGCGGCGCTGATGCTTGCGGGGGGCGAGATCATGCAGGGATTCGGCGTGGAGCATTTTGTTGGAGTGTTCGATGCGCGAATGGTCCGGATTTACAACCGCATCGGGGCCGCGCCAGAGATGCTGGGCACGCAGGGAACCGGGCGGCAATCGATCAGTGTCGGGGTTTGGGAATTCACCCACGCGTCCCAGAAGCAGGTCGCGCGCGTCGCCGGTCTGCCGCTGGACGCGTCGCGGCAATGGTTCGAAGAGTCTTTCGGCGATGTTGCGATGCAACCTTTTAACAACGCCGCCTGACTCTGGTGCCTGCGGACGCAGAACGATAGAGTCTCACCATGAATGTTCCTGCGCCCATATACTCAGATGATCAGGCCGTCGCGCATGATGCCGTGACAGAGATGCTGCGCGATGCGGGCGTTGATCTGGATGACGGCGTCCTGTTGCCGCCACGCGACGGCACGCCAAATATCATGGCGATCACCGGAAAGGCCGGTTCGGGCAAGACACTGCTTCTGGCCGAACTGTGCAAGAGTTTGCAAAGCGCCGGTGTCGATATCGTGTCCGGCGATTACGAAGGACGGCGGCGCAAGGATCGTCGCACGCTGGCGGTTCTTGCCCCGACGAACAAGGCGGCGTTTGTGCTGCGCATGCGGGGGGTTCCCGCGACGACGATCCATCGGATCCTCTACACTCCGGTTTACGATCCCGAATACGAACGCATCGCCGAATGGTTGATGGGCAATGGCGAAAAGCCGGACATCGAGGACCTGACCGACGACGCGCTGGTCCGTGCGCAGGCGTCTTACGAATCGCACAAGTCGATTCCCGCGGCGCTGGCTGCCGCGGGGTTGCGCGGATCGGATTTCATCACCGGCTGGAAGCGGCGGGATGATCCTCTGGACATCGGTTTCGTCGACGAAGCGTCGATGCTGGATGAAAAGCAGGTCAAGGATCTGCGCGAGATCTTTCCCAATCTCCTTCTTTTTGGCGACCCGGCGCAGCTCGCGCCGGTCAACCAATCCGGCAAGATGGTGTTTGAAACCCTTCAGCCCGAGCAAGTCTTGAACCTGAGCCGGATTCACCGACAGGACGCCGACAACCCGATCCTCGATCTGGCGCATGCGCTGGCGGATCCGTCGCTGGATTTCGACGGTTTCGAGAAAATGGTCGAAGACATCTCCCGCACCGATGACCGGGTCGTCCTCGGTCAGCGTGTCGAGGTGGACCTGATGGCGCGGTCGCCGGTGCTGGTCTGGCGCAACGCGACGCGAATTCGACTGATCAATGCGTTCCGCGCGGTGCATGGTGCGCCCGAAGATTCACTCCTGGAAGGAGAGCCGCTGGTTTGTGACGGGCTCGAATTGCCGCTGAAACACAGGAAAAAGCGGTTGGATCTGGAGGCGCGTGGACTGATCAAGGGGGCGCAGGTGGTTTATCTGGGGCCGGGGCGCAAGCCGGGGTTTTCCCGCTTGCACGTGATTGGCGCCGAAGAGCCGCAAGTCTCGGCAGCGTCGATCGTCAAGATCGAAAAACCCGACCTTGAGGAGCCGTTCATTCCGTTTGCGGCGCGGATGGGCGCCACCTTTCTGCATGGCGCGGCGGTGACGATCCACAAGGCACAAGGCTCGCAATGGGATGCGGTACAGGTGTTCGCGCCCGATCTTTACGCCGCCGCCCGGATGGGGCGGACCGAGGCAGGGCAACCGCTGTGGAAACGGCTCGCTTACGTCGCGATCACACGCGCATCGACGCGGCTGCACTGGGTTGTGCGAAACAGATTGTCGAAACCGACCGGACCATTGCGGATAGATGATCTGAAAGCAGCGCCGGCCGCGCCGCTGGAACTGGCGGCGCAGGCGGAGGCCTGAGATCAGAGTTTGACGATCTGTTTGCCCGTGTTGCCGCCGTTCAGCATGGCAATGAATGCAGCAGGTGCGGCCTCCAACCCGTCGGCCACGTCCTCCAGGTAGGCGATGTCTCCCTTGGCGACTTTCGGACCCATGTCGGAAAGGAAAGCCGGGTATTCGTCCCAGTGGTCGAAGATGATGAAGCCCGACACCCTTAGCCGCTTCACGAGGATGCTGCGCCACATTGCGGGCAATTGGTTGTCTTCGGCGATATTCGCGCCGCCATACCAAGCAATCATGCCGCAGACCGGAATGCGGCCATGCACGTTCATCAGTGGCATTACGGCTTCGAGCGGTTTGCCACCCACGTTCTCCCAGTAGATGTCGACACCGTCCGGTGCAGCCTCGGCAATCGCGGTGCGAAGGGATTTGGCGGTGTCATGCGCACGGTGGTCGATTGCGGCGTCAAACCCGAAGGTGTCCGTGGCGAGGCGGCATTTTTCAGGCCCGCCGGCGATCGCGATGGTGCGCAGGCCCATGCCTTTTGCAATTTGTCCCACCATCGACCCCACCGGGCCGGTCGCTGCGCCGACGACCAGCGTTTCGCCTGCCTTTGGTTTTCCGAATCTGTGCAGCCCGACCCAACCGGTCAGGCCCGGCATGCCAAGAACGCCCAAGGCAGTCGTTGGCGGAAGCGTTGGATCGAGCTTGCGCAGCTCCGATCCGGGCAGGCAGGCGTGGCTGGCCCAGCCTGTCATGCCCGTCACCATATCACCGGGGTTGAACCCGTCGGTCTTGCTTTCCAGGACACGGCCTACGCCCTGTCCTGTCATGGTGCCGCCGATATCGACCGAGGGCGCATAGCTTTTCACATCGTCCATCCGCCCGCGCATGTAAGGATCAAGCGACAGATGCGTGACTTCTAGCAGGACATCTCCGGTGTCCGGTATCGGCAGCGGTTCACTGACAAGCTTGAAATCCTCCGGCACCGGGGCACCGGCGGGGCGACGGGCGAGGGTGATGTGGGTCAGAGTGCCTGACATGAAGATCTCTCCTGATGATTTGTATTGCGCCGAATGGGCCGCAGACCCAGTGTATCCGGAACCATGGCGCGGAAGGCAAGGGAGGGCTTGATGCACGCAATGATGATGAACCGGCCATTGTCGGTGATCGAAGTGCTGCGCTACGCGGCAGAGATTCATGGCAGCGGTGAAATCGTTTCAGTGCGGACCGAGGGTGATCTGCACCGCCAAAGCTATGCCAAGACATTTGCCCGCACCGGGCAATTGGCGCATGGACTGGACGCGCTGGGCGTCGGGCAGGGCGACCGCGTGGCGACGCTGGCATGGAACGGATACCGCCATTTCGAGCTGTACTACGCGATTTCAGGCATGGGGGCAGTGTGCCATACGATCAATCCACGTCTGTCGGCGGAACAGATGCTCTATATCATTGGCCATGCCGGGGATCGGATCCTGTTCGTCGATGTGACGTTTATCCCGATCCTCGAAGCGCTGGCCGATCAATTGCCCAAGGGTCTTGAACTCGTCGCGATGACGGATGCCGCGCACATGCCGGACAGCAAGCTGGACCTGATATGCTACGAGGACCTGTTGGGTGATCACCCGGCCGAGTACGACTGGCCGGATCTGCCAGAGAATACGGCGGCGGGATTGTGTTACACGTCCGGGACAACCGGGAATCCCAAGGGCTCGCTCTATTCGCATCGATCTACGGTGTTGCACGCGCTGTTCGTCGCAGTGACGCTGCCGCGGTCTCTTCACGAGGGCGCGCGCCTCTTGCCGGTTGTGCCGATGTTCCATGTCAATTCCTGGGGCATGCCCTATGCCGCGCCGCTTGTCGGCGCGTCCTTGATCATGCCGGGGGCCAAGCTCGATGGGGCATCGCTTTTTGACCTGATGCAGAGCGAAAAGGTCACGGCAAGCTGGGGCGTTCCGACTGTCTGGCTGGGCCTGCGGGCTGAGATCGAGGCGCGGAGCGTGCCGCCATCCACGCTTGATCAACTGGTGATCGGTGGCTCTGCCGCGCCGCGCAGCATGATCGCGTTTTTCGAAGATCAAGGCATAGACGTCTGCCATGCCTGGGGCATGACAGAGATGAGTCCTATTGGCACCACCGGGCAATTGTCCATCGACATGCAGGATGCGCCGTTCGATGACCGCATGGCGCGCAAGGCGCTGCAGGGTCGGCGCATGTTCGGAGTCGACCTCAAGCTCGTTGGCCAAGACAGTCAACGCCTGCCGCATGACGGCGTGGCGGTCGGAGAGCTTTTCGTACGCGGCAACGCCGTGATCTCGGGCTATTTCAACGATGAGGCGGCAACCGCAGCGGTGATGGACAGCGACGGCTGGTTCGGTACCGGAGACGTGGCAAGCATAACGCCGGACGGGTATTTGGGCATCCAGGATCGGTCCAAGGACCTTATCAAATCGGGCGGTGAGTGGATCAGCTCGATCGATCTGGAAAACGTGGCAATGTCCCATCCGGACGTTGCCAATTGTGCCGTGATCGCGATCAGCCATCCGAAATGGGACGAACGACCGGTCCTCGTGGTGCAAGGGAAGGAGGGCGCACAGCCGGAGTTAGAGTCCTTTCACGCCCTGATGGCGCCGCATTTCGCCAAGTGGCAGTTGCCGGACGATGTGCTTTACGTCGATACCCTGCCGCTGACTGCTACGGGAAAGGTCTCCAAACTGATGTTGCGCAAACAGTTTGCCGACTACGTGCTGCCGGAGGCCCGTTGAGGGTGGCTCGGACGGACCTGTCGATCCTGGACCGCTGTCCGGATCGCCCGGATGTTTTCGCCATAGGGCTGAGGGTCGGACACGGAGCCGCCTTTGAACACCGACGATCCAGCGACCAGCACATCCGCCCCTGCGGCGGCAACCAGTGGCGCGGTGGAGGGATCGACGCCCCCGTCGACTTCGATATGCACGTCCCGGTCTCCGATCATCTTGCGCAGCTCGGTTACTTTATGCACGCAGGAATGGATGAACTTCTGTCCGCCGAAACCGGGATTGACCGTCATCACGCAGATCAGATCCACCATATCCAGCAGCGGTGCAGCCGCGTCTGCGGGGGTGCCGGGATTGAGCGCTAGGCCCGCCTTGGCACCTGTGGCGCGGATTGCCTGGAGCGTGCGGTGGATATGCGGTCCGGCCTCGACATGGGCGGTGATGATGTCTGCCCCTGCCTGGGCGAAAGCGTCGATATAAGGGGCGACAGGGTCGATCATCAGATGCACGTCCATCACGGTCTTGATATGCGGCCGGATGGCGGCGCACATGGCCGGACCGAATGTGATATTGGGCACGAAATGCCCATCCATGACATCGACATGAACCCAGTCAGCACCCTGTGCTTCGACCGCGCCGATTTCGGCACCGAAATTGGCGAAGTCGGCGGCAAGGATCGAGGGGGCGATTTTCACCGAACGGTCAATTGGCATGTGTTGGCTCCTTTGCGCGCGGACTTAGTACCCGGCGTCGCGATCCACAAGGTGCAAGAACGGCTCACCGGCCTCGCCGCGCCGGATGTTTTCGGCAATCACGCGTGCCGCGCTGGGCGGGCGGGTTTCCGACGCGACATGCGGGGTGACCGTGACATTCGGGTGTGTCCAATAGGGATCATCCGCCGGAAGCGGCTCCGTGCGGAAAACGTCCAGCGTTGCATGGCCGATCCGGCCATTGTCGAGCGCCGCGAGAAGCGCGGCATCTTCGATCAATGTGCCACGACCCGGATTTATGAGGATCGCGCCCTTGGGCATCAGGGCCAGCGTCTCGGCATTGATCGTGTTCTCGGTCTCGGGTGTGCTGGGCAAGAGCAGGATCAGGATCTGGGAGGTTTCCAGGACCGATTGTAGCCCGTCCTTTCCGTGATACGCGGTGATCCCGTCGATGGATTTCGGGGTCCGCGCCCAGCCGGACACGGGAAACCCCAGATCGCTCAAGGCCTGACCGCAGGCAGTGCCCAAGGCACCAAGACCAAGGAGGCCCACCGGGCGATCGGCAGCGATCGGGGGGGCCTTTGCAGCCCATTCGCAATCCGGGTTCACGATATGCGCATCCATCCCGAGGTGATGGCGCAACGTATGGCCGACGACCCATTCAACCATCCCCTGCGTCAGCCCCTCGTCATCGACCATGCGCGCAAACGGCACTGTGAGCGTGGGGTTTTTCACCGCGCTTTCCACACCTGCCCAGAGGTTCAGAACGGCCTTGAGTCGTTTGTAGGGTGTAAAATCCTGCACGTCGGAATTGGGCGCATAGACGATGTAATCGACCCCGCCAGGCTCCATGTCGGTGGACAGCGCATAGTCGATTCCGATCGCGTCCAGAGCGCGGCGCAGGGGCGTTTCGTATTGCGCCCAGCGGTCCTTGTGGGCGGCGAAAAGAATATTGACGGACATGGGTTACCTCGGACGGTGAATATGTGCGCTTTGTACAAGGCCGAACGCGATCATCAAGACCAGCATCGCCGATCCACCATAGCTGACCAGCGGCAAGGGCACGCCGACCACCGGCGCCAGACCCATCACCATCGACATGTTGACGGCAAAGAACAAAAAGAACGTGACGCCAATCCCTAGGATCAGCAGAGATGAATACCGGTCACGGTTTTTCAGTGCCGATATGATGCAGAACACCAGGATCAGCACATACAGGAACAGCAAGGATATGCCCCCGACGAAGCCGAATTCCTCGGCCAGCGTGTTGAAGATGAAGTCGGTGTGTTTTTCCGGCAGGAAGTTGAGCCGCGATTGCGTGCCCTGCATGAAACCGCGCCCGGTCCAGCCGCCGGACCCCATAGCGATCTTGGCCTGCGTGATGTGATAGCCCGCGCCCAGTGGATCCGTGCTTGGGTCGAGAAACGTATCGATCCGGCGGAACTGGTAGTCCTTGAGCAATTGCCACTCCGTCCCTCGGCTGAGAAAGATCGTGTACAGGCCGGCCAAACCAGCGGCAATGACGCTGCCGAAATAGGCCCAATGCACACCGGCCAGGAACATCATGAGACCACCGCCCATGATCAGCAGGATGGCGGTGCCGAGATCCGGTTGGGTCAGGACCAGGAAGGTGGGCAAAAGAATGATGAAGATCGGGATCAGCACCCAGAAGGGGTGCGACGTTTTCTTCATTGGCAGCCAATCGTAATAGGCGGCGAGGACCATCACCATCGCGATCTTCATCAGCTCCGAGGGTTGCAGCCGCATGAAGCCAAGGTCGATCCAGCGCTGGGCGCCCATGCCGACAGATCCGATGAATTCCACCGCCACCAGCAAGGCCAGCGCGATCAGATAGGCCATGACGGACATATTGCGCCAGAACCAGATCGGCACCATCGCCACGACGAACATGACCGCCAGACCCAGCGCGTAGCGTTTCATCTGCGGCTCGGCCCAAGGGCTCATGGACCCGCCTGCAACCGAGTACAGCATCAAAAGGCCGACACCCGCGACGGCCGTGAGAAGAAGCACGAGCGGCCAGTTGATGAACAGCATCTTGCGCCAGCCTGCCGGGACGCTCTTGACGGTGTATTCAAGATAACTCATGCCCGGCTCCACCCCTCCGGATCGTTGGCGCGAAGGACCTGCTGCAGGCGGTCCTGCTGGGTGCGGATGCGTTCGCGATCCTTGGCAGGGTAGGCCTCGAGCGGTGGGCTGTCGCCGTAGAGTGCCTGCAAAGTCACATCGCGCGCAATCGGTGCGGCTGCGGCGGACCCGCCGCCACCATGTTCGACAACCACCGAAACGGCGATCCTGGGATTATCGTAAGGCGCATAGTTCACGAAGAGCGCGTGGTCCCGGCGATTCCATGGCAGATCCTCGTTGCGGGTCACGCCGCGCGCACGTTCGGCGGCGGTGATGTTGCGCACCTGGCTGGTGCCGGTCTTGCCCGCCATCCGGTATGCTTCATCGATGATACGGGAACTATAGGCCGTGCCCCGGCGGTTGTTGCTCACAGAGAACATCGCACGCCTGATCTGGCGCAGGTGGTTTTCGTTGAACCCCAACGCCTCGCCTTCCTGTGCTGGCGGCGTGACGCCATCGACACTGCGCACCAGGCGCGGAACGACCGCCTTGCCATTGGACAGGCGCGCGGCCATCACCGCAAGCTGCAGCGGCGAGGTCAGGACAAAGCCCTGTCCAATGGCGGCATTCACCGTATCGCCGATCACCCAGCCAGCCCCGCGCTCGCGCTTTTTCCAGTCCTTGTCGGGCATCAGGCCATTGGTCACAGCGGACATGCCGATGCCAAAGGCCTGGCCCAGCCCGAGCCGCCGCGCGGTCTGCGATATCCGTTCGATCCCGACTTTCAGGGCGAGGTCGTAAAAATAGACATCGCAACTTTCCCGCAGCGATTCTTCAAGGTCCATGTGCCCGTGGCCTGCCCGTTTCCAGCAATGGAACCGGCGACCACCGACCTCCATGTGACCGGGGCACCAAACGGTTTCATCGGGGGCGACCACGCCGGCATCCATTGCGGCCAGTGCCGTGACCATCTTGAAGGTCGATCCGGGCGGATAGGCATCCTGAACCGTCTTCGAGGCCAGCGGACGGTGATCATTGTCGCGCAATTCGCCGTAGTCCGAAACCGAGATCCCGCGCACGAACTCGTTCGGATCGTAGGAGGGCGAAGAGGCAATCCCGAGCAGATCGCCATTGGTGACATCCATCACCACGACCGAGGCGCTTTCGTCGCCCAGCCGGGCTTGAATATAGGCTTGCAGCCTGCTGTCGACGGTCAGCTGAAGGTCTGCGCCGGGCGCGCCTTCGCGGCGACCAAGTTCGCGCATGACACGGCCAACGGCGTTTACCTCGACATGCTTGGCCCCGGCACGACCCCGCAATACCTCTTCGTGGCGCGCCTCTATCCCGACTTTGCCAATTTGGAACCGGGGAATGCGCAGCACCGGATCAGGGGCTTCATATCGTGCAAGGTCACGGTCGCTGACCGGGCCGACATAGCCGACGACGTGGGCAAAATCCCGGCGGCGGGGATAGACCCGAGACAGGCCGACCTCCGGTGTCACACCGGGCAGGGCCGGGGCATTCACCGCGACACGGCTGATATCCTCCCATGTCACACGCTCGGCCACGGTGACCGGCAGGAACGGCGCGCTGCGCTGCATCTCCGTCAGCGCGCGGTTCAGCTCGCCCTCGTCCAGTTCCACCAGCGACGACAGCCGCGCGATCACGTCGTCGACATTGCCGGCGTCCTCCTTGACCATGGTGATCCGGTAGGACAGTTCGTTTGCGGCAAGGATCATGCCATTGCGGTCGAAGATCTGGCCACGGGTGGGAGGGATCAGGCGGATGTTGATGCGGTTCTCTTCGGCGAGAAGGCGGAATTCATCCGCCTGATCGACCTGAAGATGCTGCATCCGCAGACCGAGGGCCGCCGAAAAGGCAAGCTGTACCCCGCCAAGGATGACACCGCGGCGGGAAATCCGGCGGACGCTTTCGGCTGAATCCTTTGGTGATCGTCTCATATCGGTTTGCCAAATCTGTCCACGTCACCTGGCGCGGCGCGCCTTACGCCCAAAAGCGCATAGGATACCGCGACGACCACCGGGTAAATCGCAATGGTCATGAGCAGCTGCACAAGGCTCAGACCTAATACACCTGGCGAAGGCATCAGGAGCATTGTCACTGCGCGATAGATCATGGTGATCACCACCAAGGTACTTGCGAAGGTGAGCCATTCAAGGACAAAAGTCGATTCGCGCTGTCGCCGCTCGCGAGATTTGAGCCATTCCGCCGCACAAACCACCAGGACGGCCCACAGGCCGGGAGGGCGTTGCAGCATCATGTCCGCCATCAGCATCACCAAGGCGACCAACAGCATCGGCACGTAATCGGGCCGCCGGACGGACCATGCAAAGATGATGGCCACCAGAACATCCGGTCCGGCCCATTGGCTGGGTGCCGGGTTCAGCGGCAACAAATGGAAAAACTGGATGATCAGGGCCAGAAACACGAACAGCAGACGCATGCCCCAGGTCTTCAGCAGGCCGGGATCCATCAGTTTTCACGCTCTGACGTTGTTGCGTCGACATCGGGTTCTGTGGTGGGGGCCGCAGTCGGAGGCGTTTCCGGCAGGATCAGGGCGGACGGGTTGGACACCCGGCGCGCGCCGTGATCCCGCAGAACGCGCAGGAATTCGAGCCGTTCGAAATCAGCCGCAGGACGCGTGCGCAGGCGTCCGCCGGGGTCTTGTGCCACCTGACCGATCAACAAGCCGGGAGGGAATACGTCGCCATCGCCCGAGGTTACGATGCGGTCACCGGGGCGCACCTGGTCGGGGTTTTCCAGAAAGTCGATGGGCGGCGCCGGGCTGTTGTCGCCGACGATCAATGCGCGCTGACCCGACGGCTGGATCGTCGCGGGAATACGGCTGGTGGCATCGGTGAGCATGATCACACGGCTGGTGTTCGCCCCGACGCCCGACACACGCCCGACAAGCCCCGTCCCATCCATCGTGGCCCATCCGTCAACGATTCCGTCTCGCGATCCGACATTTATCAGCAATGACTGGCGAAATGGTGAGCCACTGTCAGCCAGAACAACGCCGGTGATATAGGTCAGGCGCGGATCGAGCCGAACGTTGTTCAGATCGCGCAGCTTGGCGTTTTCCTGTTCCAGTTGCAGCGCCGCTTCCTTCCAGGACGACATCTGGCGCAGCTCGCGGCGCAGCTCCTGGTTTTGTTCGTAAATCCGTTGGTAACTGCGAAAATCACGGGCCAGGTTGACCGTTGCCGTCACCGGCGCCATCGCCCAGTCAAAGCTGGGCAACACCCTGTCGATCACTGCCGCACGGAAGCGTTCAACGCGTGGGCTGTCGATGCGCCAGATGAAAAAGAGGCCCAGAAGGCACAGGATCACTGCCGCCAGCAGCAATCGCCGCAGCGGGGTTGTGTAGGCTTCGCTGTTCGTGCCGTTCTTTGCCACGATTCCCCTTTCCCGAAAGGGTGGTCAGATCAGCTATCGTAGTCAATCGCGTGGCGCAGCTGCTTTTCGTATTCAAGTGCCTTGCCGGTGCCCAAGGCCACGCAATTCAGGCTTTCGTCGGCAATCGAAACGGCCAGCCCGGTCTGCTCGCGCAGGGCAAGGTCCAAGTCTCCCAGCAGGGCGCCGCCCCCGGTGAGCATGACACCGCGATCCACAATGTCGGCGGCAAGGTCTGGCGGGGTGGCTTCGAGGGCCGTCATCACCGCTTCGCAAATTGCCTGGACCGGCTCGCTCAGCGCTTCGGCCACCTGGGCCTGGCTGATCTCGGTTTCCTTGGGCACGCCGTTGAGCAAATCGCGCCCCCGGATCTGGATCGACGATCCACGTCCGTCATCGGGCATCCGCGCCGTCCCGATGGAGGTCTTTATCCGTTCGGCGGTCGATTCGCCGATCAACAGGTTCTGCTGGCGGCGCAGATAGTTGATGATCGCCTCGTCCATCCGATCCCCACCCACGCGGACCGAGCGGGCGTAAACGATATCGCCAAGCGACAGAACGGCGACTTCAGTGGTGCCGCCCCCGACATCGACAACCATGTTGCCCGTCGGGTCCGTGATCGGCATGCCCGCGCCAATGGCCGCCGCGATGGGCTCTGCGATCAGCCCCGCCTTGCGCGCGCCAGCCGACAGCACCGACTGTCGGATTGCCCGCTTTTCCACCGGGGTCGCGCCATGCGGCACGCAGACGATGATCTTGGGTTTGGAAAAGGTCGACCGTTTGTGAACCTTGCGAATGAAATGCTTGATCATCTCTTCGGCCACGTCGAAATCCGCGATTACACCTTCGCGCATCGGACGGATCGCCTCGATACTGCCGGGAGTTCGGCCCAGCATCAGCTTGGCATCCTCGCCGACGGCCAGAACCTTTTTCTGTCCATCCTTGATGTGGTAGGCCACCACAGACGGTTCCGACATGACGACCCCGCGTCCCTTGACGTAGACAAGCGTATTCGCTGTCCCGAGGTCGATGGCCATGTCCGATGAAAACATGCCCAGCAATTTGTCCAGTCCAAACATCTGTGATTTGCCTCAAGCCAATACGCCTTAGGTCTCCGACTCCATGAGGCCGCAAACCGTGGGTCTTATAGGTGTGGTTTCGGAGGTGCGAAAGGGGCGGGATGCAGTTTACGGCGTGAATCTGCCATACCGTGCCAATGGCTGTTTGCGCAGGACGCACATCGGGGCATCTGCCTGCAATTTTTATCGCATTCGAAACGGTCTGACGAATTCAGCCGCGTCTTTGCGTGACGGGCATCACGCATTGACGTTTTGCCTTGGAAACACCGTGATGCAACCGCTTTTGGACCGTGAAGCAAACCCAGAATAACCTCAAACGGCCAGAGGACTTGTATGGTAGTCAAATTTTTAAAAGGTATTCTCAAACTTGGGTTCTACGCAGCCGGTCTGGCCGCAATCGTCGGCATTTGGGACTATACCCGGCAAGCCAAGATGGCCAACTACGACTATTCGACGGCACAATACTCAGTGTCGGTTCTCGACCGCTATGGCGCCGAGGCGGAATTTGTCCTCTCCAGGCTGGAGGTTGCGCGGAACGGGCTGCAAACTGGCGCCGAATGGGCCGGTGCGTCTGACATGCTCGACACGCTCCCCCTGCCTTCCGCCGTGCCTTCCGGTGTCGCCGCCGAAGCCAACCAGGGCGAAACCGGGTCCGAAGGCACCATCGAACCCGTGGCAGGCGCCGAGGGCGTGGTGCACGTCAATGCAACAGCCGAGGTCGAACTGGCCTTGGCGGAAAGCGCGCTTGCGCCGGAAACATCCCTTTTCCCGCGGGCGCGAGCCGCGCGCTAAGGGTCTGAATCGACGACGCGTCGTTTTCCTGCCGCAACGTGTCGGAGCGGTTTCGCGGCGGTGCTGAACGAACGGTATTCACGGGGTCAAACGCCCTGGAGTGAACACCCATGAAAACGCATGTCAAAGCCCTGGTAGTAGGTGGTGGCGCCATCGGCACATCGATTGCCTATCATCTCGCCCGCGCCGGTTGGCAGGATGTGATGCTGATCGAACGCGATGAGCTGACCGCTGGTTCAACCTGGCATTCGGCGGGTCTTCTGCCGTATTTCAACATGTCCTATGCCACGACTCATATCCACGACTACTCGATCAAGTTCTACAAGACACTCGAGGAAGAGACAGGGCTCAACGCCGGGTTTTCCGTTGTTGGCAACCTGCGCATGGCCCAGACCAAGGCGCGGATGGACGAGTACATGGTTTACGCCACAACCGCCGAGACCTGCGATGTGCCCTACGAGTGGATGACACCGGCGCAGATCAAGGAACGCTGGCCCTTGGTGCGCACTGACGATCTCGAAGGCGCGATCTATCACCCGACGGATGGCTATATCAACCCGGCCGATGTGACCATCGCGATGGCCAAGGGCGCCCGGCAGCGGGGCGTCACGATCGAGCGCAAGTGGCAGGCCGACGCCTTTACCTGGACCGGGGACCATTGGGACGTCACGCTGACCAGGATGGTGGAAAAAGGTGGCAACCTCGTGCCCTCTGATGAGCAGATCGTGGTCAGCGCCGAGCATGTCGTGACCGCATCCGGCAACCATTCGCAGCGCATCGCGCAGCTTTTGGGGATCAAGATGCCGGCGATCCCGGTGGAGCATCAATATATCATCACGGAACCCGATCCCGAGCTGCTCAAGTACCGCGAGGCGGGCAATATCGAACATCCCGTGCTGCGCGACGCCGATGCCAAGTGGTATGTCCGGGAAGAGCGGGGTGGCTGGATGCTGGGACCCTACGAGTTCAATGCGCCGGCGCGCTTTGAATACGGCTGCCCCGACAGTTTCCGCGCTGACCTCTTCCCGCTCGATCTTGAGCGGATCGAGGAAGAATACATGTCGATGATACACCGCATTCCGACGACCGAAACGGCCGGTCTCAAGGCCGATTTCAATGGCCCGATCTGCTATACGCCGGACGGCAATCCACTGATGGGACCGGCGCCGGGGCTGCGAAACATGTGGCTGGCCGAGGGGTTCAGCTTTGGCATCACCGCCGCGGGCGGCGCGGGCAAGTATCTGGCCGATCTGATGGTCGAAGGCGAAGCAGAGATCGACATGGCCAGCCTGGACCCGCGCCGCTTTGGTCAGGACTGGATGACGACCGAATATGCAGCCCGCAAGAACGAGGAAGCTTACGAACACGTCTACATCCTGCACCATCCGGACGAAGAGCGCCCGGCCTGTCGTCCGCTTCGTACGGCCCCGGCGTACGACCGGCAAAAGGCGCTGGGGGCGCAATTCGGCTGCGTGAATGGCTGGGAGCGTCCGAACTATTACGGACCGCTGGATGCGCCCGAGACCTTCGATCACGATGCGCGCAGTTTCCGTCGCGGTGGCTGGTGGGACTACGCCAAGGCCGAAGCCGAAGCGATCCGCTCCGGCGTCGGCTTGATCGACGGCAGCGCCTTCGCCAAGCACCGTCTGACCGGGCCGGGGGCGACGGCCTTTCTCGATTGGTTCACCTGCAACAAGCTGCCCAAGGTCGGCCGCATCAACCTGACGTATGCATTGACCAGTCACGGCACGACGCGCACGGAGTACACCATCGTGCGCGAAGGCGAGGAGGACTACTACCTTGTCTCTTCGGGCGGTCTGCATGCCTATGACGAAGATTTCCTCTACAAGGCCATCGCTGACAAAGAGGCCGAGTTCGGTCGCATCAAAGAAGAGGACGTTACCACAAGATGGGGCGTCTTCGCCATCGCCGGGCCCGGATCGCGCGACGTTCTGCGGGAGATCATCAAGGATGTCAACCCGGATACTGTATTGTCGAACAAGCGCTTTCCGTGGCTGTCTGTGCGCAACATCGAGTTGGGCATGTGTCCGGTCAAGGCGATCCGCGTCGCCTACACCGGGGAGTTGGGCTGGGAGCTGCACCATCCGATCGAAATGCAGAATTACCTGTGGGATTTGCTGATGATGGCCGGGGCCAAGCATGGCATGAAGCTTGTTGGCGCGCGGGCACAGAACTGGCTGCGGCAGGAAAAAAGCTACCGGGCTTTCGGCCATGAGCTAGGCCGGGATGGGACGCCCTTGGAAGCCGATCTGCCGAGGTTCGTTGATCTGTCGAAAGACTTCCACGGCAAGGCCGCGCTACAGGAAACCGGTGTGCGGTCCAAGTGCTGCACGGTGCTGATCGATGGGCCTGCGGATGCCGACCCCTGGGGCCGCGAGGCGCTCTACAATGGCGACGCCCGCGTCGGGCGCCTGACATCTGGCGGATATTCCGTGACCTTCGGGAAATCCATCGGCATGGGCTATGTGGCGCCGGACCTGGCGGTGCCGGGGACGAAGTTGCAGGTCAAGATGTTCGATCAGCTTTGGGATGCGGAGGTTGTCGAGGACAGCCCCTATGATCCCAAAAACGAGGCCATCCGCAAGGACGGATGACCCAGGCGCAACCGGACGCGTCAACGCGTCCGGTTTTCCGTAGACGGAAAAACGCCCCTGCCGCGCGTTGTGCGTCAGCCCCGGCCGAAATCGGCTGTGGTCACCACGTTGTCGCCGTTGCGATCCATGCCTGCAAACCAGGCAGGCACAGCATTCAGGAATTCGTCGCGGGTGACGTTGCCATCGCCATCGGCATCCGTGACCTCGCGCAACATGCCATTGGCCGGGTTGCGATTGCCCGCTCCTTTGCCCATCCCGTTTTCGGCCATGTCCAGTGCGCGGGCCTCGTCGAGGAGGTCATACTCCTCGGCTGTCAGCACACCGTTTTCATCGGCATCGAATGTCAGGAACACGTCGCCACGCCGTTCGGTGGCTTCGGCCAGCGTCACCTGGCCATCCGAGTCAATGTCCCAGTTTTCGACGAAATGCCCGCCGGGGTTGCCCTGTTGGGCCATTGCGCTTGTCGAGACCAGAACCAGCGCGAGGACAAGAGGTGATTTGGACATGGGTATCACTTTCATATGTTACATTTTGAATGTGTTTGGGGGAGGCCGGTGACCTGCATCCCCCAAAGTGTCGCAGGATCATGCCACCAGTTCGTCATAGACCTCGAGCGCCTTGCCCGCATACATCAGGCCCGGGCCGCCCCCCATCTGGACGCAGGTTGCCAGAATCTCGCCGATCTCTTCGCGGGTCGCACCGAGGCGCACAAGCGCTTCGACATGGAACAGGATACAGGGTTCGCAGCGTGTCGCCACCGCGATGCCAAGCGCGACGTATTCCTTTTCCTTGAATTTCAGTGCCGCATCTGTCTTGACCGTTTTGCCTAGCGCCGCAAAGGCGGCAGAGGTGTTCGGGATGAGACCGTTGAGGGATTTCAACTGTGTCTTGGTGTCGTTCAGTTTGGCTTTCCAGTTCATATCATGCTCCTGCGATGTGTTTGGTTCGCAAGAGCATTCCATCGTGCGCCGGTCCTTGATGCAGATCAGGCGACCGCGCCGCAGACGAAAAAGAAGGCCGGACTGGTTACCGGCCTTCAAGAGGTGGTGCTTCGAGGCGTTCTAGCCGAGCAAGCGTCGCGCGATCACCTGCGCCTGAATCTCGGCAGCGCCTTCAAAAATATTGAGGATGCGCGCGTCACACAGGATGCGGCTGATCTTGTATTCTAGGGCAAAGCCGTTGCCACCGTGGATCTGCAGTGAATTGTCGGCGGCAGCCCAGGCCACACGTGCGCCAAGCAGTTTGGCCATGCCAGCCTCAAGGTCACAGCGGCGCCCCTCGTCTTTTTCGCGGGCTGAAAAATAGGTGAGCTGCCGCGCGACCATGATCTCCACCGCCATCATCGCCAGTTTCGACGCGACGCGCGGGAAGTCGATGAGCGACTTTCCGAACTGCTTGCGATCCCGCGCATAGGCCATGCCTTCGTCCAGCGCGGATTGCGCCACGCCGATGGCCCGTGCGGCGGTCTGGATGCGGGCGCTCTCGAAGGTTTCCATCAATTGCTTGAAGCCCTGGCCCTGTTCCAGGCCAAGAAGGTTCTCGCCCTTGACCTTGAAGTCATCGAAATTGAGCGTGTATTCCTTCATCCCGCGATAGCCGAGGACCTCGATCTCGCCGCCCGAAATCCCCGGATCCTGCCACGGGGCTTCGTCGGTGCCGGGAGTCTTTTCGGCCATGAACATCGACAGGCCCTTGTAATTGTCGGTGTCCGGCACGGTCCGGGCCAGCACTGTCATCACATGGGTTCGAGCGGCATGGGTGATCCACGTCTTGTTTCCGTTCAGGATCCAGTCGCCATTCTCGTCCTGAACGGCCTTCGTCCGCAGGCTGCCAAGATCAGAGCCGGTATTGGGCTCGGTGAAAACGGCCGTCGGAAGAATTTCTCCCGACGCAAGGCCTGGTAGCCATTTCGCCTTCTGATCCTCGGTGCCGCCGGCGATCACCAGTTCGGCGGCAATTTCGGACCGGGTGCCGAGTGAGCCGACACCGATATAACCACGCGACAGTTCTTCGGAGACGACACACATGGAATTCTTGCTCATCCCGAGGCCGCCATGGTCTTCGGGGATGGTCAGCCCGAACACACCCATTTCAGCCAGGTCGTCGATGATTTCCATCGGGATCAGCTCATCCTTGAGGTGCCATTCCTGGGCGTATGGCGCGACCTTGTCGACGGAGAAGCGGCGGAATTGCTCGCGGATCATCTCAAGCTCTTCATCGAGGCCGCAAGCCCCCACCGTCAACTCTGCGCTACGCTCCTGCATGAGATTCACAAGGCGCAGGCGCGCGGCCTGTGTGTTGCCGGCCTTGGTGAGTTGCATGACTTCGGGGGTCATCAGGGCGCGCATGTCGTCCTGGCTCAGGCCGATATCCTGAAGCCGGACGATTTCGCCCTGGTTCATCTGGATGCCGCCGTAGATCTGCCACAGGTATTCGCCAAAGGCGATCTGGTGGATCAGCTTTTCAACCTCTCCAAACGTGCCATCGGCGTCAAGCCGTTCGGCCCAATCCTGCATCTGGCGCAGCGATTCCACGTAGGTGGCGAGCCATGCCAGCCCGTGCGCCGCGGTCTGGTTTTCCTCGATCAGGGTACCCGAGATGCGACCATCCGTTTCGACCATGTCGCGCACGCGGGTGTTGGCCAGATCAAGGATGGCGTTTGCGGGGTCGAGCGCCGCAGCGGTCAGCATCAGCAGGTCGGGCAGGATCGTTTCGGTGGTCAGGGTCAGGTCTTGTCCGTCATGGGCCATGAATCGTGTCCTTTTCAGCTTTGCCGCTGGATATCTATTTTGCAGGTGCAGCGCAACAAAAATACCAAATATACCTAATATTTGTTCCAATCTTTCGCATTGAAGTGCTGCCTTGCGGCGCTAATCCGATGCAGGTGCAGAAAACACTTGGGGCGGACACCCGGTAAAATGGTATGCCAGCCCCTGACTTTCCCAGCACTTTTCGACGCAGGCGGCTTAGCCGATTGCGGCGGCTTTCACGTCATCGTCGATATAGGGCACATACTGCGCAAAGTTGTCAGCAAACATCTGTACGAGCTTGTCGGCCTGCGCATCATAGGCATCCTTGTCGTTCCACGTCCGGCGCGGATCAAGCAGCATGTCCGGCACGCCCTCGACCTTCTCCGGAACCTCGAATCCGAAATTCGGATCCTTGCGGAAATCGGCTTCGGCTAGGCGACCGTCCAGCGCCGCGGTCAGCAGGGCGCGCGTTGCCTTGATGGGCATCCGTTCCCCGGCCCCGTAAGCTCCACCGGTCCAGCCTGTATTGACCAACCAGCAGGTCGCGCCGTGCGACGCGATCTTTTCGCGCAGCAGGTTTCCGTACACTTCGGGGCGACGTGGCATGAAAGGCGCGCCGAAACAGGTCGAGAAAGTCGGCTCTGGTTCGGTCACGCCGCGTTCTGTCCCGGCGACCTTGGAGGTGAAGCCCGACAGGAAATGATACATCGCCTGCGCAGGTGTGAGCCGCGAGATCGGGGGCAGGACGCCAAAGGCATCGCAGGTCAGCATGATGATGTTCTTGGGATGCCCGCCAAGCGCGGTTTCCGACGCGTTCGAGATATAGTCCAGCGGGTAGGCGCAGCGCATGTTGGCGGTCAGGCTGTCATCCTTGAAATCAAGCTCGAACGTGTCGGGATCGAAGACCATGTTTTCGATAACGGTGCCGAACTTGTTCGTGGTGTCGTAAATCTCGGGTTCCGCTTCGCGCGAAAGATTGATCGTCTTGGCATAACATCCGCCTTCGAAATTGAAGGTTCCGCGATCGGACCAGCCATGTTCGTCATCTCCGATCAGGACACGGTTCGGATCGGCCGACAGCGTCGTCTTGCCGGTGCCGGACAGACCGAAAAAGATCGCCGTATCCACCGGGTTGCCAACCGCATGATTGGCTGAACAATGCATCGGCATGATGCCTTTTTCCGGCAAAAGGTAATTGAGAAGCGAGAAGATGGATTTCTTGTTTTCACCGGCGTATTCGGTGCCTCCGATCAGGATCAGCTTGCGATCGAAGTTCATCGCGATCACGGTTTCGGACCGGCAATCGTGTTTCTTGGGATCCGCCTGGAAAGACGGGCAGTTGATCACCGTGAAATCGGCCACAAAGCTGTCCAGGTCTTCGCGGTCGGGCCGGCGCATCATGTGGCGAATGAAAAGATTGTGCCACGCCAATTCCTGGATGAACCGCACGTCGATTGCGGTCTTGGGATCCGCGCCGCCGGTCAGGTCCTGCACGAAATACTCGCGCCCTTTCATATGCTCGAGCATATCGGAATAGAGCGCGTCGAACCCTTGGGGCGACATCGGCGCGTTATTGTCCCACCAGATCGTGTCGGCGACGCCGTCTGTCTTGACCACATGCTTGTCCTTGGGCGACCGGCCGGTGAATTTGCCGGTGGTGACAAGGAATGCCCCGCCATTGCCCAGCGTGCCTTCATCACGCTTCAATGCCGCTTCGATCAGAGCGGGCTCCGTGAGGTTGTAATAGACATTGCCAAGCCCGTTGATCTGTTGATCTTCCAGCCGGAATTTCGGGTTAACCCGTCCAAATGTCATTTGCCAAGCTCCTGTAGCTACGCTCTTGCGACGATTTTGTAGAAGGCCGCACACATGCGGTCTGCTCCCGACGGAACATCGAAAGCCTTCGCGTCTTAACATGGGCATTCCAGAGCTGAACAGGACGCAAACGCTCCGTTAGCGCAACCAAAAGCGGTTTAGCGCAACCATCACAGCCTCACGTCGGGCTTGGTGATGCATATTAGCCATCCGTAAGGATTTTTCCGTCTCAATATCAGTGCGGATGCGATGTGATTCGCAAAATTACATTGGCGCAAAGGAAAAAAGCACGCATAATGCCCAAAAAATACAATCAAGAGCAGTACAAGGAACACACTCCATGTCGAAAATCGCCCTTGTGGACGATGACAGGAATATCCTGACATCGGTCGCGATCACCCTCGAGGCCGAAGGTTTCGAGGTCGAAACCTACAACGACGGACAGGCTGCATTGGATGCATTCAACAAGAAAATGCCCGATATGGCCGTATTCGATATCAAGATGCCGCGCATGGATGGCATGGATCTGCTTCAGCGGGTCCGCCAGAAAACCAAGATGCCCGTGATCTTCCTGACGTCCAAGGATGACGAGATTGACGAGGTGCTGGGCTTACGCATGGGCGCAGATGACTATGTCAAAAAGCCGTTTTCGCAGCGCCTGTTGGTCGAACGTATCCGTGCGCTGCTGCGCCGTCAGGATGCCATTGCCGGCGACGCGGCCGGAACCGAGGTCGAAGAGACAAAGCTCATGGTGCGGGGCAATCTGTCCATGGATCCGTTGCGTCATGCGGTGTCTTGGAAAAATCGGGATGTATCGCTCACTGTCACCGAATTTCTGCTTTTGCAGGCCCTTGCCCAGCGTCCGGGGTTCGTCAAATCTCGCGATCAGCTGATGGATGTGGCGTATGATGATCAGGTATATGTCGATGATCGCACAATCGATAGTCATATCAAGCGCTTGCGCAAGAAAATGCGCATGGTTGACGATGAATTCTCGGCGATCGAAACGCTTTACGGAATCGGATATCGGTACAACGAAGAGTGACCATGGCACTGGTTGAGGGCGTCGCCGCTGATAAGACCGGGGGGCGGAAAGATGCGGACGTTGTGCTCGGGGACGATTGGATCGCCCCCGACAAGAATGTTGAGTCCGAGGTCCGCAACAGCCAGGAAAAGCGTGGCATCTTTTCTCTCAACCGCTCTCCGCTGACGCGCAAGATCATCACGTTCAACCTCGTTGCCCTCAACTTCCTTGTTGCAGGCATTCTCTTCCTCAATTCCTCTCGCGACACGCTGGCCGAACAAAAGGCCGAATACGTCCGGATCGAGGCGGAGCTCATCGCCGATGTGTTCGAGGCCCGAACGATCGATGCGCCCAGCGTCAATCTTGCCACAGGCGAAGGCGTGGATGTGTCTCGCACTCTGGACAACCTGGAAATGCGTCCGGGCCTGCATGTGTTCATCTTCGACGCGGCCCGCTTCCTCGTCGGCGAGGTCGATGAGGATGCTGGGGTCCAGGACGCTGCATCAACTGAAAAGCCAACGGTCATTTCGGATTTCCTGCTGACAGTCTGGAGCAGCGTATCTTCGGTCTTTGGCGCGCCCACTGTGTCGCCCTCGCTCAGCCTCGAAGACATCCTGCGCCGCCAGATCGAAGCAACGGAACCGTCTCAGACGCGCGTTGAACGGTCCGAAGGCCCGAATGGCGCCACGATCTTCACCGCCTTCTCCCCGATCGAGGTTCAAAGCGGCGTGGCGGGCACCGTTGCACTGGTCAGCTACGCGCCTGAAATCGATGCTGCCGTGCGGCAGGAACGCGAAAATGTCTTGCAGATGTTCGTCATCGCGACGCTGGTGTCGATCGGTCTCAGCCTTGTTCTGGCCTCGACCATTTCCAACCCGATCTCCAACCTGGCGGACGCAGCGGAGGTGGGCCGGGATCGAAATCGGCGCAATGTTTCGTCCGGACGCATCCGCATCCCCGACCTGACCGCCCGGCCCGACGAAATCGGCCGCTTGTCAGGGGCTCTGCGCGGAATGGTTGCCGCGCTCTACGACAGGATCGACGCAAACGAACAATTCGCCGCTGATGTTGCACATGAGATCAAGAATCCGCTGGCGTCTCTGCGTTCGGCCGTCGGCACGCTGCGCGTTGCGCGCAAGCAGGATCAGGTGGAACGCCTTCTGGACGTTATCGACCACGATGTGCGCCGCCTCGATCGCCTTGTCAGCGATATTTCCAACGCCTCCCGGCTGGATAGCGAGTTGGTCAAGGAGGAAGAGGCCGAGTTCAACCTTCTGGAGATGCTCAACAATATTGGTCAGTTCCTTGGTGAAGATGCCAAGCGCCGAGGGGTCGAATTCATCTCCGATCTGCCCGAACAACAGGTCCATGTACACGGGCTCGAAGCGCGGCTCGCTCAGGTTTTCGTCAACCTGATCACCAATGCAATCAGCTTTTGCGAAGACGGCGATGCCATCCGGCTCTGGGCGCGCCGCCGCGAAAACCGGGTTTTGATCGTGGTCGAGGATACGGGTCCCGGTATCCCGGATCAGGCGCTTACCAAAATCTTCAAACGCTTCTATTCGCAGCGTCCGGAAACCGAATTCGGCAACAATTCCGGCCTTGGCCTCGCGATCTCGAAACAGATCGTCGAGGCGCATGGCGGGGTGATCTGGGCCGAAAACATCCGCCCGACCGAAGCCGACGCCACCTCCGAGCCTTTGGGCGCGCGCTTCGTGGTGGGGCTGCCACTGTGACGGACAATGTCTGACGCAGACACCCAAAGCCTGCACGCCACCGCAGTGGCGCTGCATGGCGGCGCGGCGCTGATGATCGGCGCGTCCGGGTCCGGGAAATCTTCACTTGCGCTCGAAATGATGGCCCGAGGAGCCACGCTTGTGGCGGATGACCGGGTGCTTCTGACCCTGGATACGGATAGGGTTCTGCTGTCATGCCCGGACACCCTGCGCGGTCTGATCGAGGCGCGAGGTGTCGGGCTGCTGCATGCCGATCATCAGTCACCCGCGTCATTGCGTCTGGTCATCGATATGGACCAGACCGAAACCCGCCGCCTGCCGCCTGATCGGACCATCACTTACTTCACGAAAACATTTCCTTTGCTTCACAAAGTCGAAACGCAGCATTTCCCCGCCGCGGTTTTGCAATATTTACGCAGTGACGGGCGGTCTGTTGGCCCGTCGTGATGACGACAACGGATTTATGACGACGGATCAAAACCAGACCAGGGTTGTGCTTGTCACCGGCCCTTCCGGCGCCGGGAGGTCGACCGCGATCAACGCGCTTGAGGATTTGGGGTTCGAGGCGATCGACAACATTCCTTTGCGAATGATCCCGCGGTTGTTTGACGGGGAACCGATGGATCATCCGGTCGCGCTTGGCATTGACGTGCGCAACCGTGACTTTTCCCTGTCCCGTCTTCTGGAGTTGCACCGGGAATTACTCCACCGGACCGACGGGAAGGCGGCGCTGTTGTTTCTGGATTGCCGGTCGGACGTGCTCGTGCGTCGCTATTCCGAAACGAGGCGGCGCCACCCGATGGCGTCCGAGGACGCACCCGAGTCCGGGATAGAGCGGGAGGCGGCGCTTTTGCGCCCGATCGAGGACCGGGCCGACATCGTCATCGATACCTCGCACCTGTCACCACATGACCTTCGGTCACAACTGACTCAAATTTTCTTCAATAGCGCCTCACATAGTCTGGCGGTATGCGTGCAGTCCTTTTCGTACAAACGTGGTATCCCGCACGGCGTCGACATGGTGTTCGACTGCCGCTTTCTGGCCAACCCGCATTGGGATGCGACGCTGCGCCACAAAACCGGCTTGGATGACGCGGTGCAGTGCTACGTCCGCCAAGACACGCGGTTCGCGCCGTTCAAATCCCGGATCACGGATATGCTGACATATCTCTTGCCCGAGTTCGAGGCAGAGGGAAAAACCCACCTGACCATCGGTCTCGGATGCACCGGAGGGCAGCACCGGTCGGTTGTTGTTGCGGAAGACGTGGCTCGGACCCTTGCAGAAGCCGACAGACGGGTGTCAATTAACCACAAGGAATTAATTCGCCGAGGGTTTATAGACCCTGGGAGCAGCGTTGTGTCTAAATCCGGAAAGGCGGTAGTTTGATCGGAATAGTGATCGTGGCTCACGGCGGCTTGGCGCAGGAATACCTTTCTGCGGTTGAACATGTTGTCGGCCAACAGGTCGGCATGGCTGCGGTGTCGATCCACGCGAACCATAACCGGGACGCCAAACAAACAGAGATCTGTACCCTTGCCGACAAGGTCGACATTGGGGATGGCGTCGTGATCGTGACCGACATGTTCGGCGGCTCCCCGTCGAACCTGAGCCTGCGGGCATGCAAGCCGGAAAATCGGCGCATCATTTATGGCGCGAACCTGCCGATGCTGATCAAATTGGCGAAAAGTCGCAACAAAACGGTCCCGGATGCTGTGCGCGCGGCCCTGGAGGCGGGGCGGAAATACATTGACAGTCAAGATGTATCTCTGGATCAGAGCGCCTGTTCAAAGACTTAGGGAGGCCGGCCAACATGTCCGCCACGGCGCATCGCGCATTAAACATCATAAACGAAAAAGGCTTGCATGCCCGGGCATCGGCAAAGTTGGTCGAGGTGGTCGAAGGCTTCGATGCCACAGCCGAAGTCCGCAAAGACGGGATAACCGCCTCGGGGGACAGCATCATGGGGCTTTTGATGTTGGCAGCCTCCAAAGGAACCTCTATTGAGGTCAAGACCTCTGGGCCTGACGCTGAGGCGCTTGCTGCTGCGCTTGAAACCCTTGTGGCCGACCGCTTTGGAGAAGGGTGCTGATCCTTGGGGTCGGCATGGACAGCCAGAAACAGGACATCACACTGCCCCATGGTTGACAGCTATCAGCACACTTCCACAGACGCGCCGCCCGTGGAACCGGGCGATCCGCCATATGACAAGCGTCGGTTGAGCTATGCCAACACGTTCACAAACCCGTGGAAATCAAACACCATTCGGGCATTGGAATGGGTGACGGGCAAGGTTCCTTTACTGCGGCTCGTGCGGCGGTTCGAACGCATGGGACCAGCCGAAGGGCAGGCGTTCTGGGGTCAGGCGTTGGGTCTGATGAAAATCCCGTTGCAAACTCCCCCTGAACAGATCGCGCGCATTCCAAAGACCGGGCCTGTCATCATCGTGGCCAATCATCCGCATGGCCTTGTGGATGGGATGGTTCTTGCCGAACTGATCGGGCGTGTGCGCACGGATTACAAGATCCTGACGCGCTCATTGCTCACCGGGGTATCCGAAGTCGAGCAATTCATGATCCCTGTGCCCTTTCCGCATGAAGAGGATGCGCGCGAGCAGAGCCTTGAAATGCGCAGCCGGGCCATGTCGCATCTCAAGACAGGCGGCGTGGTCGCGCTGTTCCCGTCGGGTGTCGTGGCGTCCAGTGATACATATTTCGGCCCGGCGATTGAGCGTACGTGGAATCCGTTCACGGCCAACCTGATCCAGAGGTCCGGCGCCACGGTGGTGCCGATCTTCTTTCCCGGCCAGAATTCGCGTGTCTACCAGATCGCCAACAAAGTGTCTGCGACCCTGCGTCAAGGACTGCTGATCAACGAGGTGATCCATGCGTGCGGGAAACCGCAGGCTCCTGTTGTCGGAGAGCCGATCCCGGCGGATGCGATTGAAGCCTTTGCCGGCCGCAGCCGCGATTTCGTGGCGTCGCTGCGGGAAACCACCATCGCGCTGGGCCGAAAAGACTAGCGCGTCGGCACTGGCGTGTCGCCACGGTAATCGTAGAATCCGCGCTGCGACTTGCGGCCCAGCCATCCAGCCTCGACATATTTGGTCAGCAGCGGGCAGGGGCGGTATTTCGTGTCCGCCAGCCCGTCATGCAGCACGTTCATGATCGCCAGACAGGTGTCGAGCCCGATGAAATCCGCCAATTCCAACGGTCCCATCGGGTGGTTCGCGCCCAGTTTCATCGACTGGTCGATGGAGTTCACATTCCCGACGCCTTCGTAAAGCGTATAGACCGCCTCATTGATCATCGGCATCAAGATGCGGTTGACGATGAAGGCTGGAAAGTCCTCGGCCGAAGCGGCGGTTTTGCCAAGGCTTTCAACCACGCCATAGCAGATATCATAGGTTTCGCGATCCGTTGCGATCCCGCGGATCAGCTCGACCAGTTGCATAACTGGCACCGGGTTCATGAAGTGAAAACCCATGAATTTTTCCGGCCGGTCGGTGCGGCTTGCAAGCCGTGTGATCGAGATTGACGACGTGTTCGAGGTCAGGATCGTATGGTCGCTCAGATGCGGGAGCAGACCGTCAAAGATTTTTTGCTTGATCGTCTCGTCTTCGGTGGCCGCTTCGATCACGAGGTCCGTCTGCGCGACCTCGGGCAAGTCCTGCGTCGTCGTGATCCGGGCCATCGCACCATCACAGGCCTCTCGGGTTATTTTCTCGCGGCTGACCTGTCGATCCATATTGCGTTCGATCAGGGCGACCGCGCGTTTCAGCGCGTCCTCGCTGACATCGTTCAGCACAACATGATACCCGGCCAAGGCCATGACATGGGCAATCCCATTGCCCATCTGACCTGCGCCGACCACGCCGATTGAATTGACCGTCATGCGTTTGCTCCGTTCGTTTCGTCGCAACAATGACTTGTGGGGCAGAGGGCTGCAAGGCGGATCAGGGGAACGCTCAAAATTTAGCTTTAGCGATTTGAGAACCGAATCGACCCAAGGTCTTTGCTGGGTGAAAAGAAGGGGTGGGACGATGACGATTCCCTCAATGCGCGATCAAGCGATTGATTATGCGCCGTGTCGATACAATGGTTCACGCCTCTGGTTCCGTGGACCGCGAAAGGCGCTGCGACGAAATTACGTAGCCTGTCTTGGCGGATCCGAAGTATATGGCCGCTATGTTGCCAAACCCTGGACGGAGCAGCTTGAAGACCAGGTGGGGCACACGGTGGTCAACCTCGGCGCCGAAAACGCCGGGATCGACGCGTATCTGAACGATCCCGGAGCGCTGGTGACCGCGGCGAATGCGAAGGTGGCGATTTTGCAGATCACCTGCAGTCACAATACCTCGAACAGGTTTTATTCCGTGCATCCGCGGCGCAACGACCGGTTTCTCAAGGCGTCGGATGCGCTCAAATCGCTCTACCCGGAAATGGACTTTACCGATGTGCATTTCACCCGGCACCTGCTGGTGCGGCTGAGGGCGGTTTGTCCCGACCGGTTCGAAACCGTGGCGACCGAAGTCCGCAGCGCATGGCAGGCCCGGATGCGGCACCTTGTGGCCCAGATGCAGGGTGCGGTGGTGCTGTTGTGGTTGGATCCCTGTCCATTGTCCCAAGAGCGTCAGCCGGACACGGTGGGGGAGCCCTTCCTGACCAGTCGAACGCTTGCACCCCTGGCTCCACATGTCCGTGAAACGGTGGAAATCGTGCCCGAGGACTGGCGCGCCGGGTTTGAAGCGATGATTGTGCCGCAGCTTGAACGGGCGCGGGCAGAACACCTGCCCGGCGCTGGGGTTCACCAACAGGCGGCGACCGCGCTTGCCCGTGCGATCATTCCGGCTCTGCAATGATACCGGCTGTGCAAAAACAAAGGGCGCGCCCGGTTGAGCGCGCCCCTTTGTTCCGTCTGGACCTGAAACCTTACCCCAGCTTTTCGGTCAGCTCTGGCACCGCATCGAACAGATCGGCCACAAGCCCATAGTCGGCTACCTGGAAAATCGGGGCCTCTTCGTCTTTGTTGATCGCCACGATGACCTTGCTGTCTTTCATGCCGGCCAGGTGCTGGATCGCGCCGGAAATGCCGACCGCGATGTAAAGGTCCGGGGCGACAACCTTGCCGGTTTGGCCAACCTGCCAGTCGTTCGGCGCGAAGCCGGAATCGACCGCGGCGCGGGAGGCGCCAACGGCCGCGCCCAGTGAATCCGCCAGTTTTTCGATCATCGCGAAATCGTCTTCGGACCCGACGCCGCGACCACCTGATACCACCACGCCCGCCGATGTCAGCTCGGGGCGGTCACTTTCGGCCACCTTGTCCTCGACCCATTCGGACAGGCCAGGATCGTCTGCCGTCGCGATGCTCTCGATCGCGGCGGACCCGCCCGTGCCTGCCGCATCAAATGTCGAGGTGCGGATGGAGATCACCTTGGTCGCATCCGCTGATTTGACCGTCTGGACCGCGTTGCCCGCATAGATCGGGCGCTCGAAGGTGTCGGCGTCCACCACGCTGGTCACATCGGTCAGGATCATCACGTCCAGCAGCGCCGCAACGCGGGGCAGGATGTTCTTGGCATCCGTGGTCGCAGGGGCGACAATATGCGTATAATCCCCGGCAAGAGATGCAATCAAAGCGGCCACAGGTTCAGCCAGCCGATGGCCGTAAAGCGCGTCCTCGGCCAGCAGAACCCTGGACACCCCTTCGATGGTCGCAGCTTGGTCTGCGGCATCCTTGGCGGTCGCTCCGGCGGCCAGCACGGTCACGTCGCCCAAGGATGTGGCGGCTGTCACGGTCTTGGCCGTGGCATCCATCGCCAACGCACCATCGGTAATCTCGGCAATCAGAAGTACAGTCATTCAAACAGCCCCCGCCTCTTTGAGTTTCTCGACCAATTCATCGACCGATCCGACCTTGATCCCCGCGACCCGCTCTTCGGGTTCGGAGGTCTTGATGATCTCAAGGCGTGGCGTCACGTCGACTCCGTAATCCTCGGTTGTCTTTTCATCCAAAGGCTTTTTCTTGGCCTTCATGATGTTGGGCAGGGAGGCATAACGCGGCTCGTTCAGGCGCAGGTCGGTGGAAATGATTGTCGGCATCTTGACCTTGACAGTCTGCATGCCGCCATCCACTTCGCGGGTCACAACAGCGTGCTCTCCGTCGATGTCCACGTTGTTTGCATACATCGCCTGCGACCAGCCCAGCAGCGCCGACAGCATCTGGCCGGTGGCATTCATGTCGTTGTCGATTGCCTGCTTGCCGCAAAGAACCAAGCCCGGCCCTTCTTCTTTGACGATTGCGGCAAGGATCTTGGCAACCGAGAGAGGTTCGATATCGGTTTGCACGTCGTCTGCGGCCACCACGAGGATCGCGCGGTCCGCCCCCATGGCAAGGGCCGTGCGCAAGGTTTCCTGGCTTTGCTTGACACCGATTGAAACGGCCACGACCTCGTCTGCCTTGCCCGCTTCCTTGAGCCGGATCGCCTCTTCCACGGCGATCTCGTCAAACGGGTTCATAGACATCTTGACGTTGGCGAGATCGACACCGGAGCCGTCCGCTTTGACGCGGACCTTCACGTTGTAATCGATCACGCGTTTGACAGGTACGAGGACCTTCATAAGCGCGTTCCTTTCATTGGTATCACAGGCGACCCTGCGATTCTGATAGACGGTCCCGCAATGGATACCCAACCCGGGTCAGGGGAAACAGGGTAAAATCGTCACGTTAGCGCCAACCTACGTCGCGTTTTCAGGCCCAGATCATTCGCAGGGCGCGCCACTCCGAGGAAGCAAAGATCGGTTCGGTCCTCGATTGTGTCTCGGCGAAGGCGCGCGCTGCATCGCCGCGGCCTGCCGTTGACGGGTGTGCCGACAGGTATTCTGGCAATTCGGGGCCTACTGTTTCGCTTTCAAGCGTCTGAAAGTACGTGGCAAAGCCATCGACGCTGACATTGGCCTTTTTCAGCAACGCCAGGGAAAAGGCGTCGGCCGCGCGCTCGGCCTCGCGGGTGTAGGACGCGGACAGCATATTCTCAGCAAGGATCGCAATCGCTGCGCCGCCGGTGAAATCCCCCGACACCATCGTCAAAAGTCCTGCCGAACCAGATGCCGCGCCAGCGCGTGCGTGCCAGCTTGTACCGCCGTGCCGGGCAAACGGCAAAAAGCAGGAACGGCACCACCGCGAGGGCCGAGATACACAGCGCCCCCAGCTGCGCCACGACGTCCTGCTGCGTAGGTGTCTCGTTCAGGTCGAAGGCGTCCACGCCGGCAAAGAACAGCACCAATTGCGGGATGCCAAGATAGACGGCAAGAAAGACCAAGCCGAGCAGCTTTTCCAACCCGGTGCCGGTGTATTCGAAGTCGTCGCCATTGGCGTTGGTCGATGACCAGATATCGCGCCGGATGCGCGTCTTTTGTCAAAACCGGCAGATGCCCAAGGTGATGACCGTCAGCAGCGCGGTCCTGAAGGCAATCCTGAAAAAAGGCCCGGTCTTGCCGGAATAGAACAGGCCCGGCAGGTTCGGACCTCGTGGCGTCGCGCCGCCAGGGGGCGGGCCAGCCCCGCCAGGGGCGTCAGGTGAACCGGTTGTCCCGCGGGAATCCGCGCGGGGCCATGCGTCCCGTGCCGGCGCGTTTTCCGGTCCATTCCGAGAGGTCTGTTTCGGTTCTTGTCCGTCCAGCGGGGTCCCGCCAGCTGAGTCCTTCGGTCAGGGTGAAGGTGGTCGCATCGGACAGTCCTCCGTCCTTGTACTTTTGTACGCGAACGCCTTTCCCGCGCCCCATCTCGGGCAATTCATCCATCGCAAACACCAGAACTTTTCGGTTTTCCCCCACGACGGCGACACTGTCACCGGTTACGGGTTTGCACACTTTCGCGCGAACGTCGCCTCTCACGTTCAGCACTTGTTTCCCGGCCCGCGTCTGCGCCACGACATCGTTTTCCGGGACGACAAAACCATCGCCGGCGCTTGACGCCACAAGAAGCTTGCGGCCCGGCTGATGAATGAAAAGATCCACAATCGCCGCTTCGTTGGGCAAATCCACGATCAGGCGCAGCGGCTCGCCCATGCCGCGCCCACCGGGCAATTGTGCCGCGGCCATGGTATAGAACCGCCCGTTGCTGCCGAACACGAGCAGCTTGTCGGTGGTTTCGGCATGGAAAATGAACCGCGGCCCGTCACCATCCTTGAACTTCAGCTGGCGATCGAGGTCGATATGACCCGTCATCGCCCGGATCCAGCCCATCTGGCTGCACACCACCGTGATCGGTTCGCGTTCGATCATCGCCTCGAGCGGAACATCCTCGACCTCGCTCGCTTCCTCGATCAATGTCCGCCGCGCGCCGCCCGCATAGGCCTTTCCCGAGGTTTTCTTGAACTCTTTCAACTGCTCCGCGATCCGCGTCCATTGCAGGTCGCCGCTGTCCAAAAGGTCCTCCAGCCCGGCGCGTTCCTCGATCAGCCGGTCGCGCTCCGCGACAAGCTCCATCTCTTCCAGCTTGCGCAAACTGCGCAGCCGCATGTTCAGGACCGCCTCGGTCTGTACTTCGGAAAGCCCCAGAGCTTCGTCGCCCGAAACAATGCCTGGAGAGACATAATCCGCCTCGTCGCGGGCACGCGGATGATCCTTGGTCCAATCTTCGCGCATCAGCGCGGCCTTGGGCTCATCGTCGTAGCGAATGATGTCGATCACGCGATCCAGGTTCAAAAACGCGACGATCAACCCTTCCAGCACTTCAAGCCGGTGGTCGATCTTGTCCATCCTGTGCTGACTGCGCCGGATCAGCACCTCGCGCCGGAAATCGAGGAAGGCGCGCAGCACCTCCTTCATCGAACAAACCTTGGGCGTCAGCCCATCGATCAGGACGTTCATGTTGAGGCTGAACCGCGTCTCCAGGTCGGAGTTTCGGAACAGCGTGTTCATCAGAACGTCTGCATCCACATTCTTGGACCGCGGTTCCAGCACCATGCGGATATCGTCGGTGCTTTCGTCCCGGATATCGGCCAGGATCGGCACCTTCTTGGTCTGGATCAGCTCGGCCAGCCGCTCGACCAGCTTGGATTTCTGCACCTGGTATGGAATCTCGGTCACGACAATCTGCCACTGGCCCCGGCCCAGGTCCTCGACCTCCCACTTGGCGCGCACCCGCAAGGAGCCGCGACCGGTGCGATACGCCTGCGCAATGGTTTCGCGCGACTCGACCACCACGCCGCCGGTCGGAAAATCCGGGCCGGGCACGAAATTCAAGAGCGTGTCATCACGCGCGTCCGGCACCTTGATCAGGTGCACGCAGGCATCGATCAGCTCGCCGATATTGTGCGGCGGAATGTTCGTGGCCATGCCCACCGCGATGCCAGAGGCACCATTCGCCAGCAGGTTCGGAAACTGCGCAGGCAAGACCGCAGGTTCTTCGAGCGTGCCATCGTAATTCGGACGGTAGTCAACGGCGTTCTCGTTCAGCCCGTCCAGCAGCGCTTCCGCCACCGGGGTCAGCCGCGCTTCGGTGTAGCGGGCCGCCGCCGGGTTATCGCCGTCGATATTGCCGAAATTGCCCTGGCCGTCGACCAGCGGGTAGCGCACGGCGAAATCCTGCGCCAGCCGCGCCATGGCGTCATATATTGCGGCATCGCCATGCGGGTGGTAATTCCCCATGACATCGCCGCTGATCTTGGCCGATTTGCGGAACCCGCCCGTGGAACTCAACCGCAATTCGCGCATTGCATAGAGGATACGTCGATGAACCGGCTTCAGGCCGTCACGCGCATCGGGCAGCGCCCGGTGCATGATCGTCGACAGAGCATACGTCAGATACCGCTCACCGATCGCGCGGCGCAGCGGTTCCGCGTAATCACGAGGGGTCATCTTGGGGTCGTCGAGGTCATCCACCATAGATGGTGTGATAGCCACCGCCTCTGAGGCCGTAAAGCAATTGCGGGAATATTTTTTGCCTTTCCCCTTCGGCCCATCAGGAGAATCGCTGTATCAGCCGTCGGGTGAGTGATGGTGAGATCCCGTGGGGAAGTATGATGAACAAGTATATTTGGGTGGCGTTTGCCTTCATGGGGGTTGGTTTCTACGAAATGTCCGGCGGGTCCGATTTCCAACCTGGCGAAACGACCGTCGAGGTTTTCGCGGATCCCAGGCAGGCGCCCGAACAGGCGCGCCCCGAACCATCGCGTGTCGCCCGCGCCGACACGACCGCGACGCGGCTGACGGAGATCGCGCCGATACGCGTTGTGGCAACGCCATCCGGCACGGGTGCAAAGCCGACATCGGCACCAGACAGTCCGGAGCCGGACCGCGAAACCCTGGTCGACACCGCGCCCGAGCCGGAAGTTCCGGCGGACACGCAAGCCGTGCTCGAAGAGGCCGCACCGGATCTGCGTTTTGTCGATGGAGATCGCGTGAACATGCGGGGCGGTCCCGGCACCGATTATGCTGTTATCGGCAAGCTGCAGCGCAACGACATGGTCGAAGTGATTGAGGACGAAGGCGATGGCTGGCTGCGCCTGCGCGAAACCTTGACGGGCAACGAAGGCTGGATTGCCGACTGGCTCGTGACTGCGTCCAATTAGCATGACATCCCGAACCATCCTTGTCACCGGGTGTTCCTCGGGTATCGGTCTTGACGCTGCGCGACGGTTGAAGTCCCGGGGATGGACCGTCTTTGCCGCCTGCCGGGCGTCCGAGGATTGCGCGGCCCGCGCGGCAGAGGGTTTTGTGGCACCGCGGCTTGACTACCAGGATACCGCCAGTATCGCCGCCGCCGCCCAAGAGGTGCTGGGCCACACCGGCGGCACTCTTGATGCGGTGTTTCACAATGGCGCCTACGCGCTGCCGGGTCCCCTCGAGGATATTCCCACGGACGGCCTGCGCGCCCAGTTCGAGGCGAATTTCCTCGGCTGGCATGACCTCACCCGCGCGCTGCTCCCGGCAATGCGGGCACAGGGTGGGGGGCGCATCCTGCTCAACTCCTCGGTGCTGGGCCTTGTCGGCATGAAATGGCGCGGGCCTTACGTCGCCACGAAATTCGCGCTCGAAGGCTATGCCGACGTGCTGCGCATGGAAATGGCCGAGACCGGCATCCATGTCGTTCTGATTGAACCCGGCCCGATCGAAACCGCCTTTCGCCGGAACGCGATCCGGCAATTCGACACATGGGTGGATTGGAAATCCTCGCCGCGCCGCGCGCAATACGAGGCGTCTTTGCTGGACCAATTGCACAAGGGGGGCGGCACCAAGACCCAATGGCCCGCCTCCGCCGTGACCGATGCGGTGGTCACCGCCCTGGAGGCCAGACGCCCCAAACCGCGCTACCGCATCACCACGCCGACCCACGTGATGTCCATCGCGCGTCGCCTGCTGCCGACCCGCGCGCTCGACTGGGTTTTGTCGAAGGGCTGACTTTTCATTGGCCTTGCGGGACGCTACGGCTACATCCCCGGAGACTCGCAATCAAAGGAAGGCATTTGCCATGATGCAAGACCCGCTGTTCATTATCGCCGCCATAGCCTGCCTGGCGGTGGTGGCTGTCCTGTTCTTCGGCATCAGCAGCTTTGCCAAGGGCGGCGAGTTCAACAAGAAATATGCCAACAAGGCGATGCGCTGGCGCATCATGGCCCAATTCGCGGCTGTGGTGCTGATTCTGCTCTTTGTCTGGCTGCGAGGGGAATAAACGATGGTCGTTCTGAACAAGATCTACACCAAGACCGGTGATGATGGCGAAACCGCGCTGGGCAATGGCGCGCGGATCGCGAAGCACGCAATGCGCGTTACGGCCTATGGCACCACGGATGAACTCAACGCCATTGTCGGGCTCGCACGACAGCATGCCGAGGGGGCTCTCGATCACAATCTTTCCCTTATACAGAACGATCTTTTCGATCTCGGCGCCGATTTGTGCCGCCCCGACATGGAAAGTGACGCTGATGCCGAGTATCCACCGCTGCGCGTGGTGTCCTCGCAAGTGGATCGTCTGGAAGCGGATATCGACGCGATGAATGCCGATCTCGAACCGCTGCGCAGCTTCATCCTGCCCGGCGGTTCGGCGCTGTCGGCCTATCTTCACCAATGCCGCACGGTCGCGCGTCGCGCCGAACGTCACACGGTGGAACTGGCCACGATGGAAGGTGTCAATCCTGCGGCTGTCAAATACCTGAACCGGTTGAGCGACTGGTTCTTTGTCGCGGCGCGGACCGCCAATGACAATGGCAAAGCCGATATCCTTTGGGTCCCGGGCGCAAGCCGCTGACGCCGCTCGTCTTTTTCGGGATCCAAATACCCACCGGAGCGTGAGGGCAGCGCCCTCACGCCTGGTTTTCGCAGGCTACCGGGACAGAGGATGCGTTATCGTCTCGTCATCCTGATTTGTCACTCACGTTTTCCTTGAAAGCAACCTCGAACGCGGCCTTCTGTTCCTCGCTCGCCTCAGTCTGGTGGCGCGCCTTCCAGTCCGACATGGGCATGCCGTAAAACACCTCGCGCGCGCCGTCCTTGTCCAGTTCGATCCCGCGCTCGTTTGCCGCTTCCTGGTACCATCGACTCAGGCAGTTGCGGCAAAACCCGGTCAGGGTCATCATGTCGATGTTCTGCACATCCGGGCGGTCTTCGATCAGATGCTGGCGCATCCGACGGAACGCAGCGGCTTCGATCTCGATTCGGGTCTGGTCGTCCATCTCGGGTCTCCTCTGGATCATTCTGTCGTCTTGGCCAGCGCAGCCTCCAGCAACGGGGCCAGTCGCGCGCCCCATGCCGCCTGCTGCGCCTCGGTTTCGATCAGATCGTTGCGCAGTTCAACAAGTGTGTTCTGACGTCCGTGATGCAAGGCATGGCGGTCCATCGCGTCGCCGGGCAGGTGGCCGGGATAGGGTTGGTTCCGACCCACGACGAGATCCGGTTCAGCCCGCAAAAGATCAATCAGCGGGTCCGACAGGCGACGATCATGGGCATGCAGGATACCTATATGCCACGGTCGGCTCGGCCGTGACCGCAATTGCGGCGTGAAGGAATGCACCGACACGATCACAGTGTCGTCGCGCCGCGCGGCAAGGCTTTCGAGCGCGGCGTGATAGGGGCGATAATAGGCGTCCAACCGGCGTTCCGTCTCCTCCAGGCCCGCAGCGCGGTTGCCCGGGATGACAGACCCATCATAAAGACGCATCAACAGTGTCGGGTCATCCTCGCCCCGGTTCGGATCGATCACCAGACGTGAAAAATTCGACAGGATCGCGGAGGCGCCCAAAGCGTCGGCCAGGGCCATGGCCACACCTGCCGCGCCGGGGTCGAAGGCGATGTGCCGTGCCATGTCAGCATCGGGCAGCCCCAGCGTACCACCCAGATCGGGCGGCACCGTATTGGCGGCGTGATCGCACGTCACGAGCCAGCGCGCGGCACGGTCCTTCGCATGGACGTAAAATGGGGCATATGTCATAGTTATCTGATCTCCCGGGCGCATCAGATACTGAAGTTGCACCGGAAAGGGAAATGGGCAATAAGCACGCACGGAGTTAGCGGTAACAGCAGGGGGAGCGGGTGACTCGGGTCATCCATGCCCTCCCCGACGGATCGCTCGAAAACATGGTTAGGGATTGAATCGGAATGAGACGTTTGCGGAGTGTGAAAATCGTGGCCACCCTCGGACCGGCGTCCAGCAGCTACGAGATGATCCGGGCCCTGCACGAAGCAGGCGCCGACGTGTTCCGGCTCAACATGAGTCATGGCAGCCATGACGAGATCGCGGAACGCCACGCGATTATCCGCAAGGTGGAAGAGGACTGCCAAAGCACGATTGGTATCCTGGCCGACCTCCAGGGTCCAAAGCTGCGGGTCGGGACTTTCGCCAACGGTGAAGAAGAACTTGAGGAGGGCGCCAGTTTCCGCCTCGACCTGTCCGACGCGGAAGGCACCGCGTCCCGCGTGACGCTGCCCCATCCCGAGATTTTTGCCGCGCTCGAACCGGGCGCGCATCTTTTGGTCAATGACGGCAAGATTCGCTTGAAGGTCGAAACCTGTGGCGAGGATTTTGCCGATTGCTCCGTGATCACGGGGGGGACGATCTCCAACCGCAAGGGTGTGAACGTGCCCGACGTGCTGTTGCCCTTGGCCGCTCTGTCGGACAAGGATCGCGCGGACCTGGAATTTGTTTCCAACCTGGGCGTTGACTGGCTCGCGCTCAGCTTCGTGCAGCGGGCCGAGGACGTGATCGAAGCCCGCGAATTGTGCAAGGGCCGTGCCGCGATCCTGTCCAAGATCGAAAAACCCGCCGGTGTAAAAGCCTTCGAGGACATCCTTGAGGTGTCTGACGGTATTATGGTGGCACGCGGCGATCTCGGGGTGGAATTGCCGGTGCAGAACGTCCCGCCAATCCAGAAACGCCTGATCCGCCGCTGCCGGTCGGCGGCCAAGCCGGTGATCGTGGCAACCCAGATGCTTGAATCCATGATCGAATCGCCAATGCCCACGCGGGCCGAGGTGTCGGACGTTGCCACCGCGATCTACGAAGGCTCCGACGCGATCATGCTCAGCGCCGAATCCGCCGCCGGCGATTACCCGGTCGAGGCGGTGACAACTATGAACAATGTCGCCGTGGAGGTCGAAAACGATCCGACCTACACCGAGATCATCGAAGCCTCCCGCGTTGCCAAGCGCGCCACGGTGGCCGATGGCATCGTCGCCGCAGCGCGCGAGATTGCCGAGACGACGGATATCAAGGCGATCTGTTGTTTCACGTCCTCGGGCACCACCGCGCTTCTGACCGCGCGCGAACGCCCGCGGGTGCCGATCATCGCCATGACCAACGATGTGGGCACCGCCCGGCGCCTTGCCCTGACATGGGGCACGGAATGTGTGATCACCGGCGAGCTGGAACGTTTCAAACAGGCCGTGGTGAACGCCGCCCGTGCCGCGCGCGCCGGAGACTATGCGGACGAGCATGACCAGATCCTTGTCACGGCGGGGGTGCCGTTCAACACGCCCGGCACGACAAATATCCTGCGCGTCGCCCCATGCGATGAACGTTTGATCTATAACACCGATCCGGAGTAGGCTTTCCGCCCAAGTAGCAACGTGTACTGAGTCAGAGCAGGTTTCATGAATGCTGATACCTTTTTCGTTATCGGGCTTGCGTTGGGCGTGTTGTCGATCCCGGCAGTCGTGTCCGCCATCTCCAACGGCGATCGCCCTCGGATCGCGACGATCACGCTGATGATTGCCGGTGGCATGATCGTCTATGCCATCACCAACAAGCCCGGTGGATATCCGATCGAGTCCATACCAAGGGTGGTGTCGTCCGTGATCCAGGGGGTTACCTGACACGGCCCTTTCGCGCCGCGAATGGGCTTGCATCACACCGGCGTGCCGCCTATACGGCGCGCTCTACCCGCGCGACCGGTTTACATGGCATACCGAGTCGCGCGTTCACCGATCACGAACAGGAGACGGAAATGCCGAAGATGAAAACGAAATCGAGCTGCAAAAAGCGGTTCAAGGTGACGGCCTCCGGCCGCGTCAAGGCAGGTCAGGCCGGCAAAAGCCACGGCATGATCAAGCGCACCAACAAGTTCATCCGCGATGCGCGCGGAACCACCACGCTGTCGAAGGCTGACGAACAGATCGTCAAGCCGATGATGCCCTACGCGCGCTAAGGAGGATTTGATATGTCCCGAGTCAAAGGCGGAACCACAACCCACGCCCGTCACAAGAAGGTCATCAAGGCCGCCAAAGGATATTACGGTCGCCGTAAAAACACCTTCAAGGTGGCGCGTCAGGCCGTCGACAAGGCCAACCAATACGCCACGCGCGACCGCAAGAACCGCAAGCGTAATTTCCGCGCCCTGTGGATCCAGCGGATCAACGCCGCAGTGCGCAGCCATGACGAAGCGTTGACCTATTCGCGCTTCATCAATGGTCTGACGCTCGCCGGCATCGAGGTGGATCGCAAGGTTCTGGCGGACCTTGCCGTACACGAGCCCGAAGCCTTCGGTGCCATCGTGGACCAGGCCAAGGGCGCGCTTGCCGCCTGATCGCCGCCACAGCGACCCAATATCAAGGCCCCGCCCGCAAGGCGGGGCTTTTTGCGTTCGATTTATCACCTCCAGAAGAAAGGCGGCCCGATCGGCCCGCTCTCTGTCACGTCATGTTCGTCGCGATGCCGCCTGTCAAAGATCCCCACGGGGCTGGGTCATCCGGTGCGACCCACAAAAGCAGGTTCGGCGGTTTGAAATATGGGCGTGCCTTGCGTCCCTGACCTCCGCAGTCTAGGGAAAGCGCAACCGGTGCCGGAGGGTGAAATGGACGATTTGCGCGACAAATATATCAGTCTGATCGCGGCAGCTGCTGACGAATCGATGCTTGAAGATCTGCGCGTGCAGGCGGTTGGCAAGAAGGGCGAGATCAGCCTGAAAATGCGCGAACTGGGCAAGATGAGTCCGGAGGAGCGGCAGGTCGCCGGACCCGCGCTCAACGCGCTCAAGGACGAGATCAACTCGGCGCTATCCGCGAAGAAAGCGGCGCTCGAAGACGCCGCACTTGATGAACGTTTGCGCGGCGAATGGCTTGACGTGACGTTGCCCGGCCGTGCGCGGCGCGTGGGCTCGATCCACCCGATCAGCCAGGTGACGGAAGAGGTCACCGCGATCTTTGCCGATATGGGCTTTGCGGTCGCCGAAGGGCCGCAGATCGACACCGACTGGTACAATTTTGACGCGCTGAACATCCCCGGCCATCATCCCGCGCGGGCCGAGATGGACACGTTCTACATGCACCGCGCGGAAGGCGACGACCGCCCGCCGCATGTGCTGCGCACCCATACCTCGCCGGTGCAGATCCGGTCGATGGAAAAGACCGGCGCGCCCATCCGCGTCATCGCACCGGGCCGTGTGTATCGTGCCGACTACGACCAGACCCACACGCCGATGTTCCACCAAGTCGAAGGCCTTGCCATTGACCGCGATATCTCCATGGCGAACCTGAAATGGGTGCTTGAGGAATTCGTGAAGGCCTATTTCGAGGTGGACGATGTCGAACTGCGGTTCCGCGCCTCGCACTTCCCCTTCACCGAACCCTCGGCCGAGGTCGATATCCGCTGTTCCTGGGCAGGCGGTACGCTGAAAGTGGGCGAGGGCGACGACTGGCTCGAAATCCTCGGCTCCGGCATGGTGCATCCCAAGGTGTTGGCCAATGCGGGCGTGAACCCGGACGAGTGGCAGGGCTTTGCCTTCGGCATGGGCATCGACCGCATCGCGATGCTGAAATACGGCATCCCCGACCTGCGCGCCTTCTTCGATTCAGACCTACGATGGCTGCGCCACTACGGCTTTGCCGCTCTGGACGTGCCGACGCTGCATGGGGGGCTTTCGTAATGACCTATCGCGG
>Ga0102931_1000040_pt1 | contig 51303 bp, 39 predicted proteins | sample SalPonR1_C_D1_MG_FD_79282 | JGI IMG/M metagenome (GOLD analysis project Ga0102931, IMG submission 79282) | Salt pond soil microbial communities from South San Francisco under conditions of wetland restoration - Salt Pond MetaG R1_C_D1_MG | ecosystem: Environmental > Aquatic > Marine > Intertidal... | reverse complement strand
GGCAGCGGCGGGCAGCGGCGGCGACTGCCGCTCTCAGAGATGCTCCACCCGGTCGATTTCGTACTCGGTATCACCGCCGGGAGCTCTCACCACAACGGTATCCCCTTCTTCCTTGCCTATGAGGGCTCGCGCTATCGGTGAGCTCACTGAAATCAGGTTGTTCTTGACGTCCGCCTCGTCGTCACCAACGATGCGGTAAACAACAGTAGCGTCGGTGTCGACATTGATCAGCGTTACCGTCGTGCCGAAAATGACCTTGCCTGTGGGTGCAATCTGGGTGACGTCGATAACCTGAGCCCCCGCCAGCTTGCTCTCGATCTCCATGATGCGGCCCTCGGCGAAGCTCTGCTGCTCCCGGGCTGCGTGGTATTCGGCGTTTTCCTTGAGGTCGCCGTGCTCGCGGGCATCCGCAATGGCCTGGCTGATACGCGGCCTGTCCACTTTCTTCAGCCGCTCCAGCTCCTCGCGAAGTGCGGCCTCTCCCTGCACCGTCATCGGCACCTTGTTCATGGCTGAATACTCCCGTGAAGATCCTGCAGCCGTCGCACCTTGGTGTCGCCCTCCTGCTTCAGTGACAGACAGACGGCCTCGGCGGCTGTCAGCGTTGTCGTGTAGAACACGCGATGAGCCTCGGCACTGGCGCGGATCGGGGCAGAGTCGGCAATGGCGCGCCTGCCCTCGGTGGTGTTGATAATGATATCTGCCTCGTCGTTCTTGATCATGTCGACGATATGGGGCCGCCCCTCCAGCACCTTGTTCACGCGCCGCACCTCGAGCCCGGCGGCCTCCAGCGCCGCCGCCGTGCCCCGGGTCGCCGCCAGCGTAAAGCCCAGCTCGACCATCTGCTTTGCCACGGTAATGGCTCCGGGCTTGTCGACATCCCGCACGCTGATCAGCACCGTACCACTGCGCGGCGCGGGATCACCAGCCGCGAGCTGAGCCTTGGCAAAGGCATCGGCAAAGGTATCGCCGGTGCCCATGACTTCCCCCGTGGACTTCATTTCCGGGCCGAGGATCGGGTCAACACCCGGGAACTTGTTGAACGGAAGGATCGCTTCCTTGACGCTGAAATACGGCGGCACGATTTCGCGGTCGAAGCCCTGCGAGGCAAGGGTCTGCCCGACCATGCAGCGAGCCGCGATCTTGGCCAGCGACGCGCCGATACACTTGGACACGAACGGCACCGTACGCGATGCGCGCGGGTTCACTTCAATGATGTAGACGGTGTCGTCCTGCCAGGCCAGCTGCACATTCATCAAGCCACGCACACCCAGCTCAAGCGCCATCTGGCGGACCTGCTTGCGCATCATGTCCTGGACCTGCGCCGGCAGGCTATAGGGCGGCAAGGAGCAGGCGGAGTCGCCGGAGTGTACCCCGGCCTGCTCGATGTGCTGCATGATGGCACCGATAACCACCGTTTCGCCGTCGCTGACGGCATCAATGTCCACTTCGATCGCGGCACTCAGAAAGCTATCCAGCAGTACCGGCGATTCATTGGATACGGACACCGCATCATTCATGTAGCGAAGAAGATCCTCCTCGCGATAGACAATTTCCATCGCGCGACCGCCGAGCACATAGGACGGCCGCACAACCAGCGGATAACCGATATTCTGGGCCGCCGCCACAGCCGCATCGACGCTGCGCACCGTGGTGTTCGCCGGCTGTCGCAGGCCGAGCTTGTTGATCATCTGCTGGAAGCGTTCGCGGTCCTCCGCCCGGTCAATGGCATCCGGCGTGGTGCCGATAATGGGCACGCCCGCTGTCTCGAGATCCCGCGCCAGCTTCAGCGGCGTTTGCCCGCCGAACTGCACAATCACGCCTTCCGGCTTTTCCAGATCGACAATTTCCAGCACGTCCTCCAGCGTGACCGGCTCGAAATACAGGCGGTCGGAGGTATCGTAATCGGTGGACACGGTCTCGGGATTGCAGTTGATCATGATGGTCTCGTAACCATCCTCGCGCATGGCCAGTACCGCGTGCACACAGCAGTAATCGAACTCGATACCCTGACCGATACGATTCGGACCGCCGCCAATGACCAGGATCTTGCGGCGCGAGGAGGCAGCCGCCTCACACTCCTCTTCATAGGTGGAGTACATATAGGCGGTTTCTGCGACGAACTCAGCCGCGCAGGTGTCGACCCGCTTGTAGACCGGGCGAATGCCAAGGCCATGGCGATGGGCACGCACCTCGGATTCAGAGACGCCGAACAACACGGCGAGGCGGGCGTCAGAGAAGCCCTTGCGCTTCAAGCTGAACATCTGCTCTCGGTCAATCTGACCCAGGGCGAGCTTCTTCAGACCATTTTCGGTACGAACGATATCTTCGATCTGCACCAGAAACCACGGATCAACCCCGGAATAGCCATGCACCTCGTCCACGGACATGCCGGCGCGGAAGGCATCTGCAAGATACCAGATACGGTCACAGCTGGGGTTGGTCAGTTCGGCCACCAGCTCATCGCGCAGATCGGGATTATCCACATCCAGCATGTGTTCAAACCCGGTCGATCCGACCTCGAGGCTGCGCAGCGCCTTCTGCAGGGATTCCTGGAAGGTACGGCCAATGGCCATGGCCTCGCCCACGGACTTCATCTGGGTGGTGAGACGCGAATCCGCGGTGCTGAATTTCTCGAAGGCGAAGCGCGGTATCTTGGTGACGACGTAGTCGATGGACGGCTCGAACGAGGCCGGCGTGGCCCCACCGGTGATCTCGTTGCGCAACTCATCCAGCGTATAGCCAATGGCCAGCTTGGCAGCCACCTTGGCGATTGGAAATCCGGTCGCCTTGGACGCCAGGGCGGACGACCGGGACACCCGGGGATTCATCTCGATCACCACCAGGCGACCGGTTTGCGGATCCAGTCCGAACTGGACGTTGGAACCGCCAGTCTCAACGCCGATCTCGCGCAAAACGGCGAGCGACGCATTCCGCATGATCTGGTATTCCTTGTCGGTCAGCGTCTGCGCCGGCGCTACCGTGATTGAGTCCCCCGTATGCACGCCCATGGCGTCCACATTCTCGATCGCGCAGACAATAATGCAGTTGTCATTGCGGTCGCGCACAACCTCCATCTCAAACTCTTTCCAGCCGATGAGGGACTCGTCGATCAAGAGCTCGTTGGTGGGTGACAGATCGAGGCCACGGTTGCAGATTTGCTCAAACTCGTCGCGGTTGTAGGCAATGCCGCCACCGGACCCGCCCATCGTGAAAGACGGCCGAATGATGCACGGCAGACCGATGGAGTCGAGGACCTGGTAGGCCTCCTCCAGACTGTGGGCAATCATTGCCCGTGGCGTCTCCAGGCCGATACGCCGCATCGCCTTGTCGAACAGGTCGCGGTCCTCGGCCATGTCGATCGACTCCTTGGTGGCGCCGATCATTTCTACGTCATGGGCCTTCAGCACGCCTTCGCGGGCCAGATCCAGGGCGCAGTTGAGTGCGGTCTGGCCACCCATGGTTGGCAGCAGCGCGTCGGGCTTCTCGGTTTCGATAATGCGGGCTACCGTGCGCCACTCGATGGGCTCGATGTAGGTGGAGTCGGCCATCGCCGGGTCGGTCATGATGGTGGCGGGATTCGAGTTCACCAGGATGACGCGGAATCCCTCTTCGCGCAGCGCCTTGCAGGCCTGAGCTCCGGAGTAGTCAAACTCGCAGGCCTGGCCGATGACGATAGGTCCGGCACCGAGGATGAGGATACTGTTGATGTCGGTACGCTTTGGCATTGCTGGCTTCAGTCCTGCGCTGGGCGAGCCCGCATGAGCTCGATGAAGTGGTCGAATAACGGCGCCGCATCATGCGGCCCCGGGCTCGCTTCCGGGTGACCCTGAAAACTGAAGGCGGGCCGGTCGGTGCGGTGAATCCCCTGTAGAGACCCGTCAAACAGAGAGCGGTGGGTCACCCGCAGATTATCGGGGAGCGCTGCGTCATCCACCGCGAAACTGTGGTTCTGACTGGTTATCATGACGCTGCCGTCAGCCAGGTTCTGCACAGGGTGATTGGCACCGTGGTGGCCGAATTTCATCTTCAGTGTTCGGCCGCCACTGGCCAGTGCCAGCAGCTGGTGCCCGAGACAGATGCCGAATATCGGCGTATCGGTTTCCAGCAATGCCGCAATGGCCTGTATGGCATAGTCACAGGGTTCCGGATCGCCCGGCCCGTTGGACAGGAAGACGCCGTCCGGACGCAACGCCAGCACCTCGCTGGCGGGTGTTTTCGCCGGCACCACCGTCAGGCGACAACCCCGATCCACCAGCATGCGCAGAATGTTGCGCTTGCAGCCGTAGTCATAGGCGACCACATGCAGATCGAGCGATGCTTTCGCGGGTTCAGCGTGACCAATATCCCACTGCCAGCTGCCCTCTTGCCAGACGTAGCTCTCTGTGACTGACACCTCCCGAGCGAGATCGGCCCCGGCCAGGCCGGGAAAACCACGGGCAGCGGCAATGGCGGCATCACTATCGGCAGCCGCAGCTCCCGTCACGATGCAGCCCGCCTGCGCGCCTTTTTCCCGCAGCACACGGGTCAGTCTGCGGGTATCGATGTCCGCAATGGCGACGACATCGTTATCGCGCAGCCAGGCATCCAGCGACTGGCTGCTCCTGTAGTTGCTGACCATCAGGGGCAGATCGCGAATGATCAGCCCCGCAGCCCAGACACGACTGGACTCGTTATCTTCCGCATTGGTACCGGTATTGCCAATATGGGGGTAGGTCAACGTCACCATCTGGCGGGCATAGGATGGGTCTGTGAGTATCTCCTGATAGCCGGTCATGGCGGTGTTGAACACCACTTCTCCGACACTGGAGCCTTCTGCACCGACGGCGGTGCCGCGGAACAGGCTGCCATCTTCAAGGGCGAGTAAAGCCGGGCTGGACAATCTGACCTCCACTCTGCGACAACTGGGCGCCCGTCGAGCGGCCGCAAAAAAGCGAGATGTGTTAAGGCATCTCGCTTTCCGTGAAGTCCTCCGACGCTGCGCGGGGGTGGCGGGCACACGTTTCGGGCAGTTTTTACTGCCAGACGCGTACGCACAATTTGGTGGGCGAGTTTAGGTGATCGGGAGATTGCTGTCCAGCGCTAGCTGATGGCCGGACGCGGCAATGGGCATTAGCACGACGCTATGGGTAGCCGCCGTGAAAACCCTGCCGAAAACAGTTGCGTCCGCGTTCGGGTTTTTTAAGATGGGGGTACCACTCGACAACAGGTACACGCTGATCATGAGTTACTGCACCGGGAAAACCGCGGTGATTACCGGCGCGGGCTCCGGCATCGGTCGCGCACTTGCCATCGAGCTGAACCGTCAGGGGTGCGCGCTGTTCCTCGGCGATATCGACGATGCGGGTCTGGCGGCAACCGTGAAAGACCTGCCCTGTCCGGAGGTTCCTGCAGATCAGCACAGGATCGATGTCGCCGACAAAGGCGCCATCGACCGATGGGCCAGAAACATCAGCGAGCATCGCTCGCGCAAGGATCATGCCGCAGTCGACATCGTCATCAACAACGCGGGAGTTGCCTACAGTTCCCGGGTCGACGCCTGCGACTATGCCGAGCTGCAGTGGCTGATGGCCATCAATTTCTGGGGGGTTGTCCATGGCACGCTGGCGTTCCTGCCGCTGCTGCAGGAGGCGCCCCAGGGACACCTGATCAATATGTCCTCCATTTTTGGCGTTATCGGTGTCCCCACGCAGTCTGCCTACAACGCCTCGAAGTTCGCCGTGCGCGGCTACACAGAGTCGCTGCGGCAGGAGCTGAGAGGCAGTCGTGTTCACGCCTGCTGCGTGCATCCCGGCGGGGTCAGGACCAAAATAGCCCGCAACAGTCGCGGCGGCGAATCCGGTCTCTCGGCTGATGACCGGGCTGCGCAGTTCGAATCACTCGCCCGCACCACGCCCGAGCAGGCTGCGGCCCGTATCATCCGGGCTATTGAACGGCGCCAGCCGCGCCTGCTCATAGGGCAGGACGCGCGCGTTATTGACCTCCTGGCGCGACTTTTTCCAGTGCGGTATCCGCACATGCTGCCGGGGCTCGGCAGGCTTGGGCGGGCCGCCGAGTGAGCGACACCCTGCAGTGGCGCCATACGGCCGCTCTCATTACCGCGCTTATGGCAACCGGTATCGGCCAGTCGCTGGTGTTTGCCATCCTGGCACCGCTCGGGCGCGAAGTGGCGCTGAGCGAGCTTCAGATTACCTCGATCATCAGCCTGTCGGCACTGACCTTCGGCCTGGCATCACCATTCTGGGGGCGGATCAGTGATAGCGTAGGCCGCAAACCGATCATTATCGTCGGCCTTATCGGCTACACGATTGGCACGCTGATTTTCACCTCCATATTCTACGCCGGCCTTGCCGGCATGATTGGCGGGCTATCACTGTATGGCGCTGCCCTGGCAGCGCGCTGCGCGCAGTCACTGGTGATGTCGGCCACTGGTCCCGCCAGCACCGCCTACGCCGCCGATCACACCGCGCCCGCCGGCCGCACACGCGCCATGGCAAAACTGGGCACGGCGAACAGCCTGGGCATGATCCTCGGCCCCGCCGTCAGCGGCGCACTCGCGGCTTTCGGTCTACTGGCGCCACTGTACTTTGCCGGGGCCCTGTCTGCCTGTGCTGCCGTGCTGGTCTGGCGCATGCTGCCGATTACACCTCCCCGCGATCGCCGGAAACGACAGGGACCCGCCCGCCTGCGATTCAGTGATCCCCGCCTGCGGGCGTACGTGCTGACCGCAATAGCGCTTTTCACCGGCTTTTCCGCCATCCAGCAGACTCTGGGCTTTCTGGTGCAGGACACGCTGGAACTGGACGGCATCGCCACCGCACAAATGACCGGTGCCGCCCTGATGGTCTCGGCCAGTTTCACGTTCGCGGTGCAGGTGACCGCCATGCAGTGGCTGCAGCTGCAGCCAGGGACCTTCATCCGGCTGGGGTTGCTGGCAATGCTCACAGGCGCCGCCATTCTCGCCGGCGGCAGCGCCTTTCTGTTCATCGCGTCGGGGATGGCGTTTCTGGGTGCGGGGCTGGGACTGACCATGCCGGCCATCATCGCCGGCGCCTCACTGGCAGTCGGCGCCGACGAACAGGGGGGCGCCGCGGGATTGATCGCCGCCTGCCCTGCGATTGGCTTCGTTGCCGGCCCCCTGTGCGGCGGACTGCTTTACCAGGTGCAGTCATCACTGGCGCCGCTGTTTGCAGCGCTGATTTTTTTCCTCGCACTGCTGGTGCTGGCGCTGGGCCAGCGCAGCGCCCGATCAGTCGATTAACAGGGACTGCAGTGCCCGACGCAGCGTCTCGGGCAAGGGCACCGGACGATTGCCGGGGCGAGCGACAAACACGTGTACAGAGAAGCCGCAGGCGCAGGGGCTGTCTTCGCCACGGCGGAAAATCCCCACAGCATAACGGACCGAGCTGTTGCCGAGGTGATCGACACGCAAGCCAGCTTCGAGTGCATCGGGGTAGGCCGCGGGCTTCAGATACTCGCAGCCCGAGCTCACCACGAAGCCCACTACATCGCCGCCGCTGATATCCAGGCCGCCCTCCTCGATCAGAAAGCGATTCACTACCGAATCGATATAGGCGTAGTAGATGACGTTATTAATATGCCCGTAGATGTCGTTGTCGGACCAGCGGGTATCGAGTTTATAGAAGTGGCGATAATCGCCTCGCGATACGGGATCCTTTTCATTCACGCCGGATCACCATAGGCCGCGCGGTAGATCGCACGCGCATCTTCCAGTGCGAGCTCGCGTGGATTATTCACCAGCAGGCGCTCTTGCAGCATGGCATCCTCCGCCAGACGGTCAATGGCATCCTCGCGGACGCCAGCAGCGGCCAGACTGGCTGGCAGCGCGACATCGGCGATCAGCTCACGCAATGCATCGATCAATGCCGCTGTCTTCGCCTCATCACTGCCTGCGACCGGCCTGCCCACCACCAGCTCCGCCAGCTCTGCGTACAGGCCGCTGGCCGCTGGCGCATTGAAGGCCAGCACGCCAGGCAGCACCAGCGAGTTACTCAGACCATGGGGAATGTGATAGTGCCCACCGAGGGGATAGGCCAGAGCATGCACCGCCGCGACCGGCGCATTGGCGAATGCCTGACCCGCCTGCATGGCGCCGAGCAGCATGGCGCTGCGCGCTTCTCGATTGCCTCCCTCGTGAACCGCCGTGCGGATATTGCGCGACAGCAGTGACAGGGCACTGCGCGCCAGATTGTCGGAGATCGGGTTTTTCCTGAGCCGCGAGGTATAGGCCTCTATTGCGTGCACCATTGCATCAACGCCGGTCATGGCCGTTACCGAGGGTGGTAGTCCAAGCGTCAGGTCGGGATCGAGAACGGCAACGTCTGGTAGCAGCACCGGGGATGAAATCCCGGCCTTGGTCGTTTCACCAGTGGTCAGCACGGCCACCGGTGTCACCTCAGACCCGGTTCCGGCTGTGGTGGGCACCAGAATGAGCGGCAGACGCCCGCCACGCAGCTGTTCCACGCCATACATTCCGGACAGCGGCTGGCTTCCATCCAGCAGCGCCGCAGTGACTTTGGCCACATCCATGGAACTGCCGCCGCCAACCGCAATCACGCCGTCGACGCCCCGCTCACGGCCCAGCGCAGCCGCTGCCTCCACCACGGACGTCGGCGGGTCTTCGCGCACTTCACCGAACAGCACCACCTCAATGCCCGCCGCGTCCAGTGCCTGGCACAGCGGCTGAACCAGGCCAATACTCACAAGCCCGGGGTCAGTAACCAGCAGAGGACGGCGAATTCCCAGGGGCGCACACAGGCCATCCAGCTCCAGCGCCGCGCCCGGGCCGCTGACAATCTGCCCGACGGTGGTGAATGTGTAAGCTGCCATCGCCTTGTCTCCCGGTTTCAGTCCATCGTCAGCATGACCTTGCCGCGGGCGCGCCGCTGGATCATGCAGTCATAGGCACTGGCGTAATCCTCAAGAGGATAGATATCAGTGATAACCGGCTTCAGCTCACCCGCCTCAAACATGGCCCAGAGCTCCTCGATATTCCGCAGATTCTCCTGCGGCTCCTCACTGGTAAAGCGCCCCCAGAAGACCCCCATGATGGAGCAGCCCTTGAGCAGTGTCAGGTTGAGTGGAATGCTCGGGATGGGGCCGCTGGCAAAGCCGACGACCAGGTAGCGGCCTCTCCAGGCCATACCGCGAATCGCCGGTTCGGAAAAGTCACCGCCGACCGGGTCGTAGACTACATCGACGCCCTTGCCGTCGGTCAGCGTCTTGATGGCGTTCTTGAGATCGACTTCGCTGTAGTTGATGACCTCGTCCGCGCCCAGTTTGCGGCACAGCGCCAGCTTCTCGTCGCTGCTGGCCGCTGCAATCACGCGGGCACCCATGTGCTTGCCCAGCTCGACCGCGGTAACGCCAACGCCGCCCGCCGCCCCCAGCACCAGCAGGGTCTCGCCAGGCTGCAGGTTGGCACGCTGCTTCAGCGCGTGGTAGGACGTGAAGTAGGTCACCGAGACCCCTGCCGCCTGAACATGGCTCAGTGCCTCGGGCTTGCGGAACACGCCGTTTTCATTCACCGCAATCCGTTCGCAGAAGGCGCCCACGCCGGCCATGGAAATCACACTGTCACCTACCGAAAAACGGGTCACCTTATCGCCTACTGCGCTGACTATGCCGGAGCATTCACCGCCCGGAACAAACGGCAGATCCGGCTGCATCTGGTACTTGCCCTGGATAATGAGCACGTCCGGAAAATTGAGGCCGGCGGCCTTGACGTCAATCAGGACGTCGTGCTCACCGAGATCCGGCTCCGGCCAGTCCGTCACCAGGTCCAGCTTTTCGGGACCGCCATGTTCCCTGCATACCAACGCTTTCATCGTTTTCCCCTGCGCTGTCGCGCTGTCGGTGAATGAAGAAACGGCGCCCCGAGGCGCCGTCTGCCGGGTGTGTTCTGCTCAGGCTACCTCGAACAGGCCCGCGGCCCCCATACCGCCGCCGACACACATGGTAACCACTACATATTTCACGCCCCGGCGTTTGCCCTCGATCAGCGCGTGGCCGATCATGCGCGACCCACTCATGCCGTAAGGGTGACCGACGGAGATGGCACCGCCGTTGACGTTCAGTTTATCGTTATCAATGCCGAGCTGATCGCGACAGTAAATGACCTGCACCGCGAACGCCTCATTCAGCTCCCACAGGCCGATATCATCCACCGACAGGCCGTGTTGCTTGAGCAGCCCGGGCACGGCGAACACGGGGCCAATGCCCATCTCGTCCGGCTCGCAGCCGGCAACCGCCATACCGCGATAGTAGCCCAGAGGCGTCAGCCCGAGGCGCTGCGCTTCGCCCGCCTCCATCAGCACCTGGGCAGAGGACCCGTCAGAGAGCTGTGAAGCATTGCCGGCGGTAATCGTGCCGCCCTCAATCACCGTTTTCAGGCCCGCCAGTCCCTCGGCCGTGGTGGCGCGCAATCCCTCGTCGGCAGACACCGTCACCTCCGCCTCGGATTGCTCTCCGGTTTCCTTGTTCCAGACAATGCGCGTGCAGGTGACCGGCGTCAGCTCCTCGTCAAACCGTCCTGCTTCATAGGCGGCCGCCGTACGCTGCTGTGACTGCAGGCCGTATTCATCCATCTGCTCACGGGTAATGCCATAACGCTTGGCTACCACCTCCGCGGTCTGCAGCATGGGCATGTGGATATCCGGATGCATGGCGACCAGTTCGTCGTCCACCATGCGATGCACGTTCATGTGCTCGTTCTGCACCAGAGAAATGGACTCGAGGCCGCCGGCAACCGCACAGCTCATGCCGTCGTGCAGAATCTGCTTGGCCGCCGTGGCAACGGCCATAAGCCCGGATGAGCACTGGCGATCCAGCGTCATGCCGGGAACCGAGACCGGCAGGCCTGCGCGCAGCGCGATCTGGCGCGCAATGTTCTGCCCTGTCGAGCCCTGCTGCAGTGCGCAGCCCATGATTACATCCTCAATCTGCGCCGGATCGATGCCCGCGCGGCGCACCGCTGCTGCAACGGATGCCGCGCCCAGCGTCGCCCCCGTCAGATTGTTGAACCCACCCCGATAGGCCTTGCCGATCGGGGTGCGGGCGGTAGATACGATGACAGCTTCTCTCATGATGTTCTCCTTTTGCGGCGTGTTCGCCTGCGTGATTCAGTCCAGTTTGATGCCGAGACCCTCTGCGGCCTTGCCGATCATCTTCCCGGTCTGCTCGAAACCCGCCTTGAGGGCCCGCTCGCCATCGCTTGTCGAAATGGCCGCCCAGTGCGCCGCAATGCCTTCGGGCGTCTGCTCTTCGGGTGACAGCCACAGGCCATCGCTCTCGACAATACGGGCCACCGCAAAGCTGCCCGCGCCCGCCGCAAGAATGGTATGCGAGGGCGCCTCCTCGCTGACCAGGTAGAGCACAGCTGGTGTGACGGTTTCCGGCGTCAGCAGTTCAAAGGCCTTTTCCGGCATCAGGCCCTCGGTCATGCGCGTGCCTGCCGTCGGTGCCAGGGCATTGACCCGGATGTTGTACTTGGCACCCTCCTGAACGAGGGTATTCATCAAGCCGACAACCCCCATTTTTGCGGCACCGTAGTTGGTCTGCCCGAAATTGCCGTAGAGCCCGGACGACGATGTCGTCACGACAATACGTCCGTATTCCTGCGCTTTCATGATGTCCCAGACAGCCTTGGTGCAGTAAACGGTGCCCATGAGGTGCACATCGACCACCAGCCGGAAATCCTCCATGCTGCCCTTGCTGAAGCTCTTGTCGCGCAGAATCCCGGCATCGTTGACCAGAATGTCGATACGACCCCACTGGTCCATGGTCTGGGCCACCATGGCCTTTACTTCCTCTTCCTTTGCCACGTTGGCGCCGTTGGCAATCGCCTCCCCGCCGGCGGCCTCAATCCCGGCAACCACAGCACGCGCCGCGTCACTCGAACCGCCCGTACCGTCCTTGCTGCTACCAAGATCGTTGACCACGACTTTCGCGCCGCGCTTCGCCAGCTCGATTGCGTGGCAGCGCCCCAGACCCTGGCCAGCGCCGGTCACGATAGCCACTTTACCGTCATATCGAATTGTCATTGTTGCTTCCTCTTGTTCGTTGACGCCTGCTTCAGGCGCATACCACCATGGAGAGCCATTCTGCCGCCAGGGCCGGCGTATCCTCGCCCTCAATCTCCACGGTCACGCTCGACTTGATCAGGAAGCGATTGTCATCCTTCTGCGTGACATCGAGAATCTCGGAGTGGACCCGCACACGCTTGCCCGCACGGACCGGAGCGAGAAACCGCACCTTGTCGAAACCATAATTGATACCCATGACCATGTTCTCAGGGAACACGCCCTCTTCCTCGCTCATCTTGACCAGCAGGGACAGTGTGAGGAAACCGTGGGCAATCGTGCCTCCGAAGGGCGTCTGCGCCGCACGCTCCTCATCGATGTGAATAAACTGGTGATCCTCCGTGCAGTCTGCAAAGGCGTTGATACGTGCCTGGTCTATGGTGACCCAGGGGCCGGGCGGAAACTTCACGCCCTTCTGCTTGAGCATGTCAGCCTTGGGCACTGTCGTTAATGCCATCGTCGTTATCTCCGTATTGTCATGAGTCTTCAGGGTCAGGCCTGAATCTGTTTGGGACCAGCGGGACCGGCCTCAGCCATCCCGGAATGTCGCGTTGACGTCTTGCTGTCCGGCGTATTGTTTCAGCTCGCTGCGGCCCACGACCATGCGGTGAACAGCATCCGGACCGTCGGCGAGCCGCAGCGTGCGCTGCGCCATGTACATGCCGGCCAGCGGCGTATCCTGAGAAACGCCGAGCCCGCCAAACATCTGTATTGCCTCGTCGACAATGCGGATGGTGACGTTGGGCACCACGGTCTTGATCATGGAGATCCACACCCTTGCCTCGCGCGGATCGACGTTGTCCATCATCCAGGCCGCCTTCAGCGTCAGCAGTCGCGCCTGCTCGATATCCATGCGCGCATTGGCAACGATGTCGATATTGCCGCCAAGGCGCGCCAGCGGCTTGCCAAAGGCAACCCGTGTCGTGGCGCGCTCGCACATCAGACGCAGCGCCTTTTCCGCCGCGCCGAGCGCACGCATGCAGTGATGTATGCGTCCTGGCCCCAGGCGACCCTGGGAAATCTCGAAGCCGCGGCCGGCACCAAGAATGATATTGTCCTTCGGCACCCGCGCATTGTTGAAGCGCAGGTGCATGTGGCCATGCGGCGCATCATCCATCGAGAACACCTGCATCGGCCGGATAATCTCGACCCCCGGATTGTCCAGGGGCACGAGGATCTGCGACTGCTGCTGATGTTTAGGCGCCTCAGGATCCGTCTTTACCATGACGATCATGATCCTGCAGCGCGGGTCGCCGGCCCCCGAAATCCAGTGCTTCTCGCCGTTGATCACCCATTCGTCGCCATCAAGCACGGCGCTGGTGCTGATATTGGTCGCGTCGGAAGAGGCCACACCCGGCTCGGTCATGGCGTAGGCCGAGCGGATTTCACCCGCCAGCAGCGGTTCGAGCCACGCCGCCTTCTGCGCCTCGCTGCCGTACTTGTGCAGCACCTCCATATTTCCGGTGTCCGGCGCCGCACAGTTGAAAACCTCGGCCGCGATGTGCGATTTGCCCATTTCTTCGGCGAGGTAGGCGTACTCCACCGTTGTCAGCCCGGAACCGTGCTCGCCTTCGGTCAGGAAGAAATTCCACAGCCCCTGCGCCCGGGCCTCGCGCTTGAGGCCCTCCATGATCTCTATCTGGCGATCGGTAAACTGCCAGCGATCCCCCACTGCAATCTGCGCAATATAGTCTGCCTCAACCGGCTCAATATGCTCGCTGATGAATTGCTTTACGCGCTCAAGCAGTGGAGCCACTTTCTCTGAAATGCCAAGATCCATCATTGTTACTCCTGGGTTGTTGCGTTTGTCCAGTTGGTCGGCGCCGGCGACGCCACTCAGGCACCGTCCGCAAGCAGGTCGGAATACCGGGATTTCAGCGCCCGCTTGAATATCTTCCCCGACGCGATTCGCGGCAGCGGCTCATGGGTGAACCACACATGACCGGGCAGTTTGAAGGCCGCCAGATGATCGCAAAGGTGTTCGTGCAACGCGTCCCGATCGAGAACGCCGCCCGGCCGAAGCACAATGACGGCGCCCACCGCCTCTCCCAGACGCTCATCGGGCAGGCCGAACACGGCCACTTCGAACACCGCCGGGTGCCGATAAATCGCCGCCTCGACCTCAAGGCAACTGATGTTTTCCCCACCGCGGATTATGATCTCTTTCTTGCGATCGACGATGTACAGAAAGCCGCTCTCATCGAGATAGCCAATGTCTCCCGTGTGAAACCAGCCATCGCGGAAGGCCTCGGCGCTTGCCTCGGGCCGATTCCAGTAGCCGCGGCAATTTGCCGGAGAACGGATGCACACCTCGCCATGCTCGCCCGCCGCCAGCTGTCGCTGTAATTCATCGAGGATGGCAATATCGGTCACGGCGGGCACCGTACGCCCCGTGCTGTGGGGATTGGCCAGGTAGAAGGCACCGCTGTTCACCGCCCCCAGCGCGTTGGTCTCGGTCAGACCGTAGCCGATGCCAGGTGACGACGTGCGAAAAGCATCCTGAATCTTGCCCACCTGGTCCGGAGGCCGGGCGGCACCGCCAGCGAAAATTTCTGCCAGCGAAGACAGATCGCGTTTGGATTCCCGCGCCGCCGCCTGCAGCTCCGCCGACATGGTTGGAACACCCGTGAACCAGGTCACCTTTTCCGCTTCGATCAGGCGCAGCGCCTCGTCGACATCCCACTTGTACATGATGACCAGCTTGCGGCCGGTAATCAGGGATAACAGAAAGGCCGAGTGACTGGCTGTGCAATGAAACAAGGGAATAGTCAGCAGGCCACAGGCTGGCAGTGATGGCGACGCCTTCGCCGGCGGCGACAGCGTCCTGGTCACCGTACCCATGAGTATCCAGCTGTAGAGCGCCGACAGAATTCCGCGGTGTGAGGACAGCGCTCCTTTGGGGTGGCCGGTGGAGCCGGAGGTATACATGATCGTGGCGTAGTCATCCGGTGCTACCGCGACATCCGGCATTGCCGCTCCGGCGCGAGCAGCGACGACATCGGCAAACGGGGTGGCGGTTACCTCGAGTCCGCTGCAGTCATCGATACCGATCAGGCCTAGCGCCAGCGGCTGCACCAGGGGTGCCAGTCGCTCGACACGGACACGGTCGGCCAGCACAAGCCGGGCACCGCTGTCGCGAAGTCCGTAATCGAGTTCCTCCGTGGTCCACCAGGCGTTCATCGGCACGGCGACAGCGCCGATCGACAGGACTGCCATGAAGCTGATCATCCACTGCGGATTATTGCGACTGAGTATCGCTACGCGGTCGCCGGGCGCAACGCCGTAATCCTCACGCAGCGCCGTCGCAAGCGCTGCCGACTGGGACCAGGCCTCCGCATAGGTCAGCCGCTCGTCCTGGTAGACAGCAAACTCCTTCTCGGCATGACGCTGCATGAGCCGGAAATACTGCCCCAGGTTCACAGGCATGCTGGCGTAATTGCGATACTCCACGCCATCGACCACAGCGGTGTTCAGTGCGAAAGGCTGTCCTGGCGCCGTCAGGCGCGCGACCTCTTCCTCGAATGCGACCAGCTGCGGATGCAGTGGCATCAGAAACCGCTCAGGCGCGCGAAGCGGTCCAGGTGATAGTGGTAGTCACCGAACTGATGTTGCAGCACCCGTGCACGCTTGATGAAAAAGCCGATCTCGTGCTCGTCCGTCATGCCAATGCCGCCGTGCATCTGTATGCCTTCATTGGTCGAGAGCGTCGCCACTTCGCACAGCTTGGCCTTGGCCGCGCTTGCCAGCAGGGGAAGTCCAGGGTCTTCTGCGTCGATCGCCTGCAGCGCCTGCAGCACAATGGAGCGCGCCAGCTCGAGCTCCGCGAACAGGTGCGCTGCGCGGTGCTGCAGGCCCTGGAATGATCCGATGACACGGCCGAACTGCTTGCGCTCACCCAGGTAGGCAACGGTGCGCTCGAACGTTTCTGTGGCTATCCCGAGGAGCGCTGCCGACAGGCCAATCGAGGCAATATCAAGCGTACGCGACAGCCCCGGCCAGGCAGCGCCGATCTCGCCGATGACATTCTCGCTGCCAACGTGAACGTCATGCAGCGTCAGCACGCCGACGTTGCGCGAATCGACCAGATGGCGACGCTCCACCTGTACGCCAGGGGCACCGGCCTCGACCAGAAAGGCACTCAGGCCGTGCTCAGCGCCGGGCCTTCCCTCGCTGCGCGCGATCACGATAAAGACATCGGCGACATGGGCATCCGTCACCAGGCACTTGCTGCCTTCCAGAATGAAATGATCACCGTCCCGCGTGGCGCGCAGAGCGGTTCGCAGTGGCGCATGATGGGGGTTCTCCTGCAGCGCCAGCGTCAGAATCTTATCGCCGCTGGCGATTGCCGGCAGCCAGCACTCTTTCTGCGCCTCGGTGCCCAGTTCCGCAAGCGCCGTGGCGGCCACGAGTACACTCGACTCCAGCGGCGACGCACTGAGGTTCCGCCCTGCCTGCTCCAGCACCAGACCGAGACCGGTGTAGCCGTAGCCGAGACCGCCGTAGGCTTCAGCGATGGCAATCCCCGCCCAGCCCATGTCGGCCATTTCCCGCCACACAGCGGGGTCGAATCCGGTCTCGTCGTTGCTGTCGCGCAGCTTGCGCAGGTGTGACACCGTTGCCCGGCCCGCGAGGAAGCCCGCGGCGGCATCCTTGAGCATTACCTGATCTTCATTCAGTACCAGCATGTCTTTTCTCCGCTGCTCGCCAGGGCTCACGCATCCGGCAGGCCAAGTACGCGCTTGGCGACAATGTTCAGCTGCACCTCGCTGGTACCGCCCTCAATGGAATTGCCCTTGGAGCGCAGCCAGCTGCGCGCCATCTCGCCATCGCAATACACCTGACCTTCCCAGCCCAGGGCGCTCTCGCCAGCCACTGCCAGGTTAAGCTCGTTGCGACGCTTGTTCAGCTCTGTTCCGTAATACTTGAAAATCGATGATGCCGCGCCGAGCCCCTGGCCGGCTTTCACTTCATCACCGACGCGCGCCATTGTGGCGGCGAAACAGCGTGCGTCGAGCTGGTACTGAGCAATGGAGTGGCGCAGCGCGCTGTTGTCGAGCCGGCCATCCGCATCCGTGCCGACGGTTTCGAGTGCTTTTTTACCCAGCGAAGGGCCACTGCTCGCGCCGAATCCGGAAATCATTTCCCGTTCGTGCGTCAGCAGGTATTTCGCGATCGCCCAGCCCTTGCCCTCTTCGCCGATCCGGTTTTTCTTTTCAGCGCGTACGTTGTCGAAAAAGGTTTCGCAGAAGGGAGAGGAACCGCTGATCAGGCGAATCGGGCGCGTGGTCACTCCCGGCGACGCCATGTCGAAGAGAACAAAGCTGATGCCCTCGTGCTTGGATCCGCTGTTGTCGGTGCGCACCAGGCAGAATATCCAGTCCGCCTTGTCGGCGTAGGAGGTCCAGACCTTCTGGCCGTTAATAATATAGTGATCGCCCTGGTCCTCGGCGCGGGTCTGCAGGCTGGCGAGGTCAGAGCCCGCATTCGGCTCGGAATAGCCCTGGCACCAGCGGATCTCCCCACGGCAGATCGGCGGCAGGTGTTCCTGCTTCTGCTCCTCATTGCCGAATTTGAGAAGCGCCGGCCCCAGCATCGAGATCCCGAAGCTGTCCAGCGGGCGACGCGCGCCGATACGGGCCATCTCCTCCCGGAGCACGCGCTGTTCCTCCGCATTCAGGCCACCGCCACCGTACTCTCGCGGCCAGTGGGGCACGGTCCAGCCGCGCTGGGCCATACGTTCGCACCAGAGCTGCTGATCCGGGTGCCCCACCTCAGGGTTGCGCCCACCCATGTAGTAGTCCTCGAAGCTTCGCACAGGCTCGCGCATGGTCGGCGGGCAGTTGTGTTCAAGCCACTCTCGCGCCTCTGCGCGGAATTGCGTCAGGTCGGTCACGGCAATGCCTCTTTTCAAATTCATCCACAATTTTGAACATACAGTATGTTTTGCTGTCGCTCAAGTATTCCCGGGTGGCGGCACACAGTCCGCTCTCGAAACACCAGCGTGGATTGCAGTATGATGCAGACCTATGCACTTCGCACCGGCGACCCCCATGACAGGCCTGAAGAAACCCGATCGCAAGCAGCTGGAAACCTGGCTTGCCGACTCCCACGTGACCTTCGATCACTGCGGCGATTGCGAGGGCCTGCACCTCGCTGCACTGCAGTCCGTGGACGGCGTGATAGACAGCCGGATCTTCCTTGAGCACTGGGGCATTCTGTTCACCACGGAACTCGAGATACGTCCCATGGCCATGCTCGCAGTGTGCGCCGATCTCGGCCGGCTCAACATGAATCACCCGACGCTGAAGGTGTTCCTCGATATCGTCGACGACGCAACACCACAACTGGTTGTCGCGGGCACCCTGCCCACGGGCGCGGGTCTCAGTGAAGCCCAGTGTGCTCACTTTGTGTCCACAACAATGGAAGGCACCCGCGAGCTCGCGGCTGAGTGCCTGGCACTGGACTATCTGTTCCCGGAGGGAAAGAGCGAGCGAGCGCCTCCCAGCCGCGCGCTACACTGACCGATCATCCTGTGGACCACGCGTGCGCCCCGTCTGCATCAGCCAGCGCCGTTTTCGCGCGAGCAAGAGTGTCGCCAACAGACCAAATACGCCAAAGCCCAGCAGCGATACAGCAAAACCGAAGGCATCCGCGAGTGCCCCCAGAACGAACGCTCCGATAGCGGGCGTTCCCATTGCCAGCACCGTCCACAGACTGAGCACGCGTCCGCGGAAGCTGTCATCCACCCGCAGCTGCGCCAGCGCCTGACAGCCTGTGCCGACCATCGTCGTGATCATGCCAACTGCCATCACCAGGACGCCTACTGCCACCACCCCGGGCAGCAGGTAGATCAGCATCAGGGCCAGCGATCCGGCCAACAGGCTCCCGATCACGATGGAAAGCAGCCGCGTTTCATTGCCGCTCTGCCGGGAGATAATGAGACCGCCGAGAATCGACCCCACGCCCGCGCAGGCGGTCAGCATGGCAAGCGTGGATGCGTCACCGCGCAGGAGTCTGCCCGACAGCGCCGGCAGCAGTTCGATCGCCGTGCGTCCGAGCATGCCGTTGATCAGCGTGAAGGCAAGAATCAGCCGTATACCCCTGTGCTGCCTTGCATAGCGCAGCCCAGCTGCCAGTTCAACGCGCATGGAGCGCGACGCACGGGTATGCGCCGCGTTCTCGATACGCAGGGAGAGCATGACCGGCAGAGTCAGCAGGAAAAGCAGGCTGGACGCGACAAACGCCCAGGCCACTGACACCACGGCAAGCAGACCCGCCCCCGCCGCCGGACCGACTATTCTTGAGGTATTGAAGATAATCGCCGAATAGCCAATGGCGCTGGGCAACGCATCGCGGGTGACAAGCCGTGGAATCAATGCCAGACGAATCGGCGTGTGCGCTGCCGTGGCGGCCCCCAGCAGCACGGCCAGGCAGAGCAATGCCGGCAGCGAAAACAGGCCGAGCGCCAGTGTCAGCGCCGTGACAGCGGCAATTGCCGCCTGACAGGTCAACGTCGCAAGCAATCCGTTACGTGGATTGATCCTGTCGGACACAATGCCAAATATCGGTGACAGGACGAAGGTGGGCAGTAGCATCAGGCTGGCGACCATGCCCACCCAGAACGCGGATTCAGTCAGTTCCCAGGCGCTCCACCCCAGCAGGAAACGCAGGAGCCAGCCGGCAAATGTGGAAAAACAGCTGGAGACGAAGTAACGTCGGAACAGCGGCTCGGCAAAGGCAGAACGGTGCCGGGGCGATTCGCTGGTGTCGGGGGCGATCAATGCAGTACCTGAAACCCATTCTGAAAGGGGGCGGGACACTACGCGCAATGCCGGCACGGCGCAAACCGGCGCCAGGCCAGCTGCCGGGAAAACCCGCGGCGAGCGCACTGTCAATGCAGGCAAAACCTGACAATACAAGGAGACGTGCATGAGTGACAACACAGCGTTCAACCCTGACGCGATCATTCGCAAGGCCATATGGGTGATTGCCGATCCCAGCGGCTATTTCCGTCAGATGCCGCGCAGCGGCGGTTTTATGGAACCCATGGTGTTTATTGCGATCATGGCCGCTGTTCTTGGGGTTATCTCCGCTGTCTGGGCCTTGTTCGGGGCCACCACGGGCGTCGTGGCCGGTGGTTTTCTTGCCGCGCTGATCGTGACGCCAATCGCCGCGGTGATCGGCGCCTTTATCGGGGCCGCCGTTCTGTTCGTGATCTGGAAGCTCATGGGCTCGAATGAAAACTACGAGACGGCCTTCCGCTGCCAGGCCTCTGTGGCTGCTACCTATCCTATTGTCGGCGTCGTTTCCATCATTCCCTATGTCGGCAACATTCTTGCCATTGCCTGGGGCGCTTTCCTTATGATTGAGGCCAGCGTTCAGGTCCATGGGCGCTCCCGCAAACTCGCCGCCACGGTTTTCGGCACACTCGCCGTACTGCTGATCCTGTCCAATACGGCAGGCGAACGCGCCTCGCGGCAGATGGCGGAGCGAATGGAAAATATAGGCTCTGAATTTGAAGGCTTCGAGGAAATGTCACCAGAGGAGGCAGGCCGCAAGGTGGGCGAATTCCTGCGAGGCATGGAGGAGGCACAGAAAAAAAACAACTGACCCTCGCGCCTGAGTGGGGCACTCCGCCCCGCTCTCCCGACAACATGGGGTCCACTGGCTGATCCCGGTTCCGCCTCCAGAACAAGACGACGCAAACAGAGAGACCCTGCCGGGCACATCGCAAGCCGGCAGGCGCCACGCTTGACAGCGCACTGAATTGGGATTATTTTCCCATTTTGGCCGTCGCGCACTCATGACATGCCCGTGATGACATTCGCCAGAGAGGCCCGGCAGGGCCATCAGGAGATGAACCATGAAGATGACAAGCACCTGTAAACCCGTCGTTACCGCCAGCGCCCTCGCGCTGGTGCTGACTGCCTGCGGAGGCGGAGGCGGTGGTGGCGGCTTTGTCGGCAACAGCGCCACGGATACAGTCACCGGCGGCGGCAGTACCAGCAGCATCGACCAGAGCACTACCGGTACTATTGACGGCTTCGGCAGCATTTTCGTGAACGGCGTCAGGTTTGAGACTGACAACGCGGAGGTTCTCATTGACGGCGAGACCCGCGGCGAGGATGCGCTCAGTGTCGGCATGGTCGTTACCGTTCAGGGTGAAATCAATGACGACGGTGTCAGCGGGACTGCACAGCGCATCCTCTACGACGACGAGCTGACGGGACCGGTTACCAGCATTGAATACAGCCCGGACGACGACGCACTGCTCATGCGCGTGCTCGGGTTTGCCGTGATTGTCGAGCGCAACGGCACGCGCTTTGATGACACGACCTTTGACACCCTTGTCGTGGACGACGTCGTGGAAGTCTCCGGCTTTATTGGCCAGGGCAACCGGCTGCGCGCGACACGGATCGAACGCAAGTCCCGGTTCCAGCCCGGCCGCACGGAAGTGGAACTGAAAGGCCGCGTGCGAAACCTCACCACAAGCACCTTCACCCTCGGCGAGCTCACCGTGGATTACTCAAATGCCGAGCTGGACGACCTCGACAGCGGCGTACTCGAGGACGGGCTGTTTGTTGCAGTTGAAGGCACATTGAATGGCAGCACCATTACCGCTAGTGAGGTTGAAGGTGAAGACGAGCCGAACCGCGGCGGGCGTTTTACCGAGGGCGAAGCAGTGCGTCTTCACGGCAGTGTGTCCCGCTACGTCAGTAACGCCGACTTTCGTATCAACGGCACACCGGTGGACGCATCATCGGCAGCTCTCAGTCCCGCCGACCTCACGCTCTTCAACGGTGCCGTGGTCCAGATAAACGGCACCTGGAATGGCAATGTGCTGGTCGCAGACGCGGTCGAGGCCCGCCGCGGTAGAATCAAGGTTGAAGCAAGCGTGGACAATGTCGATGCCGACGCCGGTGAAATCAACCTGCGGCTATTCTCCGGCACAGTCGACGTCCTGGTAAACGCCCGAACCCGATTCGATGACGAAACCGACCAGATCAGGCGTATGTCCCTGGCCGATGTTCGCAGCGGTGACTTTCTTGAAATCGAGGCCTACCTGTCGGGCGACCGACTGATTGCGACGCTGATAGACCGGGACGATCCCGACGATGACGTGATCAGAGCACCCGTTGAATCCTTCGTAGCAAATTCGGACATCACGCTTCTTGGCATCACCTATCAAATCGGCGATGCCGAATACGAAGATACGGATGACAACACGGTGGATGCCGACAACTTTTTCAATCTGCTCCAGATCGGAGATCTGGTGAAAATAGAAGACAAGGAAGAGGCGAACGGCGTGGCCGATGAAATCGAACTGGAGGACCGACTGCGACTGGAAGGGACCCGAGAGTTCGGCTGTGGGTTCGAGGATGACAGCAGCAGCTGCGATGCTTCAATCTTCGACGACGAATCAACGGACGACACGTCGGGAGATGATGCTCTCGACGAGAGCGAGTCGCTGGATGATGTCAGCGACAATGAATCCCCGGACGATGACGTGACCGGTGACGACCTCTCCGAGGACGACATCGACGATGCCGCCACAGGCGATATTGATGGCGACACAACGGATGAGGACGGGGCCGACGACGGTATCTGACGCATACGCTCTCCGGGTCTTCGCAACGGGGCCCGGGATGCCGCGACCCGCACGGAGTGTGCTAACGTGCGCCGTTATCCATTTACAGGCGGCACTTGATCGGGCATGACAGCGGCGGATCAAAAAGACGAGGATCGGGCGGCGCTGGAGGCCCTGCAGTCAGATATCCAGCAGAAGCGTTTCGCTTCTGCCCTGGAGCGCAGCCGTGACATCCTTGAGGATGACACTGATGCGGGACCCGCCGTGTGGGCGCTCTGCGGCAAGGCACTTGAGGGCCTTCAGCGCAATGGCGACGCGCTGTCCATTTACCTTCAAGGCCTGGAGCAATACCGCGACAACGCGCGCCTGCATCTTTATGCCGGACATGCACTGACCCGTGCAGGACAGTCGCAGCAGGCGGTTCATCACTTTCATCAGTCTCTCAGGATCAACCCCTCGCTGCTGGATGCCTACCGGGGATTGCTGAACTTCGAGGCCGTACACCCAGACAGCCGGGACGCGGCGCGCATTCTTTCCGTTGCGCTGAACGAGTCCCGCAGTGAGATGGATCGTGCCAGAGCCTGCTTTCTGCTGGGCCAGATTTCCGTGGATGCCGGTCGCGACGATGTCGGCTTTACGTTTTATCGTCGCGCGAACCACCTTGTCGGCAGTGGCTTCAGCGCCAGACAACAGCAGTACACGGTGCCGGCCTCAACGCTCGCGATCAAACGGCAGTATTTCCGCGGTCAGGCAGCAAAAACGTCACCTGGTGGACGCTGTCCGGCCATTATCATCGCGGGACTACCGCGCTCCGGAAAGAGCCTTGTTGAATCAATGCTGGCAGCAGACGCCGACGTTCTGCCGGGGGGAGAGCTCGCATTTGTTCGCCGCTTTGTATCCGACCTCGATACCTCGGAGGATATTGCCGAGCTGGCTGCCGGTCTTCGCCGCAGGGCCGCCGAGAGCCCGAACGGCTCTCCGCTAGCCCGCCGCTACCGCGATTTCGCACAACGCGCCCGACCTGATCACCCGCCGCGTTATGTCACGGACACCTCGCCGGCCAACCTGCGACGCATTGGCTACCTGTCACTGTTGCACCCCGACGTGCCCATCGTCTTTTGTCGGCGGAATCCACTGGATCTGGCTGTCGCGCTGTATTTCAAGCATTTCAAGACCGGCCATGGCTACAGCTACAGCCTGGTGACGATCGGCAGGGCCATCGCCAGATCAGAACTGCTGATGGCGCACTGGCTGCGTGAATTGCCCAACCCGATAGCCACGGTACATTATGAAGCGCTCACCACAGATCCGACCGGCGCCCTGACGGCGCTTGTACAGGAACTTGAACTCGACATTCATGTCGGCCACCACACAGTATCTGATTGCCCTCCCGCGGCGGTGGCATCCGAATGGCGCCTTTTTACGTCACGCTCAATCGATTCCCACGGCAGCATCCGGCCGGACCTGATAGGCTTTGGCGCACGCTTCCAGCAACAGATGCAAGCCGCAATGACGGCGTACAAGGAGGACCATGCGAACGCCCCTCGCATCGACGTTTGACCACTGGATACGCCGGGACTTCCGCGACATGAATACCGCACTGGAGGAGTTGTACTTCGCCCAGGAAAATCGGGATAACGTGGACGGGATCGGCGACGGAATCAAGCAGCAGCTGGTTGCCGAGGGTCGGGACTACATCGCGCAGTTGCTCAAGGAGGGCAACACCGACGAAGGCTTTGACAACGGCTTCGAGCTGCTCGGCAACGTGGGCTTCTACATGGCAGCGTGCCGGCGCCACGGCGTTACCGACCCGGCACGCGAAACCCGATCCCCCCTGAGAGAGGCCTCCGCACTGGCCATGCAGCTGGGGGCCTCACTGGGCGCTGTCCCGCGCTTCGCCTCAAGCCACCTGGAAACGCACAACCGCGCCGTGAATGGCGTCTACAAGACCTTCACGGCGCTGAATGACGAGCGCATCTTCATCGACTACAACACCCGCGGCGTGTTCGGCTACATTCGCACCGCCGAGGCGCTGCTGCACTCCCTGCCGCTGGGTGTCTCCCACCCGGTCACTCTCGATCTGCTGCGGGTTGCCCGGGCAGCCCTCGAGGACGTTTTTGCCTCTAATCAGGAGCTGTTTAACGCGCTTGATATGCAGCGATTTTTCTTCTGCATCCGGCCCTATTACAAGCCACATCGCGTCGGTCTGCGCGAGTACCGCGGGGCGAACGCCGGCGACTTTGCGGGCATCAACGTGATCGATCTGCTGCTCGGCCTGTGCCGCGCCGACGATCCCTATTACTCCCAGCTGCTCGTGGACAAGTTTCTGTTCATGCGGCCCGAGGACCAGCTGCTGCTTCGCGACTGCATGCGGCGCAAAAGCCTGCTGAACAGCTTCCTAGACGACGTTGAGGAGCACGCCGGGGAAGACTGGTTCCAGACCAACGTGTCTGCATTCCTTGAGGTGTGCGAGGCACATGGCAGGGTTGCTGTTCAACATCATGAACTACTGGTCGAGAAGTATATCGTGCAGCCGGCGTCGGACGCTGGCCTCGAGGACAAGGCGGATCTCAGTGCCAGCGGGCCGCCGCTGCCGGTCTTACTCAAAGGCCTGAAGACACTGTGCGATCTCCGCTCCGCGGCGCCGCGGGATGACATTCCTTCGCGATACCGGGATATCGAGCGACTTAAGGCTTCTGTCCAACGATAAACGCATCCGGTGGCGCAAAGTTCACGGGTATCTCACCCGTCAGTGACATCAGGAAACTCACGATTTCCGCCGTCGCGCTGTCGTCAGGGTCCCGTCCGAGCTGCACACGGGCCATGACGCGCACTGCCTGCGCCAGTGTCGCTACCGAGGCATCGTGAAAATAGGGCGCCATCTCTGCGACGTTGCGCAGCGAGGCAACCCGGAAAACATCGCGGTCCGCCTCGCGGCCGCTCTTTTCCATCACGCCGTGATGCGGTTCATCAGAGCCCGTGTGCTCCCAGTAATCCGCCACCAGGCCAAACTTCTGCAGTGACTGGCCGCCCAGCAATTCGCCACCGTGGCAACCGGCGCAGCCCATGTCCATGAACCGCCTGAGACCGGATTTCTGCGTTTCCGTCATGGCGGCATCGTCGCCCGTCAGCCAGGCGTCGAAGGGGGCCGGCGTGCGCAGGGTACGCTGGTAGACTTCCAGCGCCTGACCATAATGATCGACAGTCAGAGGCTCATCGGCATCGGGAAAGGCTGCCGAAAATTGCGGCCGGTAACCGTGCTCGGCCAGCGGCGGCAGAATATCGTCCCGCCGCTCAAAACCCATCGAACCGGTAATGGAACCCAGTGCCTGTACCTTTCCGGACTGACGGTCAGCCAGCCAGCGCAAGCCCGCACCCGCTGTCTGCGTATTGAATACGGTCATCGAGTGAAACCCGGTCCGGCCGCCGCGGGCAGTTGTGCAGCGAGTACGCCGATCAGAGCCATGGTCTTCGATCAGATGACAACTGGCACAGGCGGTATCGCCACTCGAGGACAGGCGCGGGTCCCACAACAGGGCACGTCCGAGTGTCGCCTGCGGGGCAAGGCGCTCCTCAGGGGAAACCGGCGGAATGGCAATAAAATGCCCGTTGGCCCGTTCCCGCAATGTTACGTCGGCCCGCGCTATCTCTATCGGCAAAGTCAGAACGGCAGATAATGCCAGCAGGTGCATGACGTGTCGTTCTGTTGGACGCTTCATTATGCCCTTTCTGCAATGTAATAGGAGTGCCAGCGGCGGGAGCAAGCGGCGCCAATGAGGCCTTAACAGCCCGATTGACGCTTATGCGCCGCCGCCACTTTTCGCCGACATCAACTAGAACTGAACCGCCACACGTCCATACAGGAAGCGCCCGTTAAAGCCGAAAGGCGAAAAACCCGAATAGGGGAAAATGCGATCAAAGGTCGTAGGCGTCAGCCCCGCAGCCAGATCGTTGGACACGGTGTCATCAGGGTAGACGTCGAAGAGATTGTTCGCACCCACGGCTGCGGATATGTTGCTGGTGAAGGAGTAAGCCACCTCCAGATCGGTGATCCATTGTGCATCCAGCTTTTCGTCGAACTCCGCGGAAGTGCCAGGGTCGAGTGTCTCGCCGAAGCGGGTAAATCGAAGGTCTACCGTCAGATCGTTAAAGTACCAGGCACCACCCAGGTTGATTTTGTCTTCCGGACCGCCATCCTCGAATCGCGTCACTTCACGGCGGGCAAAGAGGTTGTCCTCGGTTACGCCAATCAGTGACAGTTCTTCCGGCGGCGGCAGCACGCGAGTCACCTTGTTATCTGTGTAGTTGTAACCGCCGTTCAGACGCAGCGAACCCCACTCCCCCAGTTCCAGGTTGTAGGTTGCGACAACATCAAAGCCACTGGTCTCGCTGTCGATGCCGTTCAGGAAAAAGCGCGCTCGATTGGCGCCCGTGCCTGCCAGCAGTTGCTCAACGCCCGGACCTGAAAGGTTCTCGGACAGGACAATGCGGTCATCTATTTCTATGTAAAAGTAGTCTGCCGTAACGGAGAGCCCGTCCAATGGCTGCCACGAGAAACCACCCGAGAAAGATATACTGGTCTCTTCTTCCAGACCCGGTGAACCGAGCGCCCTGGCGACGTCACTGTCAGGGCGGAAGGTGCCAGTCTCTGTCGGCACGGCATCGACAAAAACGGTGGCGATGGAGGTAAAGGACTGCTGGGCCAGTGATGGCGCACGAAAGCCGGTCGATGTGGATGCGCGCAGGGCAAAACCCTCTATGATTTCATAGCGCGTGGCGAACTTGCCGTTGAAGGTTGAGCCGAAATCCGAATAGTCCTCAAAGCGGCCGGCAACGGCCACGTTCCAGCGCGAGGTTACGTCGGCATCAATATCCAGATACAAACTGATGTTATCGCGACTGGCATCGACCTCAGACTCGGGGGTGAAGCCCGGAAATACCTGGGACCCGGCGGCGCGATCTTCAAATTCGCCGAGCTGATAACTGCCTGGCTCTCCGGCGTCTATCTTGTAGGTCTCATCGCGGTACTCAACACCGAAAGCGACGTTGACGGGTCGGCCACCCAGATCCAGGAGCTTTGATGCGCCCGCATTGAACACCAGGTGCTCATTGGTCAAAGTACCGGCGAAGAACTGCGTGGGACTGTCGGGGCCGAAGGATGCATTCAGCGTGTTCTTGATCGTATAGTCGAGCTCATTGCCGCCGACCAGTAGTGAAGCGTCTACATCCCAGCCATTCCAGTCACCGCGCACACCGGCGGCGACGCTGTAGTCCGTAATGTCGGATGTGATGAGTGGCAGGAAGCCATCCGGGTAGATTTCTGTCCAGTTGCGGCTGTCCTGGGCGCGGCGATAAAAGCCCGCACTTTCACCCTGACGCTCACCGTAACTGCCGAAGCTGTACAATTCCCAGGCATCGTTCAAAGGTACCCCGGCGTTATAGAACAGCGCGGTATCCTCGACATCCGCATTGCCAAAGCGGTGATTGATGCGATCAAAATCCAGCTCCCTCGGATCCGCACTGCCATCGGCAAGGCTTGCGTAATTGTTTCGCGGATCAAAGCCACTGCGATTGGTGGGATCGCGATCCCGGAATTCACCGGAGACATTGAGATAACCACCGTCACCGATCTCTACACCGCCATTCAATCGGACTGTCAGTGTATCTCCGTCATTGACATTCCGGTCGCCACCTGGCGTCAACTGCAGGGCGCCATCAGGCCCGATACTGGCGCCTCCCAGCCCCGGCGTGCCGTCCATTTCAGTGTCGTACTCGCCATAGGTGACCGACGCACCAAAGCCACTGGATGCATCCTTGAGCACAATGTTGATGACGCCGGCGATGGCATCGGAGCCGTATTGCGCTGCAGCCCCGTCTCTGAGCACTTCAATGCGCTTGATGGCATTGGCAGGAATCATGTTCATATCAACAGCGGACGAGCCACGTCCAACGGAGCCGTTCAGGTTTAGCAGCGCAGATGCATGCCGACGCTTTCCATTGACCAGAACCAGCGTGTGATCGGGAGCCAGGCCGCGCAGCGTTGCCGGACGTACGTGATCGGTGCCGTCGGTGACAGAGGGCAGCGGAAAGTTAAAGCTGGGCAAAAGGCGGTTGAGCAACTGGTTGGTTTCGGTGATACCGGTGGACATCAACATGTCCTCGGAAATCACGTCGATAGGCACAGCGCTCTCGAGAACCGAGCGATCAGAGCGCCGGGTCCCTGTAACAACTACCTCCTCGACTATGGCCTCAGCGCCGGGCTCCTGCGCGATCACGGTTGCAGCGCACAATGTAGCGGTTACGCCGGCCATGGCCACGGCCAGTGGCCGTCTTGCAAAGTCATTCTGTCGCATCATTCTGCCCCCTATGTCGTATCACCTGTAGATTGATGTTTGACCTTATCTTTCCGGGTGCTGAACGTAGATAATCGAACTCGGTGGGACAATGGCTGATCCTGTGAATAATTACCTTTGGCTTCCCGCTGGGGCACCGCTGCAGCAGTCTGCCCCCCGATTAACAGATAGCTAAAAAAATACTCCAGCCTCTGACGACGGCTGTCTCAGGTGGCGCTACTGGCTTGTTTCATCCGCTTCCGTGGCTGAGTCTGTGTTGCCGACGATGCCACCACTTGGCGGCCTCATCAAGGACCAGGAGAGACAGGGCAACAGCCAGCAGAAGGCTCCAAAGCGACAGAGAAACCGGTTCCACTGCAAGAACGTCGCGCAGCACCGGCATGTACATCGCTCCGATATGCACACCCTGCGCGAGGACCACCGCCAGAATCAACAGCCGGTTGGCGGCAATCGGAACCTGCAACACGGAGCGGCTTTCGGAACGACAGCTGAAGGTATGTACATTCTCGAACAGCACCATCAGCAGCAGCACCAGGTTGCGGGCCTCAAATTCGCCCATGCCGAAGACCTCGAACAGCACGAAAAACAGCACGAAGGCTGCACTCCCCATGTAGCCACCCGAAACCAGGGTCTGACGGATCATGCGCCGGTTGAAAATCCGCTCACGCACGGGGCGCGGCTTGCGCTTCAGGGCCCCGGGCTCCACGCCCTCAGAGGCCAGTGCAACATCCTGAATCCCGTTGGTAACCAGATTCAGCCAGAGCAGCTGTATCGCGGTAAGCGGCAGCGGAAGTCCGGCGAAAAGCGCAAGAAAGAACAGGAGGACCTCGGCAATGCCGGTTGACAGCAGCAGCCAGGTCACCTTGCGCACATTGTCATAGGCGCCGCGCCCCTGCTCGATACCATCGACAAGTGACGCAAAGTTATCATCACTGAGGATCAGCGAGGCGGCCCGGCGTGCCACGTCGGTGCCACCGCGACCCATGGCGACGCCAATGTGCGCCGCCTTCAGGGCAGGAGCGTCGTTGACGCCATCGCCGGTGACCGCGATCAGTTCTCCGGCATCCTGCAGCAGTTCGACGATCTGCGTTTTCTGCGACGGCTCTACCCGGGCGAATACGGGAGCGGCGCGGACACGCGCCGCGAGTGTTTCGGGGGCATCTTCAAGGTCGCGCAGCGCCGCACCGGTCAGTGCCTCCGACTCTTCATCTGCCAGCTCCAGCTGGCGCGCGATCGCCAGCCCCGTGGCGGGATGATCGCCGGTAATCATCCGGATCTGTATACCTGCATCGCGGCAGCGCTTCACCGCCTCGGGCACCTCCTCCCGTATCGGATCAATCAGTGCTGCAAAGCCCACGAACTCGAGTCCGGCGAGGTCCTTTGCACCGTAATCGCTGGCCGTCCCGGATACGTGCCCGCTGGCGATCGCAAGCACTCGATACCCTTCCCGCGCCAGGCATTCCTCGCGCTCAAGCAGCGCATCCCGGTCGATGTCTGCACACATGGGCAGGACCGCCTCTGCGGCGCCCTTTACGTGGGCCACCACCGTATCGTCGACCTCATTGAAGGTTGCGGCGAAGCGCCGCTCGGAGCTGAAGGGCACACTGGCGCCCTCCGGATAACGCTCGAGCAGCCGCTCGCGCTCCGCATTCGTCTTGGCGCCGAGCACCAGGAAGGCCAGATCGACGCTATCGCCCTCGGTGCTCGCAGGCTTTCCCGTCTCGTCAAAGCGGATGCAGGCGTCGTTACACAGCATGCCGGCGCGTACCAGATTCTCTATGGCGGTTGCGGCATCGTCCTGCGGCTCACTGTCATCACGATGTATGCGACCGTCAGGCCTGTATCCCTCGCCCGAGACATCCCACTGCTCGCCATTAGCAAGCTCCAGGCGCTGTATGGTGAGCTGGTTCTCTGTCAGCGTTCCCGTCTTGTCACTGGCAATCAGCGTGCAGGACCCGAGACCCTCAACGGCGGTCAACTGACGCACGATAACATTGCACCGCGCCATCCGCCGGGTCGCAAGCGCCATCGCCACGGTAATGGCGATGGGCAGGCCCGCTGGAATCGCCGACACCGCGAGGGCCACACCGAGAAAGAATATCTGCTCGGGTGTCTCACCACGCAGGAACTGGCTGACGCTCAACAGAACAACGGCAAAGAGCACGAAAAGTGCGATCTGCCGGGTGAGACGCCGAAGCTTCAATACCAGTGGTGGTGCCTGTGACTCCCCGTGCGCCAGAGACTCGGCGATCTGTCCGACCTGGGTGTCCTTGCCAATACGGCAGACAATACCGCGGGCGTTGCCGTTGATAACGCTGCTGCCGGCGAAAGCCATGGTGGTGCGCTCGTTGACGACAGCATCTTCTTCCACCTCGTCGTCTGCATTCTTGGCTACCGGGGTAGATTCACCGGTCAGTGGTGCCTCGTCCACCTCCAGGTCCGCGCTGGACAGCAGGCGAAGATCCGCCGGCACGGCGTCACCCTGTGCTAGATCCACAATGTCACCGGGCACCAGCACTGTGGCATCCACTCGCTCCTCGCGCCCGGCCCTCACTACGCGAGTGCGCACCCGGATCATCTCCTGAAGGGCCGATGCGCTAGCCTCGGCACGGCCTTCCTGCAGGGCACCGACCACGGCATTGATCAGCAACACCGCAGCAATGAATGTCGCGTTGGCAAGATTGTCTAGCGCCAGCGACACCACCGCAGCGACGAGCAGTATATAGACGAGGGGATCCTTGAACTGACGTACAAAGATGCGTACCGCGCCGGCCCTGTCTTCCTCGGGGAGTGCGTTTTTACCCCAGAAAACCTGCCGCTTCTCCACCTCGTCGACGGCAAGCCCGTCGGCATCACTGTCTAGCCGACCGAGTGCCTCGCGACCGGCCAGGGCGTGCCAGGCAGCTTCGGGGGACGCTTCATGATCATGCGTCATGCTGCGCGCTGCGCACGGTCAAGGCCAGCGAGGTCAGCAGCGTTCCGTTGAACAGTATTTCGATTGCCAGGAACAGCCCGATTACCCAGAGCCCGGTTGCCGGCCAGCCCAAAATGATCAGAACGGCAAGCACGACGTTAATGAGGCCGGTAAACGCAGCCAGCTTCCAGCGCCAGCCTCGGCGCTGCCACTGCCATGCGTAATAGAGACGAAAGACGCCGATGGCGAGCAGGAATGCCGCGAGCAGCAAAGTAAGTGATAACGAGCCACTCAGCGGGTCCCACAGCAGAAGACCACTGAAGATCAGATAGATCACCGCGACAAGGAGATGCAAACCACGGCCTCCCCAGCTTTCCTCACGTGCGGCAAAGCCGTGCCATAGCTGCAGCAGGCCGGCCGCAAGAACCAGCGCACCGAAAACGATCACGCTCGCCATTGTGAGCGCAAAAGTAAAAAAGAGTCCTGCGATGCCAAACGCAATCATGGCAATGCCAAGGGCAAGCAACCAGCCCCACTTCACGGGGAGTTCCACCGATTCTTCGATAAGGGTTGCGCCGGGTTCGTTGTATCCGTCAGTCATGACTTCTCCTTTGCGCCGGTGACGCTGTCTGCACCATCAGGACCGGCCTGATGCACGGGGACACACCATCCACCCTGATAATCCGGTGTTCTCCCATTGGCCGGCTTTTCAGTTTCTGTACGGTTTATGCATGCTACCAGCCCGCCAGCTACTGAAAAACCGCCGTCACGGACGCGACGATCGCGTGTTGTGCGACTGTCGGGACAAGATACGTGGCCAGCGGGCGGGTCGGCGTACCGCACCTCATTCGGACATGTTAGGAGGCCGTGTGGCGCTTCCACGCCGTCGGTCGTCGTGCTCGTCTGCGTGCCGACCTCAAGCTGCAGCCCTGACCCGAGGTCACCGGATAGCGTAGACTTGGCGTCCACACATTCCTCTTTTCCGGAGACCGTATCTTGATCAGATCCATCACCTGCGCATTTATCCTGTTATTCACGAGCATCGCGCCCGATGCGGGCGCCAGCTATGGCTACTATGTCGGCAAGAACCTGACGGCCGACGGCAGTGTGCTGCTCGGCGGTACCGGCGAGGAGCCCTCCAGTCACTGGCTGGAGATTGTGCCGCGCCAGACGCACGCCGCCGATGCAACGATTACCGTCGGCGCCACGGCCTCTGCCTCGCTGCCTGCCCGGCTGATCGACATTCCACAGGTGCGAGAGACCTTCCGTTACATCACGATGAACTACACCAGCTATGCCGGCTTTCCAGCACCGATAACGAATGGCGGTCTCAATGAGCATCAGGTCGCGATTCGCGACATCTGGTCGCCGTCACGGGATGAGCTGGTGGCAATGACACCCAGAGATCAGACGGGCCCAAATTACAGCGATCTTGCCCGCATCGCGCTGGAGCGCGCACAAACAGCGCGGGAGGCCGTGGAGATTATCGGCGCACTGATCGACGAGTTCGGCTACACCACCTACGGCGGCAACTCCCACCTGATCGCCGATGCGAACGAAGGCTGGGTCGTTCTAGAGTTCGCCGGTGGTCAGGGTCTGTGGGTCGCGGAGCGTCTGGGCGCAAACGATGTCAGGGTCAGCTATCCCGGCTATATTGGCGACGTTCCCGCAGACTACCTCAGCCGCGATGATTGGATGGGATCGCCAAACCTGATCGATTTCGCGATAGAGCAGGGCTGGTACGACCCGGGCTCGGCGCAACCCTTCAACGTCGACAGGGTCTATGGTCTGGGCGGCATCATGCGTCACCCGGGCACCAAGTATGTCTCGCCGCAGATGCTCGAGGAGGAATTCCGGGCAATGGCCCCGGTGACACCGAGGGCGATGATGGCCATGGTCCGCGACCCGCGGATTGCCGATGACCACGCAGGGTACGGCCAGGTCGCCCAGCTGCGAAATGATCTACCCCACCCGGACCTGGGACTGCTCTGGGTCGCACCCACAGGGTCGGTCACCGCGCCCTTCCTGCCCTGGTGGATCGGTACGCAGGAAGTGCCCGCGGAGTACGGCCAGCATCGCTATCTTACAGAGGGGTCCGGGCCCAGCTTCATCAATCCCGACTTCCAGCTGCGCGAGGCGACTGAGTTCGCAGGCCGTGTGTTCAAGCGTCTGATGTACTATACCTGCGCCCGTCCGGACGAACTCCTCGACCGTGTCCAGGGCACGCTGCGGGCATTCGAAGACAACATCCGTTCCGCTCTGCCACACATCGAACGAGCCGCGGCCCTCGCCTATGCCGCCGGTGAACCGGCAGCAGCGCAGACGCTGCTCACCCGCGAGAGCCATTCCCGCGCCGCCGAAGCGCTGTCCATTGGACGCGATCTGGTGGCCGGTATCGGTACCGAGGTACGGCTTCGTCATGGCGTTCCGCCGGCGCCGAACGCAGGTGCTATCAACGACGGTGGCACCGCCGTCAGCTGTCTGGTGGGCGCCGATCCCGACCGATTGCCCGCGGACCGGGCAGCGTATCGATGAGCATGCCCGAGCCACTCGATCCCCGTATGCGCAGTGGCGTTGAGCTTCATCGCAAGGGCGATGTCGCTGCGGCAGCGAAGATCTACATGGATATACTCGGGCGGGAACCGCAACATTGGCAGGCGCTGCATTATCTGGGCCTCGCCAGGCTGCAGCAGGGCCGACTCAATGATGCCGATAGCCTTTTGTCGCGCTCCGTCAGCATCGAGCCACGCAACGCCAATGCCTGGAGCGACCTTGGCAGTGTCAGGGTCAAAGCGGATACGCCACAGGAAGCCCTGGCTCCCTTCTCCAGGGCACTCGAACTGTCTCCGGAGCATCCCGACGCGCTGAACAACATGGCCAGGGCGCTGCGCCAGCTGAGCCGCTTCGATCAGGCGCGACCGCTGCTGGAGCGTCTGGTGGCGCTGCAGCCGGGACAGCCCGACCCCCTGCGAGCACTCGCCGATGTGCAGACCAAGAGCGGCGATGTCGTGTCGGCGATAGACACCTTTCAGGAAGCCCTGAAGATCGATCCGGACGATCCGCGTATCCGACTGGGCCTCGGGGATGCCTGCGAGTCTGCAGGACGCTTTCGACAGGCGCGGATGCAATATCTGTCCATCCTGCGCCGGGAACCGGAGAGCCCACTGGCCCTGTCCCGGCTATTACAGATGCGTGAGGGCGAAGTGGACCCGACGTGGGTGCAGACAGCGCAGCGCCTGGCAGAGAGTAGCGCCACCCCGGAGGAAGGGCGCATTCGTTTGAACATTGCGCTTGGCTATCATGCAGATCGCGCTGGTGAGTACCGCACGGCCTTCCGGCATTTGCGCCGCGGCTACGACGCGGAAGCAGCGCGCAAACCCTTCGACAGTGACGGCTACAGTCGCGCGATTGACCGCCTGATCGACACGCTGGACAAATCCTTCTACGCTGAAGCAAGGGATTCGGGCCTCGACTCGGAGCGCCCGATCTTCGTCGTCGGTATGCCCCGCTCCGGAACCACGCTCACCGAGCAGATCCTCGCCAGCCACTCTCAGGTCGCCGCCGGCGGTGAGATGTCGATGCTGCTGAAAGTCAGCTACCAGATCGGTGAACTGTCCCGCTCTGGCAAGCCCTACCCCGAAGGCCTGTTGACAACCGGCCGCGTCTCGCTGCGACGCATGGGGCGACGCTACCTGGAGGCGCTGGACAAGGTGTCAGAGCGCGCCGACCGTATCACCGACAAGCTGCCGTTCAATTTCATGCATCTGGGCGTGATCGCCCTGCTGTTCCCGGGCGCAAAGGTGATTCACTGCCGCCGCCATCCACTGGACAACTGTCTGTCCTGCTATTTCACGAGTTTTGCTGATCAGATAAGCTTCGCCAACCGTCTGGATACCCTCGGGCGTTATTATCTCGACTACCATCGGCTGATGCAGCACTGGCACGCGGTGCTGCCGATAGAGATTCTGGACCTGCATTACGAAGAGATGGTGGATGACACACAGAGTCAGGTCCATACCCTCCTCGAGCACTGTGGCCTGCCGTGGGAGGATGCCTGCCTGGACTTTCACCGCACCGACCGCGGCGTGCGGACCCCGAGTCGCTGGCAGGTCCGCCAGCCCATCTATCGCGGTTCACTCCAGCGCTGGCGCAATTATGAGACGGAGCTGGCCCCCCTGCGGGAGACCCTCGCACCAATACTGCCCGCCGCAGACGCACCCTGAGAGGTGCTGCCGGCGGCGGGCACGATCAGTTCACCCGGCAGTTCACGTAGGGGCCGTGACGGGTGCCGATCTCAGCCGTATCGCCGGGCAGCTTCGGGCCCTCAAGCAAGCGGTGCCGAGCCTCGATACTGCCGAGCAGATCCTCGCCCAGTTCGAGCGCCGAGCGGGCACGCGCCGATGAGAAGTCGTCGATCACAGCACGCGCCATTTCCGGTTCCTGCGCCTCGAACAATACCGTAGCCCGTTCCTCGATGGCAGCGGCCTGGTCGATACTGCGGTTCTCGAACGCCGTCAGGGCCTCCGTTACCTCTGGCAGGAAGCGCGCCGGTGCATCACAGGTGTAATACATCAGCCGCTTGAACAGACGTCCCGCGAACCGGGAAGCCTCCTGGATTGCGAAGTCGGGCTTCACGAAGGTGGATGCCTGGCCCTTGGTCAGGTACCGGTGCTTGCCGAACTCGGGGAGAACCTCGGTGCCGGCAATCCAGTACGGGACGAAGGGGGCCGTGACCGAACCGGTCGGCGCCACCCATAGCATCTTCAACTCAGGATGCGGATCGCGCTGTCGGATGTGCGCCACCTGGCCGTAGCCCGCTGCGTCCGACGAGATAAGAGGATCGCGCACCGCATCCATCATCTGTCGCAGGGTAACCCCACCGCGCGCCGCCTGCTCGCGCAGCCGGGCCTCAATGATACGCACCCCTTCTGAGCGCCCCTCACCGTTGCCGTAGACGGCATTGGCATCGAAGGGCTCGCCGGACTCGGGATCCCACCAGCCCTGCTCCACAGCAAACGCGATGAAGTTCTCCGATCCCATCCAGCCTTCGCGTTCCCGGAAATCCGGCGGCACCTCATGGATATAGCCGGGATAGGACATGCGCACCTCGTCGGGACCCAGGCGCTGCGCGATCCACAGACCCTGCCCGCCGGCAAAGTTCAGGACCACCCAGCCTTCGGTCGCGTCCGCAAACAGGTGCGAATTGCCCCCGTAGGTGGAGTAGCCGTACTCGTCCATCAGCCTACCGATGATGGATACCGCCTCGCGGGCACTGGTGGCGCGCTCCATGGCGATCCGCGACAGGTCCGAGTAATTGGGGCCGCGCTGGGGTTCAGGCGTCATCGCCGCTAGCTCGGGCCGGGAGGGCGCCCAGATATCCCGCGCCGCCACGCCGTGCTCGTTCAGGCCACCGTTAGTCAAGGGGGGTGGGAACCCTTCGTAATCGGTGTAGTTCATCGTGATGTATTTTACCGTGCGGCGGACCTGCGGTATCTCGATGAATTCACCGGGGTAGTTGGCGCGCTCGTCAACGCCAACCGCGATCGTGGCGCTCTCCGGATGCGTCTGCGCGGGAACGATCTCCAGCCAGTGGCTGGAGACCTCCTCACCGGTACCGCCGAGCAGCACGCTGCCATCGGCCGTGAGGTCACTGCCGACGTAGATGCCGTAGCTGGCTACAACCGGTCCCGTGAAGACCAGCGCAAGCGCGAGGCAGCAGCTACGACACAATGTCCGCCGAATGCGGCTATCGATAATATCCATCATCACATTGTGTAGCGCAGACCGACGGTGATGCGCTGCTGATCGATGAACATGATGCCGTAACCGGGGTTCCCCTGCTTCGCGACCAGGATGTCCTCGTCGAACACGTTCAGCCAGTTTGCGTAGATCTGGACGTTCTGCAGGCGGCCGTCACGGGGTGCATAAGATGCATTGAGGTCGAAGCGCTCGTGGGCGCCGGCCTCCAGCGCTCCGAAGCGATTGACGTTGGTCGGACCGTCGATGAAGCTGTAGTCACCGCTGATCTTGAGCGTCGCACCCACCCGCAGACCCGCCATCCGGCCCTCCAGGAACTCGTAGGTACTCATGATGGCGCCGGCATGCTCCGGTACGGTCCTAGGTGGCGCCGAGCCACTGTTGGGGTCGACGATATTGATGTCGGACCAGGCGTAGTTCGCGGAGACGTTCCAGCCCGGCAGTATCTCGCCGACGATCTCAGCCTCAAGGCCCGTGGCCTCCTGCGCACCTTCCAGGACCGTGTTGCCGAACCCGCCAAAGGAGCCGAGGAAGGAACTCGATACCTCGATGTTGGTGATCTCATAATCGTACAGCGCCAGCGAGGCACCGACCGCGCCCCCGAACATCTCGGTCTTCAGGCCGATTTCGTGCTGCTCCATCTCCTGCGGCGCGCTGACGTTGTTGCCGTCGGCATCGGTAAAGGTCTGCGGCTCAAAGCCCTCGCTGTAGCTGTAATATACCCGCGCGTCATTGACGAAGCCCCAATCGTCCAGGATGTCGTAGGTGGCACCGAAACGGTAGACTTCCTGCTCGAAACCGACGTTGGTCACCTCCGGCGGATTGTTCACCACGTTGGCATTGATGGGAATACTCGTGACCGTGTTGTTCTTCTGGTAGAGCACCCCGAACATCAGCCGCAGCCGGTCGGTGGGCTTGAGGAGCACCTGGGCGCTCAGCAGCAGGTCTTCCGTTTCCTCCAGCAATTCCTGGCGCACGCCGAAGACCTCCTTGCGATTGCCCTGGATCGGATTGAACTCCGAGCCGTCCGCAAAGCGCGGCTGGCCATCGTAGCCGTCACCGTACATGTCGATGCTGCCGAACCCCTGGAAAGCGGAATTCAGCAGTTCGAACCTGTCCGGATCCTGGTTGTCGCTGTACTCGGCGGCGAGAAAGAACTCATGGTTCTTGCCCATGAGGTCGAAATCGCCACCGAGAGTCTGGCGCAGGGTGAGCTCCTCACCATCACGCTCGATGTCGTAGGTGTAGATATAGATCTCGTCGTCACCCAGCGAATAGGCGCCGAAGGGGCCGAAGGGATAGAAGTAGGACAGGTCCTCATCGTACTTGTTCCAGGCCACCTGGGTCGTGGAACTCCAACCGTTGCCGAACTGATGCTCTAGTTCGAGGATCCCGAAGTGCATGTCCAGCGTTTCACGGGACTGATCCGGATGCGAGAAATACCACTGCTCCGGATCCACATCGGGCAGGGCCAGAGAACCGTCAGGCTGCTCAATCAGTGCACCGCCGTCCCAGGGATCCATCGTGCGCTCCTGATGGTGCAGGGTCGCGCGCAGCGTCGTCATCGGCGTGATATCCCAGGCAACGGAGCCCAGCACCATGAACTTCTCGTTGGGAAAGTTCTCCTGGTTGATGTCGAGCGGCAGATCGAACTCGTCGTATTTAGCCACGAAGCGACCCGACACGGTACCGGCATCGTTGAGCGGGCCGCCGATGTCCAGAGAGTAGTTCTGCGTATCGTAGTTGCCGAACTCCACACCGATCTCCGCCCGCGGGGTGCGCAGCGGACGCTTCAGGATTGAATTGATCTCACCGCCGAAGGAGCCGGTGACACCATACAGAACCGTTGCCGGGCCGCGGACGATCTCGACTCGCTCGGCGGCGTAGGACTCGACGGAGGTGAGAATGTTTCCGAAAAGAATGTTGTTCACGCGATGGCGACCATTGAAGATGCCGCGCATGACGATCTGTTCGAAGCCGAAGCCGAAGCCGGACCGCTGCACGCCGGGAACCAGGTCAGTGGCTTCATAAGCGGAATCGGCGTTGATGGTGTTCATCATCTCCGGCGTAATGACCGTGACTGCCTGGGGCGTGTCGATCAGCTGCATGTTCAGGCCGGTCGCGGTATTCTGCTCCTCCGGCCGGAACTTGCGCGCGACACCGCGCACGACGATTTCTTCTATCGTGCCCTGGTTAGCCTGCTGCACGACTTCCTGTGCGGACGCTCCGGTGCTGGCGGCACCGGCGGAAACGAGTGCGGTGGACGTGAGAAGTGACTGTAGATAGCGACTGCGTGAAATCGGTCGGCTGGACATTGTGAAGACCCTCTGTTGGAAATATAAAACAATTCGCGCAGACAGCGCCGGCGGACATCGGCGCTTCAGTAGCGGCTTGCGAAAATTGCATTTGCGGAGTTCGCGGGGGGCGCTTGCGCCGCCTGGAAAAGCATGACGTCCCCGGGCATTGTCGCCAGGGATATTGTTTACACCACGAACTATTGCAGTTTACACCATGCACGCGGCCGAGCCAAATTCAGACACCCCTTCCGCCGCTTTGGGCCTGTTATACTGCGCGACTTTCCTTGACGACGCATCGGAGTTCACCATGGAGCCCGCTCGCATCCTCGCTGAACAGGTAGATGGACTGCGCCATGAATACCGGGTCGCTCTCGACCCGCAGCAGGTCCGTGAGGCCGTCGATGCACAGCTGCGCAGAGCCGGAAAAAGGCTCACCGTGCCGGGTTTTCGACCCGGCCGCGCCCCGCTTGCGATCCTGCGCAGCCATCACGGCAAGCGCTTCCATAATGAGATCGTCGACCGCCTTGCCATCGACGTCGCTCGCCGTCTGATTGCTGAGCGCGGCCTGTCGCCACTCGGCCGTCCGTCCATTCGTATGGACCCTGCCGCGCCAGAGACCTTCGTGCTGGCGGTAGAGATCACACCCGACATCACGCTGGGCGATATGGCCGACATTCGCATTCATCGGCTGCAGATCGAGAATGCTGATGCCGATAGCAACGCCCTCGCCCGGGAATATGTGCGGCGCCAGCTGTTCGATGCGCTGATCGCGCAATGCAACTTTCCAGTGCCGACAGACTGGTTCGATACAGAGTACGCGATGCTGGTCGACGGGTACCGCGATGCGGTTCACCAGGAGCCGGATCCGACGACCCGCAGCGATCTTGAAGCCATAGCCGAGCGCCGGATCCGCCTCGCGCTCCTGTTGTCCGAGATCGCTCGCAGCAAAGCGATCGAAGTACCCCGGGGCGAAATTGAGCAACGGATCGAGCAGATTGCAGGTCGCGATCCGGAACACCAGGACGAGATTATCGATTACTATCTGGATCACCCGACCGCCATGGCCGAACTTCAGTCGCCGCTGCTGGAGGAGCGGGTTGTGGACTTCATTCTGGAGCACTGCCATATCAGCGAGGAAACGGTGGATGCAGAGCACCTCCGGATGCGGGTACTGGGCGACACCGCAGGCGCGTCGTGAAGACCGCCTCAGACCGTCGGGCGCTGCAGCAAAAAACCCTGCAGCAGCCTACAAACCCTGTTATCCACGAGCAACTGGCCCGTGTTTTGCTCGCGCAACAGGATCTGCCCGCCCTGGCTGAGCTGCAGTCCGTGCTCGATGACCGCTTTGACGATCATCCCTTCACGCACCTGATTGCCGGACATGCGGCCAAGGCAAGCGGTGACGCAGACGCTGCCGCGCAGCGCTATCGTCGGGCGCTGGCACTGCGACCCACCTCCGGCGAGGCCCAGTACAACCTGGTTGACCTGGAAACCCACCTCCAGGACGCCGAGCGCGGGCGCATTGCTGAACTGGCTGACACACACGCTGGAGAGACGCTGCCAGCCGCAGACCGTATCAACATTCACTTTGCTCACGCCCGTCTGCTCGAGCAGGCGGGCGACGCGGAGGCCGCCTTTTACCATTATCGGCTCGCGAATGACCTGGCGAGGGCAACGCTGAACGAGCGCGGTATTCGCCACGACGCCGAGGGTGCCGAACGACAGCTGCAGGCGGACCTGCAAAACTGGCACACCGGACTGTTCGAGCACCCATTGCCCCCTTCCGGCATCGACCTGACGCCGGTGTTCGTGACCGGTCTGCCGCGCTCGGGGACCACGCTGGTCGAGCAGATTCTCGCCAGCCATCCAAAGGTCTGCGCGGGCGGTGAATTGACGCTGGGGCCCGAGGTACAGCGCGCCTGTCGTCAGCGGCTCGGTATCGGTCCTGCAGACCCACTGCCCGCGCCCACAGATGCGAGACAACGCGAGGCGCTGGAGCGCGCCCGCGAGCGGTATCTGGATGGACTGTTCGAGCGCGGGCTGGACGCTCCCTGGGTGATTGACAAGCTGCCGGCCAACGCCAGAATAGCCGGCTTTTTGCGGCTGCTCTTCCCCGACGCGCCAATTATTCATTGCCGGCGCGACCCCCGGGCACTGGCCTGGTCGCTGTACACGGCCAACTTCGCAGCGCACGAGGCCTGGTACTACAACCTCAACGACATGCTGGGTGTATTCCAGCGCCACGACCGCCTGATAGCACACTGGCGAGCACTGCTGCCGGCGCCTTTCGTCGACGTGACCTACGAGGCGCTGGTTAGCGAACCGGCTGTGCGGATCCCTCGCCTGCTGGCTGCCTGCGGCATTCCCTTCGACGCGGCCACGCTGCAGCCGGAGTTGCTTGAGCGACCGGTCTTTACCGCCAGCCATACCCAGGTCCGCAGGCCGATCCATAGCGCTGCTGTTGCGCGCTGGCGACCACAGGCAGAGCACCTTGTACAGTTCGAGCCGGCCAAGGGCCATGCAGGCACTCGGACAGCCTCATCTTCTTCGACGCCCTGATCCTGCGGATGTCGACCAGGGAGGCACAGGACGCCGGGCAACTCAGGTGAGGCTCAGGGCTGCTCATCGGCCTCGCGTTCCGCCTCGGCATGCTCAGAGGCCCAGTTCCCGGCGGCTTCCACGGCCACCGGCGAGGTACTGGGCAGAACACCCAGATAACTTTCCGTCTCCTGCACTGGCACCACGCCGCGCTGTGTCATGCGATAAAGCGCGTATAGTGCGATCGCGGAGAAGGTGGCACCGAGCACCAGCCAGAAAGCAAACGGATTCATCACCTCCATCGCCCAACCCGTGATCAAGGGACCGGCAATCGCCCCCAGACCGAACGTGAAGACCAGTCCGCCCGAAGCAGCCGGCATTTCCTCCATCGCAAGGAAATCGTTGGTATAGGCCAGAAACAAAGCGTAGAGCGGCGTTGTGACGCCGCCTGCAAAGAACGCTGCCGCCATCAGTGACCACACCCCGCCGCCCGTAAGCCAACCGGCGGCACAGGCGCCCGCTCCGAGAGACGCGGCCGCGAAAATCAGCTTGCGTCGGTCCACCTGGTCAGAGAGCCAGCCGATAGGGTACTGCAGCACCAGCGCACCACCGAACATCATCGCCACGAACAGGGCGGTTTGTGAAGCGGTGAACCCTATCTGTGTACCGAACACCGCACCCATGCCAGCCTGGGTCGCATAGACGCTGCCAAGCAGAAAGATGCCCACGGTGCCCAGCGGCGAACTGACGAACAGGTTGCGCAGCGACATTGGACGCGCGACGTCCACCGCAGGGACCGGAACGGCAGACAGAAGGATAGGCGCGAACGACACGGATACCAGAATCGACGCACAGATGAATAGAACAGACGTGCCGGCGTCGCCCAGTGTGAGCAGACCCTGCGCACCGATAATACCCAGTGTCTGCGCCATCATGTACGCGGAGAGCACCTTGCCACGAGTCTCATTGGTTGCGGCATTATTGAGCCAGCTCTCGGCAGCGACATAGATACCTGACATGCAGAAACCGACCAGCACTCTCAGTGGCGTCCAGGCCCAAGGGTCGGTAATCAAGGGAAAGGTGATGAGCCCTGCCGACATGAAACTGCCCAGCGCCGCGAAGACGCGCACATGGCCCACACGCCGGATAAGCAACGGGGTGTAACGCGCGCCCGACAAAAAGCCCATAAAATAACCAGAGGTGACAAGCGCCAGCTCCGCAGCCGAGAACCCCTCGATGCCACCGCGCAGACCGATCAGCGTGAAATGCATGCCGTTGCCCAGCATGATCAGCAGGACCCCGAGCAGAAGGGCCCATACCCCTGACAACATTTTTATCATGGCGCTGTCTCTTGCTAACGGTGTCGTTCCCGACAGGCTTTAGCCTACAGCATTACCACTTTCTGTCACACGAGCCGGATGACCTCGAGGGATTGACCGATACGCCGAAATCGGCCTTCGTTTCTCTGGCGCGGACAACAGCAGGATGATTGGGGTCAGGGCGCTGACGGCCCGACGCCGTCCAGCACACCAACGGTCCGATCCGCCAGGCCCATGCCGGCCTGGTACATTGTCAGATAGGTGTGCGTGGCGCCCGCCTCGGTAATACGCGCCACGTGGTCCTCGTGAAGAGCATGGGACACGATGGGCCCGGTGAATCCCTTGGCACGCAGGCTGCGTGCGGCAACGATCTTGGCCTCGATGTCATCCATCGCCAGCACCGCGGCCTTGATCGAGGAAACATCCACACCGCGCCAGAAATTGCTGTCCTCGGCATCGGCAAATACCACGTTGCGACCGGCGTCCCGATGAGCGCTCGCCTTGTAGGTATCGCCATCGAGACCTGCTGGCGATTTGCCCTGCTCGCACAGGTGGTCATAGGCGGCGGTGCCCGTGCGGCCCATACCGAAGATAAGCACATCGGCAGCACCGAGATCGGTGGGCTGCTCATCCGGATGCATGGCGTGGCGCTCGAAGCGCTGCAGCCTATCCTCGAGTCGCGCAAACACGGGGTGGGCCATACGATTCAGAGGCGCCGCAATCAGGAAGGAGATCGAGACTGCCAGAGCCAGGGGCACCAGCCAGTCCTGCAGCACTACTGCGGCAACAATCAGGCCGAATTCGCTGTAGGTGGAAAGGCTGACGGCGGCGAGAAATGACGTGCGGGCGCGAAGCCCGAAAGCGATCAGCAGGAAGAAAAACAGCATACCTTTGAGCGGCAGCATGATGCCCACACCAAGCGCGAACAGCAGCGCGTTTAGGTCCGGCAGGCCGGACATACCGATCTCGAGAAAAAAACCCACCAGGAAAATCTCCCGCAGGGCCCAGAGGGATTCCGAAAGTTCTTTGGCCCGCTGATGGCTGGACAGCAGCACACCCATGAGGAGCGCACCAATCTCCGAGCTCAACCCCATCGCCTGGAACCCCATGCCGCCAACGACCAGTGCCAGCATCATTCCCATCAGCACCAGCAACTCATCGTGGCCGGCAAAGTCCAGAAGCCAGTGCATCAGCGGACGCAACAGCGGCAGTCCGAAGACCAACAGCGCCCAGATATTCGGCGTCTGCCCGCTCCAGATGGCCAGCACCACAAGGGCAATCACATCCTGGACAATGAGGACGCCGATCGCGGTACGGCCATGGAAAACCGCCAGCTCGCGCTTGGACTCCAGCAGTTTCGCGGCCAGCACGGTGGACGAGAACGAAAGCGCAATGGCCAGCAGGAGCGCTGTACTCCAGTCCATCTCCATGAAGTAGAACAAGCCCGGGGCGAAAACGACCACACTAATGGCGAAGTGCAGCAGTGCCCCACCAAGAACCTGTGGCTGGGCAATCTGCCGCAGCTTGAGCTTGAGGCCCACGGTAAACAGCAGCAGCAGCACACCCAGGTGGGCGACGTAGTGGAGAATATTGCCCGTGTCGGCGGGGAGGCCAAGGCCGGCACCAAAAATATTGATCGCGAAGCCGGCACCCAGAAAACCCACCAGGGGCGGCAGGCCGACCTGACGCACGGCCAGACCGAAGAAAAAGGCAAAGGTAATACAGATGACTTCGAACATTATCGGCGCCTTGTCAGCCGTTCGCCCTGTCGGCAGAAAGACAATGTTACCGCACGACTGCCAGTGTGCGCGACGGGTTCAGCCGTCGTCGGCAACGCTGTCCAGCGCATCGCGGTCCAGCAGCGTAACCTGCCCGCGCTCCATGCCAACCAGATTGGCGGCAGCAAAGCGCGCCAGTTGGCGGCTGACCACCGCACGTCCGGATCCGGTCTCTACGGCAAGCTGCTCGTGGGTGGCCACCACTCTGCCGTCAGCATTGGCGAGGCGTAACAGGGCCCTGGCGAGGCGCGCCGTGAACCCCGTCAGGGCGACATCCTCAACCAGGCGCTCAAAGTCGCTGAAGCGATGGGCGACAGCCGTAAAGACCTGACTGCGAAATTCGCCGTCACCGGCCAGGCGACGATGGAAATCGGCCGCTGACATGATCTCCGCCAAAAGCGCCGTCTCCGCAACACCACAGGCTGCATAGTCACGCCCCTCTACCAGGCAGGAAAAGGTTTGCAGACAGATATCGCCGCGCGAAACGCGGTAGAGCACGATCTCGCGACCGCTCGCGGCGGTCAGGGTGACGCGCAGCGTTCCCTCGTGCAGCAGCACGAAACCCCGACAGGGATCGCCCGCACGAAAAAGTACCGTGCCAGCCTCAATGCGCTGAGGCGCAGCGTTCACCGCCATCGCGGTGCTACGATGATTGCCGTGGTGCCGGGCAGGTGCGGATGCCGAGCAGGCTGTAGGCGGGACAGACGCCCAGTAGCCCCGTCGCCAGAGGCACCAGACCCAACCAGCCCCAGGCAGTCTGGGGACCCACAAACACCAGTGACAGAATGCCGAGTCCGATGATGGTGCGCAGGACGCGATCGAGGGTTCCTTCGTTGCGTTTCATGATCATCTCCTTGTTTCATTTGCGATCCGTATGAAGAAGCCTGACACCGGCGACTGGAACGTGTCGGTGACTTGGTCACACTCGGCCGGCAGCAGTGCCCAGGGCAGAGGCATTACCGTGACCAGAGATCGGGATCGTTCAGATAGTCATGCACCACCTTGCCATGCCCGAGATCGAAATCGAAGATACCGAAGTGCCCGTCGAGCACGCGTTGCGGGGCCAGTAGGTGCCACGGGTCCGCTGCGCCGCCATCCAGCGCGAGACGCGAGCGCCCGGCATAGAGTTCCGGTTCACCATCCGCACCGTGATGCAGGTGGGCAGTGACATCCAGCCGCACGAGCTGCGCTACCGAGGGTGGCGCATCAGCCTCCGCCGCCGGAATAACGCGGCAGGAGAGTACAGGCAGCGCAGGGCCCAGCTCTTCGGGTGACGCGCGGCGGTCCGAAACCATTGACGCTGTCATCAGAGGCTGGCCCACCGGTCGCTCGACGCGGAACAGCAACTGCTCACCGAAACCCCGGGTGCTGTCGCCCCAGCCCCGCGTAAACCGCGCCATTTTCTTGGCATATCCCCATATCTCACGACCCGCCCCGAGAGGCACTTCGTTGTCGACCACGATGACTGGCTGGTATAGGTAGGTCGTGCCCGCAAATTTTACGCGAACCATGACATAGGCTTCGTGATACGGGCCGAAAGATGACCAGGGAACCCAGCGGGCCCAGGCAATGCAGACCGCAGGACTATCTGCCAGTTCAAGATGCGGCGGGAGCAGTTCACTGACCGTTTCCGCGTCAGCTTCATAGGTAATCATCATGTCCTGGACGCCGCGATAGATGTAAGGCGGCGCGTCGTACAGTGGCGCCCCCGCAGGCATACTGAAATTGCGCGTGAACTGTTCCGGCGTCATCGGCTTGCTCCTTTGATAGTCAGAATGATGTGAAGAGAGTGATGCCGCCGCCTACCCTCTCGTTAACCTCATGGTATTTTCAATTTCAGAAAGACTCTCCGGATCATCGATCGTCGATGGCACCGCGTACTCTTCCCCGTCGGCAATCTGGCGAATCAGCTTACGCAGGATTTTTCCCGAGCGGGTCTTGGGCAGGCGCTGGACCACCAGAGCATGGTTGAAACAGGCGATAGGGCCGATCTGCTTGCGCACCATCGAAATGAGTTCCTGTTCCAGCAGCTTCTCATCGACCTCAATCCCGTCCTTGAGAATAACCAGTCCCGTTGGAGCCTGCCCCTTGATCGGATCTTTCAGGCCAACCACGACGCACTCGGCGACCGCGGGATGCGCCGCAACAATTTCCTCCATTTCACCCGTGGAAAGGCGATGGCCCGCCACATTGATCACGTCATCCGTGCGTCCCATGATGAAAACATAGCCTTCGTCATCCATGTAGCCACCATCCCCGGTCGTGTAAAAACCGGGGACGTCGCTTAAATAGCCATCGCGAAAGCGCGCGAAATCACGCCAGAGGGTGGCGAGACAGGACGGCGGTAACGGCAGCTTTATCGCGATAGCGCCCTGCTCCCCGGGTGGCAGCTGCTGCCCTTCCGCATCCAGTATCCGGATATCGTAGCCCGGCATCGGCAGCGTTGAGGAACCGGGCTTCGTGGGTTTTGCCTCTATCCCCATGAGATTGCCGCAGATGGCCCAGCCCGTTTCGGTCTGCCACCAGTGGTCTACCACGGTCTTACCGGTTTTCTCGACCGTCCAGTCATAGGTGGGCGGGTCCAGACGCTCACCCGCCATGAATATGGTCTGCAGCGACGAGGTATCGTATTTGTCAAACTCCAGCGCATGGGCATCTTCCTTGATAATGGCACGGAACGCCGTTGGTGCTGCAAACAGAACCTTTACGCGATAATCGGCGCAGACGCGCCAGAAAGCGCCGGCGTCTGGCGTGCGCACGGGCTTGCCTTCGTACACGACCGTCGTACAGCCGGCCAGCAGGGGGGCATAGACAATGTAGGAGTGTCCCACCACCCAGCCCACGTCTGATGCGGCCCAGAAGACCTCCCCGGGATTCATGTCATAAATGGCTTTCATCGAATACTTCAGCGCGACAGCATGTCCGCCATTATCGCGCTGAACCCCCTTCGGCTTGCCCGTGGTACCTGATGTATAGAGAACATAGAGTGGATCGGTACCCTTGACCGGCACACACTCGGCCGGCTCCGATGCGGCCATCGCGTCATGCCAGTCGATATCCTGGCCATCAATCAATGCCGCCCGGGCCTCAGGACGCTGCAGTACCACACTGCGCAACGGTTTGTGTGTCGACAGACGCAGCGCCTCATCCAGCATTGGCTTGTATTCGACAACCCGCTTGACCTCGACACCGCAGGACGCCGATACCACGACCTTTGGCTCTGCATCCTCAATACGCACTGCGAGCTCGCGCGAGGAAAAACCACCGAAGACCACAGAGTGGACCGCACCCAGTCGAGCCACCGCCAGCATTGCCACCAATGCCTCCGGCACCATGGGCATATAGATGACGACACGATCCCCCTGCTCCACCCCCTGCTGCTTGAGAACCCCCGCAAACCGGGCGACCTGATCGCGCAGGTCTGAGTAGCTCAGAGTACGATGAGTGTCCGTGACCGGTGAATCGTAAATAATCGCGGCCTGATCGCCCCGCCCCTGTTCGATATGGTAATCCAGCGCCATGTAAGCTGTATTCATCTCGCCGTCGGCAAACCAGCGGTCGATGCCGTTCTCATCCTTGGACAGGATAGTCTGCGGCGGCCTGTACCACGGCAGATCATCGGCTTTTTCCGCCCAGAACGTTTCCGGATGCTCAAGAGACTCTGTGTATTCAGAAAGATAGGACATGGAGCAATTCCCTCATGTGCGGTTCACGATAGCGCTATCGCCTGGGCTGGCATTACCCCTGTTCCCGCCTGACCCTCCCCGGCCTGCTACATTCAACTATACCAAGCCCGGGTTTTGCTGACACTGCCACGTGATGGGGGTACTCACGGGGATAGTGCTGACCGGAAGTGACTTTGTCACCGACCGGATCCTGTTAAGGGCGTAATGTCACGATTCGTTCTGTTGATCCACCGTAAACAAGGAGTTTTCCCCATGCACAACACCCTTAAAGCCATGGCGATTTCCGCAGTGATTGCAGTTGCATCCTTCGGCGTTCAGGCCGACAGCCACAACCGCACGATTGAAGACGTCCTGGTCATTCTTTCCAGCGATTCGCTGCAGACTCAGGGTATGGCCATGGTGCTGTCCAATACCATGGCCCAGCAAGGCGCCAGCGTGAGTGTACTGCTGTGTGACAAAGCCGGCGACCTGGCCCTGAAATCCTACGCTGCGCCGGCACTCCAACCCAGGGACATCACACCCGGGCAGATGCTTCGCGGACTGCTCAAGCAAGGCGGCGAGGTCAAGGTCTGTGCGCTGTATCTGCCCAACAGCGAGCATGGCAAGGAAGACCTCGTCGACGGCATCGGTGTCGCCATGCCGCCGGAAATGGCCAGCCAGATGCTGAACGGAAAGATGCGGACTTTCGTGTTCTGATGCTGTTCTGTAGCGCGACACACTGTGCCGACTGCGCGGTTTGCAACAAGCCTGCCCGTTGGGACCGCAAGCGGCGGACGCCTTCGCGCCTGCCGGCCCATCGGCAGACGACCCACTCTTGCTACAATTGACCCTATGATGAAAAAAATTCGCTTGTTACCGGTACTCCTCACTACCCTGCTTGCGGCCACCGGCACTCGTGCTGCGCCCGAGGGCTGGGCTCCTCTACTGAGCCCAGAGGCACTGGCCAGCATGCTGCAGGGAGACGCCGCGCCGCAGATCCTGCGTGTCAGCGGCGAGCACGAAGCGGGACACATTGCCGGCTCCGTCTCCGCCAGCTATGCCGACTTCCGCGGTCCGTCCAGCAATCCCGGCGCCCTGCCGTCACTCCAGGACCTGACCGCCACCGTACAGTCACTGGGCCTGGAACGAACCCGACCCCTGGTTCTCGTTCACGATGGCGCCAGCGCTGCGGACATGGGCACGGCCACCCGCCTCTACTGGACCCTTAAGTCTCTGGGCCTGCAGGACCTGGCCATTCTGAACGGCGGCTTCAAGGCCTGGAAGGACGCCGGGCTGCCCATCCATATGGGAACAGTGGCAGCAGCACCGACGGACTGGACCCCGAGCTGGCACGACGACTGGCGGATCAGTACGCAGCAGATGGAGCGCCGCCTCGATGACCCCGAGCTCCGCATAATAGATGCACGTCCGACGGCATTTTATAACGGCTCGCAATCTTCCATCGCTCGCCCAGGCACCATTGAGGGCGCGTCCAGCCTGAGCTTCGACCGCTGGTTCGACAATGGCCGCATGAAGCAGCCTGACGAACTCCGGCAGATCCTGGCATCGAGTCCACTGCCGGATGCGTCGCAGACTGCCTCCTTTTGCAATACCGGCCACCTGGCATCGATCAACTGGTTCGTGCTCAGCGAGCTGGCTGAGGTCCCGGACACTCGCCTCTATGCCGAAAGCATGGCCGAATGGAGCAGGGCTGACCGCCCCATGGATAACCAACCGAGCCGGATCGCCCATTACTGGGATATGACCGTGGAATGGCTCAACGGACTGTGGGAGGGCTGAGCCAGTGACAGCAGCAGCCCGGCCCCCGGTACGCCCCATTCGTAGTGCTCTGTCAGTGTTCAGTCTGGCGGTCGTCGTTTTTACCTTCGCCTTGGCAGGTCCAAGGGCCGCGCTCCTGATGCTGATCGGGCTGGGCTTCGGGCTGGTGCTCGAGGGTCTGCGCTTCGGATTCACCGGACCGTGGCGGCGCATG